>ERZ1292630.828-Hain-H41-02um-R3-828-length-31461-cov-8_pt1 | contig 31461 bp, 14 predicted proteins | sample MGYA00564408_ERZ1292630 | MGnify/ENA primary metagenome ERZ1292630 (study PRJEB36523, sample SAMEA6512641) | groundwater metagenome | collected 2019-01-08 | study: AquaDiva: Metagenomics assemblies of 32 groundwater samples
CCCCCCCCCCCTTCGTGTGGATGCCGCCGAAATCCCTACGGAACGTGGATGCGTCGGCATCTCGAGCATCGGCTGGGAGGCCTGAGGCATCCACGAAGACCGTTCCGCCGGTGGCTGAGGCTGCCGCCGGTCCTAGCGTTAGCACGTCATCGACGGTATCGCAAACTAAAACAGGCCTCACGTCGTTTGGGCTGCCTCCGCTGGATGACCACGGGCTGCCAGCCGTTTACCGAGAGGGACTGTTACTGGACCAGATGCTGTTCAAGGCGCCCATTCGGCCAGTGGATCCGGACGCAGGACCACCGCCTGCCACCATGGCCGCTGCTCTCAAGGAGGATGTTGCCAACAAGCTCCGGGATTTTGGGACACTGACGAATCATTTGGGTACCTCTCGCAATCAGCAGGTTGCCATCGCGTTCTACTCGACGCTCGTGGCCATGGTGGCCGTGCCACTGGGCACCATGTTTTTGGTTCGCCGGACACTCGAGGCCCACGAGGTCCAATCGGTGGCGGGCTTTGATCCTGTCTCCTTCGGTGGGATCGTCGGGCTCATGATGACGTTGGTCGTATCCGGCGCCTACGTCGTTTGGTCGCTCCGGCACGATGCGGCGTTGGAGGATCAATACATGCGACGTGACCATGCTGTGGATGCGCCCGCTGCTTCCAAGCGTCCACAACACGGCGACGTGAGCGGGTCTCCGACGTTGCGAGGCCCTCGGACTGCCCCGCCGAGGAGTAGTGATCGCAAGCCGCCGCAGTAAAACGGACAACTACTGGAGGCACTTCCTTCCACCTGGCCACGTCTTTGTCTGCAGTATAATACTGCACACAAAAATACTGTATTTGTCATTTTCCCCCCCGCACTTGCCCTTCTGCCTTTGCTGCAGCATTCTGCGTACCACCTTACACTACGGAACACTTTGAGGTGATGTCGTCGTCTGCAGCTGCGGATCACAGCGCTTCGGTCGCCCCCCATGCGGCCAGCGACGATGACGCACGCCGCCAGGTGTTGGAAGCACGCTGGACGGCGCTGCGCCGCGTGACGACGGTGATGGCCCAGCGCGCCATGCTGTATCGCATGCTGCAAATGGTCGAGTCTCTCGAGGAGTTTATTCGCTGGGCCTCATTCCAAGAGACCGTCGCCACGTGCGAGCAGATATTTTGTCGCTTCACGGAATCGAGCGGCCGCTTGGGCTTCCTACTGGAACAACTGTCCAAGTGGGATGCATTCAAGCTGGTCGAAGTTCAACAACGCGAGGCGGCGGCTCGCGCGACTCATTATCACGCTGGCTATCACTCGCTGCAGCATCGTTGTCTATTCTTCGAGGAGGATCGCCGGAGGTCGGCTTTTGTCAGCGAGAGTGCCGTGGTGCGGCGGGTGATGTGGCGGGAGATGGCTCAGGGCGTCATCGAAGGCGGTGAGGTGTCGCTCCGCTTATCCATCATGTCGGACGCGCGAGCCGTTCGCGAGGGTTGCTTCATGACGTGCGAGGAACAGAGTGGTAGGCTTCTCGTGCACCACGAGGAAGTGGCGCTTCGCGCGGAGCTGGAGGTCTCACGGCAAGGGGGCCCGTTGGCCGCTGAGGAATTGTCGTCTCGCCTGTTGATGCAGACCGAAGCCGCTCTGGCTCGTGAGCAGTGGTGGATATTGCGGCGGGAAATGCAGCAGCGTCTCGAGTTAAGAACATTTGAGGGGAACGCCTGGCAATCTCAGTTCAGCGCGGTCAGCCTTGCCTCTGGCTCACTCGACATTTTGCACAGTCAGGGCGCGGCCAATATTGAGCTGGAGGAGCACCGTGCCCGCCTATACGCATCTCCGACAGCGACTACTGCGTTGGTCACCGAGGTGGTAAGGGGCGGCTGGAATCGACGCTGGCTAGCCGCCACTCTTCCATTGGTGATGGAACAGTTACGAACCGCCGCGGTGACCCGGACAGTGGCCTTTCAGGTGCTCGCACCCGGATTGTTTGGCCTCACTAAAAAGAACTTTCACATCTGCGTCGAGGAAAAAAGTGGGGCTTTTTTTTTTGGCACCGAGGAGGCGTCACGTGCATTTGATGTCGCGATTCCCGAGGAGGTGTGCAGGCGAGTCGTTCTGTTTGATGAGCCGCTGGCGCGGGCGCAACTGATCGACCACGAGACGGCCGTACGGACGCCAATCCGGTCCAATTTCGTTCTTGCCGTTGCCAATCAATTGTGCGATTCGGTTCTCGAAGGGGAAATGACCTTTCGAGCATCGTTGGCCCTGGCAGCGACATCCCAGTGGCTGCTCAACGTCATCAGCCCACACGAACGATGGACCGTTGAACAGGAGGAACGCAGCGCGTCCTCGACGATCGAGGTTGAGCTGTGCATCGTGAACGAGCAGCACCTTCGCCTGTCCACTGAGCAAGAATGGCTGGAAGGCTGGACCGACATCTACCGACGTCATGACATGTCTCCCGGCCGCGCGGCCACACAGGAGGGAAAGGAGCTAATGACGCGCCTGCTAACCCGCTTCGCTCAGCAGCACCGGCCGCAGTCGGCCATGTTGGCAACCGCTGGCGTGATTCAAGCTGGTCTGCTGTTTCTCGAAAGCGAGGAGCAAATCGTTCACCGGTCCGCGATATCGAGACGGCAAGCACATCAACGAACGATGTTGTGGATTCAACTACTTGAAGGTGAAATTCGGATCGACACGTCTTCGGACGAGGTCGCTAGCCGCGATGCCATTGACAGATTGTTTATCGACTCTCTGCGCGACGTTGTTGAAGTCATGCGCATGCAAGACGCGATGCTCGACTCCTGGGATGACGCGGCGGCAGCTGTCATGCAGGAAGCTACTTCGACGTACGAAACCGAACTGGCGGAAAGAGACCGCTTGTGGGTGCAAACGATCGAGCACGATGCGCGAACACGCGTCATCGAACGGGAGGAATCGGCCGTTCGCGGGCTCAGCGAGGTCAGCTTTCGAGAACCGATCGAACGCCAGGAAATCTGGGACGCAAGGAGGCGCGAGCGTATGGAAGTTGCCCCGTTGCAATCACAGACGCTGCATCGCGTCATCCAAAAGCGAGTCCTCGAGGGGGAGGAAACCGTTGCTCGTCAACGCATCGAAGCCGACGAAAAGAGGGACTTCTGGGGAGAAACAGATTCGTCCGGAGAGTCCGGCGACTCTTCGGTGGACCCAGTCTCCGGTGGGATGCCGCAATACCGAAGTATTATTCGCTCCTGTTGGCTTCACCAGTCGCTGCCCTATTTTGAAGAGTGGAAGTGGAGCCGCGCTGGCGTCGTCCGACTTTTCCGCCCTTTGGCCTTCTTGTTACCTTCCTACCTCGACGTGGCTGAGGAAATGCTGTTTCGCGATCGATTTCGCACGACGCTTTGGTTTCAGGAAAGTCGCGAGGCGGTCACTCGTCTTGCGATTAAGCAACTGGAAGGTGCGCTGTTCGAGGCCCAAACAAACGAGAGCACTCAACGCGCAACGATCATGCGCCAGGAATCTCGCTTGCGCCGACAAGTTCGCCTCTTCGTGACACTGCCGGTGGTAATCGAATCGGTATACGAACCGCTCTTGCGAGATGAAATCGCTGATTTTGAAGCGCTCGAACGAAGTTGCTTTGTCTTGTCGACGATTGACGAGCCACGTGTCCGAGAAGGCGATGTTCGCCTGCCGGAGCACATCCAGCGTCAGGCGATCGTCCGTAAGTGGATCGAGTCGGTTGCTCACGCCAGCTTCCAGAGATTGTTTTCTGAGTTTGTAGAAAGCGAGCTAGATCTATGGACGCCATACCTTGCCAATCCTGTCTGGGGCAGCACGATCCGCGAGCGTCGTGTCATCGGCATCTTGTCAGAACGCTTCGTTGTGCTGCAGCTGCCCGAGTACAATCGATTGTGGGAAGCGGCGCTGGGTGCGATTACGACCGAGTTTCAACAGGCCCGGCGCGTGACGTCCCAACTCAGCGATTTGTATCGACGACTGTCATCGAAATTTGACCTCGTCGTGCAATGCACGGAACGGTGGTCCCTCGTGCACGACCAAGCCGTTCGAATGCTGTACTTTCAATCATGCGAGGAAGAACAGGCGCGAAGCCGCATCGCGGACCTTCAAGAATGCTATGAGGCGCTGCGTTTTCCGCTCGAGAACGACGACGTCGTCGATACGGAGGCTCTTTGCGGCCTTGCGGAGACCGCGGCAGAAGCCGCCGAGGTGGTGCACGATGCCTTTGCGTTGATGCGCATGCGATGTCAGCTGGACGCCTTGGCAGGTTGCCACGCCATCAGTCAAGACGAGGCCGTTGAGTCATGCGTAGTGTTCGATGAACTGCACCGCGATGCAGACGCATTGATAGGCATCGACGTCGAACAAGATCGCCATCGCCTCGCTATTCGAGGGGAAGAAGCAGCGGAACATGCCGACTTCCAGCAGAATGTTGCCATCGTGATGAAGGACTGGTGGATGAAGGCTCGCGACGGGGTGTTCATAGAAACGCTTCAACGAGATCGAAAAAAGTGGGTGGCTGGCGTCGCGGCGGACAAGACGATCCTTTTTTTCGAATCTTGCGAAGCGTTGTTTCGAGCAGGCGTTAGGGATGAGGAGCATCAGGGGTGGCAACTGCTGGACACGGTCGCGTCGTTCGAGCACACGGTGGCGCGCGCGGTCATGCGACCCTACCAGCGCACGTTGGCGCGTGTGCAACGACAATGGGAAGAGGAATTGGAGTTTCACGCGCGGCAGGCCGTTGAGAGGATGTGGGCTCACAGCGCGCATACCATCGCGGGCGCATGGGCAGCCAACTGGGATGTTCACGCGGGGTCTTGGTGCCCCCAGCGAGGAAAGAACGAGTCGAAGCAATACGTTTTCGAAGCGACCCGCACAATGGAGACGTATCTGCAGTCGTGCCATCTTATTACGCAACGGATACTCTCACCCCCTCGTGAGGCAATCGTGTCCGAGCTGAGTGCCGAAGTATGGACGCCTTCGCTCTTCGCGGAGAATGAACGGTTGATGCAACGGCAGTCGTCGGAACACTCTGCGAACGTGGACTCTGACGATGCTCGTCGTCAGGAGGATCGCTTTGCGGAAAAGTTTGGCGTTGCCGGCCTTGAAGAAATCGATGCTGCCATGATGATTGCGCAACGGAGCTGGTCGACAATGGCTGCGGACCCGTCATTAGAGTTTCAGCGGTTTCACTATATCCGTTCGACGTTGCCCCATGGTGCGAATCGCCCGTCGTCTTCCGACGAGTTGTCCAACATCGCCAATAGCAAGCTACATTTACGGTACTGCTGCGACACCACCGCGGCGACGAGCCGCCGGCTTCTTTTCCGATGCCGTGGCCTCATCGGTGACGTCGTCACCGATGAGTCGAAAAAGGTCGACGACTCGCCGGCGAAGTGGACGGACGCTTCGTACGTCAGTCTTTGCATGGGCGACGAGTCATCTGGTCGCGTGCCGTCGGCCGTATTTGTGCACGTATGGGAGAGCACGTCGGAGGCGACAAGGTTGCACGAGGCACTTGAGCGGCTGGCTCGCGTCAAGCGTGACACGGCCATTGCGGATCCGGTGCACTCCCCCATCGGCGTGTTATCAACATACAAGGGTCATCGGGTCTCCTGCTTATGGTTGATCCCGGTGGAACAGGAGGTGTCCGCATCTCCTTTTGTATCGCTGCCGACGACCAGCTCATCAACTGATGAAGCCAGCATTGCCACCAGGCTTCGCAAGGCCACGGCATTGACTTCGCCCGCCGTCGCGTTGCTTCGATTAGTTGGAGGGGCACTGGGCGTTGGCCATCCCGCGTGGATGCCACCTGCCTACTACGGAGCGGATCAGCGCATCTACGTGGCCTGCGTGGATGAACTGGTGGCGCCGTGGGAAATGGCGACGTCGCGGAAGTCGACGACATCGGTTGCCCTCGATGAACGGATGGAGCCGCGCCCGGTGCGCGTGGAGCGATACTCGCTAGGGGCGACCACCGATCCGCACTCGATCACGACATTGGCTCGGCAGTACACGGCCGCTACGGAAAGTGTGTCAGCTGCGTTTTCGGCGTCCGAAATGCCGCTGACCAGTAGTGCTAGTGGCTCGTCGTCAACGGCATGGACGGCTGCGGCGAAAACGACCACGTCGAATATTCTCGTCAACACTCCCTTGGGGAAGGTGGCGGCCGACGCGTTGATCGCGTCCATGGTGGAAGCGTGCCACACCGAAGGCAAGGGCATTTCCCTTCACGAATTGTCCGGGGAGGCAGGCAGAACGGTGATCACCGACATGTGCCAGCGCGCGGCGACACAGCTTCTCAGGGATGGTGCCCTGAGTCGCACGATTCATGGCGTGGGGATGAACGTGAGGGGTCTGAACGTGGCTCGCGTTGAGCTGAGGCGGATGGACGCGTCGCAGCGCTCCGTATTCACCATGCAGACCTCGTCGAACGGCTTGCTTGCCACCGGCGACGCGATGGTAGCCGCGCTGCAAACGGCCCAACTGTCGGCGGCCTGCCTCTGGGTCGATGCCGAAATGGTCATTCGCACGATCAAGACGCTCGTGAGGAACGACGTGCGACGCATGACAGTGGCCTCGCCGGAATCGACACCTGGCGAAATCGAAGCGCGAAACCTAGCGGTGCTGCAGTCTCACATCGGTCGGTTTATGTCGTCGCCTGCGTACTTCTCAGACCATCTTTGGCCTGCCCTCCGTGATAAATTCTCAATGACCGGCTCGTCGTTCGAGGACGCCGCAAACGGCAAGCCGTCCATCGCACGGTCCTCCCTCAGGCCCGTGCTGCGCGACGTTATCGACATACTCTGCGAGGGGCTGTTTCGAGCAAGGTTTGATGAGGACACAAAAAACGTCTCGAACTTCTATCGTAACAGCTCGTTTTTCGACGACCCTCGACCATGTCAAATTGTGCGCACGAAGATCACTGTTCCACTCTGGTCGGACCGTGCGCTTCACCCGACGATGGAGCACCTTATGACGGATGCCGCGCGAAAGGCGTTTCGAAATGACTTCAAGAGCCAGCACGCGGACCATTCTGTGCGGGTTGCATCGGCGGTGGCGAGAACACCCAATCCTAACGCCGTTGTGGCACGGTTGATGTGGGCCGCCGTTCGCTGTCGGCGCGTGTGCTACAGCGCGTCGGACTCCCTGTCGTCCGCGAGTGCCGACGACGAAGGGGTTGGCTGTCGTCTCGTCAATCGAGTCATCGACGTGGTCGAAAGCGAGTTCGATGTGGTGATGCGACCCATGGTGGCCGCCGCTTCATCGCACGAATCTGAGTCGCACCTGGATGTGGAAGCGACCGCGGGAGGTGCCGATGTGGAAAGTGCGTGTTACTGGGGGAATGCCAGCAGCGCTGCGATCGCGGCCGCTCGGTGGCTGCGCGTCCATCCTACGGACGAAATCAGCAGCCACGTTTCTTGGGTATTTCGCCGTCTGAGGCCAAGACAAAACGGGAATGCGTCGCCGGCGGTGACGGCGATTCTTCAAGGATGGGGAACCACCCAACTTGCTTTGGCCGAGCAACAACTTTGGCGAGTGGCCCAGAGGACGTTTCGCCGCCTCCGCGATGACGACCGGTCGCGGTGGTGCCCAGCGGACGTCGCAACCTTTGTTTGTCGGCTGCTTGCGATGGTGGACACGGTTTCCGGCGAAACAGCAAACGATGAGATCCCCTCTGTCAGTACACACGCTGCGAACGTGGGAGGTACGACAGTCGTCAGCTTTCCAACCTTGTGCCGGCGTTTTGCGGCACTTGGAACATTGGCGATCGGCCAACTGTGTCGTGTGCTCTCCGTACCATCGAACGCGAGTGCCAATTGTGAAGGTGACGACGCCCCGGTGCGGCGCACACGAGGAGCGCTGCGCGTGCCCGGCACGTTTGGGACGGCATCCAACGCAGCGTCGGCGCTGATGGTCAAGTACGGAGCTGTCGTTGGCCGCCCGCTGTGGCATCGAGGGGAAGAACCTTGTCAAGTGTCAGCAGCTTGGAACTTCGGAAGCTCTCGATTTTGGCCGCCGTTGATCGTCGACGTGACGAACGATAACCCACATGGCGAGACTGGCACTGCTTCTCCGCTCCTGCCGGCCACGGGCACACGAGCCGCCGTCGACGCAGCGGAGTGGCCAACGCTTGGCGAAGAAGTGATGGTCGCAGGTCAGTACGGCCGTTACGCCGCTCTTGTCGAACATCTGGGATACGGTCACTTAATTGGATCCACGTCACCCGACCCGCGAGCGGTCGCCGGGTATCTCCGAGCGACGATGTCGCTGTGGAGTCATTCCCGGCCACCTCATCTGGATGCGGCCGCGGGAATCACCTTGGCACCATGGCGCGAAAAGGAGTGCGAACTTTGGAGTAAACGGCTCGTAGGGTTGACGCTGCAGTCGAATTGTCTTTCCAGCACAAACGCGGCAGCCACGCTCGGCAGCCGGGGCCATCTGGCCTATTCGCTGTTACATCACCTGCCACTTGCGACGCTGGCTTCCCAAGTAACGACGTCTTTGCAGTGGATCGGTCACGTCGGCGCTGCATTCGGATGGCAGCACTCTGCCCGCATCCCCCACGAGACACCCCCGGCGCCTTCGTCCTCGGTCTTTACGTTGCGATACCATTTCGAAGCCACGCGATCCGCGTCGCTGCACGCGGCCCCAATCGCGAACGTCTTCTCGCCCTTCATGATGCGTTGGCTTGCCGTGAGTCGCCAAGGGGGCACAGCCGGCGCCATTGGGGGGCTCGAGAGCCAACTACTGGCGTCCACAATAGCAGATCATGTGGCGGCAACCGAACGGCTCACGACCGTGACATCAAGCCGAGTTCGGTCCTTGTTCCTCCGTCGTGACATGACGGACCTGGCGTTCGAGGTGGACCAGTCCACATCGCCCCTGACTAGTGACAAGGAGGACAGCAACCGGCGCCTTCTTTCCGCCTTGGCATTGGTGGCCGGGTGGCTCGCCCTCGTGACGGGCCAGGTGTCGGTGGTGTCGATTCTTCACGCCTTGCTTGCGAGGATGGCGTACGAGCGGAAAGGAGGGAGCAACCGGCAAGATGACATTTTGGTGTCCAGGAACGTGACAACCCCTAGCGAGGCGCTTTCGGAAGTGCGAACCGCCGTCGAACTCGAAGCAGCACTCGGAGTCCTTCTCGATTACGTGTGCCACCGCCAACGGCGAGCCATCGCTCGCTGGAGGCGTTTTGTCAACATTCGGGCGTGGCGTATCATCGACGCCGAACATTTGAGTCGACACGGGCAACTGGGCCTATATGACCTACAGCGAAGAGGACTGTGTCGCCGTATGGAGGCGTCCGAGCGCGGGATTCTCGTCGACGAGGCATTTGCGATTGTCGAGATTCCAACGGAATCGGTTCATCTCTTGTCGATGTGGCTGCGCGAGGTGGTGAGCCTAGAATCAAGGGCGCGTCGCGAGGCAACGCAGGAAGCAGAGCGTGACTTCGCGGCGATCGCGGCGACGTACGGCCTTTTCGCAACCGTCTTTGTTGAGGAAGGACGCGACTGGCTTCTCAAGCATGACTATTTCCTTGCCGATTGCTTGCGTCGCACCATCCACCAGGAGTTTCTGAAGCGCACGTCGCTTCGTTTCGCCGTGTTCGCCGTGGAGTCCGCTCGCCTACGTTGGCTCAATTCAGAGCGCGAGGAGCACTCGGTGCGTGAGGCGATGGAATTGCAAGTGAGCGAACTGAGTTCAAGGTCCGTGCTCGAGGACAGGCGACTGAAGGCGGTGCTCCTTGCATTTGACCAGCACGAGGCGCACGTCCGTGCCTTCGTGTTGGAAATTCCAGCACTCGCCATCGTGCATCAAATGACGATTGACAGTCGCCGCACCGGGATTGAGTACGAAAGTCACGTCGTCTTGCATGGCTTGGTGCGGGAGGAGGCTGTTGAACGACGGCTGCTCCAGCTTCCGTTTGACGAAGCTGCCGAGCGAGCGGTGGTCTCGGACGTTGCGTTCGCTGGCCGGGCACTGCTCTGGCAGGCAGTATGCGGCCTCGTGCCCAAGCCACCGGACATGATTGCAGAGATCGTTCGGAGACACATGTCGGCGTTGGTGTTCGTCAGCGAACGAACGAAACAAAGCGAATGTGTGGAGCTGTGCACCCTGCTCGTGGGGGCTGACGCGTCCTACCGGGCGGCACTTGTGGCGGAAGAACGTCAGTGTCGAATCATTCTTTGTGCGGTTGCGGCGCAACGGCGGCTCGCGGTTTGGGCGTGGCCGCCCTTACAGGGGGCGGACACGTCTTCTTCCCGTTTTTCTTCGCAGAGGCCACCGCACCCACTCGCTCCGGTCACCAAGCAACGGATGGCTTCATCGCCACGCGCGGCGTCGCGTTCACCCCCACGGCTTCGACTGGAAAGCGACTCGGACTACGAGGACGACTACTTCGATCCCCCGTGGACGCGGCGGCACTCCGTGGTCCGAGAAAGTTGCACGCCGCCATTGCCTCGTGTTGCGACGAGCGGCCCCCCGCGCCCATCGGAACCGCCGATAACACTTCAGGCCGCGGCTGACGTAAAAAGCGCGGGACCTGGTGGGAAGGAAGTCGCCCGACCCCGACCCCGACCGGAGCCGGAGCTGCCTCGGCACGTTGCCGTTCGTAACGTAGAGGCAGAACACCATCCCACGACCCAGTTTGGCGTGGCGCAGCCCGGCCGCGGTGAGATCTACGCCCTATGGCTTGAGGCCGTGTCGTTACGTCAGCGGAGCTTATCTCGCCTTCAGGGCAAGTAGCAATCGCTGTGTAGTATACCGCACAAGTGTTCTCTGTCATTTGCGACAAAGTCAGCCATCGCTTCGAATAACGAATGAATGTTCTTGACCTTTGTAACAATCTCTTCAGCGAGTCGATTTGCATTTATGATCCAATCAACGTATCTTGCTGCCGCGGTGATCGTGGCGGCGTTTATGGTGGCCACTGCCGTTGCCCAATCCTCCCGCGCATTCGCCGTGGCAGCATTTCCGGTGGCGGAACTGTTTGTTGGCGACGCCGACAACACGACGACAACCGCCGTGCCTGCCCCCAACTCGCCGTTTTCCGTTGCGCAAAAGTTTGGCATTTCCGCCGCGACCTTTGCGTGTGTCGCCTTTCTCTGGAACCTTTTCTGCTTCTTTCTGTCGCGTCCGTACCAGCCTGCGGCTGTGGCGTCAGCATCGGACGTTCCAGCGCCGCAGGTGGCATATGCGCCTGGATCGGCGGGTCCCAATAAGATCTAGGCCACAGCTTGCTTCCCCGGGGCTGAATGGCCCCGACGTTTTACTTGTGCGTGTGGCGTAGGCTCCCCCCCTATCGCATGCAATGTCGTGGCCTGCCCGGTTCCCGATGCCGAACTGTCCGATACACACGACCCAGCCAACTTCAGCCATGCGATTGATATTAACTTTGATTGCGTGTTGCGGTAGTCTTTTGCGTCCTTTCCGTCTCTTCTGCGATCCTCTCTGTATTATGGACGACGAGTTTGAAAATTTTGGTCTCGGGGATGACGACTTTGGCGATGTGCAGGACGACGGCGTCGGTCAGGAGGACCAAGTCGAGGACGACGACGGCGGCGACAACACCGCACGCGGCGGGCGTAGCTCCACCGCCGACTACCAAACGACCGTGACCGTTAAGCGCATTACCACCGCCACCCGGCGGGCGCGAGCTGTGGCCGCGACGTCGATCGAGGCGACCCTTCCGACGGCTGCGAGCCAACCACCTGGCAGTTCAGAATCATCTCCATCAACTTCCGTTCTCTTCATGAACCGAGGGGAGTTCAATCTGGTCGCTGTGCGTCATCTCTTTCCCTTAGCAGACGATATGAGCCGGCCGCGCGTGGTGAACACCATTTGCTTGCTCAATTTAGGCGTTCCGGTCGACCTGAAGCAGCTGGCCATGGGGGCTCGCAACGTCGAGTTCATCCCGAAGCGCCGCATCGTGGTGCTGCGGGTGCAGGAGCCACCGGCAGCCGCCATCATCCGACAGGGCGGCTTGGTGACCATTTCAGGGGCCGCAAGCATCGCGGCCGCGAAGCGAGCCGCCTGCATCGTCGCGAAGGTGGTCAGGGCGGTGCTGCAGCTGGGGGATCAGCTCACCAAGGTCACATTTCGTGCCATGTCGGTCAACGTGCGGTTCGACTTGAAACATCCGATTCGTTTGGAGGCGCTCAAAGTGGCCCACCCGGAGGCGTGTGCGTACGACCCTGAGTCGTTTTGTGCGGCCGTGTTGCGCCTCAAGGGCACGTCCGCGGACGGTACGGGTCAACCATGGTACGCGGTATGTAGCGTGTTCGTATCTGGAAAAGTGAATATCACTGGACTACGCAGTGCCCAAGACATTGATGCGGCGTACAACACGCTCCTTCCGCTGCTTGCAGAACACGCGGCGAATCGCACCTTGCGGCCTACTGCTGCCGAACCGCCAAAGGTCTTGCAGACCGCATGAACGTCTGGCGCCAGTGACGTCGTCGCGGCGGCCACGTGATGATTTGATTCCTTCGTCTCACATCTCCTTGTTTCCTATTCTTCCCGGAGCGAGAGGACGTTTCCCTGCGGACGGGTTGCCTGGCTCCCAACATTTCGGTCCCTCCAAGGTTTACGTTCTGTAGCTAGCGAACATAAAGAGGACGAAGCAATGCCGATCGTCGTCGCCTTTGTATGCTGCCCGCACAGAATTGCTCGCCGCGTCGCCGTGGACGCGTCCGTGTGGTGGAGGCAAGTCCCTGACGTAGCCATGCGTGAGGCGCTACTGCCGGTGCTCCCCTCATGGTTGTCCACGCTGAGTCCCGATAGGATCACCGCAATCCCCTCGTGCGACGCCGCGCCGTTGGATGACTCGCGCACCACGACGACTACCGTGGGTTCCCTTCACCGTCTGAATAAGGCGATCCTGCGCGTCCTCGCTGACAGTGACGCTTCGTCCCTGTCGCTGATTCTACTGCATGACGACTTGGTGCAGTCTTTCAGCGGTCGCAAGGCGGTGTTAGCGGCGATGGCCGCTCACCTCAACAGCGGAGCATCATCCGCCGCGAGGCGTCTTGTCACGTGCGGCTGCTATCGCCTCGTGACGTCGGGGCTGCACTCGGAGAATTACTTTGCTGACCTAGCCGCACATCTGCAGGTCTCGCCGCCCCTTGATTCTCCCCTCAGAGGAGGCGGTCACGTGAATTCGATTGACGAGCCGTCGTTGTTTGAGGGGTTCCATGTCGCGCTGGTGGAGCCAGCACCTTTCAGTCAGCTGGATCAATTTCCCTTCCAGTTAGGCCGCTCGTTTCTACCTCCCGGTCAGGTGTCGTGTACTCGGCTGCGCGTCACGATCGTAGTCACGGATGCCGCGGTTGATGTGCTCAGGGACCGGCAGGTAAGAAGCGAACTTGGGCCTCATCGACGGAGGACATCGCCGTTTCCTCGCTCAGTCATGGAATGTGCGCGCCACATCGCCCGACTTCAGGGCCAGCCGCAAGGCGACCCCTCCTTGCCCTCGTCGGTCGACATCGTTGTTGTATTGTTGTCCGCGACAGGGGACACGTTCTTGCTGGACGACACCGTCGGCTCATCAACTTCCGCCTCGCCGGCGCCTCATGACGCGTTCGTGGGTACCTCGCTGCCATGTTTCTGTCTGAACGCGGATGCAATCAGCGGGGGGCTTCTGTCCCCGTCGGGAAATGATCCTGTACGAGCCGCGGCCAGGGTGCTGCTGGCGGCGATGGGTCGCTTGCGGATGCACTGGCATGCGGAGGTTACGGAGGTGCAGGTATTGCAAGCTGTGAAGCGCGCAAGTCACATCGGGTTTACCAAGGAGATCGCGGACGCGTTGCGCGCGACGGTTGTCGCGGTCGAAGTGCCAAACGGAGGGGGCGACGCTCCTGCGGCGGCGAACTGGGAGGGCGCCAATGTCGAAGGGGACTTGACAGGGATGCACGACAGCGACTTGCCCAGTCGTGTCACCGGCCCCCCAAGTCGCGACGAAGCGCGGCAAACATTGCGCCAATGGCTCCGGCAGTTGCTTGTGCGACTTGCACCCGATGGTGATGGAGCCCACGGCTCGATGCTTACCACCCCCCTCGTGGCCGACCTTGAGCTGGGAAATCGGCAGCATTCGCTTGCCTTGAAACCGATGACACGGCTGTCGTCGCTGGTATGCCATGCTTCCCGCGCCGTTGCGCCACTGCCAAACGACGGGGCCGCACATCCGACGATCCCTAATGGCGAACCGGCGCCGGATCACCAAGCGTTCACATCGATCGCGCCTTCCACGACGACCAAATCTGTGGCGGTTGGTGTCGGTTGCGTTGATGCGGTAAGCCATCTTCCCGGCCACTGGGTGTCGATCGCGCCCGCCGTGATGCCGTTGACACAACGAAAAGGCGTCGCCGGCTTCGCGAGGAACAGCGAACCGGCACGCACGCCCGTCGCCTCTCTGCCGCCGCCACCCCGCGCACCACTAACCAATTGGATCACATTTTGTAACGAGCGTCGTTCGCAAGTGATGGCAGATTTAGCCGCGGGCGACGCCGCCGATAAGTTGGGTCCAAAGAAGCGTCAAAATATCATGATGCAAGCCAACAAACAAATGGCTGAGTTGTGGAAGGCTATGCCGAAGGACGAAAAGGATCGACGCTCCGAACGGTACGCCGCGGAAATGGACGTATACCGTGCAGCGCTCGCCGCGTACGTAGCAGAGTACGGTGCCTTGCCATCCCGTGTGAAACGCCACCGGCTTCCAGACGGCGTCGGCCATCCCTCTGCCGCAGGCGAAGCCGGTGGCACCGTTGCCGCGCAAATCGACGCCAGCGATGCCTTCGACGTCGTGCCTGCCGAATGGACCGCCGACGCAGAGACGGGCAAGTGGCGTTGCGCGTGGGACTCAGTGGTACCCGATGGGGGTGCTTCAGGGGAAGACGACGTCGACGAGGTTTCGCCGGTCACCCGTGGAATGCCACGTCTTGGCACTGCTCGGGCACTCTCTGGAGGATCTGGTACGCCGCTCCGCGTGCCGTCATCCTCCGTGCCATGGCGTCGCACGGATTCTGGCAGAGGCGACACGGAGGAAGCGTTGGGAGGGCACTCCACGTGCGCCGTGCTTCCCGCATCCACGAAGTCTCGCCGGAAGGTTCAATTCGACGCCTCGAAAAAGTGATGCGAATCCGACGGATTCAATCCGTGTCGTTCAACACATGATCGAACAGCTTAGTTGGAAAGAGTCAATCGACAAACGTACTGGTTCGATGGGGTCGATGCGACCCTTGTTCGCACACGAAAAGAAAGTTGTTGCGATGTCTCTTGACTGTCGTTTCCGCTTTGCTTGCCTCCATCCTGTTTCCCCAGTTCCAGAAACGCGCAGCGAAGAGGAATGTCCCGCCGCACGTCGCTGAATTCAGTGAATGGCCTTCGGGTGTCCTTAAAGCCTGAAGAAAGTGGGCAATTTCAGGCGGACAGCTCTTCCGCGGCTGCCACGGAATGGACGCGTTTCTGGCCGTTTCCGTCGTTTTCCCCGAAGGCAAGCGCCGATCAAGCCACTGCCGATGCCAACATTCAGGGCTCGTCGACTATGCGACGTGTGCCGGCGAGCATCGGAACTGCCCCACCTGCGAGCCCGGACGAGGACGTGGGCGGTTCGCTCGCGCATCAGTGGACGGGGATGCTGAGGACGCCACGTGCCGGGGACGACGACGACTCATCCGATGACGAAGCGGAAATGGCGCAGTCACGACGCCTTGTGCGGGGGAAAATGGACCCAGCGCGCGCTCGACGTTCGTCGTGCGAACCACCTGACCGCGTCGCGCCACACCCCCTGGCTAGCGACTGGACCCTTAGCGATGCGGCCGGACATTCGATGTTTCGACCCAGCGTCTCATCGTCACCACTCTCAAGCTCCGCGTTGACAATCGCCACTCGAGCCCCGGCCGTATCTTCGGTCCTCCTCCAGACAAGCTGCCTATCAGGACGAACTTACGTCGGCAGGGCATTTTCTGAAATTGTCGAGCGACACGGTGAAAACCGACGTGAAAGTGGCGGAACACCATCTGCCACGTCCGCTGCCGCCATGAAGGTCCCCCCGGTCGACCTCATCAGCCGGAAACAAGGCAACGGTCGCTCATCAGCCGGTGTCGCGCACAGCCGCCCGTCGTCTGCCCACCTGTCGTCTCACCACTGCGCGAGCGGCTACACAATCACGAAGGACGAACTCACGGCGCTCATTTCGGTCTTCGACACGAGCAATCCGTTAGGCGCGCGTGTGGACTTACGCCACATGGACTTGTCATGGATGGTGCGCCGTCGCGCCGCGGCCTCCATCGCACGCGCTTCGTCCGTGGCACGACGTCCGATGTCCGCCGCGTCGTCCACGACGTCCGCGCTTCTGAGATCAGACCCTTCTATGGTCGCACGATCGATGCTGAGCAGCGTCGCGGACGGTGCCCAACAGCAGTACCTCGACGTGAGGCCCCCCACGGTTCACCTCCATCTCGCGGGTCTTGGTCACGCGTTGGATAGCGCGGAAGGTGGACAAGTTCGTGACAAGGAGATCCTGGTCAATTCACCCAGATCCGCCGTGGTGCTTCTCCGAAACGGCGTCACCTTGCAGGATCTCATCGGTGCGAGCGGTGATGCCGACCGGAGTTCGGCCAACGCGAATGCCACGGCGCTGCGCAACCGGGACAAGGCCTTCGTGACGCTGGATCAACTGTCATGGGACCAGCGCAAGCAGCTGGCATTGGAAACCCACCGTCGAGAGAAGCTGAAGATGGTCGTCGCCGAGTACGAAGACGTCTGCCACAAAGTGTCTTTCGACGAGATCGTCGCTTTTTGCAACGCCTACGAACCGGACAAGCCGTCTTCGGCCTCGCGATTGGCGGTGGGGTCGGGCTTGCCCCCGCGTCACGTTGCACCGACGACGGCAGCGGAATTCCGTCCACAATCCGCGCTGTCTGACACATCTTTGAATCCCCCGATTAGTCTGGAAAACGAAACGTCGGCTTCCAAGGAGCTGTGTGAGAAGCGACTCCACGACCTCGCGGACAAGTTCATCCGCCGTGAGCAGCGAATTCAGCGCAGTCGTGAAAAGTTGCTGCAAACCAAGGCGGTTGACCGCGAAGCGACCGTCGCAAAGTTAGTCGCCGTCGAGTACAAGTCTCAACGCGCCGTCGAGCTGAAGCGCGACTTTCAAGCGGATCGCGGTGTGGTGAGCCGAGGTCGAGGCGAACTTTGGCGGGCCCATCGGAACCGCTATGAGAGGGTGGAAACCTTCCATCGTATGATTACACGAGAACGACTGATGCGGCGGCTGGACGAGGTCGCCCAAGTGCAAGCCGGCATGTCGGCGGTGATTTCCGAGTTTCGAGACATGGCCAGACGCGTCAATGTCGAGGAGGCGGCGTCGCGCTCCAACAACGAGGAGCGGCAATTGCAGGCGGCGAAACGGTCGTTTTTGGAGAATCAAAAGTAGTCAAATGATTTTGGTCCATGCCCCGCCATTGTTGTTCCTCCCCTCCCTGCTGCATATTTTTTTGCGTAGAGCACGCAAGTGGAGGGGGGATCCTTTTGCACGACTGAAGACTTCTCGTGTTTCCGCGAGGTGCCCCGAGTTTGCCTTTTTTTGCGGGGCGTTATCTCCGCCACAACAGTTTCAGATGCGATTGCCGTCCGCTTGGCATCTTTTTGCACAATTGACGCCTTCAAGCGGGCGGCGTGCGATTCTCGGGAGCGGGCACTTGGGTCCAGCCACGAGCGTGACGGGTGTTCGAGTGGTGACCTCGCAACGCAACATCGCGCTGTTCTGCGCTATCGTAAGGAGCCAACGGACTACGGCCCATCGGCCGGGACCACAGACAGTGTCGGTGATGGCACGGTCGTACCTCTGCGCTACCTCAAGGAGCCAATGTAGTACGTCCCAGCAACAGCCCGGAGCGCGAACCCCGCGGACGTCATGCCAACAGTGGGCGTTCAGTCTGTGGGACCCCTTTGTCGAGCCAGCGACACAGCAAGGAGACGCTACCCAACTACCGGATACGGCTGTCGATCATTCGGTCCGTCGATCGCGAGTGCTCGCGGATGGGTCACCTGTGACGGCCGCGTATGGTCACGCGTTCGCGAAGTTTGGAATCGTCGAGCACTTTAAGAAGGCGCTGATGCCGTCTTCGGCTTCTGCCGCAGTGGCGGATCATCATGATCCACCCGTCGTCAACGTGCGGTGGGGAGGGCTTTCTACTCGTGGGGTAGCCGCGTCATCGGTGATGGTCGAAAATTGGTTCATCGTGCTGCTGGCGGGCTTTGACATCATGGGAGTACGACACGAACCGGCGAAATTTAATGTCACTGTTCATGACGATGATTCGGACAGCTGTTGCAAGGCCAACGTGGAAGATGTCGTGTGGCTGCGGTTGCGGCACGCGCGAACGTTTCTCGGCTGGGCCCCGGCACGCCCGTTGCTACAGAGTGAGAGTAGCGGCACTGCCGTGCCTGGCACCCGTGACCACATTTGCGATTATTGGTTTCCCGTGGTCGTGCGGGCAGCGTTAGAACTGGACAGGATGACGACCGAGGTGCGCCAATGCACGCAACTGGACGTTGACACAAGCGCCTTTGTGCCAATGCTGCTAAAGCACGGATCTGAAAAGTTGACTCCCGAAACGTCGGCAGCACCTGAAGCGGTGCTGAAGTGTTGCAACAGCGTGGATGCGATGCGAATGTTAGTGGCGCTTCGTCGCGCGAATGTGAAACCGAATCTTATTTCATCCGCCGCCTTACTGAGCGCGACGAAGAAACCGGAGAGGTGGGCGAGCGCTCTCGGCATTCTTTGATGATCACGACCCGCTGTCACGGGAGGAAGCGGGGTCACCTCGTCGGGGAAGCGGTGGCCCCTCTGAGGGTCACTGGTGTGGTGGGGGGAACGGCGGCGTCGATAGTTTGTCGTACCCCGGTAGCATCGCCGCGCGGTAGCACGGGCCAGTTGGCGATGTGTGATTTTTGTGTGATCAACAAGTGAGCAGAACCACCGAGATCACAGTGATCTGAACCTATCCGGCTCCCTTGTACCAACCTTACTCGTACAATGACCGCGCTGATCGTGACGATCGATGCGGAGGTGACAAGCGTAGACGACGAATTCTTCTGCGGCTACTCCGGGCTGGAGGCGTTGGACCTGGCGCCCCTCACTCACCTCACCAGTGTCGGCGACGGCTTCCTTGACGGCTGCTCCGGATTGACGGCGTTGGACCTGACGCCCTTTGCGTGCGTCACCAGCGTGGGCGGTGCGTTCCTCCGCTGCTGTTACGGGCTGACGGCGTTGGACCTGACGCCCCTCACTTGCCTCACCAGCGTGGGCGGTGCGTTCCTCCGCTGCTGCTCCGGGCTGACAGCATTGGACTTGGCGCCCTTCGCGCAAGTCACCAACTTGGACGGCGAGTTCCTCCGCCGCTGCTGCGGGTTGACGGCGTTGGACCTGACGCCCTTAGCGCACCTCACCAGCGTGGGCAGCGAGTTCCTCGACGGCTGTACCGGGTTGACGGCGTTGGACTTGACGCCCCTCGCGCGCGTCACCCGCGTAGGCGGCGCGTTCCTCCGCGGCTGCTCCGGGTTGACGGCGTTGGACTTGACGCCCCTCGCGCGCGTCACCAACGTAGGCGGTGCGTTCCTCCGCCGCTGCTCCGGGCTGACGGTTCTGGACCTGACGCCCCTCGCGTGCGTCACCAGCGTGGGCGCCGAGTTCCTCTTCGGCTGCACCCGGTTGGCGGCGCTGGACTTGGCACCCTTTGCGCGCGTCCGCAACGTGGAGGGTGCCTTCCTCCGCTGCTGCTCCGGATTGACAACCTTGGACCTGACGCCCGTCGCGCACCTCACACACGTGTGCACTGGGTTCCTCCGCGACTGCGAAGGGTTGGTGACGTTGGACCTGACGCCCCTTGCGCATGTCACCAGCGTGGACGATGAATTTCTTTTCGGCTGCTCCGGGTTGACGGAGCTGGACCTGACGCCCCTCGCGCACCTCACCGGCGTGGGCGACGAATTTCTCTCCGGCTGCTCCGGGTTGATGGCCCTGGTGCTGAAGCCCCTCGTGCGCCTCACACGCGTTAACGATTTTTTCCTCTTCGGCTGCTCCGGGTTGACGGCGCTGGACCTGACGCCCTTCGCGTACCTCACCAGCGTGGGTGACGGGTTCTTGCACGACTGTGACGGGTTGACGGCGTTGGACGTGACGTCCCTAACCAGCGACGGCGTTTGAACTGACCTCAGGTTGGCTGAAGGTCCCCGTGTCAGAGAAGACGCGGCTGCCTTCCTGCTTGCTGGTAGAAAGTCTTGTGGCGTCTGTCTCGCATGCTCTATTTCATGGCCGTCCGCTCCTCCCTTCGTAGGTAGGTTCTTCTGCGGTGGCAGCCAAACTACTCACTTTATTGGTTCCGCAGCCGACACAGCAACGATTTGTGCCCTCCAAAAAAGATTGCTCTTGTTATTGCTATCGACGGCGCTACAAATCACCAGTATCAGTTTTACGTGCGTTTTCAACGTTCGGATTTGACCCACCCCGCCATCCCTTTTCTTCTTTCTTTGAGAGAGATACCAGACGACGATGTCAGGCGAACGACGAACGATCCGCATCGAGGATCTCGGTGAGCCGGTGCAAAAGCTGCTCCGCCAAATCCGCGGCGGCGTGAGCGAGGAGGATATGAGCCTCTTTGAGTACGTCTCCGTCAAGGACATGGCCAAGATTTATCAGGAAATGGGGACCGATAAGCGCGCGCAGGAAATCTGGGAGGAGCTCAAGGCGTCCCTCTTGGCCAGGCGCGAAAAAGCGGAGAGGAAGATGCGCGAGTTGGAAGGCCGACAGGTCGAGCTGTCTGCTGAGCGTGACGCCGCGGAGGCGGAGGCGGCTCGCTTAGCGGCCGAGGAAGCGGCCCGGGTGGCGGCAGAAGAAGAGGAGGCCGCGAAGAGAAAGCGAAAGGAAGAAAAGAAGAGGAAGAAGGCCGAGGAAGCCGCCCGCAACGCGCAGGCTGAGGACGAACGCACGGCCGCCGAAGCGGAGGCGGCTGAAATAGAGCGCTTGGCGAGAGAAGAGGAGCAACGTATCGCCGCCGAGCAACAGGCCCTCCGAGAAAAGGCGGACGCGAAACGCAGGCGGCGTGAGGACAAGGCGCGTAGGCTAGCTGAGGAGCAAGAGGCACTCCGGAAGGAGCAAGAGGAAAACGAGGGCTCTCGCCGCCGTTCGCGTAATCAGCGTAAGGAGTGGGAAGACTACGTGGCGTCTCACCCTCTCGAGTTCACCAAGGAGACCAAGCAGGAGATCGTACAAATCAAGAAGGAGTTTGACAGCAAGCCGCCGCCAAGCGCCGACGTCCAGCTGCTGTCCCGGACGTACACTCCCCAGTGCCCGAATTGCCACGCCAAGTACGCCAAGCCGCCGCCGGAGTGGGACTGCCCGATGTGCCTCCGCAAGTTCCGGCAGCGCATCAAGACGTGGCAGCCCGACGACAACAGCGACAGTTGCATGTGCTGCGGCGCGGGAGTGGGTCGCTTCTCCCGCCATCACTGCCGCAACTGTGGCCGCGTTGTGTGCGGTGGGTGCTCGGAGGCCAAGGCAGTGATTCCGTCGTTGGGATTCAAAGATCCTGTGAAATGTTGCAAGGACTGCACGAAGCAGTTCACCGCAGCGGCAGCGTCAACCGCGGCCGCAGGCGGAGGAGGATCGGCGTCACCGCCGAACGCTGCGTGATGGAGCCAAAGAAGGGGCTCGGCAGCGCGTAAAAAAATTGTGGATGGAAAGTGTGAGACATATGCTTATGTGGAGAGCGAGCGAGAGAGAGAGGGAGAGAGAGAGAGGGAAACATACACACCATACCATCGAAACGACCATTGGTGAGCATGGGCTACTGCTGATGTGGCACGGCATGTGGCGGCTTCCGCCCCTCCTTCCTTTCCATTTCCCACAGTTGATGTGCCCACAGTGTCACCATCATGCCAGCGGTGTTTTCGATTCACCTAGAGAAGGGCGCGACCGGTAGTTCTCATCCCCCTTCCCCATTTGATGCTGGATTCGCTGTATGTCGGCCTCAGCCGAGGACTTCACGCCCTCGAGGAAGTGTCACTGCCGCTGCCGTCGTCAAACAAGATCCTCGCCGCGGGCGTCATCGCGGTGCCGATCGTGGTTCTGTTAAACGACACCGCCGATTACTGGATGCCGAAACAGACAGACATCCCGATTCTTTCATGGTTCGCTCGTCGTTGGACCAAGAGCAAGGAGACAAAGGCTCTTGATATCAGCATCGCGCGAAATCTTTTTCTGTTCACGTGGATAGCGGCGTCACTGCACGAAAATCCGGTCTTCTACACCCCGCTTGACTATGTTTCGGATCGCTTAACAAGCTCCGCGGCTCGCAGGCAGCTCACAAACAGCATCGTTAGCGCGCGGACCGACGCATTTGCAGCGGCCACGGAGGCGCTCGGGCAGTCCGCCTTTGACGAGGCGAAGGCGCGGCAGCAGCGCGATAGTGCGCTGCGTCGGCGTCACGTTCAGGAGTCCACCTAATCAAACAAAAAAGCGCGTAATTGGGGGGACGCTGCTTTCGCGGGGCGGGAGGGGGCTAGTTTTCCTTCTCGTCTTCCTTCTCCGTGCCTCCCGGGGGAGAATCAGGCACAGCGGGACACGACGGCTCCGCAATACGCACAAGCTACACACACGGCGTATCTAACCGTCCCTGACGCACACTCCCGTACCTTTCTTCTTGTTCGTAAGCGGAAGGGAATCCCCGGTTGAGCGTTGACTGATACTCCACAGCCCGCCACAGCGGATCCAACTGCCTTTGATCCTATTCCTGATATAATGTCGTCGGTGCACTCTTCTCAAAGCGTCATGGCCGCGGCCCTCGGCGCCGGCAGAGCACCGGGAACCCGTACCGTCGCGCCCAGTTCGCCGCTGCCGTCCGCCCATTGGAACCCATCGCATCAACCAGCGGCCAACGAAGTCGCGGTCATGTACGAGGACGAAGTGAACGTGCACATGCGGCTGCATGAACGTGAAGAGGTGTTCGTTCCGCTCGGCATCACGGTTAGTGCTTCCAGCCGCTCCTCCGGTGGCCCGATGCGCGCCGTCCATGTCCGACTCACCGATCCCCGCGACCCATTCTTCCTGTACTCCGTCACGATCAGCGAGGAGGACTACGGGCGCTTCAAGGACAAGCACGAATTGTTGGTGGACTTCAACGGCTTTCCCCGGGACCTCACCTCCATGATCCAAGCGGCCTCGGCGAATCAGGGCTTCAACCAGACGATATCGCCAGGCCACGGCGAGAGCGGTTTCCACAGCGGCGGGCTCGGAGTGAATGCGTCGACGGGCAGCGCGGGGCTCGCTTCCTCGCAGCCACACGAGGTCCATTTTGTAACGACGAGCACCGACGGACTGCAAGGCGTGCTTCGGATCATGGAACGCACGGACTTCCGGTCCCTGGAGCATGTCTCGCTCGTCCTCCAGCGGCAAAACGATGTCGGTCAGAAGTGCTACTTGGCGGAGCGATTCAAGCACTTTGAGGCAGCGTTCCGCACGTCGGAGGCCACACGGCACGACGAAGTCGCGAAATTGAGCCGAATGGTAGACGAAACAAAGGCCGAGGCCGACCGCCTCGCCGCGGAGCGTGACGCGCTCCGTGATCGCTTGCTCATCGACGGCAAGGAAAACGAAACCGCGCGGATCAGCTGCATCGCGGAACTCAACGCGACTCACAACCGAGATGTTCGCAATATTCAAGCGGATCATGAACGCGAGCGGACGACGTTAATTGAGCGACATGACGCAGCGGTAAAGGCGCTGCAGGAACACGTTCAAAAATCAGACGACACCGCCCGCAAATTGGAACAGCGAGTTACGGAGGTTGAACATAGCGAAGCTAGTCTTCAAAGCAACTTAAAGGCCGCACTGGACGAGGGAGCCGCCCACGCGCGCGACGTTCAACGCCTTCTTGCCGACAATCGAGACCTGCACGCGTTTCGCATCGACGCGACGCGCTACCGCACCGAAGCGGAGCTGGCTCAAGTATCCACATCGGAGCGGTTGAAGCACCTCACGGAAACGCTGCTGGCCCGCGAAGCCGAAATGAAAACCCTGAAGTCACAACATGACTCTCAGGCGCAGTTTGCCACACTTCTCGCCCAGCAGTTGGAGGAGAGCAAGGCGAAGAACAACGTCACCGAGCAAGGCCTGGCGAAGTCACACCACATCATCGGCAATCAACTCTCCGCGCTGAAAGGGGCAAAGGATAAAATCGCCAGTCTTCAATCGCAGGTCGCCGCCTTGGAGACAGCGATCGCTGAGCGCGGAGTCACTGCCGAACGCATGCGCAACGAGTCGCTGCTGGGCAAGGATCGGCTCGACCAAGCTTTGTCCAGCGTAGCCGAACTAAGGGATCAACTTCAAAAGTCGGAAGACAACAATGCGAAGCTTGCCGCGCAGCTCAAGCAGAACGAGGAAGCCTTGGTCCACTTGCACAGGCTGGGAAGCGCGGGGGGTGGCTTGCGGAGTTGGGCATCATTGACGACGGCGCACAGCTCGTTGGCGCACAGCCAGCCCCCGCCCGCCGCGGCGTCCGCCCTTCCGCGCGTTCCGCCTCCGAGCGCGGCGTTCCAGTCGTTCGCTCGCGGAGAAACGACTGCGGCGACGGCAACAGTCGCTTTGCCAAGTCGCTATGGCCACGGGGGCATGTTGGCCTCGGATGGCGACGCTCACGCGGGTTCACCGCCGCCACGGGCATCCCCTCCTGCCACACTGCACCAATCCTTTGGCGGCGGTGTCGGCCTTCCCGCGGGTCTCAGCTACTACCGCGGAAGCAGCACGGGCGCCGCAACGTCGACGCAACCTACGATCGCGTCGGCACCCCTTTCTGGACCACCCGCATCGTCGGCGTACTTTTGAACACACTCTCCGGTGTCCGCCCTCCTCCCGTATGTCGTCGGTGGCACCGCTCCTCCATAATGATGTGTCGCGCCGTCCGCACGAGCCGACGGAATCATGCGTTATTCTTTTCGATTTGATATCGCACGAAGAAAATATACCATCCCGATCCTTCGTGAGGGAATCCATAGAAAGCCAAAGAGCGACGCAAAAAAAATGGTCAGCCCCTTTTTCGCTCTCATAGACATTCAGAAGAACACGGGGGCCGTTTACGAGACATCCAACATCCCTTTCGCACCTGAAGGACGCGCGTGTCAAATAAATTTCATTCGAGTCCTGACATTGTTCGGTGCCTTCCTTTCCTCAATTGTCAGGCGGAAACTTCCACAAGGAGGAGCGATAATGGAGGACGGTCTCGATGGGCTCACCGCCCCGGGAGCAGAAAGGGCAGAGGTGCCGATGCCAGCCGCGCTGACGGCGGACGTGTCCACGTTTGTCCGTCAGTACTTCATGTTTTTACTCGTCGGGGCCTGCATCGCCTATTACATCTACAGGAAGCTGTTCATCAAGTACGATGACTACCAAAGCAAGGCGACACACCGCTCCAGCCAATTGTCCGAGATCGACAAATTTGAAGGGATGGCTCGGGCGAGAGAACGGCAGCAGCAGTACATCGCTGAATGTGCAGTCAAAGACGCGGAATTGCGAGAGCAAAGGGCCAAAGCCGAAGACGAAGAGAGGAAGCGTCGAATGGCGGCTGCGATGCCTGCCGCCACGGGCGCGCCACCCACGTTGCCCCGGACGCTGGGTGGCGTAACACGAGACACCTACCGCCCAAGTGGCGGCGGTAGCGGAGGCGGCGGGGGATCAGGCTATCGCCCGACCGGGTTCCGCCGACCTGCCGGAGGGGGCGGATGACGCTAGACAAACATCCGTTCCCCATGAAAGAACGGAGGAAAGGATGCGATGGGGATGACGGAGATTGCCTTGTTCGTTGCGAAGTTTGTTTTGACGCGATGTAACGTTCGTTCGAGCGCCGTGAATTGGCGGCGTGACCTCGGGGTGAGCCTCAGCGGCCGCACCCCGACGTCCAGGCCACACACTCCGGTTTCTCCACGAAAGCATTGCTGACCCACGCATCGACACTTGTTGCTCTGCGACGTCAATTTGTTTGCTCCAAAAAAATATTCTTGGTGAAATCGCAGATTGCGACGTCTCCGAACGCCGCCCCGTTGCGCCTCGAACAAATGCCCCTCGTTTAGATGATGCTCACCCTTCTCTCACTCGCAGCTAAAACCCTACAACACCCTTACAACCGTAAGTCTCACATAATCGAAGACCCATGACACGCACCGAACCACGGCAAAGCTACAATTGGCTGACGAAGTTTGCACTGATGGCGTTGATGACAGTGATCGCACTGTGGACGCCCCGCCCAGTTGGCGCCACGACCCCGCGCCGCCGTTCACGACGTACCGTTCGCCGAGAAATGGTGCACCCTCATTTTGCAACACAGACTGCAAATCGTTGGCTCAACGCCAATGAGCAGCAATCCTTGCACGTGTCGTGGCGCTCACCTTTGGTTGCGAAAGCATTCAGTCACCTGTCTGATGGAAATCGCGTTGCATGCTTCGCACCGGTCAGCTTGTTGCAACACGAAGGAACGACGGTGTCGGGCGTGCCGTCGCGGATGCGTGAAGCCTTCGGGGGCCTGGATCCGAGCAGAACACACCACGCGGCGGTTCAATTGCGCATGCCACTGCCACATTCTTGCGACCTGTGTGCGCTTCGTGCCACGAAAAATGACACCGTGAACTCAATTTGCCGTTTGGCGTGTGCGACGACGATGGAGTCGTCTCGGTCTCTTGACGTTGGTAGTCTTCTGTCCAGCGTCGTGATGGCATCATCAGGGGCTGCACCACCGCTTCACGGCGGCCCACCCGACGTGCGGTGGCGTCACCTGGGAACAGGCCATCTGCTCATTCACAGTCGCATTCGTCGCGCCGTATCCTCTGGGAACGATACGGAGACGACGCTGCAGCAGGATGCCACCCCCGTCACTTCCGGCAATGATGTTCACGCGCTGATGTCGCTCCTTGATGCCTCCGATCCAATCATCGCGCGTGCCGTGCGCAAGGTATGTGTGTACCTCGACGACGACGCGGCGGCTCCAAATAGCACCGATGCCGCCACGAATGCCCATCATCACATGTGGGGGGATTCGCTTTTGCAGCGAGTCAACGTGACCGGGATGGAGGCCGCGTCGTCCGGTGAGACGACCGAAAGCCTATGCGTGAAGCTGCATTTCAGTCATCCTCTACAAACCTTAGATGAAATGGCAGCCATTGAACGATGCATCGCCGAATCCGTTCGGTCGGGGCACGACGGCGTGCAAGTGCATGTCGCTTGGCCAGCAGCGAGGCATCGTTCCCCGGGCGTCGACCGCGCCGTCGCGTGCCTTTTCAACCCCTCCACCTCGGTCGGTTACGTCCACGCATTGCGTCGCATGCATCGGGGCACTCGGGATGCAGCCTTTCTGCCCCCGGCGCTGGCTCACCTCGCCGGCTCGGTGTATTTCATGGAGTGGGTTCCCCCTGCATTCACCACCAACCGCTACAGCCGCGGAAGGCTTCAAAGTGGCGTCGCGTTCGATGAGCCTTTCGGCCGCGACTTGAAACTCCTGGGCGAGGATCACGTGGTCGGTGCCGCGGACAGTGGTATCGACCACGATCACTGCTTCTTCAGCGATCCTAAAACTTCACTTCAGCCGAACGTCTTCAATCCGGCACATCGCAAAATTGTTCGTTACCGCACTCTGACGGGTAGTTCCTCGGACAGAGGCATCGGCCCATTTGGCGACTCGGTCCCAGGTCACGGCACGCACGTTTGCGGCTCGCTGGCAGGGTCCGTCGACGCTGCGGGTCCGGACGCGGCGTCAAAAGCCGCCACGTACGCCGGGATGGCACCCCTGAGTAAGATCACTTTCTTTGATTTGCAGTCAAGCACCTCGGGCGACGCGCTCAACATTCCTCCTGATCTGCGGGACGTGTTCGCGGTGGCCCGCGGCGATGGCGCCCGCGTGCACAGCAACAGCTGGGGAAGCGGGGCATCGGAGTATTCAGGTCAGTCGCAGGAGGCGGACGACTATATCGCCGCCAATCCGGACATGCTCCTCGTCTTCGCAGCCGGCAACGAGGCCGACAAGGCTTGCGAGCGCAATCCGAAGGACGTGCGGTGTGATCGCTTCACCGTCATTTCGCCTTCAACCTGCAAAAACGGACTGTCGATCGGTGCGGCGATGTCCGTGCTAGAAAGTTGGCAGGAAGCCGCGCACGGCAACTTTGTGATGACCGTCTCCGGATCGCCGCAACGGTTGGTTGCGGTGCGAGCTGACTTTGGTCTTCGCGATCCCGTCCTCCGCGACGTGGAGCTCGTGCAAGGCAACCCTGACGGTGCATGTTCAGACTTGCAAGAGCCACAAAATCTCGTGGCGTCATCCTCGTCATTCTACAAGGGCAAAGCGGTGTTGGTGAAGCGCGGGACCTGTTTTTTCACGTCCAAAGCACGCCGGGTGCTTCAGCGCGGCGGCATCGCGATCGTGGTCATCAACAACATTCCTGGCGACCCCATCATCATGGGCACCGAAAGCGAGGACGGACAGGACGCCGCTGGCTTAGGCAGCATCGCAGGCTTCATGGTCACAGACATCGACGGCGCGCGCCTTTGGAGTGCGGCCTCCGCTAGCAGCCCTGCGTTACGGGTCAACATCTCCCAAACAGCGGAAGCGGATCCTCATAAGGACCCGGAAAATTTGAGCTCGTTCAGTTCGCACGGGCCCACTCGTGACTTTCGCTTCAAACCGGACATCATTGGCGTGGGCGAGATGGTTCACTCGGCTCGAAGTGACGCCAACCTGGGGAGCAACAACTGCGACTTGTGGCCCACCCAAGGTACGTCGATGGCAACACCGCTCATATCGGGCACGGCCGTGCTCATTCAAGAGTACTTTAAGCGCGGCTTTTATCCTCATGGGTTCGCAGCCTCAGGACCCGCCGTGTACCTGCGCTCGGATACGTTGAAGGCCATCCTGGTGCATTCCGCCATGCCTTTGACGAAGCTTTTTGACCGGAATACCCAAGGCGACTGGCGCCCGCTGGGAGCCACCCCGTCCTTCGAGCAGGGCTTCGGCATCGTGCGCTTGAACCACACGTTGCCGGTCGGCGCGCAGAGCCCAGTCGAACTTGCGGTGCGGCAGGACGCTGCCGCCATCGTGTCATCGACATCACACGAGCAAACCTATTGCGTAAGGTTCGTGCGGACACCCGAAACGCCGATTTTTCGCAGCGTGCTCGCGTGGATCGACCCCCCAAGCACACCAGCGGCGGAATTCCACCTCATCAACAACTTGGACCTGTCGGTCGTGACGCCAGACGGGCGTACGCTACGAGGGAACACGCCCGTGAGCCCCGCCGACCTCACATCCGCCATTTCAGGAGGGGGAGGTCTGGATGCCACAGCAGGTGGTCTGAACGCGTCCTCCGCGGATTGGTGGCAGTGGCGCGGAGGCATGAGCCATGTGCTGGACGACGAAAGTACGGATTGCGTCAACAATGTGGAAAAAGTGGTGGATCCTCAGAGCATCACGGGTTCCTACCTCGTGCGAGTGACTGGCGCGAGCATCACGACGGGCACCTCTCAGCGGTTCGCCCTCGTGAGCAGTGGTACCGAGGTAAGCGGCAATGCATGCGCATTGCACTGCGTGGCCCCGCTGGGCGAGGATCCTGGTGCCGTTTGCTCTGGCCGAGGAAAGTGCGACGATGGCGTCTGCATGTGCGAAGGAGGCTATCACGGTACGTTCTGCGAAGACGTGCTTCCCGTGCTGATGCCATCCACCGTGGCACGACCCTCCAGCCTTGCCACCTCACCAGTGGTTTCTGACCGTGTGCAACCGGGTGGCTGGAAGTACTTTCTGCTTCCTTTGACCCTGCTCTCGGCAGCGCAGTCGGGGGGAGCGTCGTCGCCTTCGCAGGCACAGGGATGCCCGGTCTCCGGAGGTGCGCCAACGCAAGCCACCTTCGCGGACGTCACCGTGACGATGACCAGCATGGCTGCTGACGGCGACCCAGATTTATACGTGGCCGTAGGCGCCGAGCGTCCGACCCTGCGAACGAAGTCCACCACGAGCTTGGTCGGAATGCCCCCTGGTGTCATTGCACGCGACACCGCGTGCGATAATTGCGACGCTGCGATGCCGCGACCCCCACGGGCTCTGTCTCTCAAGGTGTCGCAGGCGGGTCTCGAGTCCGCGGCGGTGCCAAATGGCCAGATGAGTTTCACCGCGAGACTAGTGTCCGCAGTGGTCGGCGTTGCCGGCATGTGCTGCTTCGAGGCCCCATTCACGCTGCAAGCAACCGTCGGCTGTCAGCCTGCGGCCGTTGCCACGCCGCCGATGCCGTCGTCCGCGTCGCAAGAGGCCGTCGTATCGCTTGCCACCCTACTCTACTTTGTTCCCGTGCTCCGCGTTAGCATCATCTTACCGCTCGCGACGAGCGGTACGCCCGTCGCGTCGTCGTCGGATCGCGTTCAACTGTACGGAATGTCGAATCTAGAGGCGGCCTTCTCGCTGCACAGCGTTCTGCCCGCGCAGCCGCTGCCACTCGATGCCGTGCTGCGCGTGTCACCGGCGTTTCCGAACGATAAGGCGACGACCGCGGTGCAATTTACATTTGAATGGCCCATGGATGTGCGGTCGACCAACCCAACGGAGTCGAGTTCTGGACACCTCGGCCGCTCCTTGTCAGCCTGGATAGGCACGTTTGACCAAGGTGGATCGACCGTGTCTCGGGAGTTCGTGCCGTGCCACGACGGACGCGGCGACCCATCCTTCGTGACTGGACTGGCCCCAAAAATCGGGCTGGATGGCGTCACGGTTATCCGCGGCCGCTTCTCGTGCGGTGTTTCACTAGGCGAGTTGCAATCCGTCTGCCTTGCAGCGTCGGCGATGCAACGGACCGTGGTTCAACCTCCGGTCGCGAAAGCCGCCTTTGATGCCATTGCCCCGCTGAATAACGAGCCCCGGAGAACGGACGTCCCGTTGACCTTCCGCTTTGCCCTGTCGGATGCAGCCGCTACCAGCGGCATGCCACCGGCACAGTGGCACGCCTCGGTCGTCCGCATTTCTTGTGGTGACCTCCTCTTGCCCCGCGCCTCCGAGTCCTCGAATCAGACGAACGTCCCGCTACTATCTGCAGCGGCCACCAAGCAACCCACCATTGCACCTATCGTCGCGACGTCTGGCTCCATTCGGACGGTCGTTAAAGTGGCCTCGCCGGGTGACACGACGGGCGTCGATGCCGTCGCGGCGTTCGAGTCGTACGCCGGCCCTGGTGACGTAGACGGACGTACGAACGGTCGATGGACGCGAACGCTTTCGATGCCTCGAAGCACGCTGATAAAAGAGGGCCCTCCGATATCCGTGGCCAGCACCGAGCAGAAGAGACAAGAATCTGTCATGTCGTCACTGACGGATGCCTTCCGTCGCATCCGCTTGCAATTCAACCGGACGGCCATGACACAAGCGTTGACGAAGGCGGCCGCTCAGCGATCCCCGGTG
>ERZ1292630.699-Hain-H41-02um-R3-699-length-34174-cov-8_pt2 | contig 31452 bp, 25 predicted proteins | sample MGYA00564408_ERZ1292630 | MGnify/ENA primary metagenome ERZ1292630 (study PRJEB36523, sample SAMEA6512641) | groundwater metagenome | collected 2019-01-08 | study: AquaDiva: Metagenomics assemblies of 32 groundwater samples
GTATACTATACAAACACAAGATGAACATTTTAAATCTTCTCACGAAAGAAAAACGTGTTGCGGGAATAGAGATAAGCGACTCTGTCGTGCGTATTGTTTTTATTCGCAAATATAAAGACAAGCTTACTCGCAAAAATGTCGAGCAACTTGTTTTTGTCGAAGAACCCATCGCCGCAAACATCATTGTTGAAGGAGTTGTGGCTGACCGAGCACTCCTTGGAAAAACACTCGGGAGTATCTGGAGCAAAGTAGCTCTCGGCACCGACTACGCAATCGTCTCTATTCCCGACGACAAGGTTTATTCCCGCATCTTTTCATTCCATAAGACTCTTTCTGGTGAGCGTCTTTCAGAGGCAATGCGTCTCGCGGTAAGTTTCCAGTTACCAACCAAAATCGATGAAAGTTATCTTGACTGGGAGCAACTGCCGAGCACGCCACAAGGTAACGAGATCCTGCTTGCGACTATTCCGCGCACGGTCGCACAGGGATATGCCGATGCGCTTCTAGATGCCGGGATCAAGATACTCGCGCTCGAGTCGCATCTCGCCAGCATAGCGCGCGCTGTCAAACTCGAACCCGAACGCACGGTACTCTTTACAAAGAAAACCCCTGACGGCGCAACGGTGTTCGCGCTCAAAAACGGCACGCTTCGCTTTTCGCGCACCTTGCCGTCACGTTTTCTCGATGAAAGCAAAATATCGACGGAGGTTCATAGAATACGAACTGCGCTCGCGGGAGAGCTGGGAGTGGAGATCGTAGAAGCCTCAATCTTGGACGCGAAGATTCGAGATGATTACGCAAATAAAAAAGGATTTTCGGAACCTCAGTCAAAATGGCTTATTGCCATAGGCGCTGTTATTCGCGGTCAAATTCCTGAAGGCGAGGACAACCTCATAAGCCTCCTCCCTGTCGGCACCGAGGAGGCTTACACTTACCAAAAGGCGACAACCTTTATTGCACTCATTCGCAACATGATTGTGGGAGTATCTATATTTTTCATTGCCGCATTCCTCGCTACGTACCTCTTTGTATTATCTTTGTCACAAAATGCAAATAGAACTATCGCGACACTTTCGGTGTCGCCCGCCTCACCCGAAATTCTTGATAAGGAAGCGCGGGTAAATAGAGTAAATAAACTCACCGAAGCCACACAAACTCTTCTGTCTCAAACACCAATATGGAGCACGGTATTTGATGAAGTAAAGGCGCGGGTGATAAGCGGTATAAACATCACGAATTTTTCAGCACCATCCATAACTGAAACCATGTCATTAACAGGAACCGCTAAAGACCGTGTGACTTTAAATCTATTTAAAAAATCGCTTCAAGAGTCTCCGATGTTTTCCGAGGTAAATCTCCCTATCACAAATCTTGAAAAAAGGGGGGATATACCGTTTACCGTGTCGTTCCGCCTCAAGGAGCCGAACTCGGCATTCTATAAATAACACCAAACAATATGTTTACCACAAAAAATCTTTTGATACTCATCGGACGCCATGCGCTCATCGCCATTTCGGCCGTTGTGGTTACTCTGATTGTCACGTGGATTCTTTCACAACAAATTATACGTCTCTCTGACGATGTCTTGAAGAACCGCCACCTGGCCAGCGCGCTCGAAAAACGCACGGAAATCTTTACCGCAATTAAACGCGACACGGATTTCATTGGAACAAATGACGCACTGATTGAGCGAGCCTTCATCCCCTCAGATAACATCCTTGATTTCGTGGCAACGCTTGAAAGCCTTGCTCTGAAAAACGGGCTGACGGAATCATTTCACTTTGACAACCCGACACCGTCGACCATTTCTGCTCCGTTCCCGCTTGCTACGGTCGCCTACTCAAACACTCTTTCTGGCAACGTAGCGAACTTTTCAAGTTATCTCAAAGATTTTGAACAGCTCCATTATTTCACCAAGATTGAAAACCTGAGTATCTCGTCCTCGGGTGCCTCCGGCTGGGATGGCACGGCGACAATGTCATTCCGCGCGAGCATTCAAACAAACGCAACACAGTAACAACAAAACTCCATGATCATCAAATATACCCACATTGTAGAATTTTTAAAGACCGTGAAGCCGAAAGACCTCGTCTATTCGGGGATCCTGGTTCTTTTTATTGTAGCGGTTGGGATAGTATTTTTTATTTCCACACAGTTTATTTCCAAGAACATTAATAAGATTTTTTCGTATGAAAGTGGTGATGTCGTGCAGGTTCTTGACATCACACGTTACGAGCTCGCTCTTAAAAAACTTGGTGTCACGGCAACACTTCAGAGCGAAGGAACCACAATAGAGAGCGACAACATAAACGCGGGTGTCGCTACCAGCACCAAAACTACGGACGTGATGACGCCTGCTCCTTTGAACAAAGGCGAAGTCACCATTACGGTGCTTAACAGCACTCCGAAAGCAGGGCTCGCATCTCTCCTTGCAAAAACAATAGAACAAGCGGGATTTAATACCCCAAAAACAGGAAATCAAAAAATAAAGTTATCAACGACCACAATAATTATCAAAGAAAGCAAGGCGGGATATCTACCATCTATTTCGGGAGCAGTCCATACGCTCTACCCTTCCGCAATTACGAAAACTGCCTCAACGTCCAAAGAAACCGATTCTGATATTATTATCATTATCGGCGAATATTAATTCCCCTCTTTTTACTCACATGAACATCAAGGAAGAATTTGAGCGTCGCATACGAGGAACTGTTTCAGACGAAACAACTGACTTGCAGACACATGCAAACGATGCAAGTATTTTTGAAATTGTGCCCCTGCTTGTAGTTACGCCCGAAGATACGCACGATCTCAAAACAGTCGTGAATTTTGTCCGCGAACTTAAAGAGGGCGGTCAGGATATCTCTATTACCGCGCGAGCAGCGGGTACCGGCATGTCGGGAGAATCGCTCACTTCTTCAATTGCGCTCGATATGAAAAAATTCAACCGCATCATAGAGGTTGGTGAAGATTTCTCTATTGTCGAACCCACCGTGTATTATCGAGATTTTGAAATTGAAGCTGCAAAAAAAGGACTCCTTCTCCCTTCATACACCGCATCGAAAAAACTTTGCACTGTCGGTGGCATGGTCGCAAATAATTCCGCGGGAGAAAAAACTCTTTCCTTCGGTTCTACTAACAAATATGTGCGGGAACTCAAAGTAGTCTTGAGCGATGGCAATGAGTACGTCTTCAAGCCTCTTGTTCGCGCCGAGCTAAATGAAAAATTGCTGATTGAAGGATTCGAAGGAAATCTCTACCGTCGCATGTATGAAATTCTGGAGAACAATTACGATCTCATCAAATCCGCACGACCGAATGTAAGCAAAAATACGGCGGGCTACAATCTTTGGGATGTCTGGGATAGAGAAACATTCGACCTTACGCAACTTTTTACCGGCTCCGAGGGAACACTCGGTATCATGACTGAGATAAGCTTCAAACTCATCAAGCCGAAACCCTTTACAGAACTCTTGGTCATCTTTATCAAAGATCTTGCGGAGCTCGGCGATGTGGTCAATAAAATTCTCCCCCATAAGCCGGAAAGTTTTGAGTCCTACGATGACCGCACGCTTGAGCTCGCAGAGCAATTTCTTCCCGACATCGCACGCTCGCTTGGAGAGGCTATTCGATCAAAAATTGTGCTCCTCGCTGAATTCACGGGTGACTCGGAAGAAGAAGTCGTTCTTAAGGCGCGACGTGCCCAGTCTGATATTCAAGGATTCGGGACTGCGTCAACCACCATTACGCGTGACCGACAGGACGCTGATAAGTATTGGACAATTCGTCGTGAAAGCTTCAATCTTCTCCGTCACCACTCTGGACATGACCGTACAGCTCCCATCATCGAGGATATTATTGTTCGTCCGGAATATCTGCCCGAATTTCTGCCAAGACTCTACGCAATACTAGACAGTTACAACCTGAAGTATACGATAGCGGGACATATCGGCGACGGCAACTTACATATCATGCCTCTCATGAATTTCCACAAGGACAGCGTTCGCGATATAGCGATAGAGTTATGCGAGAAAGTTTTTTCCCTTGTTTTTGAATACCACGGCTCAATGTCTGCGGAACACAATGACGGTCTCATTCGCACGCCATTTCTCAAACAAATGTACGGCACGGGGCTTGTAAAATTATTCGAAGAAACTAAGCTTATTTTTGACCCTCTCAACATATTCAATCCAGGGAAAAAAGTATTCGGGAAAGATATTGCGTTTCTCAAGGAACACATTGACCGTGTTTACTAACATAGCGATCTCAATTCAAAAAGAGACTACGGTCTTCGTGTGAAGAGAACGCTTATCAAGAAAATGATGAGTGCTATGATTACAATAGCGCCTCCGGAAGCAAGGTTCAAATAGTATGCTGCAAATAAACCGGTAATGACGGAGAAGATTGAAAAGAGCACGGAGAGCAGAAGTGTCGTTCGAAATCCTGCCCTGTATTGCATAGCGGAAATAACGGGGATAACCATGAGCGCGCCAATCAAAAGGACGCCCACAATGCGGATTGAAAGCGCGATTGCGATTGCGGCGAGCATGACGATGGCAAGATTAATATATTTTACCGGAAGACCGCTTGCGCGCGCCAGTTCTTCATCAAACGAAACAAAGAACAATTCTTTATACAAAAACAGCACCGCAAAGAAAACCGTGATTGCGAGTGCGATTGTAATTTTGAGGTCAATCGGTGAGACAGTGGAGATGTTCCCGAACAAATAACTAAAAAGATTTGCATTGAATCCTTGCGCGAGCGAAAGAATGATGACCGCCAGCGCGAGAGAGCCAGACAGAAAGAGTGCGAGGATAGATTCGCCGAATAACCTCTGTGAATTTCTGAGGTGTTCTATGCCGACCGAAGCGATGAGTGATAACACGATGGCTGACAAAATAGGATTGATTTTCAAAAGAAGTCCGAGCGCAACACCAGCAAATGAAACATGCGCCAATGTGTCCGCCAAAAGAGAATATCTTCGCACAACGAGAAACATCCCAATTAGAGGCGCAACGATACCGATTGCGATTCCTGCTTCAAAAGCGCGCACCATAAAATCGTATTGCAGTATTTCAATCATGGTTATGAATTGCCTGTTTTGTATGTTCGCCATACAAGCGCTTTAGGACGTGTTCGTCGAGAAGCGACCCTGACGGACCATGACACACCAAGGTGTGGTTGAGACAAAGCACAGTGTTCGTCTCTTCTGAAATCACATCAACATCATGCGAAACAAAAATTATCGTAAGATGCTGGTCTCTATTGAGCGACGCGAGAAATTCATAAAACTTTTTCTGTGCTCCAATGTCAACACCCACCGTTGGTTCATCCAGAATGAGGATGTCCGGCTCACCCGCAAGGGCGCGCGCGATAAACGCGCGTTGCCTCTCTCCTCCAGAAAGGTTACCGATGAGCATATCCCGATACTTTGAAATTCCTGAAAGCTCCATAGCATGCTCTACTGCTTTAGTGTCGGTTTTAGTAAAATTATTAAAAAAACCAAGACGAGGGACGCGCCCGCTTCGCACCACTTCAAACACTGTAGCTGGAAATGTCCTGTCCGCCTGCGCTACGCGCTGTGGAACATATCCAATGCGATATTTTTCTTTAAAATCGTGGCGATCTTTTCCAAAAAGTTTGATGGATCCGCTCGTAGGATGTACTAGCCCAAGAATTATATTGAGAAGCGTGGTCTTCCCTCCTCCATTGGGTCCAATGATACCCAAATAATCCCCCTTTTTTACTGAAAATGAAAGATTCTCCAAAATGGGCGTGTCGCCGTAGGAAAAACTCACATTATCTACCTCTATATATTTAGTGTTTACTGGCATACAAGTGCTTTCGTTAAGTTATTGAGGTTTTGCTCCATGATTGAAATATAATCTTCCCCCCCGCGAAGCTCATCAACCGTTAAACTCTCAAGTGTATTCAAGACGAGTGTCTCTGCGCCTATTTCACGCGCAATGGTTTCGGAAAGCTTTTGGTTTGCTATCGCTTCAAAGAAAATATACTTTATATTTTTCTCTTGAGCAAGGTCGGAAATGAAAGCAAGTGTTTTCGGCGAAGGTTCTTCGTCAGGAGAAAGCCCCGCGATAGGAATCATAGAGAGATCATACGCGCGCGCAAGATACGCAAACGCTTCATGGGAAACTACCATGTCGCGAATATTGCAGGTATTTAGAACTTTTCTGTAATGAGCATCAAGGGAATTAAGCTCTTCCACAAGACGCGAAGTATTCTCGCGATAGACGAACTCATGAGCCGGATCTATCGCAATAAGAGTATCTTTCAAAATTTCGGCTTCTTCCGCAATAATTCTTGGATCAAGCCACACGTGCGGGTCGGTAGCGCTCCTGCTTTCTATCAACTCAATTTTTTTCGTTGTAAGAGCGCCGATCATATTCACAGTAAGTGGTGGATGACTAAATGAACCTCCTTCCCAAGCTTTAATCCAAGGTTCAAAATTACCTCCATTGTAAATGAAAACATCTGTCTTAGACAGCATTTCAATATCGCGCGGAGAAGGTTCAAAATCATGAGGCTCTGCTCCCGGCGGGGTCAAATTAACGACCGTCACAAAATCTCCTCCAACAGCACTTGCAAGGTAGGCGAGTGGATAAAAACTCGCCGTCACCTTGATTTTATTATTTTGTTTTTCCGCTACGCTGTCCTGTTCAAAAAAGAACAAGCCCGCCATGAGAATCGGCAATGCGAGTCCGGCAACAATGATTTTGTATTTCCTTGGGTTCATTAAAATAAGTAAGGGCTTGGGAGTGTTCGAAGTTCTTTCGAAGATTCACAATTTCTCAATACTACATCATCTAAGGGACAATTGCAAGTTACTTGCGTTTAGAATTCTTCTCGATACGCTCCAGTAGTTCTTCTTTTCCTATTTTTGTTTTTGCTGAATACGGAAGTACTTCTCCACCCAAATACGCCTCTAGTGTTTTGAGATTATGTGACTTCTCTTTTTGATTCAAGCGATCAATCTTGTTTGCAAGGATAATAAACGGCAAATCCTCAACGCGCAGAATGTCAGCCATTTCTTTGTCATGAATCATTGGTGGCACCCCAGAATCAACAATAAGTACGATGAGCTTTGGGCGTACTTCCCCACTTCCCAAATACCAAAGGATAAGCTTCCGTATCTTTTCTGCGCCTTTTGCTCCCATTCTCGCAAATCCGTAACCGGGAAGGTCAACAAAGTAGCAATTCTTGTTAATAAGAAAAAAGTTTATTTCCTTTGTTTTTCCTGGTGTTGCGCTTGATTTAACAAGGTCTTTGCTATTAACGAGCGAGTTGATAACGCTTGATTTGCCGACATTCGAGCGCCCCACAAAGGCGATCTCAGGAATACCGTCCAAAAGAATCTTGTCCGTACCCAAGATTCCCTTTATAAATGTTGCACTTTTGACTTCCATATGCCCCATTCAAGCACAAAAAACAGAATTTGCCCAGAATCTCATGCCTGACAAAGCTTTCCTTTGTCCTTTAGGACGTGCAGTTATGTGATATACTAATGACTATTATTACATAAATATAAACGTATGGAAGAACAAACAACACCACAGGATCCCACGCCAAAAACATCAACAGGAGTAATAAATTATTATGCAATCCCCGTTTCGATGTTCATCGCCGGATTTGCGATTGCATCTGCTTTTTTTATTTATTTTGGAGGCTCGGTTGATCCTACTCAGAATCCACAGAATCAAAAACTTACGCTTGACCCCGTGACCAAGTCTGACCACATCATGGGTTCCTTAAAAGCAAAGGTGATCATCGTAGAATATTCTGATACCGAATGTCCCTTCTGCAAAGTGTTCCACGGAACCATGAACAGAATCTCGAATGAGTACGATGGCAACCAAGTCGCGTGGGTATATCGTCACTATCCGCTTCCCTTCCACACAAAAGCTCCGAAAGAAGCGGAGGCGACAGAGTGTGCTGCAAAACTCGGAGGGAATGAAAAATTCTGGCAATATACGAATAAAATCTTCGAGATCACGCCGGGTAACGACGGACTTGATGCGGCGCTCTTGCCAAAGATCGCTCTTGAACTAGGGCTTGATCAAAAAGCTTTTGAAAAATGCCTCGCGAGCGGAGAGATGAAACCGATCGTCGACAAAGATCTCGCGAGCGGCGGGAAGGCGGGTGTCGGGGGCACTCCTCACTCCCTCATTGTCGTTAACGGAAAAGTTGTTGATGTGATCAATGGCGCACAACCGTACGATGTCGTGAAGAGCCAAATTGATAAAGCGCTGAAACTCAAATAATCAAAATAAAGATAAAAAAACGCGAACATTTTGTTCGCGTTTTTTTATTATAATTAGTAATTGCGAAGCTTATCCACATTGCTGTGCGCGCGGATCTTTTCGATAGCTTTTGCTTCAATCTGACGAATACGTTCGCGTGTAACACCAAACTCCCTTCCCACCTCTTCAAGAGTGTGGACGATGCCGTCCACGAGCCCGTGGCGGAGCTCAAGGATCTTTCGTTCTTTCTCCGAGAGGTCATCCATTATCTCTTTCACTTGGTCCGAAAGAATACGCTGTGCGGAATCCTGCGCGGGCGAAAGAATCTTGTCGTCGGCGATGAATTCACCAAGCGTTGATTTGTCGTCATCGTCGCCGATAGGCTTTTCTAGCGATACAGTGTCTTGGTCAATATTTTTAATATTGTAAATCTTTTCGACATCGAGACCCATTTCGGTCGCGACTTCGCCGGGAAGTGGCTCACGCCCAAGGTCTTGGCTCAACCTTCGCACAACCTGCTTGTATTTTGAAATCGTCTCCACCATGTGAACGGGAATACGGATCGTACGGGACTGGTCCGCGAGCGCGCGGGTAATCGCCTGACGAATCCACCATGTTGCATAGGTCGAAAATTTATATCCCTTCTCCCAATCGAATTTCTCAACTGCTTTGAAAAGACCGAGGTTCCCTTCTTGGATGAGATCGAGGAGTGTGAGGTCGGCGCTTCGTCCGACGTATTTTTTCGCAATCGAAACTACGAGACGGAGGTTTGCGCGCGCGAGGAGGTTTTTTGCTTCCTCTTCTCCGAGCTGAATGCGCTTTGCGAGATCGCGTTCTTCCTGCGCTCCGATTAGTGAATACTGACCGATCTCCTTCAAATACATTTGAATCGAGTCGTAAGAAGAATCCCCTCCCTTGTATGTATACTTTTTGTGCGAGAGAACTTCTTCCGGTTCTGCATCCAAAAGTCCGCCACTCTCGAGAACATCTACCCCAGCTTCGCTCAACTTTTCATAGAGTTGATCAAGAAAGAGAACGTCGAGTTCGATAGAAGGAAACTCCTTCAAGATCTCATTGTGGGTGATGAAGCCGCGCGCGCGTCCTTTTGTGACGAGGCGTGTTGCCTTCGTGTCCCACTCATCCGCATTCTTTTTATTCTTTGTTGGTTTTTTGGGAGCGACTTTTTTTGCAAGAACTTTTTGTTGCTTGGCGACAACCACCGTTTTCTTTTTGGCTTGTGGTTTTTTAGGAAGAGTTTTCTTTGCGACGGCTTTCTTGCTTTGCGCCTTTTTAAGCGGTTTCTTTGCCGGTTTAGTCACAGCCTTCTTCACGGGCTTTTTGAGAGGAGCCTTGGAAACGACCTTCTTTTTGGGGGTGGTTTTTTTGATCATGATAAATTATTTAGGAATAGTATTAGTTAATGCGTAGAGCTCCTTTGAAATTGTCTGACATTCAGCGAGCAATCCTTGCGCCTCATTAATGTCTCCTCGTGCTTCTGCCGTCTTTAGTTTTTCCATCTTCTCGCTGAAACGTTCTCGTAGTATTTCTTCCTCTAGATTCCTCAAGAGTTCTTCGATCTCAGGTTCCAATTTTTCATTGCCGTGAAATCGCGCTTCTGCTTCAAATATAAGTTTGTCACGGTTGACACTCGTTACCTCTTCAGGTGGTGGGCCTTCGAGGATTTTCACATACTGACTCCGATATTTTTCTTTGTCCGTAAGCAAGGGCGTCTTTGTCTCTTCTTGCCAGAGGAGTAATCCATCTATAGTTCGTGCAATGCGCACTCTGCGAGAAAGCAGTGTACTTACATTGGTAAGCTTTTCTGTTTCTTTGAGGAGTCCCGCGGTAGCAGAGCGTTTCTTTACCTCTTCCCACACAGGGTCTTCCTTTATGTGGAGGAGTGCGGCAACTTCTCCGATATAATGCGCTGCGTCGAGAGTATTCTTCAGGTGTGCGATGAACGGTATTACGATTTCCGATATTTTTGCGCGAAGAGTGTCCTTTTCTTTATAGAGCGTCGGCAGAAGTTCCAAGTAGAAGTCGAGTACCTGTTTTGAATCTCGAATTGCGTTCGTCCATGCGAGCGGATCTCTCACAATAAGATCTGCGGGGTCGAGGCCTTCGGGAATCTGCGCGACACGAACACTCATATCTTGGTCGAGCGCGAGCTCTATCGCACGATGTGTCGCCGAGAGACCAGCCTTGTCGGCGTCGAGCGCAAGAATCAGATTGTCCGTAAACCGCTTTATGAGCGCGAGATGTTCCACAGTGAGCGCTGTACCCGACGATGCAACGGCATTCGTCACCCCCGCTTGGTGTGAAAGGATGAGGTCGAGCTGACCTTCCACAAGCACGGCGGAGTCTTCTTTTCGCATTGATTCTTTTGCCAAATTGAATCCAAAAAGAACTTTTGATTTGTGGAATATTTCCGTTTCCGGACTGTTCACATACTTTGCACTTGCGGATGAGCCGAGCGTTTTCCCCTCGCCTTCTTTCAAAATGCGGGCAGAGAATGCGACGACGCGACCAGAGCTATCGAGAAGCGGAAACATGACACGTCCTCGGAAGCGATCATAAAATCCTTTTTCGGTCCTGACCACAAGCCCCGCGTGCTCAATTACGCTGTCAGCGACATTTTTCTTTTTAAGAAAATCATTAAGTGAGCGCCACTCGTCAGGCGCGAAACCGATACGGAAATGTTTGATCGTTGCGTCGGTCAAACCCCGCTTCTTGAGATACGAGACCGCTTCAGGGAATCGTGGGAGAACTGCCTCGTAGAATTTTGTCGCGAGCTCGATTGCAAGGTACGAACCTTCGCGTTCATCACGGAGTTCTTTGCGTTCGCGCTTGAGTTCAACACCCGCACGTTCCGCGAGGACTTTAAGCGCTCCTGAGAAATCCAGCCCCTCAATCTCCTCTACGAAAGAGATGATGTCCCCACCCCGATTACATCCAAAACAATGATACGTCTGCCGTGCGGGAGAAACGTAAAACGACGGCGTCCGTTCATTATGAAATGGACAACATGCTTTGAAGTTTCCTCCGGCTTTTTCAAGCTTGATATATCCGGAAGCAACTTCTACTATGCTCAACCGTGATTTTATTTCTTCAATGACCGAGGTCATGGCAATGTAAGTGAGAGTTCGTGAGAGCAAACATCAAGCTCTCCTGAACCTAATTAGGGCTAGAACTTTGAAACAACACTACTCCCCGATCATCTGCTCCTGGCTCTCGCCGGGAAGATCAACGATTCCCTTTTTCTTCAATCCAAAACCTGTTCCTGCAGGAATAAGCTGTCCGATAATAACGTTTTCCTTGAGTCCTCGGAGTGTGTCCACACCTCCGCGAATCGCAGTGTTGATGAGAATACGCGTCGTGTTTTCGAATGACGCTGCTGAGAGCCAGCTCTTGGTCGTAAGTGCAACTTCAGAAATACCGAGCACGATCATGTCTGCTTTTGCCTTTTCGCCACCCGCTTTCTCAACGCGCGCATTCTCGATTGCAAGTCCGCCTTGTTCGATAATTTCACCGATATTGAATCGTGTATCTCCCGCTTCCTTGATCTTTCTGCGCGAGAACATCTGACGGATAATCACCTCAATATGCTTGCGTGAAATCGATGCGCCCTGAAGTTCATAGATCTTCAAAACCTCCGTGATGATATAGTTCTCCGCACGATCCTTGCCCGCATACTGGAAGACCTCCGCGATGTCAGCTGAGCCGTCTGAAAGGAACTGCCCTTTCTCGACTGCCTCGCCAACTTTTACATACGACGTTCGCGCACGCGTTGTCGTGTATTCGATTGCCTCGCCCTTCTTTTTTCCTTCTCCCTCATTTGGAAGAACGGTGATGGTGAGCTCCTTGTCGTTTCTCATAACCTCGGTCACGACACCTCCTGTGTGTGAAATGATAGCAAGACTCTTTGGCTCACGACGCTCGAAAATCTCCTCAACGCGAGGAAGACCCATGGTGATGTCGCCACCCGCTGACGCAATACCGCCGGCATGGAAGGTACGCATGGTGAGCTGGGTTCCTGGTTCACCGATAGCCTGTGCTGCGATGATACCTACTGCCTCGCCGACTTTCACGAGTTCATTGCGTCCAATATCGAGACCATAACACTTGCGACAGATGCCATGCATCGTCTTGCAAGCAAGCGGTGAACGTACGAGCGCCTCCGTGATGCCTTTTGATTCTGCATCGCGCGCCTCTGGTTTGTTCATCAAATGACCCTTCTTGTAGAGTACTGTACCGTCTGTAGCCACGAGGTCTTTCGCAAGCGTACGTCCACGAAGGTTGCGTGAAAGTGGAATGTCGAACCCAACAAGGTTTTCCCCGCGGATGAGTTTTCCTTCTTTGTCGCCACAATCTTCTTCGGTGATGATTGCATCCTGTGCAACGTCAACGATACGACGTGTGAGGTATCCTGCCTTCGCTGTCTGAAGTGCAGTGTCAGCAAGACCTTTACGTGAACCGTGCGTGGTGACGAAATACTCCACCGGAGACAAACCTTCCTTACTTGAAGGAACAATCGGAAAATCGATGGTGCGTCCTGCTGTGTTGACGATGAGTCCCGTCATACCACCCATCTGAAGGATTTGTGAAATAGAACCGCGGGCTCCTGACTTCAACATGTCTTCTACTGAGCCATCCTTGTCGAGCGTTCCCGGCATAAACTTTTCAATTTCTCCGCGAGCACCCTGCCATACTTCGATGGTGCGACGATAACGCTCTTCTTCGGAGAGAAGTCCTTCGTTGAATTCTCCGCGAATATCCTCTGCTTCTACGCGTGCCCGTGCGATAATCTCCTTCTTTTCTTTTGGAGTCTTGATCTCGTCGATACCCCACGTGATGCCCGCCTTGGTAACATACTTAAATCCGAAACTTTTTACTTTATCCAAGATTGGCTGTGTTGCATCGATACCATATTTGTTGATGATCTCATCAATGATATTTTCGAGTTCCTTTTTCGTGATCTCCTTGTTGACGAATGCGAAATCCTTAGGAAGCACGCTGTTGAAGAGAAGGCGTCCTACGGTCGTCTCAAATACCTTGCCTTCATATTGAGCGTACTTTTGAGTTTCGGTGCCTAATACTTTTATTTTTGCGCGATAACTCACGATGTCGAAATCGTGCGCGGTGATAGCGCTGTTGGGCGCTGAGAAGATTTTTCCTTCACCCTTTGCTCCTTCAATGATCTTGGTCATCGAATAACATCCAAGGGGAATATCAAGCTTAGGGTTGGTGATTGGGTCACCGTTACCTGGCCCGAGAAGGTTCTTGTTTGCAGCCATGAGTTCCCCCGCTTCTTTTTGTGCAGCAACCGAGAGCGGCACGTGAACCGCCATTTGGTCACCGTCGAAGTCTGCGTTGAACGCTGTACATACGAGTGGGTGAACCTGAATAGCATTACCTTCAATGAGGACAGGATGGAATGCCTGAATACCCAAACGGTGAAGAGTTGGCGCGCGGTTGAGCAACACGTACTTGCCTTTGATCACTTCTTCAAGGATCGCCCATACTTCAGGAACCTGATCGTCGATGAGCTTGTTTGCTCCGCGAATATTGTATGCAAGCTCACGACTCAAAATTTTTGAAACGATGAATGGGCGGAAGAGTTCAAGCGCCATGTGCTTAGGAAGTCCGCACTGGTCGAGGTTGAGCTTTGGCCCAACGATGATCACGGAACGACCTGAGTAATCAACACGCTTACCGAGAAGGTTCTGACGGAAGAGACCCTGCTTGCCTTTCAATGTGTCCGCGAGTGACTTCAACGTGCGCTTCTGAGCTTGGTTCATAGCAACCGACTGCACACGACGAATCGAGTTGTCGATGAGGGAGTCAACCGCTTCCTGGAGGATACGCTTTTCGTTTCTCAAGATAACGTCCGGTGCGCCGATCTCTCGCAACTTCTTCAAACGATTGTTGCGGTTGATAACACGACGATAAAGGTCGTTTAAGTCTGAAGTTGCGTGCCTGCCTCCTTCAAGCGCAACCATAGGGCGCAGTGCTGGAGGAATGATGGGGATTGTGGTGAGGAACATCCACTCTGGGCGAACACCAGAGTTGATCATCGACTTCACGATACCGAGGCGCTTGTTTAGCTTCACACGCTCGACAGCTCCCGCCTTTGCAAGTTCTCCAAGGAGTTTTTCCTGAAATTTTACAAGATCAAGTTTCTTGAAAATATTATAAATTGCTTCCGCGCCGATACCAGCCTCAAATGCTGTACCATATCTGAGAGCGAATTTGTGGTACGTAATCTCATCAAGAACTTTTCCTTCAATGAGCGACTCGATCTCTTTCTTTGAGGTCAAAAGAAGTTCCTTCAATTTTTCCTTGCTCTTCTCGTCATTGAGACCTTTTGATTTGCTCTTGTACTCACTGTCGAGTTCTTTCATCAAATTGTCGCGTTCGGAAATGTTCACGCCCGTGATGATATAACCGGCAAAGTAGATGACCTTTTCAAGATCGACAATAGGAAGATTCAAAATGAGTCCCATGCGTGACGGAACGCTTCGGAGAAACCAAATATGCGCCACCGGACTTGCAAGTTCGATGTGTCCCATGCGCTCACGTCGAACGATAGAACGGGTTACTTCCACTCCGCACTTCTCACAGATGATACCCTTGTAACGAATGCGCTTATACTTTCCACAATAACATTCAAAGTCTTTTTCTGGACCAAAAATGCGCTCGTCAAAGAGACCTCCGCGTTCACTGCGCTGGGTGCGATAGTTGATGGTCTCTGGTTTCGTAACTTCACCATATGACCACTCCTTGATGCGTTCTGGGGAAGCGAGTTTGAGTAGGATCGCGTCAAAATTCTGCTGTTCGCGTAATGTTTTCATAGTCATGAAGTTAATTATTTAAGGTCCTCTTTTTTAAGGAGTTGAATATCGAGTGAGAGCCCGCGTAGATAATTGAGGAGCACGTTGAACGATTCAGGAATGTTTGTTTCAACGATGTCATTGCCTTTCACGATAGCGTCGAATGCTGCTGAACGTCCACTGATGTCGTCTGACTTTACGGTAAGCATTTCGCGAAGCACGTGGGATGCTCCATATCCTTCGAGCGCCCACACTTCCATTTCACCGAAACGCTGTCCTCCACCCTGCGCTTTTCCTCCGAGAGGTTGCTGCGTAATGAGCGAGTAAGGCCCGATAGAGCGCATGTGAATCTTGTCTTCAACCATGTGGTTCAGTTTCAAAATGTACATGTATCCGACCGCGATGTCCTGGTCAAATGAGTCCCCTGTGCGTCCGTCATAAAGTTTCATCTTGCCGTCTTCGCGGAAGCCTGCTTTCACGAGTTCGCCCTTGATCTCTTCCACAGTTGCGCCCATGAATGGCGGTACGATTGCCTGGTAGTTGAGCGTATTTGCTGCGAGTCCCAAGTGAAGCTCGAGGATCTGTCCCAAGTTCATACGAGAAGGAACACCGAGCGGTGTCAAAATGACATCGACAGGACTTCCGTCTTCCATGTACGGCATATCTTCTTCTGGAAGTATGACCGAGATAACACCCTTGTTGCCGTGGCGTCCTGCGAGCTTGTCGCCGACTGAAATGTTGCGAACCTGTGCAACTTCAATGTGAATGCGCTTGATGATACCGCTGTCCAACGCATCGCCCTTTTCGCGCGAGAATACTTTTACGCCGATAACGCGTCCGCGCTTGCCGTGTTCCATGCGAAGCGAAGTGTCTTTCACATCGCGCGCTTTTTCTCCAAAGATAGAACGGAGAAGACGCTCTTCGGGTGTGAGTTCCTGCTCGCCCTTTGGCGTAATCTTGCCGACCAAAATATCCCCTGGGTGTACTTCGGCACCGATGCGGATGATACCGTCTTCGTCAAGGTCTTTGAGTTTGAGTTCGCCGACGTTGGGAATATCGTGCGTCGTTACCTCGGGCCCAAGCTTTGTATCACGTACATTCACCACGAACTCATTCATGTGGATCGACGTGAACTTGCTGTCCTTCACGAGCCTCTCTGAGAGAATGATTGCGTCTTCATAGTTTGAACCTCCCCACGACATGAACGCAACGAGCGCATTCTGTCCGAGTGCGATCTGCCCATTGTCTGACGATGAAGTGTCTGCGAGAATTGCTCCTTTCTTGACCTTGTCGCCAACGTTTACGATAGGGCGCTGGTGGAATGCGGTAAAACCGTTCGTTCGTGAGAACGTAACGAGTTTGTATTCCTCTGTTTTTCCCTTCTCGTCCTTGATCGCGATCTTCTTTGCGTCAGAGTGCGTAATAGTGCCGTTTGCCTCTGCGATGATTAGGCGCCCAGTGTCGTGAGCCGCCATTTCTTCCATGCCGGTTGCAACGAGCGGAGCTTCGGGAACAATCACGGGAATAGCTTGCTTTTGCATGTTAGAACCCATGAGTGCGCGGTTCGCGTTGTCGTGTTCAAGGAATGGGATCATCGATGTTGCAATTGAGAATGCCTGGTTTGCGGCAACGTCAATGTAGTGCACATCGTTACGGAGTACGAGCTCGGGACTTCCTGCGCGACGCACTTCAACTTTTTCCTCGACGATAAAATCATCATCGATCTTGGTTGCCATGTGCGCAATGTTGTACTGCTCTTCCTCGAGGGCATCCATATAAATGACCTCCTTTGTGAGTTTGCCGGCCTTCACCTTTACATACGGTGTCTCGATCATCCCGAAATCATTGATGCGCGCGTAACATGAGAGACGCAAAATGAGACCGATGTTCGGACCTTCAGGTGTGTGGATAGGGCAAAGGCGTCCGTAGTGCGAAGGGTGCACGTCGCGGACTTCGATACCTGCGCGCTCGCGGGTAAGACCTCCAGGCCCAAGCGCAGAAAAGGTACGCAAGCTTTCAATCTCCGAAAGTACGTTGTACTGTGTCATGAACTGTGAAAGCTGGTTTGTGGCGAAGAATTCTTTGAGACGAGCCTGGAGTGGTCGCGGGCTGATGAACTGCACAGGCAATGTTGCGTCAGTATCGATGGTCGACATGCGGTCCTGAATGTTTCGCTTCATCTGAGTCAAGCCGACACGAATCTTCTGCTGAAGCATCTCTCCGACAGAGCGAATACGACGTGAACCCAAGTGGTCGATGTCGTCAGGAAGAGCATGTGGATTGGTGTTTTGCTTTACGATGTGCGAGATAATCGTAGCAAGGTCCTGTGCGTCGATCGTGCGGCGCGCAATCTCTGTCTTTTCAACTGATTTGTTGAAACGCTTGTTGAACTTGAAACGTCCAACTTCAGAAAGGTCATACTTTTCTTTAGCAAAAATCGAGTTCACGAAACCACGTGCATTTTCTGGCGTAGCGAGGTCGCCATCACGAAGCTTCTTATGAATCTCTACAAATGATTCGTCGGGAGTTTGAGCAAGGTCTTTCGTAAGGGTCATTTCGATTGCCTTTTTGCCGAGCTCATCACCCTTGAACATTTTCAAAATGGCATCGTTGTTTTCTACGCCGAGAGCGCGAAGGAGCACTGTCGAAGGGAACTTTCGCTTCTTGTCGATGCGAACATACACTGCACCGTCTGGGTCAGACTCAACTTCAATCCATGCACCGCGTCCTGGGATAATCTTTGCGCCAAAGTAACGCTTGCCTTTGATGTCGAGTGTCGTAAACGACACACCGAAAGAACGCGAGATCTGAGGTACGACCACACGTTCAACACCGTTCACGATAAAGGTACCGTGCGAGGTCATCATGGGAAAATCAGCCATGAAGATCTCTTGCTCCTTTTCGCTCTTAAATGTCTTGTTTATTAAACGCACGCGCGCTTTGAGAGGTGCTTCGTAAGAGAGTTTGTTTTCCTTAGCATAGTACTCATCGTACTTAGGCTTTGAGAGTTCGATTCCGATAAATTCAAGTTCAAATTTCTTTTCAGAATAATCCTTGATCGGTGAAAAATCTTTAAATGCTTCTTTAAGTCCAGTCTCGAGAAGCCACTCGTATGATTTCAAGTGTGTCTCTACGAGGTTCGGCATCGGCACGAGCGGCTTTTTATAGCGCGCGAAATATTTCTTCTCTCTCATATGTGGTGATGTAATGCGTTATATTACAAAATGCCTTTTAACATCCCAAAATAGCAAAAACCAAAAAGGCACGGAATATCCACCTTTTTGTTAAGCAAGGGTATAAAAGACACTTAATACCTTAATAAATTGTAGCTTCTCAAACTACGGCGCCAAGTACGCAATCAAATTACCGTTAAAAACAGTATACCAGACCAAAAATCCGTGTCAACCAGCTACCCAGCCGAGAGACTGGATTTCTTTTTCATCTCCTAAACTTTTGTGAGTATTTCGGCATCTTTGTTTTGAACAATCAACTATTGAAGTTGCGTACACGTACTATAGTATTTATAGGCAAGGCTGTCACCAACAGCACAACGCAGACCAGACCCATTCGCTGCAAGAAGATTATACGTGGTCCCATCGTTGTTTGTACATGGGCAACTCCAGATCTGTCCTGGGACACCACTGGTTGGCCAAGTAGTTCTGGTCACACCACCTAATGTTATCCCTGTACCCTGAACCTCCAAAGACGACGCGGGATTTGTCGTCCCAATACCCACTCTGCCGTTATTTAGTATCGTCAACGCCGAAGGTGTTGTTGTTGCATAAGCATCGGTTGAGGTGCCAATGTAGAGATTGCCTCCCATGCTAGAGAAGAGCCAGTGTTTGAGGTTGGTGCCTGATCCCGTGTCGGAGAGTGCAACGGAAGGACGAATGCCTGCAATCTGAAGGTTCCATGCGGGCGTGGTGGTTCCAATCCCCACATTGCCACTACTTGCAAGAAAGATTGACGATGTGGCGGTAAGGGTAGACCCTAGAGATGAGTAAAAAGGAAACTGACCTGCAAGCGTCGAGGTGTTGATGCTTCCCAGACAAATACCACCGATTGCGAAACAACCCGCAGAAAGATTAAATCCTCCTGCTCCTGTTGAAGTACCCACTCCGTTAATGGCAAGGCTGCCTCCGAAAGTACTCGTTGCTGTGGTAGTACTCGTGAAATATGCTCCGACGATTTCTCCTACGACTGATAGCTTGGCATAGGGAGAGGTTGTTCCAATCCCTACACTTCCCCCAAAAGTAGAAGTGGCTGTGGTAGTACCCGTGAAGTATGCTCCGACAATCTCTCCTACAACCGAGAGCTTTGCATAGGGAGAGGTGGTGCCGATGCCGAAGTTCATCGTTGAAGTTGCAACGGTGATTTGTTCAACTCCGCAATTGGTGTCGGTGGGACCGCAGGCGGGATTCAAGGTTTCTCCGGGTGCGTACTTTGTCGCGGGATATCCTGCGAAAGCAGTGGTAATACTTAGAAATACAAAGATGACACCTGCATTAATAAGTATTATGGAGCTAAAGAAATTTCTCTTCTTCAATACTTTTAATTTTTCTAGAACTCGAGTCATTTTATTTCTATATAATAGCAGAGATGGAAGGCTTATACTACAAAACCAGTGTTGATAATTCCTTTTTTTGCATTGATGACATCCGAAGTAAAAACGTGAGTGTAGGATTCATCATCATTCTTCTTTTCAATTGTGACGTAGTACTCTCCTTTTGGCAACAGACAGTAATACCTTCCATACTCATCTGCGACACGATGGAACAGCTCCTTCTCTTGGTCTTTAAAAAATACGCGTACAATCGCAAATGAGAGCGGTGCTCCTGTCCCCGCATCAATAATCGTCCCGTACGATTTCGTGCGAAGACCAAAACGATGTAACACAAAAATTAATAGATAAAGTACCAGTAATATTGTGTTGTATTTATCAGGATGTACAAAATAAAGAGCAAGAGCAACAATACCTCCAAGAGTGAACAAGGCATCTGATATTTTCGCAACCAAGAGCGAACGACGGGAATAAAATTTCATCAATTTCTTATCACGTTTTGCGAACTCATTCCAGTCGAAAGCCTCAGCGTCCATCGGAATGTTCCTAGTGATTGTGCCATTAAGACCGATGGTAATCTCTTCTCCAAAATACAATCCATCGTATAATACATCGTTGCTTTTACCAGCAAGTTTTTGCGAGGGGGCCTTATAATTTGTCTTATTTGCCTCCATTCTATAGACACCTGGTGCTACAAAAAATCCAAACCGTCCATCGAGATCAGTAATTGACGTCGCTACCTCCTTGCCGTTCATGTCCTTGAGTACGACATACGCCGGATCAAGGGGTTGTTTTGTGACACTGTCGTACACTGTTCCCCAAGGTAACGTACGTCTTCGGAGACCTAAGAGCACAAGGAGGAATCCCCAAAAACGTGAAATATATAAAATAATAGCCGGAACGGATAGTGTCGCGCCTCCTCCCGCAATTGAGGTCACCACAACAGTACCGCCACCAACGACACCAAGCGCTGTGAGTGTGTTGGTTGTTATATACCCCACGGGTGTTTCGGTAAATTCAACAATACTTATCTTTGTTTTCTGAAGTGCGCCTTCTGCATAAGCGAGCACATGTTTCGTATCTTCAGTGACGGACCAAAGGGTCTCGGTCGTTTTAGGAACAGTGGGTGATACGGATGATGGCGCCCCAAGATTCCCATTACTACTCGACATTCCACCACTACTCTCAAAGCCCGCATCATCACTTGCCGGAACACCTACTCCCGTGTTTTCTGTTTGAGGCAACGCAGGTGTTGGAGCTGGGTCAAGTGTCGGTGTGGTGGTCCGTGGAAGCACAGGAGCAGGTGTCGGTTCTACTGGAGGTGGCGTAGGTAGCGTTGGAGGTGTTGGCGGTGTTGGCGGAAGAATAGTTCCTCCTCCAGCAGTACTCAATGTTACTGTATTGATGATTACGGGACGTGTCGAGATAGGGCGCCAATCGGTGGACACTTTAAAATTATCCGTACCGCATGAGCTATTCGTAACACAATTAAAAATGAGCCATCCGTAATTTTGACTCCACGCATATCCGAGGAAATCACCAGAAGTATTTATCGTGACTCCGCCATTTGTGGGCGCAAAATTTACCCACCCCGTATGATCACCCCATGCATAACCGGATAGAACCCCCTCTCCGTTATTCGTAACACCGCCATTCGTCGGCGCAAGATTGATCCACCCGATATTTTCCCCCCAAGCATACCCCGTGATCGCGGAATCGGTAACTAAAACATTCCCTAGTGAAAGCCCGAAGTTTATTTTCCCCACATTACTATCGAGCCCCTTTGCATATTTGTAAGTGCTGTCAATCGTGCCATTTGTCGTTGATGCAAAAGTAAACAACGGAAAGAACACAAGAACAAGGACACCGAGCAGGAGTGTTTTTAGGTGGCTTGATCGTCTGTGTCGTAGTAAGGTGCTCATGCGTGTGAATCGTTCTTTTTATTATATCATATCCTACTCTAAACAACTCAAAGTCTATAACTTATCTTGATTTCTTTGTTGGCTTGATTTTCTTTTGTTTCCATTCTTCTATCTTTTTGTGATCTCCGCCGACCAGGACTTTTGGGACGCGATATTTTTTGCCTTTCCATTCGTAGACTTCAGGCCGTGTGTAGACTTCGGGCGATGCCGTGGTGCCAGCCAACAAATAACGTTCCTCCTCGAGCGATTCGTGTTTCCCGAGGACGCCCTCAATCTGGCGCGCGCAGGCGTCTACGACAATCATTGCTGGCACTTCCCCGCCCGTTAGAACAAATGGCCCTACCGAAACGTCTTCCGCTTTAAAAATCTTCTTCACGCGCGCATCAATGCCCTCGTAGCGTCCTGCGATGAGGATGATGTCGGTGTATTTTTTTGTCAGTGACTTTGCATACGCATTCGTAAACTGTTTCCCTGATGGCGAGAAAATGATGACTTTTGTCTTCGAATCAGCAGATTCGTGTCTTGAACGTGAACTTCTTCGTGCGATACCTTTTTGTATTTTGTCGAGCGCACGCACGAGCGGGTCTGCCATCATGACCATGCCTGGACCACCCGCGTACGGACGATCATCAACTTTCCCCCACTTATTTTGAGCACACGAGCGTGGGTCAATATATGAAATAGCAATATGCTCTGCTTCTTGAGCACGACCAAGAATAGACGCGTCCATGTAGGCACGCACGACATCGGGAAATAGACTGACGATATGAAAGCGAATCATTAAAAATCCCCGACCGCCCTTGGTATGCGCTTGAAAGGACGGTCGGGGATTTTTGCCTTTCAAACCTAATTAAGCCTAGAGGTCGTCGACGGCCTCATCAACAGTCTTTGCTGGTGTGATTGGACCCTTTCCTCCCTCTGGTTCGTTGATCTTCAAATTCACGCGCGCATTGTTCTTCATGCCGACGACGCGAAGAAGTGTGCGGATCGCTTTTGCGGTGTTGCCTTCACGTCCGATAATCTTCCCCATGTCGCCAGGATTCACATCGAGCGTCATGAGAACTCCCATCTCATCGACGACGCGAGAAACCTTCACATCACTAGGGTGCTCAACGAGAGCTTTTACTACGTATTCAAGAAATGCTACATCTGGTTCGTGGGTCATATTATTGTGTATCTATCATTAATGATTAACATTTCAGCTTAATAGCCGATTGAATATATTGTACTCAATAGAACGAGAGAGCGCAATGTCTTTGAAATAAAAACAGGCTTGTGAGCCTGTTTTTATTTTCACGTCTTTTAAAGTTCTTTATACCTCCTTTGCCTCAAGAACTGCTTCTTCTTTTGAAGCTTCTACTATTTTCTCTTCCGCCTTTTCTTCAGCTTTAGGAGCTTCTGCCTTAACCTCCGCCTTCTCTTCTACTTTTGGCGCTTCCTTAACAATAGGAGTTTTCTTGCCGAGAACGTTAATCTTTTTTGCAGAAACTGCTTTGAGGTCAACTAGGATGTTGTGCACCGTTCCTGATGCCTGTGCGCCCATTGAGAGCCAGTGCTTTGCGCGTGCTACATCAACGATTGGCTTTCCTTTGCGGGCATCGTACGAACCCAAGATCTCGAGGAAGTTCCCCGTCTTTGGTTTTAATTTTGAGTCTGTAACGATGATACGGAATGAAGGGTCATTCTTGCGACCAACGCGTTGTAATCTAATTGCTAACATGACAAGCATCCTATCAGAAAGCGCCAAAATGGTCAAGAGGAACGTATGCGAACAAAAAAGGACGGATCTTTCAATCCGCCCGTACATCATAAAAATCATTTATTTTCCCCAGATCCAGAGTTTGCCTTGCTCAAAGAAGCAAACGGGATTTTGAGGTTTTCTGACTGTGCCTTAAATTCCCCATGTCTCCATAATGCCCAGAGAACATCGCAGAGATTTTGTATTATCCCCCAACCATACAGTCCGTCACGGACACCTAGTATTATCCGATGTCCAATATCGGGTCTTTCTTGAGACAATTCCCCAATCTGCTTCCCGAGCGCATATAATTCCTGCTCGCTTAATTTTTTAAGATCTACCATGTTACCTCCATATATGAACGAACCTGTCTTTCAAACTAGCATATGAACATCGATTTCACAACAAATCAAATGCAAAAAATGCTTACTTATGGTATCGTAACTACTATTATGAACAAAGAATCTCAACACGTTGAAGGAATTATCAATACAACAAACAAAGGCCTCGGATTCGTATCACTCGGGGAAAATAGTCCGCGCGAAGAAGACGTCCGTATCGAAAGCGGATTCCTAAAAACCGCTCTCCCTAAAGACCGCGTCAAAGTGCTTCTCCACGCAAAGATTCCCAACATGCAGCAGACGGGCGAAGTGGTTGAAATCCTAGAGCGCGCAAAGATGACCTTCGTTGGCACTCTTGAGAAAGATGCTGATGAGTATTACCTTATCCCTCAAGACACGCGCATCTATGTCGACATCCTCATCCCAACCGCAGGTGTCCCTGAAGGAAGCGACAAAAAGAAGGCACTCGTTCGCATTACTCATTGGGATGACCCGAAGAAAAGCCCTGAGGGAGAGATTGTCGAAATCATTGGGCCTGCCGGTGATAATGAAACGGAGATCCGTGCCATTGTGCTGGAAAAGGGACTTCCTATGGAACTCCCAGAGGAAATCGAGCGCGAAGGGCACGACATCAAAAAGAAAGCTCCTGAGCTTTTCAAAACCGAAATCAAGAGGCGCCGTGATTTTCGCGGTGTGACGACATTTACCATCGACCCTGCAGATGCAAAAGACTTCGACGATGCACTCTCCGTACAGACTCTCGTAGATGGAACGATAGAGATCGGTGTCCACATCGCTGATGTTTCTGCATTCGTAAAACCCCATATGGCAATCGATGACGAAGCTCGCAATCGCGCGACATCCATTTACCTCGTTGACCGTGTTATTCCCATGTTCCCCGAAGTGCTCTCGAACGACCTCTGTTCGCTCAACCAAGGAGAAGACAAGCTTACGTTCTCGGCTATATTCACCTTCAGTGCCGATATGATGAGCGACCCCAAGAAACGCGTGCTTCCCATGACAGAATGGTTTGGACGCACGATCATCAACTCTGACAAACGCTTTTCCTATGAAGAAGCGCAGAAGGTTCTCGACGACGGCGCGGGTCTTCTCCATCACGAGCTCCTTATTTTGAATACCCTCGCAAAAAAACTTGAGGTACAAGATCGTGAAGCGGGCGCCATCAGCTTCTCGCATGATGAAGTGAAGTTCATTCTCGACGAAAATAAAAAACCAACGGGCGTTTATCGAAAACCAGTTCAGGATACAAACAAATTGATTGAACAATTCATGTTGCTCGCCAACAGGAAAGTCGCGGAGTTTGTAGCAAAAAAGATTGATGACGGAAGCGATGGCAAAGACGAGAGTGATGAAAAAGGTCTCTTCATCTACCGCATCCACGATGAACCGAAACCAGAACGCCTCGCAACGCTTGCGACGTTCCTCGGCCGTCTCGGGTATAAACTCCCCCTTAAAGAAGGTCGTGTGTTGTCGCAAGACATTAATAGACTCCTTGACGCAATAAAGGGTAAGCCTGAGGAGAGCATGGTCCATACCGCGACGATTCGCACAATGGCAAAAGCACTCTACACGACGAACAATATCGGCCACTATGGACTTGCCTACGAATATTACACACACTTCACGTCCCCTATCCGTCGCTATCCCGATGTTATGGTTCACCGTCTCCTCGAACATTATTTAGACGGCGATCAAGTAACTCGCGAAGAAATGGAAGAATATCGCAAGCTTTCTGCGCACTCATCTGAAATGGAGAAACTTGCCGCAGACGCAGAACGCGCATCCATCAAGTTCAAACAGGCAGAATATATGAGCGAGCGCATCGGCGAGTCTTACACGGGAACCATTTCGGGGGTCGCGGAGTGGGGCGTCTTTGTGGAAGAAAACGACACCAAATGTGAAGGGCTCATCCGCATTTCAGACCTCGGCGACGACTTCTATATTTTTGAAAAAGAAAATTATCGCATCATCGGCAAAACGAAGCGAAAGACATTCACGTTGGGCGATACTGTAAAAATACGCGTGAAGCATGTGAACCTTGAGCAAAAGAGCATTGATTACGAACTCATTAAATAAAGAACCATGAAAAGCGAAAACCTCATAAACTTTCTTTTAGAACATAACAAAAAACAAAGCGACGAATTCTCAGGCCCAGATGCTGCTCTTTCACGAAAGATATACCGTGCGGAGCATCCCACAGAGATAGCCGCTCTTAAGTGCATGGACGGGCGTCTACATCTACCAATCATCACCAAGACTCCTCTTGGCATGATACGACCATTCCGAAACCTCGGCGGTCAGTTCGATCTCGGTTGGCCGTTTTTTGGGCTATTGGTAAAAGAGTGGGTCGAACATTCAATTTCTCGTGGACGCAACTGTATCGTTCTCTCAACCTATCATTATTCAAAAAGCGACAAGCATCTTGGTTGCAGAGGGTTCAACTATGACACCAACCTTGCACGCACCGAAACAATACGGCTCAAAGAGCAATTCGAACGCGTCTTCGGCAAACTTCACTCTGTTGTCTATCCTATCGTACTAGGAATTGAAACTGATGAAGATGCGCTCATCCTACACGGAGAAAACGGCGAGCTTTTTGATCTCTCAACTGTAACTGAGATTACCACAAAGGAACTTTCTAAAAAGATATCTGCGCTTTTCCCCGATATGCGCCAAAGAATGGCTGATGACTTGCTTCCTCTCCTCATCGGAAACATCGAGCATATCAAGGAAATTAGGGAAATAAAAAGAGAGACTAACGATATCAATCACCGAGAGTTTGTTCTCGGTGTAGGGCGCGGTTTTGACTGGTTGCATCTTCACAATAAAGCACTTCTTGTTGGTCCGTTCAGTTATAATTTAAGAGAACCGATAGGCAAAGCGGCAAGCATTCTACTCGACAACATCAAAGAAGGAAGGATAAACAAAGAAGACGGCATTGTTCTCATGATATCAGCTGTATACCGAAAAAAAGTAGGTATTGATTATCAACTTGCGCAAGAGAAAGCTATTTCGCTCGCAGAACTTTCAGTTCAAACTATCAAAGAAGTGGTGCCAGAACTCATGCCATATTTGAACGTACTTGTTGGAACAGTAGATATGAATACTCTCTATTTTGACCGAGTGCCTTTCGACGTTTCAAAATAATTTGACGTAATATACTAGAGACAATGAAGGATTTTATTTTTTTCGACACTGAAACAACAGGCAACAAAGAAACTGATGTCATCTGCCAAATAGCCTACAAGTATGGAACTAAGGAATTTTCCGAATTATATAAACCAGAAATCCCTATTCCTCCAGAAGCAAGCGCGGTTCATCATATCTCGAACAAAATGATTGCTGATAAGCCGTCATTTCGCAAAAGTGCGCAGTACAGAGAAATAAAAGCTCTATTTGAAAAAGGAACACCAGTCCCCGTCGCACACAATGCGAAGTTTGACGTCGGTATGTTCAAAAAAGAAGGCATTGAAATACCGCGCTTCATTTGCACGCTCCGCCTCGCGCGCCACCTCGATAAGGAGAACAAAATCCCCCGCTACAATCTCCAATACTTGCGCTACTACCTCGGTATCGAGATCGACGCGCAAGCACACGACGCTCTCGGCGATGTGAAAGTCCTTGAACTTCTCTTTGAACGTCTCAAGAAAAAGATGGTGGAGGAAATTGGTGATGAAGAGAGTGCTCTCGAAGAGATGCTCGAGGTATCTTCTCATCCATCACTTCTACATGCATTCAATTTTGGAAAGTATAATGAAAAGACGGTTGCCGAGGTTGCAAAGATCGATCGCGGATATTTGCAGTGGATGCTCGACCAAAAATTGCAGAATGAGAACGATGAAGAAGATTGGATCTACACCTTGAAACACTACCTTGGGAAATAACGCTTGCCCTTATAGCTTTCATGGTTGCTATTTTGACATCTCTTTTTTTGTGTTAAGGTGACCGAGGAGAAGGATTGTTTAATTAATCCTTTGTAATACTTTTGAACTTTTACAGGAGTTTCGAATGCGGATAGGAAATTTATTTCTTATAACCATACTCTTTGGAATGATGGCGTTTGTGCTAGTAGGAATACAACAAACACAAACTCATTTCGAAGAAATAACACCCACTAATGAGGCAACCGAAGAAAACTCAAATCCCCTTTTCGAGATACGCGCAAAAAAGATTGACATATTTTTTGAAAAGATAGACGCTCCACTAGCTGGGTATGGAAAGAAGATTGTGATAGAAGCAGAGAAAAACGATCTCCATTGGACAATACTCCCGGCAATTGCACGAGTAGAATCAACAGGTGGAAAGTTTGCTTACAACAACAATCCATTTGGTTGGGGTAAGGTTGCCTTTGATGACTTCCATCATGCCATTGAAGTTCTTGCTGTTAATTTGGGTGGCAATAATCCAACAACACAGCGATGGTACAATAATGACAAGACGCTAAAGCAAAAATTGCGTTACTATAATCATGTCGATAAAGATTATCGTAAAAAAGTTCTTGCGTATATGGAAGAGATAGAGAATATCGCAGATTAAGACCAGAAGTATTAAAATTTTAAACCCCGTTCTAAACGGGGTCTTTTTTTACGGCGAACGTTCCCTCAACTATTTCGCTATTTTTACCGCCTCTTCAAACTTAATAGAGAGAAGTTTTGAGATCGCATCGGAACCCATGGTGACGCCGTAGATGACGCCCGCGCGGGACATCGTTTCGCGGTTGTGCGTGATGACAATGAGCTGGGAATATTTCGAAAGGTTCTCAATCATGTCGCCGTATTTCTTTGAGTTCGCTTCGTCGAGTGCGGCATCCGTCTCATCGAGCACGAGAAATGGGGGAGGATTTACCTGTGAAATCGCAAAGAGAAGCGCGATGGAGGTAAGTGCTCGCTCTCCACCTGAAAGCATCTGGAGTCCGCGGATCTTTTTATGCGGGAGTGCTATAGTAACTTCGATTCCCTCCTCGGCTGCTTCTTCCTCCTCTTCGCTTGGACCTTCCAAAATATCCGTATCGGATTTCTTTTTCTTTTTTTCGTAAGATACTTGAAGCATCGCTGAGCCTCCATTGAACATGAGCGAGAAAAATTCAGTGAACTGTTTGTTGATCTTCTGGATTCCCTCCTTGAATTCTCCATCAAGTGTTTCTACAAGTTCTCGCATCAGTATTCTCAAAGATTCTGCGCTTGTCTTCAAGTCTTCAAGTTCCTTTGCGAGAAATTCATCGCGAGCGACACTCTCCTCGTATTCACGCATGACATCCTCCCCGGTTCCAGCGCCCATCATGTCCTCGAGACGTATCTTCGAGCGTTCGATCTTTTTACGACGGTCTTCTTGGATCTGGCGCGGCTCGAGAGCAACCTGCCCATCATCTAAAACCGTATTCACATAATCAAGAATCGTCCGTCCAACCAAAATGCTTCCCTCACGGATCTCCTCTTTGAAGGCGACTTCATCGCGCGTCAGATATTCCGTGCGGTCATGTACCATGCCGAGCTTGAGCGTGAACTCCTGCTTCTTTGAACGAAGTTCGAACGATGCGCGTTCGGATGCCGTCACCATGAGTCTTTTTTTCTCAATAAGTACTTCGACTTCTCGCGCTTGAGATTCAAGTCTCATGATCGCCTCGTCGAGTTCGCCTTGTTTCTCAATAAGCGTATCGCGTTCACGGCGAAGCCCTTCCATCTCCTCGGCTAATTTTTCATTTGAACTTGTGGCTCCCGCATTGCCACGAATGTGTTCCAGAAATTGCCCGATTCGCGCACGAGTTTTGCTCACCACCCCTTTTATATACAAATAGTCTTCACTTGATTCCGCATATCCGAGCTCCTCGTACAAACTTTGTGAAAGATTCTCTGCTTCTTGAGAAGATATCATTTTGTCGCGCTCTTCGCGAGGAGCATTCACGCGACGCTCCTCATACTCAATCATTCCTTCAAGACGTCCAATCTTCCTCCCAAGGTCATCGCGCTCTCGACGGATGTTTCCCATCTCCGTTCGAATACGCAAAAGTTCCCCTCCTTCAGTTTGCTCCTCACTTCCTCCGCCATGCTCCTGGTTTACCCGCGCAAGCTCAGCATCAAGAACAATGATTGATTGCTCGAGTTCTTTTGTCTCATTCTTAATCTCGATACGCGCGTGATTCAAATACAATTCTTCGCGCTTCAAATACTCCGCATAAAGGTCGCGGAGTTCGTCCCGAAGGCTTCGCGCCTGCTCTACCTTCTCCACTTGCTTCTTCAAAAATTTAATATGTGGTGCAATCTCTCTTCGAAGCGACTCCGATTGGCGCATATTTTCCTCGGTCTTAACAAGCTTCTTTTCACTTTCCGCAATCTTCCAATGATATATCTTGAGCCCGAGCGCATCTTCTATCATTGCACGACGGTCGCGGGGCGATGAATTCAAAATACGATCCGACTCCCCTTGAGAAATGATATGGTGTCCCGACGCGCCAATATGCACCGCCGACAAAAGTTCAATAATGTCTTTAAGACGCACTGATGAACCGTTCAAAAAATATTCGCTTGATGAATCGCGATGTATCTCGCGCGCGATTGACACCTCGTTGTAATCAACAGGAAACGTGTGGTCAGAATTATCAAACGTAATCGTTACCCGCGCACGGTTCTGCCGTTCAACGCTCTTTGACCCGTTCCAGATGAGGTCCTCCATGCGCTTCCCACGCATAGACTTTAGGGACTGCTCTCCTAGGACGAAACGGAGCGCTTCGGCAACATTGGACTTCCCTGAACCGTTCGGTCCGACAATCGAGGAAATAGAAGACTCAAACTCGAAAACGCTCTTTCGAGCGAATGATTTGAACCCTGATATTTCGAGACTTTTTACGCGCATTCCATCCAGTTTAGCATTTTATTCACAACAAAAAAACACCTCATGGTGTTTCTTATTTCGCCCACCCTTTCTTTTTGAGTCCTTCCCCCGCTGCATTCTGTTCCGCTTCTTGTTTAGACTTGCCTTGACCTTCAGCAACGAGCTCGGCATCCAAATATACCCCTACGACAAATTCTTTGTCATGGTCAGGGCCGATTTCGCGTATCACGCGATATGATGGCGTGATTGACTCATGATCCTGTGCTTCTTCCTGGAAAAAACTTTTAGCGTCCCGCCATAATTCTTTTTTTACAATCTCTTCGGTTTTACCAAGGAGATGGTTTTTTAAAAATGTTTCAGCAACGCCGTAACCTTGGTCGAGATAGATTGCACCCACCAAAGCCTCGAATGCGTTCGCAAGAATAATCTCGCGTGCTTTCGTACCCTTGTCTTTTGCCTCACCTTTCGAAAGAAGGAGGTATCCTTCCATGCCCATGTCGATGGCGAGATCCCCAAGCGTCACCGCATTTACAAGCGCCGCACGATAACTCGTAAGCACTCCTTCATTGGACTGAGGGAATTTTTTATAAAGAAAATTAGTCACTACAAGCTCTACGACTGCGTCCCCCAAGAACTCAAGGCGTTCATTGTGCGAAAGTCCACGCTCTTTTGTTTCGTTGATATATGATCGGTGCGTGAAAGCCTCGCGCAAAACCGCTTTGTCATGAAATACTACTCCAATTTTTTCTTCAAATATTGCAAACTTTTCCATGATTGATCTATTTATTTCTTGAGGAGAATGTTCACCGCTTTGGTGATCACGGGAAGCATGTCGTCGTACATCTTGAGGTCAACAATATCCGCGAGCTTGAACCACTTTGCATCATCAAGTCCTCCCGTCTTCATGAGCTTGATATCCTGATACGGCGATTCCGCGAGGAAGTAGCTCACGT
>ERZ1292630.457-Hain-H41-02um-R3-457-length-43194-cov-7_pt1 | contig 31338 bp, 19 predicted proteins | sample MGYA00564408_ERZ1292630 | MGnify/ENA primary metagenome ERZ1292630 (study PRJEB36523, sample SAMEA6512641) | groundwater metagenome | collected 2019-01-08 | study: AquaDiva: Metagenomics assemblies of 32 groundwater samples
GGTGACGTGCGCACCGCAGCATTCCCAGATCGATGGTGCGCGCTGTCTGATTGCCGCAGCTACTCCGCCTCCTCGCGAGACTTGTGATGAAGCTTGCAAGGGCTGTCTCGCCGACGCGCTGTTCGCGGAAAGTGTGGATGCGACGAAAAAACACCAGGAGCTGCGTGTTAAGCGACCAAGAGATCCAGTGTGTTGTCAACGGGCTACCCTCAGGGTTATTTGTTGTATGTGCGCAGGTTGAGCGCCTATTGCCGCAGACGGTGGTTAGACGTCATCAGTTGAGCTGTTTCATGTTTCACGTGGCGCATCGGTTGACACGCTACTGCCCCAAGAGTTGCACCTTCCATTGTTCCCAAGGTTTTATCTTTGCGACAAGCATGAGCTTCGTTCCGGACGGTGGCGAGGAGGGGCGACGCCGCGCCGGCCGCCTCCGGCAGATGGAGGAGCGCTTATTCCTGGAGCACATGGCGTCCTTGGCGACCGACATGTGCCGGCGCTATGGCGAGCGCTCGCCGCCTACGGACGCGGAATTCGATTCCGGGGTGGATCAGACGCATGTGGAGCTTTTTGCCAAGGACCAACTTGATGACATTCGCCGGCGAGTGGCAGAAGCGGTGCGGGCCCAGGCATCGCATGGCACCACGCCGCTGCGCGGAGATCGAGAAAGCAACACAACCCTTCCTTTGAACGCGCGACACACGAAGCAAAATGACGCCCATCGGTATCGGCTTGCGATGGGCGCGACGACGGGCGACGATGAGTGGCACGGCGCGGCGAGCAGCGGCGTCGCCGCCCGACTGCGTGACAGCAGGGGGAGAGGCGCCGCGGCGTCGACGTACATTTGCTGCATGGGCTTTCCCGGTCGGGAGGCGGGTCGCATGGGTGGGTCTACCGCCTCCTCGCTGCCTTATGGGCCGCTGCACATCCGCCGATTCGATGATCTTGCGAAGGCGGCCACGCTGAGCATGCTAGATCTGAACATGGACGGCAACACGCATTGCCTTTCGGCACGCCGGCCCCACCCGCCGACCGACATGCAGCGCGCGACAGAGAGATTGACGACCCGCTTCCCGTCCAAGGTACAGTTTCGTTCGCTGCCTGCCTTCGCGGCTGCCACCAGACACCCACGGCCTCCCGCGCACCTTGATGATGCGCCAATACCGCAGAAACCGTTTCGCAACCCGACGCTGACGGCTCGGAGCGCGGTCTTCGATCGAGCTCTCGACGTCGCGCGTGTTGCCGGAAGGCTTCCGAAACCTGTGTAGTCGTCGACATTCCACCTGCCTTCTGCCGTCCCCCTTTGTGTGCGCGTTCGTGGATGCTTCTGCGTGGACATCACACACACACTTGTACCTCCTGCAGCTACACTCACCGCCCCGCGATGCAACGCTCGCCTTCCAGGGCACCACCCCCAACGGTGCTGCGCCTGCCCCGAATTGCGAATCGCCCAGGCGCGCCGGACTCGAACGGCAGGCACCCCCGCGGAGCGTGCATGGCCGGTGGGGCCATGATCAATCCAGCCGCGGTCCAGCGCGGTCGCGACACCGTCGACCGGCTTCACCGTCTCTTCGGCTCGTCCGTGTTTGACTCCTTGGAAGGCGGAGAGGCAGTCGCATTTCCCGGCGATGAATCGGCGGCAACGGCGCAGTCGCTGATTCAACGGCTCACCGCGCCGCCGCCGTCCCCATCGCGACTCGCCGCTACCACCGGCGATGACGCGTTAAACGTCACTCAGTCCGACGACAAGGCAAGAGTGCTGCGGCTCCTGAATTCGTCGAGCCGCCGGTCGCCTTCGCCGCTGCGTCGGAGTGAACCTGCAGCGTGGCCCGTGGCCACTTCATTGACGCCACAGCCGCGGCGGTCGTTACCCAGCGTGCCCACTGCGGTCGCGATCGCGCCGAACTACTCCATGCAAATGCGAGTGCAGCAGCGACGGATCGACCGAACCAGGCGGTCCTGTGCCTTGCGCGGCGTTCCGCGGTCCCCGGTGGCTGGCGACACCGAGGACGCAACGCGACACCGACACCAAGTCAAGCTCGACGCGCTGTCACACGAGGCAGAACTGCTGACGTCGCTCATGAAGGAGTCCGTTGCGCGGAAGCAGCGCGTGGAGGAGGCCCAAGCGCTGCGGCGCAACGCGGGGACCATCATACAGGAGTGGCGCCGTTACGTCGCGGAGCACCCCGAGACCGAGGCCGAGCGCGACCGCGCGGACCGGGAGCGTGCCGACCGGCGCTTCATGCGCATGGTCAACGCCGGCATGAAGGACGAGGTGCAGCGCCTCAAGGTGATCGAGGAGACGCTGACGACCGCCCGGAAGTGGCGCATTCCCAAAGGGGTCAAAGCCGAGGTCTACAAGCTGCCGAAGGTGAGCTGCTTCTTCGAGGCCACCCTCGTCGGAGAGCTAGTGGTGGAGGAGGTCGAGACGTTGACCGCCGGCAATGTCTTGTGGGTGAAAATCTACACTCCAGGCCTTACCGGCTGGGTGGCGGCGCAGTTTGCCTCCGAGGGCGTCGTGCGCGTCCAGCTTTTGCCGGAGGCCGAGCGTTGCGGCGGGACGACCGTGCGGGAGTTTATGCTGGAAACGCTGGACGACATCGGCGACATCATCGACAAGGCGCTGCAGCAGTGCCCGCTCGAGCGCATGAAGGGTCCCGCCGATGTGAAGGATGCCCTGGGCAACGCGATGATCAACCGCCAGATGCTACGAGACCTCCCCGCTGGCCACGCCGCGTTCCTCAAGGAAGCATGGGACGACCTGGTGGGCCCAACACGCAACAGTGACAGTCCCCCTGGTGGCGCAAACGGCGGCGACTCACCAGTCGGCGCCGAGTGACGCCACATGAAAATTACAGTCTTCGAGTTGTCGCTACGATAATGCTATGTATAGTTAGGCGATAGTTATGAAGATGGGGTGCGTGAAGAAGGGGTCGTGATGGCGGGATTAACTTTTTTAGAGGGTGATGCGGCACCAAGCCTTCGTAAGTCACCCTTGTTCCCTCCACTCTCTGTTTCGCTATCGGATGATTGCGGTCGTAGCCGAGCTTCTCGGCCGTGTTGCAGCACCGACGACGGGGCCGGATGGATCCGGCATGGAGGACGCGTCACTCGCGTGCGCCCAGCTGCGCGGCGCGCTGAAAAAACTGTCGCTTCCAAGGTCTGGTTCCCTCGTGGCAGGACTTGGCATGACGGAGCGGCTTCGGGACGTTGCAACGATCGCACAGGCGCGACGCAACGGCGAGGCAGCCACTCCAACAACGGACGTCCATCTGCTTTTCGAGGCTGAGGTCTCAGTGACCTTGCTGTTGTGCCTCACGACGAAACTCGAACTCCGAAGGACCGCCGAAATGGCGTCTGTGATCGTGGCGTCCAAGCCCGCGGATGACGAGGACGACGAGGGTGCAGGCGAACACGATGACGACGTCGATGACGACGACGCAAGCTATCAGATCGCGGCATCGATCGCATTAGATGTTGCTCAGATCAGCATCCATCGTGGATTTCCCGTCGTGGAGGGTCACAGCGCCGCCGCGAGCTGCGCGAGAACCACTGGTCCGCAGGTTGCTGCTGCCGGTGTGAATGTTCTCGCCGCGCTCGGCAGCCTTGTCCAGGCCATCATCAGGGTGGCACTGAGCGCTGCCGCGACTGGCACGAAGGGCCGTCCCGCCACTCGCCGCCGCCTCGCGACGGTTCACCGCATCGTGGAAGCGGTGGTGGCTTCTCGCCTCATTCATACCATATTTGACTCCGGGTCGCGGTGGATCTTCCAAGATGCCCCGCGTGCTGGGGCTCAGCGCATGCCGCCTCCTGCCGAGCAGGCGGCGACGCCGCTGCTTGGCTCCGCGTCCAAGTTGGCGCCCGCGGAAGAGGATGACGAGGAGTCGCCTGTCGTCCGACTGCTCCGACGAGTCAACCTGGAGGAGGACAGGCAGGCGGCCAGCGAAGCAGCAGCTCTCGGCGATTCGGGGGGGCTGCGGGAAGAACCGATGCCGATGGATGCGAAGTGGACGGTTGTGACATCCGCCGTTCATCGGTGGCTCGCACTGCTCGAGGACCTGCACGCTGCGGTACTGGTGGTGGACGACGGAATGAAGCTCGACCCCCCCTACGTTGCGACCGTTCAGCGTCGCGCGGGCTTGGCGTCGGAGTCCTTTCGCCCGTTCGTGCTCTCCCTGTTGAACGGCATCCATCACGTCCGTGCGGCGGTGGCGGACCATGACGGAGCAGCCGCAGGCACCGTTGCGACCGCGCGGTTCACCCTCCCCGTCGTCCGCTTGCTGTTCGCCGAACTGTGCTACCGCGCGGCGAGCGGGACGCAAAGCTCCTCCACAGTGGCAGGTAGCGACATCGGCGCCGCCGTGACCCGTCTCGACACTTCGTCCCCGGTGCACGCAGCGTTCACTTGCGCGACCCTCTTGCTATTGAACAATATCGACGCCTTCCACACACCCACTGATGGCCTTCCGCTTCGGCCTAACGTCGACCGGTGCGTCCAATTCGGCGTCTCAGGCCCCGGTTTCCAAGCCGATCAGCTTCGTGCAGCGACCGCCCTCGTTCAACGGGGCGTCACGGTTTACGCCATATTGACAGGCACCGCGATGGTGGATTGGACCCTCAGGGTTACGGCGCGGGACGGTCAGCGCGACTGTATCGTTGCATCGCGCGTCACTGCGATGTCATCGACGCGTCCATCGCAAACCGAACAGCAGGAATCACCTCCTCACCGGCAACAGAAGGAAATCGATGGGCGGCCTTCGTCCGTCGATCGATACACCGTGTCGGTTATCGTGCGTACGTCGCCCCCTCCTTTACACGCAGCACTTCTCCGCGGGACCGTCTTGAACTGTTTCACGATGGACGCCGATGTGATGTGCGTTGCCGCACGAGGCAGGTCAGGCTGGTGGGGAGATCTTCGCGGCAATAATCTCAAACCGGATGATCACGTCTCCGCAGGTGGGATCCTCTCCGTCTTCGGCCAGACGGACCCGCCGCTCGGTCGCCATGTTGCGGTTCACGCCCCACTCGCGACTCGCCGCGTCGTCATTGCGTCTGACGAGCAGTGTCAGGGCGTGCACCCGTGGTTGTCGCCTCAAACCTGCGGAATGTGCACCTTGACGAGCGTCCAGCACTCAAGCGGTGCCGAGGCGCAGTGCAAAATGCGGGTCGCGTTCGATGTCGACGCGCCGACGGCCGCCCGGTTATTGTCGATCGTGACATCCTCGTTGACGTGGACGCCTCCTCAGGCCTTGTGCCGTCCTGAGGTCGTCTGCCACGTTGATGTCCGCGAGGACCTCCGCCGTGCCCCCAGCCCGGCTGCCCCCAGCCCGGCCGCCCCCAGCCCGGCCGCCCCGTCACCGGTGGGAGACGCCCCCCTTCCTCCGGCGCCGGCAATGGAGGTCGATTCGCGCGACGGTCACGTGAGCGTCGGCGCCTCCGGGGCGATCAAACGAGGAGGCGGAGGAGGGGGAGATCCTCGTCACACGGTGTTGAAGCGCGTTCAATGTGAACTGCTCGCGGTCCGGGGCGACCTGCAAGTCATGGAAGCGCAGCGCGACGACTTTGCAAAACAATGCGCGACGCTGCGGTATGAAAATACCATTCTTCAAGACGATGTGATCGAGCCGCTGCAGCAGGAGGTGTCGTTTCTGCGTCGCATGCTCTGCGAAAGCCAGACGGCGCTTCGCCGCTCTCAGACGACGATCGCAGCGTTAGAGCGGGATGCCGAACGCCAAGAAACGGACGTTAGGGAAATGCTGACGGCCCTGGAAGAATGCCGACGCCTGCAGATTGACCTGTGACAACAAACAAAGCCGTCGCGACACCCGAAGCGCTGTTTTCTTCGTTACGCGGTTCGCCGAGTTGAACCCTCCCCCTCCGACCTCAACACATTACCGCGCCCGTTGACAGATCTGCTTCCTTCCTCGGGGAAAAGTCACTATGCCCTTCACCCTTTTACTGCGAGAATGACGTCAGCGGTGACGGCAATGGCCATAGCGCGCCGTCTACAAGGGCAGATCGCGGCCGCCCAGAGTCGCGCCGATGTGATCGGTTGCACGAAGCGGCACGTGGCGCTGCTGCCGACCTGTGCGGAGCGAGCGGCGTGTTGCGCGGGTGTCTTAGAGGGGCTCGCGACTCGTCAACAGGGCGTCACGCACCGCGTCGCGGCATGGGTGGCCGCTCTCGGCGTTGTGCAATGTGCGGAAACCTTGGTGGCCCGCCCTCCCGCGCGGACTCACGTCGTGCGGCAGCTTGCGGAAACGTTGCATCGTCTGCCTGGCTCCTGGGTGGCCGCCATGGGGTTACTGTTGTTGCCGGTCGCGAAGTGGAAGCACACACGCGCGGAGCGAAGCAGTCTGCTGGGGCAGTGCGGGGCGTCGATGCGCTTCATGTTGATTGTCGCGGTGGAAAAGTCCGGTCCGCCGTTAGCGTTGCAGCAGGCGGTTGGGGCATTCTCGAAGAGTCTCAGCCCGGGGCAAAAGAAAACGCTGCTCCCTGCGTTGAATCGCCGATCGCTGTGGTCCTCAGCGACGGTTCTTCTCGCCGACTTGCTCGCGGATGGTGTGTCGATGGAATCACTTTGCGTCTCCGTCTCGTTGACCGCGTCGCAATGCCCCCTCGAGCTGTACCGAGCGGCAGCGCCATCCAGCCCGTCTTGCCAATCTGAGACGGCGGCATCAGTACGGGACCAATACTTCGACATGCTGCGTTGGCGATCAAGGCCCACCGACGCTCACGACGCGGTCTGCCGCATCGTCGGCCCGTCCCTCCCCGCTGCGGACGATGGCAGGCTGGCCGCCTCTCCGGCGGTCGCTCCGTTGCCACCGCTGCGCTGCTCCGCGCCGTCACGCGCCGCGCCGTGGGCGGCTTGGGCGACCGCGTTTGCGGCGTTTCCGGCGTTGGAGACCGACGGCGCTCCCCATCGCGGCGGATGACACTTTTCCACCAGCTGCGGGACATTCCTTCGTCGCTCGACCGTTGGCGGGTGGCGCTGCAGCTGGCGGCGTGGCAGCGCAGCCGTTCTCCCACCCTCAGCAACCGGCCGCCGCCGCCTCCCTCGGCGTTGCTCGCCATGTCGATGTCAATGCTGCGAGACCGTCCCGCGGTCGAGACGTGGCGAGACGCCCTCCATTTCTCGATTCAGGCGTGCACGCAGGACTTCCGGTTATTGGATCGGCCAGAGGCAGAGCGGCGGTCCGCGGTGCGGGTTCTGCTCGTGTCACTTCGCTGTCGCCTAGGGACCAAATGGACAGCCTCGCTAGACGAGGCTGACATCTGGTCCTCGCTTCTACGTTCCGTGCACCCGCCGGAGAGTGCCCTCTGGTCGTTCGACGACGTGTGTGCATGCAGCCGAATTGGCTATTTCCGATTCAAAAGTCATCTGTCTACAACCACCAGCCCTGGCTGGGTTGGGGCTCTCGCACGCTTCGCGGCGCTGGTGAGTGATCTGAGGAGTAACGAGGTGCGAGACGTTACGCTGCCGAACGACGTGCGACACGAGCTGCTGGCTCGAGCGATGTCCCACGTGCAGTAACGGCACATACGTTACTCTTTTCTATCACTGTCACTGTCGACTTAGGCACCAGTGCACTTCCCGTGGTCACTTGTGGCCGCCTCCTCGCACTACCCTTTCTAGCGATCAATTTTTTCTTTTCAGTTGGAGGAGCTGACGCATCCAATACACAGGCGTCACGAATGGAGGCGCTCGAGCACGCCGCGTCACGCGCGAAGCAGCGGATGGCACAGCTCGCTGACGACATGGCCCACGTCTCCCTCACAGGTGGTAGTAGCAGCCGCGCCGGTACGTCGACGTCTGCCGGCGAATGCGCGGTGACGGTGTCCTCTCCCGCGATCAAAGCGACGGTGGCCCACCTGAGTAGACTCGAGTCTACCTACATTCCTCATGCCGGGGAGGCACACGATCGCTCGCTGCAAGCATGCCGCGTGGCACACTACCGCGGTGAAATTGATGTCGCGGAGTCGCTTGACCTCGCTCGCTCCTCGCGCAGCGCGGTGCAGCTCCTAAGCGACTCCGATGCCTTGGCGAAAGCGTCGACCATGCTTCAGAGCACGACACAGTCGGCGCAACGCGGAGGCTTACGCGCCCGCATCACGTATCGTGACGGTGCGGAAGGGCCAATTGCCGAAGTGCGCATCGAAAAGGAGTGGTCGGCGATCCCCGAAAATGCGATTCAACTGGCCGAGGCGATGCTGCACCTTGAACAGGAACAAGCGCAGTGGCTCGCGGCGGTCCGCTCCTGGAGGGACACTCCGCGGCCGCCGCTGCACAAGTGAACGCATCGAGTTTCTGACTTACCTTTCGTTTGCTGCGAAACGATGCGGTGGCTCGTTACCCACGGGCGTTTTATCTTGCGACGCCTTGTGGACCACACGTCCCCCGCCCTTCACCTCTTTCGCCGCTTACAGAAGGAGCATCAAACCTTTCCATCCGTCGCACGTCGACCAGCATCCAGCACCCCTCCCTTTTGCGATCGCCGCACACAAATGGAAATTTCGCGCACCTACTCGATGAAGTCGTTCGGAGGCCGGTCCGACACGTCGGGCAACAACTTCAGCCTGTCCGACTTCGAGAAGTTCATGCAGTTCAAGGGCAATAAGGCTGGCACCTCGAACCGGGATGACGCAAGCGACACTAGTAGCGCCCGCGAGCGCAAGTTCGCTGCAATGCTCGGTGACGAGGCGGATGGCTACACTCGAGGAGGCGGCGGACATCCCGGTTCCCATGCCGCCCCACCTCGCAACGTCGGCGACCGCTTGTTCCTGGTGGGATGCGGCAAGGAGCGAGTCAAGGAGCAAAAGCTGCGCGAAGAACGCGACCGGCAGCTGATGAGTGAAATGGCGCAAATGACACAACGCCCGAACATCACAGGCCGCGCGCGGACGCGCCCTTCGAAGGGCAATCACTTCTCAGAGCACGCGATGATGTGGGAGCAACGCAGGCAGGAGCACAGGGGCGAACTCGTGCGGCAGCGAAGGGCCGAGGTGACCGCGGAGATCACGGGATCGCCGAACATTGACAATCACTCGCGCGACATCGTGACCCACCGCGGTCGCTACGTCGGACCTGTGTCAGGCTGGACGGAGCACTTCGCCAAGTTTTGTGCCAAGCGCGCAGTGCCGGTTGACAGTCAGGACATGTTTACCCCGAACATTAACGTCAACGCGGTTCGCAAGGAAGCCGAGGTGACTATCAGCGAACGACTTTTTGCCGAGTCTTCCCAGCGTCGAGAGAGAAGGCGGCTGCAGGCCGAGGACGCAGCGAAACAGGACCTCATCGATGCGGCCACGGGAAGGCCGTTGTTCAAGCCCCATTCCCTGGCAAGCGGAGGCCCTGCGCGGTCCGTCGAGGAACTGTCGCAGCAACTGCATGGAGATCAAGCCGCGGCAACTGAGCGGAAGCGTCAGCTGGCAGGTGCGCTGTACCAAGATCCTGAAATGTCCTTCACCCCAAAGCTGAACCGTACGTCGAGTCAGATCGCGCAGCACATCGACCGGAAGCCACTGTACGATCCCAAGGCTGTCGCGAAGATGCGCACGCGGTCGGCGGAGAGCGGCAGCGCGTCGCCCGCCCCGGTGTCCCCCGTCAGCCGTGGGTCGGCGACCTCGGTGAATGTGCAAGAGTTCCTTCATCGCACGGAACGAGCGGACATCGGCCGAGCCCAGCGGATTTCCGCCATCAAAAAGGTGATCAACGAGCGTGAGACGTCCGAATGCACGTTTCAGCCGCGGATCAACTCGAAGTCGGAGGCTATTTTTAGCTCCCTCAATTTGTCCGGCGCTCCGCTGCAGTCTCCACTGGATGTGCTGTCATCTCCCTTCCAAGAAACGACCACGTCTGGAGGTGGCGCACACCAGCCGTCCAACCCGCGGGGCAGAAACGATTCGCCGACCCAGCGAGGGGGCAGCCCGAAGCGAACGTCCGCGCTTCTCCACTCCAAGCTGTCGCGTGCAGCCGCGTCTGAAATGGAGGCGGCGATGTTGGCTGCCGACGTGCTCCCAGCCCAGTCGGGTGGCGCCCCGACGTCCCCGCCTCACGGATCTTTGACGCCGTTGCGGTTGCAGCCACCAACCGGTCGTACACCGTCGCGGGCGGGGACGTCCGCTAGCGGCCATCGCCGGGCATCGCCCCCTGCCACGTTGCTTCCCGGCTCACCGAGCGTCGGCGCCTACCGCAGCGGAAGGGGCGACTCCCCCACGATGGTCGCGTCGCTAGGCTCCGATGCCCCCACGGCACCGACGCATTCCGCCGCCGGAGGCATCGCCCCCGTGGATCAGTATGTTCAGGCGTTTGAGCGCCAAATGTACGCGGTGCTGGACGAATGGCGGCGGCTCGAGGAGGTTTAGTGGTGGGTGTCAGGGTCGTGTGTGTATGCCGGCAGAGGGATGGGGCTCCGTGTTGACAAAGAAACCAAGAGGGTCCGCAGATGCTGGCCGCTCGAACACAAAAGAAAGAAAATCGCGCCGCCCTCTGTCCATCGTCTCCTTTCTCCGCGTTGTACGTCGGCGGGCGAACCGTCCGGCAAACACCCTCTCTCCTTCCTTCCCCTCACCCTCGCGCGCAATGCCAAATTGGCTCAGCGCATAGCCGTTCGACGGCCGTTTGAAATGATTTTGCGTTGCTGCTCCTCTGTCGATATCCGTCAAAGGATATCATTCTTGTGCCCCCCTCCCACTGCGCCCGTCGTCCTTCGCCCCGCCAGCCATGACCACTCCCTCGGTGCTGCCCCCGGTCGGTGAGTGGCGCGTCGTCGCATTAGGCTCAGGCAGCAGCATCAAGCGGGCGGCGGTGCTCGAGGTATTCCCCCACGTTCAGGTACTGACGGAAAATGTCCCTTCCGGTGTGCGGCCGCAACCCGTGGGACGGGACGAAACGCTCGAAGGGGCAACGAACCGCGCCCGGGGCGCGCTGCTGGCCCACCCGTCGGCGGACGTCGCTATCGGCATTGAGAACGGCATGTGGCCGTCGCCGTCCAATCCAAGCGGGTCGGAGAGCAGCGGCTTCGTCGACGGAGCCGCGATCGTGTTGTTGCCTAGGGGGGCAGCGGGCAGCACCTCGACGGCCTCCGCGGCCGCCGGAGCGACGGAAGTGTTGCAGAGTGTGACGGCACCACCAGACATGGCCGCAACCCGTATCGCAGGGCCCATCACGGGCGGCGTGGTGATTTGGACGGACGAGCTCGACATCCCATCCAATCGACCCTTCGGCCACGGCCGCGAGGGAGAGTGGTCCAGCCTGAAGGACCCGCACAGCGTGCTGACGGGCGGCGTGCGACCGAGGCAGGCTTTCATCGCGGACGCCCTGCACCAGTGGTTGGCTCGCCAAGCCTCAGCGTAGCCCAACACGATGTGCATCAACACTACCCTTCCTTTTTCACAACTTCTACCCGTTTGCGATTGCCCGCTCCGTCGTGGTGAGGTCGAGGAGAGCCTGCCAGGCAAGACTCGTAGTGATGAAGGCGTCGTGTTGATTCCCAACGCCATAGTTTTCAGCTCAACATGTTGTCGAAGCGAACGACGTGGCCAGTGGCATGCCGCTGCGGCACCGCCTTCCTCCCCGAGCTGACCGTTGGTGCGCGACAATTCCTGTCCGGCTACTCCCCGATCCCGCCCGAGGTCGAACGGGAGCGCGCGCTGCAAACCCGGCGACCGTTCCGCTGGGCCGACACACATCGGGTCAAGCCTCACTCAAAGTACACGTTCGACCCCGAGTCGTGGAACCGACCCACCGAGAAGCAGAGTGGCGTTCCTCTCGTGGGCGCGGAAACGCCGAGGAACGTTGGGCTGCCACAAGAGCTCGTCCAGCGCCTGCGCGAAGAGGCGGGCCCCATTCAGACGGCCGTCGTCACCCCGCGCGCAGGCGGACCACTCGAGAGCGGGACATCGCTGCCCATCGCCTTGAGCTCACTCCAAGGAGGTCTCGATGCCATGAGAACGCGGTGCGGCAGGGAAGCGTCCCTTCACGACAAAACGGAAGCGGCGACCCAACTTTGCGAAGTTGCCGCACAAATCATCGCGTGGTGCCGACGGCCGCAGCGTGACGCACCGGTCATTCGCGCGCTTGCGTTGCTGATTGACGCCCTACCTCTCATCGGGTCCGACACGGCCGTTCCCAACAATCGCGTCACCGCCGGGTCCGCCGTCGACGACAAGTCGCTGCCGGTGCCAAGGAGTGCCAGTCGTCCGACGTTCGGAGAGCAGATTTCCCTCATCGCAAAGGATGTGCTCCCCAACGCTGCCCGGCCGTGCGGCGACCCGCTCCGTGTCGAACATCGCGAGTGGCTCGCCGTCGCGCTGTGGCAGCTGGATCACCACTCCCCTCCGGACGCGAGGTGGCGCCGTATCATCGAGGGGTGGCTCGCGGACCTCCTGTCGCTGCGACCTGACGTTGCATCCGCGGCACCCCTGGCTACCAATTCCTGGGGACAGGACCAGCTGCTGTGGGGCAGCTCAATGCCGCCGTCGCTGTCGGCCGAGTACGTCGCCGGTCGTGGCCAGGTGCATCACTCCTGGCGATGGTTACAAACCATCGAGCGGCTCACAGCGTTGCCGCCGGCGGTACCAAGGCAGCCACGGGGCGCGTTGGCCTCCGGCGAATTGGTGGCGCGCCTGTCACGGGCTGTCACGAACGACACATCCCGAAACCTTGAGGGATTTGCGCAGACATGCCGAAAAATTTGGGACGCGCAGCGGCTGCCCAGGGCGCTCGGCGACAGCTGCGTGGCGGAGATTGATCTGCGAGCCGCGGCTCTAGCGGCAGCATTCTTGCTGCGCACGACACCGGCACGCACAGCGCGCGCCGAGCGCGCGGCGATGGCTGTTGCTATGGTTTTGGAACACGCGTCGAACGCCGTGCTGCCTGGCTCCGCGCTCACGGTGCTTGCGCATGCGCTGAGCCGCCGATCACCCCCGTGCTTGCCCGCGTACCGGGTCACCTTGCTGGCCCTTCAACGCATGGATCGCCGGGTGCGCCTCTTGTCGTCGGGCGACAGGCTGCGTTTGCTCCGAGCGCTCCCTTTGGCATTTCAGTCGGAATCACAACAAGACGGAGGCATGCGCAGCGCGGCATCGTTTCTATCGCGAGCCGCCGCGGCGGAATGCGTGGCCGAGCTATTGCCTGAGAACACTTCAATCGTGGAACTGCTGCAAGTGCTTTGCCCGGTCGAGGCGCCCTGCCCCCTTCCGGTTAGCGCATCGACCTGGCGAGCGCTCGCCTCGGCTGCTTGCACGTGGCAACAGCAATCCCAGGCAGCCGCCACGACGGACGGTAAAACGACACGCGACACAGGCACGACCGCAGCGGTTCTGCGCTGCGTCGCGGGGTTGAAGGCTGACCGTTTCCCGTCCGCAGTCGGAGATGTCGATGCCCGAGTGGCGCAAGTGTTCGCACACCGTTGACCGCTCAGCGGGCTGTGACGCACTGCAATGGGTGTGGTGTCGGAATGACAAGCGTCTGTCGACGTCCACTGGCCTGCTGTTTTCCCATATCCTTGTCATGGGTGCGATCACGTTTCACTGATTTTCCTTGAACGTTGTTGATCGTGCAGTTAACGAAGACTCATTCACGTGTACTGTCTCGTGGCCATGCTGCCCGGTGCGTCTCCTGGCCGGCCTGCCGCAGGCACCTTACCGGCGGGGCCATGGTCATCGCAATCGCACAGTGTGTACGTCAGGAGGCGGGTCCGTGTCCTTCTGGGGTTGATCACCGCGTTCTTGGCGGTGTGGGCCGGATTCGCGACGCTTCGTTCGCTCTCCATGTCTGCGATGCAACGCTGGCTGGGCGATGACGCGACCATGCTTGAAGCAGCGAGCGACGAGTGCCCCTTCGCGACGGACGACCATGAAGGACCGTCGCACCACCACCCTGAGGCCTCCTCCTCGCTACCGCAGTACGTTGCGGAAATCGTCGATTCGAGGACGAATACCACTCGGTACGTCTCCGCCGCGTATCAGGCCCGCGGCGTTCTGCTGCTGACCCGGTTCAACATGCGCAACGTCGCCGAATCGTTGCTGTTAGGGGAGCGTTCGACCAACGTCTCGACGGCCGCGGCGGTCTTGCGAGTGCCGCGGAGGGCGGTGCTCGTTCTTTTCTATTACCACCCCGGATCGACGCTATGCGAAGAGGCACACCGACGTTTCGTTCAAACAGCGGAGGAGATGCTCATGTTGCACGAGCAGGCCGAGGAGGATCGCGCGGCTCACCAAACAGGAGGGGCACCGCGAGGAGGATCCGCGGACCACATTCACTACCGCCGCGCCGCCGCCCGCAGCCAAGACGACACACGGCCGCGTGCACCGACGACCGATGCAGACTCGGTGCAGTTTTTCTTTGGACAGCTGAACGTCGAAGAACTGCAGCCGCCATCGTCCCCCGAGGAGCGTCTCCAGGAAGCGGAGGAGTTGCGCAAAACGGGCGGCCCAGTGCGAGAATGGCTTCGTAGCATGCCCGCTGACGTGGACGTTGGCCATCTCCAGGCGGACGTACCGGCTGTGGCACTGGTGATTCCCACCGACGACGGAGGGCTGCGTCTTCACGGGTTCACGGGCCGCTGGGGTATCAGCACCGTCGTGCACGAAGCCATGCGAATGACGGCCCCCACTTTGGGGGCCTTGTGGCCGAGATCGGCGTTTGATTCGTGGGCCAGCGTCACCGTCGGCCACCCCGACCCAACGGACCCGCAATTCCCAAAGGGCCCGGACTCGTCGATCGCCCGCAGTAGGAGTGACATCGTCTACACCCAAGGAGTCCTGGACATCGCCGCCGTCGAATGAGGGTGGTAAAAGGAGAGTCTTATTCGCTCTTTGCATATTGTAAAAGTTTGATGCGACGTACCTATCCGCCGCAAGCTCATAAATCGCGTTGCGAAGGGGCCACATGCTGATAAAAAAGGACCCCCCCCCCTTTACAACCCACAAAATTTCATCAAAGAAAATGGGGCTGACCGAGGCACTGCTGTTGCTACTTTGCGCGTGTTGGACACTAAACCCTGCCACGGCCACCACGGCTACCACGTCGGCCACCGCTTCCACGGCTACCACAGCTACCCCCGCTGCGACGGCTACCCCGTCTGCGACGCCGGCGCAATTGATCGATATGGGTTGGCGGCCACAACGGAATGACACCAACCAGGTCAGGGACCTTACCGTGACTGTCGGTTTCTTGGTGTGGATTGCAGTGGCATCGGTCCCCTTCCTACTGTACACTGCAAGGCAATGGCGGGACGCGCGCAGGGCGGCAGATCCAACGAACAACAGCCGCATCCGCAATGATTCGTGGATGCCGAACGAAAGTTTGATGCTGGAGCCTCGTTTGTGGGGGAGCGTCGCCCACGCCACGGCGGATGACGATGCTACGTCGCCACCCAACGCCGAGGAGGGACTGGTGTGTGGGAAGAAGGCGGCTGGTGGGGGCGACGCCGCGGCGGGGGACGCCCCCTCCTCGTCTCATGTTGACGTCGTGTGGGACGGAGAGGGGAGGCTGACATTGCAAACCATCGAACGCAAAGCGACGACGTTCCCATCGTACCTGTTGAAACCTCCGATCTCGGCGCCGTCCACACACGAACGGCGGGTCGAACCACTTCAGCCGTTGCCTCCGCGTGAGGCAGCACCAGCAGCAGCAGCGCCGCTCGCCGCAGGGGTAGGGCAGTTGCAACCTCCCTTTGATGACCAGAGCAAAATGTCCGCGAGCGGGCTGCCCGAGGACGAAGAGGCGGCCGCGGCCACGTACGATGACGACGACGACGTGAGCTACACACTCTCCGACTGCAGCGACGACTTTCTCCACCGGGAGTGTACCGAAGAGCAGGTCACTGCCGACTTGCAGCTGGCGACCTCTTAAGATGCCTTAAGAGGGTCCCAGTCACCTCCCTTGAGTTCTCGTAATGCCTTGAGGGGCCAGTGAATCATCAGTCACCTCAAAGGGCCGTCCTGTGGCTGGCTGTTGCGGAAGACGACTTTCCCAACTGCTTCATCAGTTCTCTTTCCCCCCACTGCCACCCAAGAACAAAAACACCAAACAATCCGAACATGGGAGACTGGGGTACCCCGCCTACCAACGGGGGTCTGCGCGTCGTCACAGCGGCCTTCCTCATCGTCGTCGCGCTCATCCTCAGCGAAGGAGCCGCCGCGGAGACCGATACGTGCGGACCCACTGAATACATTTCAGGCTTTAAAGTGACGGCTGCCGGAAAGGTGGAAATTGCTTGCATGGACATCCCGGCACTGACCGTCCCACCCCGAGTTTACGAAGTCGTCAACCTGACATGGCGGGTGCCATCCCTGGGGCCTGAAGTCACTGCGGTTGGCGGGAACACCACCGCTGCCGACCCGGTCACGTCAATCCTTCAGAACGTCGTCTTCTGCCCGGTTCGTACCAACATGACGTTTGCCATGACGCGGGTGAGCGTCGACTTCTACCATGAGCAAACCCGGGCGCCGCTGAACACCTGCGATGAGCTGCGCCGAGACGACGTCCCCATCGTCGCCGTCGTCTCCTACCGTTGCGTGCAGATCAGCTCGGCCCCCCTCAAGTTCCCCCTGGTGCCCGCGATCATCCGAGGCCGCTATGACGAGGCGGTGAGATGCCCGACGTTCTCCACTCCTGTCGGCCGCATTCTGTCGCGCTGCGGCACCGACCCCTCGGCGTATCCCGTCGTGATGGTCTGCGTCGGTCAAAGCGAGGCCGACTCGCTGCTGACCACCACCACGGGGGCGCCGGAAGTGGCCTCGGCCGTCCCACGCAACTACACCTTGTCCATCCGAGCTAACCCCAATTCATCGAATAACTTCATTGCCTCCAACAGCATCACCGCCAGCATGAGCAAGGGCCTCGCGTCCCTGTACAATATCACCACGGAGTCAGGGGGCGGCAACGCGAACGCGACCTGGCTCTCGAGCGACCTGTTCATGTATCGACGAACAGAGAGCGTCTCCCTGCTGCGCATCATCGCGCTGGTGGAAATCTTCTCGGTGATGGCCGCAACGTACAATAAGACGAATCCCGTGAAGAACTCGGCCGTCGAGGAGATAGGCTGCTGCCTCGTCTGGGTTCCCTACACCAACGTCACCGTTAAAGCCGACGTTGCCGCAGCCGTTAACGACGACATCCCACCCTTGTTCATCGGCCTGTCGGTGTACGTCGCTGTCGTCACGGGGCTCACCGGCGTGGCCGTATTCGTTCACCACCGTCGCGAAGTGCAGGCCGCGGAAGCCGCCACCGCCGAGGCTAAGCAGAAGCGCAGCGGCCTCGAGGATCGCCGCATTATCGTCAACGCGACGGGCCTCACGTTTCAAGAAGACGTCGTCGTTGATAATTCCGGCCGCCGCGGCGGGCCCACGGGAGGCGCCGGACGGACGGGCACCGGCGCTTCTGGGGCGGACGACGACGAGCTGGAGTACGGGGAGGTGCCGTACACCGACGTGATGTTGGAGTGGAACGCCGAGGACAACATTCTCGGCCTCGTGCCAGTGCCCTCCACAGCTGGTTCGTACGACCTGCCCGCCAGTCTTGGCCCCTTGCTCCCACGGCGTCGAGACCTTGACACCCATGCGACGGCGCAGCGGAACGCAAGCGGTGGGAGCGCGGTCGAGATGGAAGTTATGGCGTCCTCAGCGAGCTCGAACCTGGGCTCGGCGAAGGGACAAACGGCGGCGGCGGAATCTACCACATCGGTCGGCGATTCGACGTCGGGCGCGTCAGACGATCCCCGTGGTGGCAAGCCACCCCAAAAGGGTGGCCACGACAGCGGCTCCGTGGAGGCAGTGGCCGCGAACTTTTCGGACGATGACGATGATTTGGGCCGCGCGCAGGAGGATTTGGACGACGACGACGACGGCGACCTCGACGACGATGACAGCTATACGATGTCGCTCGGCAGCGAGGACTTCGACGAGGACGACTTACTCGAGGACGAGGAGGGAGGAGGGGGTACGGCAGCAGCTGACGGAGGCGCCGTGCCAGCGGCAGCAGCTTCGTGAAAGCCGGGCTTTCTCGCTCACAAAAAAATCCCCACCAACACACGACTCATATCGCGTCTCTCTCTGTCTCTCTCTCTCGACCACGTCCCCGTTTGCAACCCCCTTCTTGTGGATGTACTCGCAGCCGCGCTACGGACCCTTTTAGCAAATGCTTGTCCATATCCATTGGGCGCGCCATGTTGTTGCAGCCCACACAGGAAGAAGATACCGGTTCCAGCGGCATTACTCTCTGGGATGTCCTCTGCCGCCCCTCCTCCCCCCCCTCCTCCAACGCCCCCCATTCTCGGCCTTTTGTTCGACGTCGGCGGTGTGATCACGCACGACCCGTTTCCGGCGGTCGTCGCCTATGGAGATGAGGTGGCACAGCGTGCGTTGTCGGCACTTGAAGGCACGGCGTCGGGCGGGACGACCCCTGTAACGCCTCTCGATCAGGAAGCCCGCGAGGCTCGCCGCTTCCTGAGGAAAGCCTTCTTCCATGCGGCGCGGTACGCGGCCGATGCACCGCCGACGCCGTCCTGGTTCGAGCTGCTGGAGCTGGGCCGTTGCTCGCGACGGGAGTGCGTCGAGGGCATGCAACGTGGGCTGCGGCTGGCACTACAAAAGGCAGCAGAGAACACTTCGCTGCGCGACACACTGCCCGCAGGGCTCGTCAACGAATTTGTACGCCATTTTTCCATTGACACGGCCTTGACTCTGATCGAAACATCCTCGTTGCGACAAGAACTTCTTCAAACATTGGCGGCGATGAAGGCGAACCCTGAAATCGCGGCGCGCGTTCGGCTGGGGCTGCTCACGAACTCTTGGCGACCCACGGTGCCCCTGACGATTCCTGCCAGCGTCTACGCGTTGTTCGACTCCGTCACGAAGTCGCATGTTGTGGGCGTACGCAAGCCGTCAAGCGCCGCCTTTGAGGTTGCGATGGAGGCGATGCGGTCAACCGCCCCACGTGGGTCGACAATGGATATTATCTACTTCGACGACCTGGCGTTGAATATCGACGGCGCCAAGAAGGCCGGGATCCAGCACGCCATCCGCGTTCACGGTCCCGCCGCGACAGACGACATTGTCGGCGAGTTACGCCGGTACCTCCACGCTGTTGGTCTTAAGATGCCGAACGTGGGACCCGACAGGCCCACATTTCACCTCGCGCCACTGACGAATCCTTCGGTACTGCCCATGTCACAAGCGCCTCAACGCCAACAACTCACGTCGGCGCAAGTAAGCAGCTTCTTGCGCTGCTGCCACGATCGCTGCCCGGGCCGCTTCCCGGCCTTCGCGACACAGCCTCCATTCACCCCGCCGGTGCTCCCTCCGCTCGTCGTGGAGTACTTCAAAGGCGGCATGTCGAATCCAACGTTTCGTGTTTCCACGAACGTCGGCTGCTTCGTGATTCGGAAACAGCCGCCCGGAAAGCTGCTCAAAGGCGCCCACGACGTCAAAAGGGAGTTCACCCTGTTCCGGCACTTGCACAGCTGCCAGCCAGAAGGGAGCAGCGCGCGCCAGCGTGTGCCAGTGCCAAACTGCCTCTTCTTTTGTGACGATGCGGCGGTGCTCGGGACTCCATTCTATGTGATGGACTACGTCGATGCCGACGTCATCCGCCGCCCTGAGCAAATTCGCAAAGGTATTGCGGCCATCGGGTCGATTTGGCTCTCGCAGCTCGTGTTCGGGGCGGTCGACGCCCTGGTGGCGTTGCACCAAGTCCCGCTCCCCAAGGTGTGGATGGACGTCGCGCAATCGGAGACGGCAGCTGCATCCCCACCACCAACTGCCTTTCACCCTCTCCTGCGCATTGCGCGCACATGGAGGCGCCAGTATGACGCGGCCAACGCTCGGTTGAGGGAGGCAGGCAAGCCGGCGATCGAAAGCCCGGCATTCCTTCAGCTGCAGGATGCCTTGGCGGACGCCATCCGAAAATGGCTCGTGCCGATCGCGGCGCGTGGCGCGAACTTAGGCCGACGAATCACCGCATTGTGCCACGGGGACTTCAAAATCGACAACTTGATGGTGACGCCGGTTGAGGTGCTACAGGAGAGTCGCCGCGTTCGCCGCGAATCATCGTCCGCCATACCACTGCGCATCGAGGCGGTCCTCGACTTTGAGCTCAGTCATGCCGGCGACCCCCTTACCGATTTGGGATACTTCCTTCTGGCGTACAGCCTCCCCGCGCCCCTCGGACTAAACGGCGCCGCCGGCGTGCGCGAATTGCTGCCTCCGCCGGACGCCGTCATTGACCGCTACTGCGCCGCCACGGGCCGCCTCGATGCAGCCGAGTTACAAACCGTGGCGGCCGTAGTTGACGCCACGGACCTTAATGCCCTCAGGACGGCTGTAGTCGACATTTATTCGGCCGGGGCGCTCGTCAAGTTGTTCGGGATTGTTCACGGTGTCGTCGCCCGCGCCACGATTGGCAACGCGAGCGATGTAAAGGGCGGGCTGGCGCTTCTCGACGCGCTACCGCTGTTCGCCGATATCGGACAGGGCCTTCTCGATCGTGCTACAGAACGCCTGGGCTCGTCGGCCACGTTGGCGAAGGGCAAATTGTAAAGCGGAAGCATTTGTGTGGAGCGTGACAGCTTCTCTTTCTTCTCGACGTCGTTCCTCTCCCTTTGCTCCACTCCCACCTGGCCGGTACGTATAACTTTACGTATTCCATCGATTGATAACGAGAAACACGAAAGCGTTCCCAAATCAATCTTTCTCAGACTATTCCTTCAACAGATCGTCGTGAGTTTCGATGTCTGCGCCGCCAGACCGGTCGCGCACGCCACCGCCGTCCGAAGTTCTGGGCGGGTCGTACTCGGCAGAACAACGGCGACAGCCCTTTTCGGCTGTGAGGGCGGTTGATCCGCCGACGGGCAGCAGTCTGAACGCATCCTTCGCGTCTTCGCGCCACGGACCGTCACGTCACGCGCCGTCGACAGCGAACCTGCGACGGGGTACCCGGCTGCACCGCGGGGGAGACGGTCCTCTTGACCCGCCGGCTGACGCGGCCCCGACGCTGCTCTCCCTTTCAGGTAGCGCGGCGACGCATCCAACAACTGCGACGAGCCACGCCGCGGGCGCCCTGCTGGTGACGTCGTCCTTGGGCGACACGGATGGGTCGCGTTTTCACGGCCAGTGCGCGAGCCTTGCGACACACCCATTTTCTGACCCCTCCGGCCTCGCGCCCAATCCCCCGGTACAGCTTGTGCCCGAGGGGTTTGGCTGGGTGGTGATGGCGAGCGGATCGGTGTACATCGGCGAGTGGCACTGGGGCCGCGCACACGGCCGCGGCGCCTTGATGATGACCGCTCCCTGCGGCGCCATCGCAGACGGGCATTGGAACCATGGAGAGTTCACCGGCGAAGGAACCGTGTACGTCGGCTGCGACCGCGAAGGGGGCGGTGACGGAGGCAATGCTGCCGCGAGCGCAGGGTGGATGGCGCAGACGGGGCGATGGGCTGCTGGCAAACCTGTTGCCGTTGAGGAGACAGCCGGAGGCTGCGCGGCGGCCCGACGCGCGGCGTTGATCGCACTGGCGACTGCCCTCCTCCTCACCCCGCCCGCCGTCGCACAACGCCGTCCCCATCGAAAGCTGCCCGAATTGATGCCCCCGCGATCGGCACCAGGAAGCATCGACCTTCCGACTGTATCGTTCACACCGTCCACTACTTTGTCACCGAGAGCAGCCGCTGCGCGTCTGCCAGGGGAGACCGCAACGGAGGCGGGTGCGGTGACGGCTATTTTTGCCCATCTCGCGGCGTGGAGTGCGGCGGCGGAATCGTCGACAGGAAAATCTGGTACTGGCGCGATGCCTCTGACCGTCACGCCGGTGAGGGTGGCCGCCATCAGCACGTCCCCTAGTGGTCGACCGGCGGGCGGCGCCGTCGTGTGCGCCCCCTTGTCGAACGCACCCATGCCATCAGAGAGTGGCCCCATTCCCACACAAACGGCGGCGGCGGCGGCACCCCCCCCCGACAAGCAACCTGTGGTATCGCCCGCGATGCTCAACGCCCTGCTCTTCGCGTCGGCGGGCCCTGCCTACGGGTCAGACTTCGTTCCTTGGCGGTTCGTCAAGTTCACCGCGATGTACTTGTTCCCCTTTCTGTCGCTTCCGCACTTTCCCTGTCCCCTGAGGATCAGCGTGCTCGACTTGGAGCGCGAGTACGTCGTCAGCGGCGCGGCCCTGCGCACGGAATTTGAGCGGCCGCAGTGGTCGCTTTACGTTGCCGTCATCGGCTGTACCTGCGCCGTTCTCACCGCAGCCTTTGCCTATGCCCGTTCCTCGGAACTTGGCACCAGTATTGACTTTGTGCAGTCGGGTCGTAGTTTGACGATATACGACGTCGCTGCCCCCTTCGTCAGTTTAGGTTTCTTCGCGGTGCTCAAGGGCGCGTCCTTCGCCTTCGTCCGCTTCCCGCACACGTTGGAACGGTTGGACCGTCAGCACTTTCCCCGCTTCGCCACCTTCTCCGCGAGCTGCATCGACTCGCAAGCTGCCGTGTGCGTCACCACGTGGAACGAAGATGGGACCGGTGCCGTGCGCAACCCGCACTACCAGTACCGCTGGCTGCTCTTGTCGGTGGCGTCGGCTTTCTTAATTTCGATCGCTGCGCCCATTGTGAGGACCGACAACTCGAAGCCGTTCTTCGTCAGCACCCAAATCATGCCAACCGACTACATCGGACTGGCCGCCGTGTTCAGTTTCCTGAGCGTTTTCTTCAACATGTCAGGGACGCTGTACCACCTCATGTCGTGCTTTGACTACCACCGTCAAGCACTCGCGCGATCGAACGTACTGTCGTTGTGCGCGTACCTCGGCGGCCAGAGCATCGTGCGGCCCACGGATCAGCGCGCGGCCAAGTTTCACTTCGAGACGCCGCTCGACTTCACGGACCTCACACAGGGCGCGATCGGATGGTACGTGATGCGGAGCTTCATCGTCAACGCGTCCACCAACTGCCACCACGCGCAGCGCATCGCGTCGATGAGCCTCCTCACGGCGATGATGATCGCCATTGAGCTGGCGGTCATCGCCGAAACGCTCTACAGCGCAGCGACCGGCCTTTATACCACGAGGCAGTCTCAGATCACCTTTGGCGCGCCGCACGCGGCCGCGGCTCTGATGATCGCCATCGTCGGCCACCTCGATCTCGTGTATGTCTACCTTTGCGCGAGGATGGAGAAGGAACGGCAGCGGCATGTGTTTCTCCTCGATGTCGCGCGCATCCATCACATGTCGGTCGCCAGTGCCATGCTAGCTGACAACTCGTGGAGCGGCGGCAGCAGTGGCATGCCGACAACGTCCTATCTTGCTCCGAGCGCCGACGGCAGCTCCCAGGGGCTTGCCCCTGTCGCCGTCAGCGGTGGCTGCGGGCCGGTCAGCTACGTCATTGGCCACACTGGCATCGTGCCGGTCAACGCGGCGGCGGAGGCTGGATTTGCCTCGACGACAGTGGTGGGGAACGCCGCGCAGCATAGCAGAACCGCCGAGCTGTTGTTTCAGTGCCGCACCATGGTGCTCGAGCACGACGTGCGATACAAGATCCTGAACGTCGTCGTCTCCGGGTTTTCGTTGTGGATATTGCTGATTCTGCACCTGACAGCCGCCGCGTCGCTGCTCGTGACCGCCTTCACCAGTCGAACGTACAACTAACACCACGACTGCAGCAGCCATCCTTCCCCTCGCTCACTCCCTCCCTCTGGCTGGCTGCGCGCTCGCGCTCGAAGCGTCGTGGTTGTGGATTTCAACGCGCTTGGTTTCCCCCTTTTTTATTTCCCCGACACCGGACAGACACACCGCAAACAGGCCAGCGCGACGAAAGTCGCTGTGGGACAACGCATATTCCGATGGCGGCACCACCACGCTTCGCCGACAAGTACGATCTGCTTGACAAACTTGGCGCCGGCCACTATGCCGAAGTGTTCCGATGCCGTCACCGCACAAACGGCACGGATCACGCCGTCAAGGTGATCGACAAGTCGAAAACCACCACGAAGAAGGTGGGCGAGGCGCTCGGTGAAGTCGCAGTCCTGAAGGAGCTCAATCACGCGAATTGCCTGCGCCTCGATGGATGCTTCGACGAGGGCGACAAGGTATTCGTGGTGCTGGAACTGATCCGCGGTGGGGAATTATTTCAGAAAATTTGCAAGGAGAGGTTTTTCACCGAGCAAATTGCGGCGAGATTCGTGCAGGACATCCTTAGTGGACTGAAATACTTGCACGACCACGAAATCGTCCACCGCGATATAAAACCGGAGAACCTTCTGCTGACGGACGAAACGCCTGCGGCCAAGGTCAAAATAGTGGACTTCGGCTTCGCCGAGAAATGCCACGGAGAGTCGCTGACGCGCTGCTGCGGCACGCCGCTCTACATCGCGCCGGAAGTGCTAAACGCTGGCCTCTTTAAGTGCGGCCCTCCCTACGGGGTCAAAGCCGACATGTGGAGTATCGGGGTCATTTTGTACGTGCTGTTGTGCGGCTACCCGCCCTTTCGAGCGAAGACGCAAGCCGATCAGTTCAAGAAGGTCGTGGCCGGGGTCTACGACTTTCCGGAGCAGCGCCAATGGGGCCAAGTCAGTGGAGAGGCGAAGGATTTGATCACGAAGCTGCTGGTGCTGAACCCCGCGGCGCGGCTGTCCGCTGCCGACGCGTTGGCCCATCCATGGCTCCGGACCACCATGAACCGGGACCTCGCGGACACCGTGCAGGGCCTCGAAACCTTCAGCGCACAGCAGACCTGGCGCCGCGGCATCTTTGGCGTGGAAGCCGTCAACAGGATACTGTATCTGCAGAGGTGCACGAAGGTCAGTCTCCGACCGAACAGCGAGGTGGAGCGGCTTTTGACGGAGGCGCAGCAACCTATCACGGAGCTCAACCTGAATAACAACTACGTGGGTGCGAAGGGCCTTCTGGTGCTGCTCGACACGGTGCAGGACAACGCGGGACTCACGACGATCGTCCTTGGCAACAACGGCGCCAACAACGACGTGGTCGAAAAGCTGTGCACCATCATGAAGGGTCACCCGAGCCTCACCTCGGTGAACCTCGACAACAACCCCATTTCACATTTAGCCGGCCGCATGCTGCTGAACTGCTTGCAGGCCAACCCCAGGATCGTCGAGCTGTCGTTGAAGGGGACGGTATTGCATCCACCAGTGCTGGCGAAAATAGCACTGCAGCTGCATCGAAACCGCTGCCGGACCCAGCCGCAGCTTGCCGCACCGGGTGCTGTTCTCGGGGCCCCGGCCGCGTGAGCGCCTCGACAACGCCTACTACTTAGTGTCTCTCAGGTCACCCGATCAACGATCGATCAGCAAATGCACATACCTCAATGATGTGAACCGGCGGCGGTGTTCACTTGTGCGGTCGGGTCCACTCCACCTGCCTGACCTTTTGTTGTGTTGCATCACGACCCTGTGTGACCCCAAGTTGAGACGCGAACCCCTTTCGTCGTCGAACCGAAGTCATGCGATGAAACGACCCCCTCGAGCGGCGGCCGTCGCGGTGCTGCTCGTCACGGTGGCGCTGGGCTGCTGGACGTTCACCGGCTCGCTGTGGGTGCATCGTCTCACTTTGCCGGAAACCCAATCGCTGCCGCGGAAACGAATTGTGGCTATGACGACCGCGGCGAAGGTGCGGCGCGTGACAAGTGCGAAGCCGCGAATCCGGGATCCGCCGGCCACCGCCGACGGCGCTAGTGATCCAGCTGAACCCTTCCATCAATTGTTTTCGACCTTCCGACAGCGCGGCGACACGCGCTGGTGCTTCGACCTGGACCAAGTGTTCCTGGGCTTCAGCGGCGTGCGCGGCGAGGAGCGGACGGTGGCGCCGCACGCGGAAGACGAGTCGCCTATCAACGACCGCATGAGCCGGCGAACCCTGTGTGACGAAACGCCCTTGGGAAACGCCGAGCTGGACGCCATTCATTCAGAACTCCGGGGCATGATCGTTGACATTTCGGCTCGGTCACCTGATGAAATCGAAGATGACGCCTCGGAGGCCGCCTCAGATGGCAGTGAAGGGGCCACACCCCCGACCGGCTCGGATGCCGGCGAGATTTGTATCCTGCTGCCCACCGACGCACTCGCGGCCGATGATTCAGAGCACCGAAATGAGTTCGACGACGCCTTGGCGTTGTGGGGACCGCAGTTCCGCACGATCGCGTACCAAGACGCGACCCGCGGCGTGTTGCGGTCGGTTCTCGGCACCGATTATGAGCGGCCGTTGGTCAACGTATCTCACCTTCGGCTCCCCAAGGCGCAGTGCCCTGTCGGTGCGGCCGCGCTGGTGCGCACGTTGGCGCCCGCGTGGCACGAAGGCCACCTGCGCCGCATTCTCAACCGCGCGGTGCTGCGCCGACGTGGCTCGACGGTGCGGTATCTGAAGGGCCGCGGCGAGCTTTCGCTGCCCATGTGGTACCTCGCATGGCTCGCAGTGCAGCCGAAGACGCTGTCGACTGGTCGCCAAGAAGCATCACCGCCGCCGCCGTGGCTGCGACAGCTGCGGAGGGTCTTTGAGCGGTGCGATTGGGTCATGAAGGGCGATTCGGACACGTACTTCAACGCTTGGTCGACCCGAAACGAACTGCAAAAGCTCGCGCATCCCAGGGAGCGTGCGTACTACGTCGGCACGGGTGCAACCTTTACGTCCGCGCCGTACAACCTCAGTGGGTATCCGGCGAGGAATGTGTCCTTCCACCTCGGCGGCACGGGATACGCTCTGAGCCGGCACCTGCTGACGTCCTTGGACGTTCCTGGCTGTCTGTCGCTCGCGGCGCTCGACCCGATCTGGCTCGTCCACGACGACGTGGGAATCGGTTACTGCGTTAGCCGTTGGCAGCAAAGGGAGAGGAAGGCCGCGGCGGCGGCGGCTGGCATCGTGGTCGACCCGCGCCGAGACTGGCGGAGCGCCGTCGCCGCGACCTTGGCCATCGACGTCTTTCGCATGCTGGAAACCGCGCACTCTCAGTCGGCGGACCACCTGTGTCCCCGCTGTGCGGCAAGCGTGCATCCCGTGTCGCTCGGCCAGCTGCGTGAACTCTACCGTACGACGCCGGAGCTGCTTCCCGCTTTCAGCCACCCTCGACCGGTGCCCGGCAGCCGCGAAGCCGCCGAGGAGCGCGGCGTCATGGAACGATTGGATCGGGATTGCGCCCAAGTGGACTGCCGACTGCGCCTGATCGAAGGCTGGCCCGCTGTGGTCGGCCGCGACTGGACAGTGGACGGTGACATGAAAGACCGCCTCTTACACTGGAAGGGAGGGGACTCCGAAGTCCTGGCAGAAGGCGCCGGCCCTGGTCCGGGACGATACAAAAGCCAAGCCGAGTGGCTGGACGCGATGCGAGTCCGGAGGGAAGGACTGAACGTCCGCGTGAAGCGAGCGCGGGACGGCCAGCATGGAGACGCTGTTGAGGGGCAGCGGCTGGTGAAACAATAAGCCTGCCCACCCCGAGGAGAGTAGAGGGGAGGGGGTGAGTGCACCGCGTGATGATGTGCATGGAGTGGCATGGTGGACGTCGGCATGTGTGTCGGTCCCTCCTTTTCGGTCACACAGGAGCGAACCGTCGCCTCCTCCCCACAAATTTGTACGATTTGGAGGAGGCCGACGCAAAGGAAAGCGGCGTGCCGGCAAAGGGCCGCCGGTTTTTCAGTGCTCGATGCCAAGACCGCGGCGGCACGATAGTGTTGCGGTGGCCCTCCTCGCCACGTGGGGACTCGTCGTCGCGCTGCTGTCGCGTCCGTCCACGGCGCAATTCGTGCTCCCGTTTGGAACCGGGGCGGGGGACACCATCGTGCCGAAAACCGACGACCAGAGTTACGGACCTTATACGATCGCTTCAGGTGGAATCGTGTTCGAAGGCACCAAGAGAACGTCCTTCTCGGTGTCGACCAATGGGTACATCACGCTAGTCCCAGGGTCGCTCAAAGTGGGTCTCTTCGATTGCGACTTGGATCCCCGAGAGCCCCTCATCGGCACCGATTATCCCAATGAGTTCTATCGCACGACGTCAGCGGCGAGCGACCTGCGAAGCGTCGAGGCGAGGTTCCACGCATCGTATCCCAACCTGAACTATGACAACTACTTCGTACGGTGGCCGCTCACGAGCGCCGTCGTCTACACGATCAACCAGGTCACTTTCTACTCGTGGTCAAGCAACGTGGCCGCCACCCGCGTGACCGCGCAGCTGACTGTGGCTTCCAACGGTCTCAAAGGGTTTACATTGCTGAACTATGTCACAACTGGGAGTGTGCGAGCCGCCACGGCAGGCATCGCTGCGATCTGGATGTTATCAGGGTCCAGCTCGACGTGGGCTACCAACACGCCGCTGGCGCTGCGTCCAGTGTTCGTGAAACCGTGGACGACGAACACGGTGACGTTCAGCGAGGACGTGACGTCGTCCGTGTCCATGTCCAGCAGCATGTCGCCTTCACGAGACACCACCGCGTCGCGACCGACCTTGACTTGGACGGTACCCACAGCAAGCACATCGCCCTCGACGTCACCTTCCCAATCTGCCTCACCCACGCAAACCAAAGACGTGACTCAGTCCATCTCCCCGTCCAGCACAGCGGGCACGGCCACAAGGGACGCCACGCAGTCCGCGACGCGGTCGCCGTCGCTGCCATTGCCGCCATCGCCGTCGGTGGACGTCACGGAGTCGAAATCCGTGTCCGCCTCAGGGCCCTCAACGTCCGTGACGGCTTCGGCGTCTTTCTCGGCGACTGCTGTTTCACCCACAGTTTCAAAATCAGCGGCGACCTTGTCCGAGTCGATGCCATCGCCATCCGTGTCGCCGTCGCGGCCATCACGAACGGATTCGAAAAACCACACGTTCACAACGACGTCCACGAGCAGTGCGTCTCGTTCCGCCTTCACTGCCACCCATCCGACGCCAACGGCCTCGACGAGCCGAGCCACCGGAACACCCTCCAGCTCGTTGTTGGGGTCGCGGACGCAGAGCCAGTCGTTAACGATCGCAGTCTCTGCCACAGCGACCGTCGACGCCGCTTTCCGCGTGATCCTTGAGCAGGAGGACCCACCCGTGGAGTGGGCCACCGTGTGCCGCGGCGCCTACCACGTCGTGCGCGGGGTGATTCCCCTCGAGGGGCTGCTCCCTCGCTATGTCGCCCAGGGGCCCGCGGGCAGTTCACCCGGGCTCGTGACGTCCGCCCCGACGCTGCCCGACGACGCCGGGACGCAGTGGCTCACACTGCTGCCCAATTTGACGAGATGGATATCCCAAAATGAGTCCATGTCGTCGTCGTCGTCGTCCGCAGCCAACAAAACGGTAGTGCCAACCCTCGCAAGGTTTGAACTCGGAGTCGTTTGTGCGCCTGGCCGCCCGCCTGCAGGTCGGTTGTCCCTCAACGTCACCGTGCTCCCGTGGTCCTTGACGTTTGCCCCGGTGCGGGCGGCGGAGTCGTCCTACCACGTGAGGGTGCAGCCGCCGCTCATTCCCGCCGACGTCGAGGCGACCGTGGCATGGGTGGCCGTCGCCAACACCTTCGCGGTCGTGTCATCCGCCGCGTTTCAGGCCAACGTGGGTGGCGATGCGTCGAATCTGTTGGAGTGCGAGTTCCGCGAGGACGAGGAGCTCACGGGCGTGGCGAACCCATTTAGCCTCGAGCCTGGTGTGAAGGCCATGGCGTCGTTCCGGGGCAGCCTCGTCTTCCACGTGAGCGTTAGCTTGGTGATGCTCGCCGTGCAAGCGTTGATCGTCGGGTACTCCGTAAAATTTGTGCTCATGACCGTCCCGGAGGCGCTGCGTCACGTCCGCAGCCCCGTCCCTTCATTGCTGACGTTTCCGATCACGGCCGGTATTGTCACAGGCAACGCCGTCGCGCTGCTCAGTCACGCCAAAACGGCAGGCGACTACGTCCTTGGCGCCACGTCGCTGATATTCCTCCTCCTACAGTTTGCTGTGATTGTGAACGCGTTGCTGTTGCAGTTTCGTGCCCGGCTGGACGATGTGCCCCATTTTCCTGCGGACACGACCATCCAAACGCCCTTCCAGCGAGTCGCCGCTTGCATTAACGTGCTGGTGTCCAAATTGGGCCTCGAGCCGAGGGACGGACGCGACTGGGTCTCCGAGGATGAACCGCTTCGATGCTTCGTCTATCGATATGGCGTCTTGTTCGACGATCTCGACGAGGGCAACAAACTGTGGTATCTGTTTGACGCTGCTTTTGGATTCGTGACCGGCGCTATCAGCGGCATCCGACCGTCCGACCGCGTCTCGTGCAGCCGGCTTCTCGGGGCGCTGGTGCTCGTCATGTTTTTTTACCTTGGCGTGCTTGTGTGGCGGCGTCCGTTCCGCGCGAGAGGCGCCAACGTTTTTACAATCGGCATCACTTCGTTGACCTCTCTCGGTTGCTTGCTCCTCGTAGTGAGCGACGCTCTGGAAGACCGTCAAGGCGCGGCCGCGTCCGCCGGCGCGTGGATCAACTCGTTGACCGCCATTGCGGCGGCGTTTCTGTCCATCTTGTTGCTTGTGCGGTCGCTGACGACGCACGGGCCCCGTGTCCGACAGGTTGTCTCAGCATGGGTCGACAAGTTGAAGCCGCGAAGCAGCCGAGACGACGCGTCGCTGATCGACGAACCATTGCTTCCAAAATGCGCCCGCGGCACGACGGTGTTTGTGGCCGCTCAAAATTGGGACGTGAACGAATTGGAACAAGTCTCAATGGCGGCCGAGTGCACGACGCAGCAGGACAAGGATATCCTCTTAGACGCCGACGACGTCGTCTCCGCACCGCTGCCACCCGAGCCCCTTTCCCCACCACGACCGTCAAGGTTGATGCTGCTCCTCTCCGACTCCGACACCTCATCGGACGACGACGGCGGCGGCGGCGCCAACGCCACAGAATCGAGCGCGCCCCCCGACGCGACTGCGCCCGCGCTCGCGAGTCCACAGTTCACCGTCACCAAAAACGAGGTCATCGCGCGGCGACGGGAGGCTCTGCAGCAGATGATGGGGCGCGGCTGCATTGAGGAAGCGGATGCCCTCGCGCTGAACGCGCCGATTCAACACGACAATGCCGCGACGTCGCAGCGCCGCCGGCGGCTGATCGACAGTGACAGCGACTTGAGCGACGACAGAGACGCAGCCGACAGTGTGGAACGCCGCTGTGACGACGACACCCGGCATTCCCGGGAGGAAGGAAAGCGCCGTGACGTTGATCTATGAGTTCGGGTGGTACGCCTTGTTGTTTGTACTCCGCCCTTAATATCACAGCTCAATATCACGACGCCATTGCCCAACCACAGTTTGGTTTGACTTCGTTGCCACCGTGGAACGACGGCGAGTGCAGTTTGTGTGGACACAGAGTGCCTCAGATGGGGGGGGGGGGGGGCCCGGT
>ERZ1292630.835-Hain-H41-02um-R3-835-length-31318-cov-6_pt1 | contig 31318 bp, 21 predicted proteins | sample MGYA00564408_ERZ1292630 | MGnify/ENA primary metagenome ERZ1292630 (study PRJEB36523, sample SAMEA6512641) | groundwater metagenome | collected 2019-01-08 | study: AquaDiva: Metagenomics assemblies of 32 groundwater samples
CAACGGTTATTTTTGGCCTTTCCCCCCCCCCCCCCGCCTGCCACTCAATGCGAGCGAACGTAAGAAGATCAATGTGTGCCGTTGAATGGGGATGAGGCGGTCACCATGCGGAGTGATGAGGCGACCACGAATGGTGACCGTGGTCGGCGATGCCATCGCGGCAACGTGCTGCGCGCCGCGATGATCGCAACGGCGGTCGGCATGGCGTGCCTGGTGTTGTCCGCCCCGCCTCGGGATGCCTCACCTCAAATCTTCACGGAAGCACCATTATTGACGGCAGCCTCCTCATCGGGGCGACCTGCTATCGCGGCGCTCGTCGTCGACTCCACTGCGGTGATCGTCCCAAGCCCGACGCAACACAATGGAGGGGACATTGCGCAGCAGGATGTAGGTCCTCCGAGTCCGTTATCCAATGGGGTCGTGATCAACGCGTCCGGCCGGTTCCTTACCATGAACGAACTATACGGCTTCTACGGCCTGACCAACCAGATGATCGCGTACGCCGCGGCCATGAGGTATGCAATGGACGATAACCGCGCGTTACACTTTCCGAACGGTCCCGGAACGACGGCCCTCGGCTTTGAGGACTTGTTCGACATCGACGAGACACAATGGTGTCTCAAGCACACCGTTCAACTTGTCTCCGCAAAGGCCTGCAGCGAACCTCGAGTGGCGCCCAACCAGCGCGGCCAAAACAGTGGCAGCAACAACAAGAGTACAAGAGACGGTACATGGTTTGGCGTGCGCTGCGTGACCCCTCCTCCTCGCGTTGCTGCCATCAGCCCGCTGAAGGATCATCGTAATGATAGTAGTGGCGTCAAACCACGTGCCGTTACCTCATGCAACGTCTCGTCGCCATGCGTCGCGCCTCTCTGTGGGGGGCCGCCCGCGTCCGTCCTGCCTGCCGTGAGTATGAACAAGCTTAAGCTTTGGCTTCCAGAACGCACGGTGTATCGGGCCGCTAACGCCGCGATTCGTAAGTGGGGCGTTCATCACATCGACAAGATTCAGCGCCGCTCCGCCGCCCACAAGTACGTGCGCCACCACAACTTTTTTTTTCGTTTTCCGTGGAGTGGAAACGTCCATGGAACCGCGTTGCTCGACGACGGCGTGACGTCCGCGAGCGAAGCCTACTTCATGGCCTCGATGCAACCGCATCGACTTGTCCGAGTATTCGCGGCGGAGCTGCTTCAACGTCTACATGCCGTGGCGACGCAGGACGCGGCGCCGAACCACGTCAAGGACGAGGAGCAGCGGACGGCTGTTTGCGTGGTCGCCGTGCACCTCCGCATCGAACCGGACGCCGCGCTCATTCGCGTGAAGGGCGCCGCCTTGCCGACGGAAGCGAAGCTGCTCGCTATGCTCGAAGCGGTGGCGTCCCTTTGCTGGGCACCGCCGACAGCGCCGTCACCACCGGCAATCACCGTGCCGTCGGCTGTCGCTTGTGTGGTCTACGTGTGCATAGGAGAGCCGCCTGCCGCACTTCAAAGCGCGATTCGCACGTGGAATCATCGACAGCCCTCATCGCAGCAGACAGGCGGCAATCCACCCGTTTGGGTCGTTCTCAAGGAAGACCTGACGAGCCGTCGTGTTGGCGCGGCCTCGGCGGCGTTGGTCAAACGCCCTCATCATCAATTGGAAGCCAAATTGGCAGGGGTGAGGTCCGTGCCAATGCCGAGGCTGCCATACCACGTCGGCTCCCAGCGGGAAGTGCATGAACGAGCCGGCATTTCGCGCACGCAGAATCACTACATGTCCTTCGTCGATTTACTCATTCTGGAGCACGCGAGCGTCGCGGTGCTCACTGAATTTAGTTCCCTGAAAGTAGCGGTGTTCGCTCGACGGTGCGCCCGGCATGATCATCAAACCGGCGTGTACACCATTTCACTGCAGACGGATGGCGCGTTCGGACCTCCCCGCCGAGCGGACTGTCTCGACGCCGCCCACGGTTGGGCGGGGCATCGATCGTGGTCGTAGCGCTGCTCCCCCTCCCTCAACCGCTCTCCGTGTGTTCCGGCGCGACGTGGTGGTGAACGCTGATGCTGCTTGCGCACCTTCCTATTAAATCCTGAACTCACACTTTCACCGGGACGGACCCCCTGCCGCGTTCAATTATGCTATGGGTACGTTCGGTGTTGCTGGTGGCTGCTGGGACGTCTCGCCGCTGGCCGAAGTGGTGGTTTTCCGGAGCTTGGGAACCGTTCCGCGTCACCGGAGGTCCCCTTCGTATGTCGGGCGACGGTCGCTCGCTCACCTGCGAACGTCTCTTAGTGCGCGACAGCCCTCACAACATGGACGCGTTCACCATTCACTGCCTTTCAGGTTATGTCTCGTGTCTGTACTTGTTGGAGCTTCCCCGTTTGCCTGGCAAACCGGCACTTGGAACGGCACCGGACAACGAACGCAGCTGGGTGCTGCTAGACGCCGGGACGAAGTCGGACGTGAACCGCCTCGTCCACTTCCTCCGTCACCAGTGCAAGGAACCGCGGCCGCTGGATGTCGCGATGCCGCTCATTGTGTCCACCCATGCACATCCAGATCACATCGGCGGCATCGCACCGCTGATGCGCACACATCATGTGGGCGTCGTGGCCGCCGCGGCAAAGCACGAGCAGTACTACAAGGGACTAGGCCGCACTCATTGGTGGATCGACACCTATTTGCTGCAATTGTTTGCGAGAATGTTGAAGCGACGGCCGTTGGAGCTTCAAATTTGTCGCTCAGATATTTACAAGTTTCGTAACTCGCTGATGGGTCGGGGATCGCTCGGAGAACCCACCAGCTGGGTGACGTCACGGTACAACGGCCGGCTTAAAGGGGGGGAACTGAAGGATCTGGAGAAAACCGGCTACGTACCCCTTGAGGATGGCAGCCGGTTGCCGATGCTCGATCAGTGGGTCGCCATTCAGGTGCCAGGGCACACCATGCACATGGTCGCACTCTACCACGAACCTAGCCACATCCTCTACGCCGCGGATCTCATTATCGGACACAAGGGTGAGTTTCGCGCGCCGATCCCGGTGGACAACGAGCGCGCCTTTGAGCACACCTTAGAGCGGCTGAAGCATCTGTCCGTTTCATTTTTGCTGCTAGCCCATGGAGGCATGATCGATCTCCGGGAGCGACCCGGTGGCTGGACGGGAGTGTTAGACGAGGTGCGAGCTCACCTCCGGGAAAAGGGGGGCACCCGAGGCGTGAACATTACGCACAAAATTGTTCAGTGGCTTAGCGGCACGAGTCCTGAGATTCGCAAGTTTAACTTCGACGAGGCGTCCAATCGGTTAACACGACATCGCCTGCCGCGGGGAGATGAACCCGCGGCAGCGATCTTTGCGATTCGTGACTGACACAGCGAGGGAGTGGAAGTCTGCGCTCTAAACCACCCGAATTTTGCGTGTGGTGGCGAAAACTTTTTTATGATGCCGCGATGGGTGTTTTGTTGCATGTTGTTGACTATGCTGCGGCCGCCAGTTACCTATTGACTCCCCCTCTTTAGCCATGGAGGGCGTCACGACGAGAGAGTTTACAAAGGCTCGTTACGACTACATGGTGCAGCACGATATCCCGACTCTCGTGGACGGGCTCTGCGCCCATTTGCTGCAGGACAGTAGTGCGGACCCGACCACGAGCGCAGGCGACTTTTTACGCGGCCGGTCGCATGGTAACTACACCGGCGGCTGCGCCATCGTGGGTCGGAATGCGGGTGGCGGTTGGCTTCGCATTATATCCCCTGCCCTCAAGGTGCTCGGCAGCGTCGACAAGGCATCCATTCCGACAGGTTTGACGTCGAGCGCCACCGGAAGCACCAGCGGAAATGGAGCCGAAACCGAAGGCGCCATCACGAACTTTGGCCGAGTTGTCGCAAGCACACCAACGGTGCGTCGGGGGGTGTACTTAGTCACGTCCGCCGCGTCCCGAGGAGATGACGCCGCCGCCGCGGGATCGACAGTGCTAAAATATGACGCGAAAGGGGCCGTGATGGCGACCATTGTTGTCCCCAAGCGCGTCACGACGATCGCCGTTGACCGCACAAAGGGGTACCTCTACGTAGCGTTGGCCCACGGCGGCATCACCGTGTACCAGGCGAACGGGTCGTCGCTTTTCGATCTGCACGTGCCGATGGCCGCGGCGCTTTGCCCTATTCCGGACCCGGCGGGCTCCTCCACCGCCGCGGGCGGGACGATGTGGATGCTCACGAGCAAGTCGCTCGAGAAGCGGCAGTTGACATCGGGCCATTTGGACCTCGTCATTCGCTTGCCAGAGGCCGCGGATGTGCCGAGCTCCCTCGTGGTGACCCAACAATACGTCTATTGCTCCGCGGCCAATCCTGATGGAACAGCGTCGTTCGTGGGCTGTTACGACTTCGCGGGCCGCAGCGTACCGGTCGTCGGCATGGGGACCAGCTGCCATCTCGACGCCGATCCCCAACGAGGGGGCGTGTGGCAGCTGCCCCGGAACGCGTCGACGCCGACATTGACGCTACTGAACGAGACGCGACTCTCGCGACTGTTCGCGGTGGACGCGACCGCTGTCGCCGGGTTGTCGAAGCAAGCGGGTAGTGGGTCGCCTGGACCCTCCGCTGGCGGCGCGCCATCGCAATACAATTGCTGCTTGGACGTGGCTTCCTCGTTGCTGTGGATCTGCACCGTGGACGCTAAAGGCGAGGTTTCGCTGATGGCGTTTGACCCCATTCGACATGTCGTGACGGGTCGCCTGTGCGGAGCCGATGCCGGTTTGCCAGAGGCCGCACCGGGCTCGTTGCAGATTATTGCCCTTTAGAGTCCGGGCTTGGCCTGTTGTAGAGTTTGTGATACGCGTTTCAGTTCAGGCTGAGCCCCCTCAATGTGCCTCGGCGATTTGCCAAGTGGTTGTTCCTCGATCGTGCAAATAAACTTTTTTTTCCCCGCTCGGCTTTTGCGTCCGTCAGACTTTTGAACCTTTCCTATCGCGGTTTCAATCGTCGTCGTTTTTTCACCATTCAAATATGACCGCTCCCGAGTGGACGAAGGACGAAAAGGCTCTAGAAGAAGCCAAAGACTACTTGCGGCACGGCAACACGATTGACTTTTTCGAGGAAATAGCTGCCGCGGTTTTGCGTGAGCATCCTGCCTCGCTCGCCAAGTACTGCCTGGACCTCGTGGTTGACAAACGTGCCGGAAAGGCACCGAGAGCCGAGGGTGAGTTTCAGCCCAAGCGGGAGGAGGACAACAAGTACATGCGCTCTCATAACGTGTCGGACTTTCTCGACAAGTGGATCTTGGCGCTACTCGTTGCACGCCCAGATACCGACGCCGGCCGTTTAGACTTCCACGAGACGTACTTGCGATCATTGCCCCAGACCACCGCCGCGTAGCCCGAGTACCACCAACGCTTCCCCCATCCCATTTTCCCAGTCGTGTGTTCTGTGGTCCTCTCCCTTTTCGTTCTCCTTGGTTGTTCGAAGAAATCGAAACACTCACTTTCGCTCTGATGTGCGCATTCGGCGCACGGGGGCGGTCTTGGACTCGAGCACCACCGCGCGCCGCGATCCCCTCCCCCCTCTTGTCATCTCATCAATGTGAGTAGATGCGCGCGATTGCTTGTCTCGATCTGAGGGATGGCACCCAACGTAAGTAAGGGTACCGCGACGGGGTCGAGCAGTACTGTGCTGCCAATTGAACGCCCTTTCAGCGTGTGCAAGTTAGGAAGGAAAGGGATAACCCTGTGCGGGCAAACCACTTTCCGCGCATCATTAGCGGTAATGCTTTCACCTGGCGCACGCTGATCTAGGGAGTTGCAGCACTACATGCTCGCTGTGTCGCGGCTATTCTGCGCCAGTATCACTCGCCGACGGCTGCTCCTAGGGACGTCTCAAGTCACGGGGACCACCGCCAGGAGTGATTGTGGCTGGTGGTGCCGTGGTGGTTGCGATCGCCGCTGCATGGCCACGTGGAGTCATCGGCAACCACGCCGAGCCACAGACCATCTGCCACCGGCTGCCGCTACCCATCGCCACCGGGACGCGCCTATCATCTCCCAATCTTCCGACAATAAACGGCGGTTGCGCAATGAAGCTATTTTGAGTCACGTGTTTGATGACGGAGGGGAACCGGAGGCAGCCGCGATGACGGATCATCCATTGTCGTCGGACGCGGCGCCGATCACGGCAATGATGACGACGACAGCGACGGCAACGACGCATGTGGTGCCGTCTCGGCTCAGCACGGCTGCCAACGAGCTGAGGGGCCTCAAACGCTGCGTCAAGCAGTCCCACAGCGACAAGGAACGTGCCAAGCTGCGGGTCAAGGCGCACTCGCTTCTTCGGCGCCTTCGCATCGATGCCATGGAGCCGTCGCAAGAGTGCGTCATGGCCATCTTGAACGCTGCCTGCTTTTTTGGCGAGGTTTGCTACGCCGCAGACGGAGGAGGAGCATGCGACGAGCGCTCTACTGCTTGGATGAATAGTCCGCAGACGCCATCGGCGCCCTTTCCGGCCGCCTCCCCTCCCCTGTGCGTATCCCAGGCGGTTCGCTGGTTGTCCGAGAACGTCGACGGATTACAACCGAAAACAATGGCGCTCTTCGTCAACGCCCTCGGGCTGATTCAGCCGGTGCCCAGAAGTCGGCCGCCGCCGCGGACAGAGGTGACGGCGCCGCTCGAGGGTTTATCGACGGCGCCATTGACTGAAGCCGAAGTTCTGCGTATGTTGCAGCATCTGCTGCCACGACTCGCGCAAATGAAGGACGACTTCGTCCCCGTCGAGCTCGTCATGATCGCACAAGGCTTCGTGCGCCGACAGAGGTTATTGAGGGAGTGGGAGCCGATACTCGACCGCCTTCCTTCGCTAGCGGAGCACATGCGGCTCTCAGAAATGTTGACGGCAGCGAGGGTTGCGCTTGACGTCATCGGATTGGTGGTGCAGGAACGCGAGGAAGCGCTGTCCTCTCGTGATCACGTGGATCGCACGGCGTGGCTAATCGCGGCGCGGCGAGTGCTCGCCTCCATGTTGTACAGTGCCGCACCGAGACTGGAGGCGGCGGGTTTCAGCGCGGATGTACTCTCAGGCATCACCGTCATGCAGCGGTGGCAGTCGCTCGTTCGTGAGCGACACGGAGAAAGCCCGTTCGGAGATGGCGATGGTGGCGATGTTACCTCGCAACGAGGTGATCCTGACAAGGCAATCAAATCAGAAGAATCCGCCGGAATGTGCGATGACGTGGCAACGAAGGCGCGTGAAGTGGGGACAACGAATGAAGCGCGAACGCCGCTCCAACAACCACCAACAAACGTGCTCGATTTGTTCGTGGCTGCCGTTGATAGCCGACTTCCGCACGTGCTTCGCTACCTAACCTTCTCCGAGTGCGCCAAATGCTTGGCCATATCATTGGCAGCGCGTGAAAACTTTCTGCTTTCCACGCTGATGCAACCTGACGGGGTGCACTTTGTGGCCATCAGAGTGAGGCTGGCCAAGCTGGCTGCGGGGGGTGTAGCTCCGGGTGACCTCTTGCTTGCGATGAACCAGTTCTTGACCTTGGCGTCCGAAGACGTTGCGGGCCGTGGGATGGATTCGTCCGCAGAAGTCGTCGGCCACGGTGTCGTCGCGTGGTGCGGCTCGTCGGTTGCGAAAGGAATAGCGTCCGGTTCACTGGCCGCCGCGCACCTTCGTGCACTGTTGAAGCTCTTGCAGCAGCTGCGGGGCATGGGACTCTCCTTGCCTTCCCCTGTCGAACCGCTGCAACAAGCGAGGCAGCACCTTGCGTTGACGCTAGCCCATCACCTCGTCGCCGCGTCGTCGTCATCGTCATCGCCGGGTCCCCCCTCGACGTCGGAAAGCGTCGGCATTCGGATATCCGATTACCTTTGCCTCGGCCCGGAATTAGCGAGCTTTTCCGAGGAAGCCGTGCTGCAGCAAATAGACCCAATATTTTGCCGTCTCCTTGACGTGGAAGTACGGCGACAGCGAGGGGATAGTGCAAGCGAGCGTTCGAAACCGACCGGTGCCGTTAACGATGTCACGGCGGTGAGGCAATGCCTTGATGTGCTAGCCATGGCCGTCGCGTTGGGTCGCCTCTGGGAAAGTAGTGGTGATCCGCACGAGGAGGAGGAGGAGGTTCAACGCAGTGCCGCAAAACCGTTGCCCTCCGGTCTCCGATCGCTCGAAGCCGTGGTGCACTGGTTAGCCGAGTGTCCTACGGCAACGGCGTTGCAGGCCGCTATTGACGGCGGCGTTGGTGGGGACGTCGCTGGAGACAACGGCTGGTCAATGCCATCGTCGACAACGACGATGACGGATTCAACCATCGCGTCGGAGGAAACGCCGCCCCCTCCCACTCCCGCGTCGGCACGGGAAATGTTGAGTGCGGCCGTGAGCGCTCGAGAGGTTGTGAGTGCGATCGCTGAAGCACACTCACAACGTGCCGTGGACAATGCCGTGCGTGGTGTGGTCATGGACCTTCTGGAAGCAGCTCAGACGTCAATCGGGCGGATTTTTTCTTGAAGGAAACGAATTCATTGACGAATGGCTACCCCCGATTCTCCATGATATCGAGACCCATTCTGCGTTGCTTTTCAGTGGCTTTTCGGGTGGCTTCAAGAGGACAAAGTCGCCCCCCATCCCCACATGTCCGGTCTGTGGAGTTTCGCGCGACCGAAGGAACGCCAGGTCGTGGCGCTCGCCGAGGATGACCCCACCAGCGCGCCCGACCACTTTGGCGCGATGACGCCGCGCGGTGAGGCAAGATGGTTTCTTCGCCACATCGCTCTCCCGCTGCCGGCCCCCATCGCGCACTTCGAGGAGGAAACAGCGGTGGTAACCCTCAGCGGCGGTGCCGTGGCGTCGGCAGCCGATGATGGTGATTCGCCATCACCGCGTCAACGAGTCTCACTACGACGACCACCTCCTCCAGCACTTCCCTTCTCCTCGGCCTCGGCTGCGAGGGTGGTGACGGCCACTGCTTCTTCGCGACTCTCTCACGAGAACAGCGCCAGCCGGCGATCGCCCTCGGCCACACGCCCTCGACCGGACGCGCGTCCACCACCGTCACCTCAAAGTAAAGCCCCGCGGACAACCACCGCACTACCTCTTCGACCCATTGGTCCGTCAGCTACATCACGCCCATCGGCCGGTGGCGATGGGCAGCCGTCCACTGAGGCCGCGGGAAGCCCCGCGCTGCTCGACGTCACCAACCGAGGTGGTTTCGGAGGCCCACCAAGGGCAGCGAGATGCGTCTCCGGAGCGGCGCTAGAAATCACTTTTGCGCGCCTTGCCGCTCCCAAAGCATCCGGTGGTGGCGACGTGCCGCCGCATCCTGCAAGGCCACACCGGCCCCCGTCTGCCACACGGGTGCCACGCCAGTCGGTGGTCCCATCGGGCAAGGAGGATGCAATAGACAGTGATGCCATTGGCCGAGGGGGGCCACGCGCGCCCGTGCCGTCGCCCGTGCTAGCCGCAAAAACCATTCAACTACAGCTGAAATTGGACATTCAACGGGAGGCGCTGCTTCTAAAGCAAGAGGAGGCGAAGTTGCAAGCAGTCGTGCGTCGCCACGGAGCTCACTCTCCTTCGTCGACGGCGGCGTCGCCCTTTCACGGCGGAGAACGACCCCCCGCCGCACACGGCCTGCCGCTGGCATCGCAGGCAGACGTTCATGATGGACGAGGGTGTTCGCCTGGTCAGTGCCCGCAGATGCGGGACCACACGGCACCAGGGACAACCACACGACGTGACATGACGGCGCTCGCGGCGCGGCTCCCCACCGTTCCGTCGACGTCAACGTCCATCGCGGCGGATTTGTCCATCTGCCCTTCAAGCATTGATATGACAACGGCTAGCTGCCCCGCATCGGTGGAGAGGACGAGTGCCACCGGGGGGTCAACACGCTCGGTATCCGTCGCCGATCGCATGTTGCAGCGTGACCGCGAACGCCGGGAAGCGCGAAGTCGAATCCGCGCACACCGAGACGCAGCGGCAGCGGAGAAGTTGGAAGCGGAGATCGCCCGCACGCTTCAAACAGAACGTCATGTGCTGGACGAACGGAAGCGCCTCGACGCGCAGCGAAGAGCCCGAGCCGCGATGGTGGCGGAACAGGAGAAGCAGCAGCTCGTGTTGGAGTCGACGTCCCTCGTTGGCCGCCGTCGATTGCTGCTCAAATACTACGGTTTTGCGCCCTGGCGTGCCCATGTCCTCGAGCAACGACGGCGATTCGACCTTCACGTCGTGGTGCAAGGGTGCTTCGGCGACTGGGCGCGATGGTCGCACCGCCGGGCTAGCTGGCGACTGTGCCGCGCCGTACTTCGCCACGTTTCATTGATTCGCTACGTACGGCGCGGCGTGTTGGGAGCGGTTTTTTGCCATTGGAGAAAAGTGACGGACAGCGAGGGTCGGCATGGTATCGTCGTGGCCGATAGCTTCTATCGCAGCCACAAGATGCGCGCATGGTACCACAAGCTCTCGCGGAGGAGAGTCGCGCGGCTCGAGGCAATGCGGTCGTGGCAGCTGGTCGCCGACGCGACGTCCGCCGCGCACGCGACCGAACGGCAGAGGCGGCAGGTGATACGCCTCTGGCACGCGAAGTGGCAACGGCGAGTGGAGTCGCGGCTGCGAGCGCAGGTGCGAGCACGACTTTTGGCCGCGGCCGGCAGACGATAGTGAAGGAACGATAGAGGCGCCCTCTCTCTCTCTCTCTTTGGTACATAGACTCACACTCGCACTAGACTAAGTCAATCCCACCTTCACGTTTCCAAGCTCCACAGGGGCTAGCACAACGGTGTGGATACTTCATTTCATCTTGCTTGGAAAACCGAAGAAGCACCCCTATCCAACCAACCAGTGTAGTTTTCAGTTGTTCGAAAAAATGTCAGCAGCCGCCACGTCGTTGACCGTTGGCTACATCGGTCTGGGCCTGATGGGAAAGTCCATCGCGCGGAACATCCTGAAAGCGGGCTTTCCGCTATTCGTGTTCAACCGCAGCCGCCCGGCGATGGATGAACTCGCTGCTGAGGGAGCTAAGCTGGGATCGAGTCCCGCCGACGTGGCGCAGCAGGTCGACGTTCTCTTCACGAACCTGCCGGATTCGCCCGACGTACTCGAGGTACTCTTCGGACGCAACGGCGCTGCCAGCACGTTGCGCCAGGGCAGCGTGTTTGTGGACAACAGCACGATAAAACCCTCAGCCGCACAAGAAATCTACAGGCGTCTCGGGGAGCAGCGCGTGTCGGCGTTGGACGCCCCCGTTTCTGGCGGGGACATCGGCGCCCGCAATGGGACGCTCTCCATTATGGTCGGTGGGGATGCCGATGCCCTGGAGCGTGTGCGCCCGGTGCTCATGGCGATGGGCAAGTCCGTGACGCACGTCGGTCCTGGCGGGGCTGGCCAGGTGGCGAAGGCCGCGAACCAGATTATGGTGGCCGCGCAAATGGTTGCCATGGGCGAATTGCTCGTTTTCTCGCAAAAGTGCGGCGTCGATCCCGAACGGGTCGTCAACGCCATCAAGGGCGGGGCGGCGCAGTGCTGGACGCTCGACGTCAAGCCGCAGCGCCTCTTCGCCGGCAATCGCGAGCCGGGATTCAAAGCTTGCATGCAAAGCAAGGACCTGGGAATCGTCATGGAGACCGCGCGTGAATTCGGCGCCCCGTTGCCCATGACCGCCGTCAATGCCCAGCTGTTCTCGTCCATGTGCCAGACGGGGCAAGGAAATAAGGACAATTCAGCGGTTCTCGGCGTTCTGGAACAACTCAGTGGCACCCATGTTGGCCCGGCACCAACGACGACGCCCTCCGCATAGATGGCCCTTCAAAACAAAGATGATTTGGCTTAACTGCGACGAAAAAACCCACGCGAGTGTCGTCCTACCCGGTCGACGGTTTCACATTCCAAAAGGTTTTGGGCGGAGGTGCAGTCACGTTGATGTTGTGGCGTTTCCCTCACTTGACAGTGTCGCCAAAACCGCAACCCTCCCCATCTGCTCTCAATCCATAACCTGCCAGCGGGGAAGCGCTAATCGATTCCCTCTTTCTAGCTAATCCCAACCGCACGAGGCGAGAGTTTCTTCTTCTTCCTTCTCAACGACACCCGCGCGCGCGTCACAATGGCCTTTTCGCACCCGCCCGACTACGCTGGCTTTTTGCAGAAGGAAGGTGGCAAAATCATCAAGTCGAACCAAACGCGTTACTTTGAGCTCCGTGGCCCGTCGCTGTACTACTTCAAGAATAAGCCCCAGCCAGGAGACATCCCGCTCGGAAGCATTGATCTGAAGACTGCGCGCGTGCTGGACAATCCCAAGGAGCGATTTTCGTTTTGCATTTCCGGGCCTCAGCTTCCCAAAGTCTACACCCTCTACGCCACTTCCGATGCCGAAAAGATCGAGTGGATCCGCCGGCTTGAGAATCCCAACTTGAGCGCCCCGGGCGAAGCGGTGCCCGTTGCGACGGCCAAGAAGGCCGGGGAAAGCGACGATGAGGAAGAGGGCGGCATGGTGTTCTCCGCGGGAGGCAAGAAGGTGTCGACCGCCGACTTTGACATTTTGACAGTCATCGGGAAAGGGTCGTTCGGCAAGGTGATGCAGGTGCGCAAGCGCGACACCGGCGAAATTTTTGCGATGAAGGAAATGAGCAAGGAAATCATCGAACGCGAGAATCTGCTCGAACACACGTTTGCGGAAAAGTCTATCTTGCAGAAGATTGACCACCCGTTCGTCGTGGCGCTGCACTACGCGTTTCAAACCAAAGACAAATTGTACCTTGTGCTCGACTTTCTGTCGGGAGGCGAACTGTTCTTCCACTTGTCGCAGCTGGGCAAGTTCGACGAGTGGCGCGCGAAGTTCTACACGGCCGAAATCGGATTGGCGATTGGTCACCTTCACAAGATGAACATCATCTACCGTGACCTGAAGCCCGAGAACGCCGTCTTGGACCGCGATGGTCACGTGTGCCTGACGGATTTCGGCCTCGCGAAGACGAACGTCCAAGCACCGAACGCGGCCACGACGTTCTGCGGCACACCTGAATACCTGGCGCCAGAGTTCCTTCTCGGGGGCGGTCATGGTAAGGCCGTCGATTGGTGGTCGCTTGGCATTTTGCTCTACGAGATGCTGTGCGGCCTTCCCCCGTTCTACTCGGACAATGTGCAGCAAATGTACGAACTGATCTTGCAAAAGCCTCTCGAATTTGAGCCGCATGTGTCGCCCGCCGCCCGTGACCTCCTGACCCGGCTCTTGGACAGGAACCCCGACACCCGTCTCCAAGACGTGCGCCAGTTTATGGCGCACCCATTCTTCTCCGACGTGAACTGGGATGACTTGTACAACCGCCGGATTCCGGTTCCTTTCAAGCCGGATCCGAACGCGCTGCGCAACTTCGATCAGGAGTTCACGTCCATGAAGCCTCGTCTCAGCGTGCGCAACGATGGCCAGCAGCACGTGACGATCGCAGGGTTCACGTTTGACGGGAACAAAGGTGGCCCGTGACGCGTCCAACGGCAAACCCTATCCTTCTACTTCTTCTTGGTCGTTTTTTTTTCCAGCTCTCCCTTCCCCGACCCCCGCCTTTTCCCCTTTTCCGCGATGGCGACTGGTCACTCTTCAGTTGAACCCTCCCTTTCTGCAGGAAGAGGGGGGCGAGGGAAGTTTCGGCACACACACACATGTTGATGAGGAGTAGGCGTCACCACCGGTGGTCCGGGCGAGAATCCGGGCGATGATCGACCGTTTTTACCCCGCCTTTGCAATCGTTGTTCCTCTCTCTCCCCGAAAGGATAGGCGTCGTGTGTGCGTTTCGTTGGTGTGAGTGGCCGTGGTGTTTCCACTGGAAAGCGCGAGTCATTCTTTTGGATAGGGGTTGGCGTACTAAAAAGCCGTGGCTGACACTTGCAACTTCGTTCACTCGCCTGAACACAGGTCGAAGTGTGTTTTTGACAACCGTAACGGTGGCTGTGCCATGTGCCGACATCTGCAGTTGGCAGTGCTGTTAGGGTTGCTTTTGTGCGTGACATTGACGAACGCTGTCGGGTCGCAACCCAATTCGCTGGAAGAGAAGACGTCGGCGTCGTCGCTGTGCCAGGGTCAAATGGTAGTCAAGGGAACTGTCAAAGCCTCGCTGGTTTTAGCGCACGTCCCTGGGGTGCAGGTCCGATCGTCGGGCCGCGAACTCGGACTCGCAGCAGATTCATTAACGGCGACGGTGCCCGTCGACGCGGCCACCGGCGCCTTCGCCTTTCGCGTCCCGGAGGGAGCTGACAAATTGATCATACGTCCCGTGCTTCCTTCCCCGCTGTGGGCTGTGGACCCTCCGGTGATTGAGCTGGATAAGGCCGACATCGCGGGGTTCTGTCCTTCAAAGTTGCCAGCGCTGACGGAGGCGTTCCTCTCTGCGAGGCGCGTCCGCTTGACATTCACGCTGCTGGGGGTGACCGAGGTCAGCGGCCGTGTCGTGGTCTCCCCTGCGTGCAGCGACGCAGGAGAACCCGTGAAGGACGTGCTCGTCAAAGTCGGCGCTGCGAAGAACGCGACGACCGATGCCATGGGCTACTACCGCATTTCAGCCGTCCCATTCGGCACTCATCAAGTGACCTTCTCCCGGACCGACACGGTGGACGTGATCACGCGGTTTCCGTCATTCCTGGTGCCAGATCATAGCAAGGACGATGTGGTACCGGTAAGAATTAAGTTCCGCGGCCCAGAGTTCTTCGTCGTTCCGTCGGATCCCGCAGCGCTGACCTCCGCAACCTTGTCCCTTCACGCGGAGAGCGAAGGGTCAGGCGTCGTCGTTCCGTTTACTCGCGCGGACGACCTCATCAAGAAGGGCAAAGTCCCTCGCGTGCTCATGGAACTCGTGTCGCATGAGAACGGCCGCATCTCCCGCGCCGTCCTACTGCGCAATCACGTGGCCATTTTCCCGCCACAACTTTGCGGTATGTACGACTTGCAGACCCATGGCGATCACATCCAGACGGTGCCAGAGCGGTCGTCCGTCATGGTCTTCGGCGGACAGCCTTCGTTTTCGGAAGTCGTTTATGAACCTCTGGAAAAGGGTGACCTATAACCGCCATCGCCACTCTCCCCTCAACCAATGTTGGTTCGGCCATCCTCACCAAACTCACGCTACCCCACCCGTCCTTCCTCAGCGGTCTCGTGGTCAGTTGATCCGTGCAACGATCCTGATTTCCCATTTGTAACGGCCCTATCGCCTCGCCCGGGAGCAGCACCGGTTTTATCTTTTTTTCAAACGACGTAAAAGAAACGTCATGGCGTCGGCATCTTTGAAGCGACCTCTCGACATCCTTGTCATTGGAGCCGGTGTGAGCGGGCTCAGCTGCGCGCGAGAATTGTTGCGGCGATCACCTGGCATCAGCCTTTCGGTGCTCGAGGCGAACGATCGTGTCGGAGGCCGCACCTTGGCGGACTCGGAAGGAACGGATCTTGGCGCGGGTTACATTGGGCCGGGGCAGGACCACATCCTGGCAATCGTCGAAGAGCTAGGCCTAAAAGTCACGAAAGTGTACACCGCAGGAAAGACCACCCAGTGCCTGCACGACGTGGTGTCCTACTACCAGGGACTCGTCCCACCGATTTCACCCATCGGCACCATCGACTTGAACACAGCCATGCAAGAAATGGAGCGACTCGTCAACCTTTGCGACATGAACGACCCGCGCAAAACCCCGAATGCCGTGGAGCTCGACCGTACCACCGTGCAGCAAGCCATCGAAAAACTATGCTGGACGTCGGAGGCGCGATCCGTGTTGCGGACCGCCATTCGAGCCATCATGTGCGCGGAGCCATGCGAGGTGTCGACGCTCGGGCTCCTGTGGTACATCAAGCGAAGTGGTGGGACCCGACGAATCTTTGAGACTGAGAACGGTGCTCAAGATTCCAAGGTCGTTGGTGGCTACGGTATCGTTGCGCCGATGATGGCCGCGCGTCTGCCCGCGGGCACCGTGCGGCTGAACAAGCCAGTTCGGACCATCGACAGCCGCGACGCGACGACCGTGACCGTGACGTGCAGCGACGGGGAACGGTTCGTGGCGCGCACCGTCGTCCTCGCCATCGCGCCCGTGCAGCAGTTGCGCATCGAGTACCTCCCCGCGCTGCCGTCTGGTAAGATGCAGGCGCTGCAGCAGTTCAAAATGGGGCACATTATTAAAACGTTCACGTATTACGACACGCCGTTCTGGCGCGAAAAGAAGTTAAACGGATCGGCCGTGTGCGACGACGGCATCGTCGTGGTCTCGATGGACGACACGAAACCCGACGGCACGCTGCCGTGCATCATGGGGTTTGTGCTCACGGACCAGGCGACGAAGTATGCGACGATGAGCACGGCCGTCATGATGGAAGCCCTCGGAGCGCACTATGCCAAACTGTTCAAGGATGAGCGCGGGCGGCGGCCGTTGAGAATCAAACGAAAGAATTGGTCCGAAGAGCCGTGGGTGGGGGGCTGCTACACGTCCGTACCGGGACCATTGTGCCTCACCGTGCACCTCACGGCGCTGGAGGCCCCGCTAGCCGAGGGACGCATCCTGGTGGCCGGCACTGAGGTGGCCAAGGTGAATTCCGGTTACGTCGATGGTGCCGTGGAAGCTGGCGAGCGTATCGCGCGCAACGCGCTCGTCAAATTGGGGCAGCTGCCCTCCCGGGAGTACGATGTGATGATCACGCCGCCTCCTTCGAAGTTGCTGCCATTGACACCCTTGGAGTACACGTGGATTGAGACTCACCTACCGAGCATGACATCATTTATTGTCGCGGGGGCGGCGTCGCTGGTGGGAGTCGCCGCTTTCTTGGTGACGCGTTGGTGGTAAGGCGAACTCTGTGGTGTCGGCGTGTTCAAAACGACCTGGTGGTTTGTGAAACCCCCCCTTTTTTTGAAATGCCGTTCTCTTGAGACGGTAGAACGTTTGTGCATTCTACTCTCTCCTGACCATTGAGCCACGCTTCATCTTCTCGCCCCTTGCATCATCATGTCCAAGGGCGTCCCACCCCCCCGATTCGGTTGATGGCGACCACACTGGACGTCGTCGTTGTGGGTGCGGGAGTTAGCGGCTTGAGCTGCGCTCGAGAGCTTTACCGACGGTCGCCAGACGTGAAATTGGTTGTTCTTGAGGCCAGCGGCCGCGTCGGTGGACGTACTTTCGCGGATGCAGACGGCACCGATCTTGGTGCTGGGTACATCGGCCCTGGTCAAAATCACATCATGGCGATCGTGGACGAACTCGGCCTCACGCTAACCAAAGTGTACACGGTGGGCAGTGGATCAAGGGCCGGTCTTCCCACTACTCGGGTCTCGTGCCGCCCATCTCAATGATCGGTACCATCGATTTGAACTCGGCGATGCAAGCCGTGGATCGGTTGGTGAAGAGCGTTGACACGGACGATCCGACGCAAACGCCAAATGCGGTCGCCTTGGATCGCGAGACCGTGCGAGAAGCCATTACACGGCTGTGCTGGACCGCGGAGGCACGCGACATCATGTTCACCGCCGTCGCTTGCTGCTGCGCCGTGGACCCCAGCGAAATGTCCTTCCTCGGGCTCTTGTGGTACATTCGGCAGAACGGGGGGACGCGACGAATCTTTGAGACTGAGAACGGTGCTCAAGATTCCAAAGTCGTTGGTGGCTACGGTATCGTTGCACCGATGATGGCCGCGCGTCTGCCCGCGGGCACCGTGCGGCTGAACAAGCCAGTTCGGACCATCGACAGCCGCGACGCGACGACCGTGACCGTGACGTGCAGCGACGGGGAACGGTTCGTGGCGCGCACCGTCGTCCTCGCCATCGCGCCCGTGCAGCAGTTGCGCATCGAGTACCACCCCGCGCTGCCGCCGGCAAAGTTGCAAGCGCTGCAGCAGTTCAAAATGGGAAACACGATCAAAACCTTCGCGTACTACGACGCGCCGTTCTGGCGGGAGCTTGGATTGAACGGATCAGCGGTGTGCGACACCGGCATCGTTGCCGTCTCGATGGACGACACGAAGCCCGACGGCACGTTGCCGTGCATCATGGGGTTCGCGCTCAGCGACCAAGTTGCGACGGTGGACGCGATGCCCGACGCCGAGTTAGCCCGTTCACTCGGGGCACATTACGCAGCGCTTTTCGGGGATGCCCGCGGTCACTGTGTCCGCCGCGTGAAACGTAGCCGATGGGCAAGTGAGACCTGGATTGGCGGCGCCTTGGCGACCTGGTCGCCCGTGTGCCTGACGACCCACTACAAGGCAATGACCGCATCTCTGGCCGAAGGCCGCATTCTCATCGCCGGTACCGAAACGGCCAGAAGGAACCCGGGCTATGTGGATGGCGCCGTCGAGGCTGGCGAACGCGCCGGCCGCAACGCTCTCGTGCAAATCGGGAAGTTGCCGTCATCGGCGCGTGACGCGGTCGACATTCCTTGCGAATCAGTGCAAATGCCGTTCGTACCGTTGGAGTGGACGCCACTGGAACGCTGGTTGCCAAGTCTGTCCTCCTTCATCGTGGGGGCCGGGGCCACCATGGCCGGTGTTGCGGCCGTCCTGGCCCTACGCCATTCTTCGCGACGCTGAATTTGTTAATCGATCGTACCGCGTTCCCCAAGGAACGATTATCGATTGGAGGTCGAGATGTCGTGCGTACGCTGTGCCTGACTCGTCGCGTTTTCCTGGAGGGTGTTTTTTTTCTTCTCATCAGGAACCTTTGAGACAAAAAAATTGATCGGAATGTCGACGCGTATCATAGGGTAGTATAGAGTCGCTTGCCTAATGATCGCCGCCGTGCTTTGGCTCGTTCTCGTCGCCTCGACGTCGTTGACGGGTGTTCAAGGCGCCGGTGGCACCTTTGTTGAACAGGGGACGACGCTATCCGGCACCAGCACGTTGCTGTCTCCCGCTTGTTGCTCACACGTGACCATCGACTCGGTGCACGTGACGTCGGGGGCCGGCCTCATCCTCAATCTCACCGCCGTCGCGGAAGCCGCCCGTCGCAACCGCTCGACGGCGGTGACGATTTTGGTGAAAGACACAACCGTTGACGGCAATGCTGAGCTGTGGATCGTGGGAAACAACGGGATTGTTGGCTCGGTGTGCTACTGGCTCGTCGCCGTGAACATCACGGTGATCAATCTCAAGGTACAAAACGGCCTGTTCGCGGTGTCTGGACTGTCGCTGATCGGCGACGGCGGCGGGGTCGATGCTGCTTTCGTGATCATCAATTCATTGTTTCAGCGAACAGACGATCGATTACTGTCGACCACGAACGTGCGCTGGGGCCCGTCGGGGTCTGCCGTACCAAGCGTACTCAGCCTCGGCTCGAGTCCCGGTCAGCGGGTCACCACGGCCGTTCTCTTCACGAACCTATACCTCTTCGGTGCAACAACCTCGTTGACAGTCTCTGGTTGCGATTTTCAGTGCAGTGGGACGACCTCCACCATCGTCGGTTCGCTCACCTACGCATGCGCTGGGATGCTTCTGGCGAACTCCAAAAGCACGGTCGATTCCACCATCAGTGATGCCGCACGGATGTCGATCGCGGGAGGGAACACCTTCACCACGTCCCATCCGAAATATGAGCCCGTGGGCATGCTATTGCTCACCTTCATGCTGCGCCTGGTCAGCGGCGGGGAGTTGCAGTTGTCGGGTAACACGATGACGTCTACGGGCCCCGTGTCCACGTCCACGAGCGTGGCCATCGCCGGGTCGTCATGGACGTTGTCCAAGAACTCGACCGCGTCTATCATGAGCAATGCCATGACGTCCACGTCGGTGAGCGACTCTGGCGACGGCGTCAAGATGTACGACGGCTCGATCATTTCAGCATCCGAAAACTCTGCTTTTCGCATTGAATCGAACACCATGGTGATGAGCGGGACGACGGGGGCGAACGTAGGCACAACCGGCATCTACACGGAAGCGTTCTCGATTCTCCTCAACACACAGAGTGTCTTTTCAGTCCGGTTCAATAACATCCAGTGCAAACGTCTCTCGACCGCCGGAGGGGCGTATCCGATATTTTTCTTCGGCACGGTCGCTGGCAAACCGTTTCAAATCTTCGACTCATCGGTGTTCGCTGTCGACGACAACGTCCTCACTGGCAGCCGCGGAACGACAGGAACGGGTTGTGCTCTGGCCTCGACGATGTCCGTCGCCCGCGGCGGCGTGGTCTCCGTGTCGCGCAACACGATCAATGTCTTTTCGGACGGATTCGGCCAAGGTGCTTCTGGAATCATCTTGTACTCCTCGGTGATTACCGTGTCCGAATACGGTGCGCTCATTGTCAAGGGCAACACGATCGGCATCAATGGCGGCTCAGGCGCGCACGCTCTCGGCATCACGCACCAGCAGTCGGCCAACGTCGCGCTCTACGAGGGCTCGACGTATACGATTTCGGCGAACACGATATCACTGCGCTCGGCGAGCGGATCGACGGGCTCGATGCCGTTTCAGTTGTTTATTAGCACCATTTCCTTGTCGAATAAGTCTCTGGCGACATCGAAGTTCGCGGCACCTTCAACGATGCTTTTCACGGCCAACACCATTTCGCTCGTGTCATCGTCCCCGGCGCTACCGTTCGTCAAGTTGGACACCGGTGGCTCGACGACATCCGATAGCAACTACAACCGGTTCATCATTTCTGACAACCGAGGCACCGGAGGCAGCTCTTCCGCGTGGGGAGGCAATGCACCCTCCGGCAAACATCCGTACGTGCTCATGCGCTGCAACGCCGTCGGTGGGGTGACGTTGTCGTCAACGGGACTTGCATCGACATCGGTCGTCGGGGGCTCGCCGTATCCGTGCCTGGCGACCAATGTGTGCCCAGTGGACGTGCCCACGGCCACGTGCGTGCTTGGAAGGTCATCCGCGGTGGAAGCCCCGATCTGGAACGACGTTACTGGCGAATGTGACTGTTTCTGTGCCGCCGTCGCCGCCTCACCGATCGTCTTTGGATCGCCGGTGAGTTTGGACTCCAAATGCACTCCGGTGTTCTCGGGGGCACTGCCCCAGCCGATGGATCGGGCGACCACGACCATGCTTGTGGCGGGCCCCAACTGCGCGTTGTCGCGAACACGGCAGTGGACGGAGACGCGCAGCCGTGCACGCGACACAGGCACCTTGTCTCCATCGGTTGTGATCACCGCGACGGAGCGGTTGATACCGTCCTTGTCTGCCTCCGTGACGCCTTCAGTGGCGATCACGGCATCCAGCGTCGTCAGTGACTCCCAGACCGTGGCGCCGACGGACTCACCAACATATTCCGCTTCTGCGAGAGCGACCCCAAGCAGCACCATCCAGGCCACGCGCAGCCAGTATTCCAACACGACGTCGAAGACTGGCAGCATCGTGTCACTGTCGCCCTCGGTGCGCATTCGGCCGACAAGAAGTGCGTCTCCGACCGCGACGAGGACGTCAGGAACAGCGACCGCGAGCGCGTGGCTTACTGTGACCGCGGAGAACATGTCCGCTAGCACAACACAAACGCCTGCGTTGATTGCAACACAGTCCGAAACGCGCACCGGCACATCGCCGAGGTCTGTCACGCTGGAATCCGAGGCGACGCGCTCCAAACTGTCATCCATGTCTCAAGCGTCGTCTTCCCGTTCCCCGAGTCGCTCGCCGCGCCCGTCTCTATCTCTCGCCGTAACCCTTTCAAATCCCTTTGAGCGAAACGTCCGTCGGACACCGAAAGATCCAAAATGGCTGAAATCCGCGGATGCCACGCTCGGCGTCATGTCCCTCGTCGCGGGCGTCGCGATGCCTGCCGCGATCGCACCCACATTTGCCACACGCATCCGATCGATGCGGCGGATCGCGCGCCAAGTGGAACGTTGCCACAATTTGCGAACGGCGGAGATGAAGGAAGATGGGAGTTTTGACCCCGATGCCATGACGGCCGAGGCTCCCGATCCGGCGGACGTGTTGTTCGTTTGGTCCACGTCCAGCGGCGACGATGCGTTGAGTCTCGGCCGCGTGTTGGCGGGGATTATCAATTGTGTGATGTTTTCCGCTTTGGGGATCACGTTGATTGGCCTTAGCAAGTCACGCGAGGTTTTCCTCCAGGTCAGCCGACTTCTTGACCGTGTCCGTCGACTCATCCCGGCATCGGTCCGTCGCGTGTACTCGAAAGCTGCGGCCAAAGATGCACCTCTGCCCGCGACGGAGGAGGGCGCTCCTCCAACGCCCGCACAAGAGTCGGCCTTTCTCGAGCGGTGGATGTCGGCTCGGGGATCCGTGGGCAACGTGGCCCTCATCATCAACGGCTACTTCTTCCCGACTCAGTTGAGCCTGTCGGTGGGGGTGGCGTTGTATCGTCGTGCGTCAACACTGGTCCGTGTGGGGCCCGGCGTGTTTCTCATTGTGTTCGGCATCGCTTGCCACTACGTCTTCGCGTTGTTTGCGGCTTGGCGGTTCGTGGGCCCTCAGGCGGCGCCGCTTGAGTTCGACGCTGTTGACGTGGACAGGGACAGGGCTGCTGGCGCCTCCGTCGATGCCACAAAGCCAGAGGTGACGTCCGCAGCTTCTGACGCGGCCACTCCGTCCCACTCCGTGCCCTTCGGCGACGTTGCCTGGAACTACGTCGCGACGGTGGACCCCGCGAAGGACCGTTCTCGCCGCATCGTGGGCCTCTTGTACTTCGAAGACCTTGGCGTCGCGATGGTCCTCGCGCTGCTATCGTGCCTTCCCGTGCCTTGCGGCCCGCTTGCCATGCTGATGTTTATCGTGTGCTTGTTTCACTTTTGCTACGTGTCCTTGTTCGTCCGACCCTTCGACAGCGTCGCCGAACAGCGGTTCGCGGCTGTGTCATCTGGCCTCTTGCTGCTCGCAAGCATGATCGCGATCGCGTTTACGTGGGACGGCGTATCCGATGACGTTATGGCGACGCTGGAATCCGCCATGAACGCGATCGAGTCGCTGATGCTGGCGTTGATCCCAACCCAACTGGTGGTGCTGGAGGTATTACAGCGCTGCTCACCGGACAACAAGAACAAGGACCCGAAACGCGTACGTTTGCGCAAGCCACTCCCGCCGACCGCGGCGGTAGCCGACCCAATGTTGTCGGCTGAGGAAGGCGACGGCGATGATGATGATGCCGAGGATCGCGCTGATAGCTCACCCGGATCATCTATGGAGTTGCCTCCCCGAAGGGAGACGGTTACACCAGTGCTCCCAAAATGGCGGCTGCTCGGCGTTCCGGTGTTTCAGCCTGCGGGGCAGCCGCCGCCGCGAAGCCACGTGCTAAGTCGGCTCAAGCAGCCCGGCAACCGCCTGATCTCTACTACGGCGTCGACCGATGACCGGCAACGAGACAAAAGCTACCAACCTCCATCCTGGTGGTCTAGTCCCGCGTCCCGCGCGGCTCCTCCCCGGGCCGCTGGTCGCTCGGGCCTGCCACAGTACGACGACCAAGAGGCCGACGAGGCAGAGGTCACCATCGCGATGCACGACCGGTACATGCAAAAGAAGCGGCGCTCGATCTCTCAGCTGTCCACAGCGAGCAGTCACGGGAGTCAGGCCCACCCCCCACGACCGGCCGCGAGCCGGTCGCTCCCCGCAAGCCTGCTCCCGCCAGATGCTCACCAACCACCCAAACCGCGCACCGCCGGGCAGACGTTAAATCGCCTCCGAGGTGTTCGTTCAGGGGGCAGCAGCAGCGATGAGGGCTCCTCGTCGAACGAAGGGAGTGTGCCTCCGGCGCAAACAAATGTAGAGGACGACCCTTTCTACGTCCGAGCCGATGGCGTGTTGACGGTACCGGCGTCACAGAGCACGACGGCACGCCGTCGTTCCAGCAACCCGCTGGAATCGCTGCCGCCACGTTCGCACCGGTGGATGCTGCCGGCGGCCCCAACCGAAATGGACATTCACCTCACTCCCAAACGACCACCCCCTCGAACTTATCTGCCCGACGCGCTGTTGAAGCCACAAACACCGCCGACAATCCCGGGGGACGCGTCGAGCGTCGCAGTGCTGTCGCGGCTGCGTCAAACGGGGCCATCCGCTCTGTCGGTGTAGGGTAGTTCCAAAATATTTCGTTATCCATAGTTCCGCGCCTCATTTTCAAGCATGCACAGGTGGTTGCCAACACACCCCAGAACGCTGCTATCGTATAACACGACACTTGTTGCGAGACGTTCGTAGCAGTGGGCCCCTTCCTTTCTTCTCGTTTTAGCTTCTCTCTCTTCTCATTTGTGTGCAACACGATCATGCCGAACGGGACGAGAGACTATATCCCGAGGTCCCTGACCGGTGCACAATTCTCCCAAGTTCACGTCGGGTTGACCGCATTTGCCAGTGAAAAACGCGCCGCCACCGAGGGAACGTCCGATGAACACGGCTCGGATGATGACGCCGATGCCGTCCGAGTTGGGTACACCATGACGTACCCCGCCGCGCTACCCTGCTTCCACGCCCACCCAATGGCCATCCCGGCCCCCCGCAGCGATGCGAGTGTGTTTTTGACGACCCCGCAAGCACCGCCGCCGAGGACGGCCGGTCGGCGCGCAGAGCTGCCCCTCCCCTCTACGGCGGGAGGCTTCCTTCACCGACCGGCGTGCCACGGGGTGCAGGCCAATGAGTTCTGGCAAATGCCGCCACCGGTGATGGCGCGCGCGGTGTCCTGCACCGTCGACGCACCCGTCACGAGGTCGGCAGGAGGCCTGCCGCGCGACACGATGCATCCGCTGGTATCGGAGCTGCAAGCTGCCGAATGCGCCAAGGCCGCGGGCTTGAACCCGGCAGTCGCGCTTCTGGGTAACGCACGACGCGATGGGCTCCCGCCGGAGGCTCACTTTTCCCTCGCGCTAGGGGCACGCCGGGGGGAAGGAGGCTCCGCGAGCGCCGGGAAAGATGCAAGCCAACAGCTTCGCGGCAGCGCCGAAGGTGACGGTTTCGACCCTGAAGGAGGGGCGGGTCCGACGGATGATGACGCCAATTTGGCTGGCAATCTGGCCGCGTCGCCTTCCGGACCCGCACGGCAAACCGGCGGCGGTCGCATGTCCAAACGCGGTGACGTCAAGACCGCCATCGGCCGCGCGTACAGCAGCGAAGGAGGTTACCACGAGCCGGATCGATACAGCAGCCGCATGCTCGAATTCGGGGGCTCTCAAGCGACGACGTTGACCGCGATTGCCGCGAAGGCACTCTGCCGCGCCATCTATGGCCCAGGGGGCCAACAAGGCGCGAAACCGCTCTCCATTCCACATAACGCGTTCGCGTCGCGCTCGGTTCCCATGTTGCCCAACTCGACGCCCATCGGCACGAACGCCAACCGGCTTCACGACAGCAATGTATCGGCGTCGCAGATATTGCCTCCCAGCCTCAGCTTTCGAGCGATGCATCCGAGCGTGCAGACCGTGCTGCTGGAACGGCCAGTCGATGGACGCAATCGAGTCGCCGAGCTGCTGAGACAGCTGCACCCCCCGACGATGCCTCCCCCCGCCGCGCCATTGTGCCCGTTGCATCGCCCAGACGCACCGCCGACCAAGCCACCTGGCGGCGCGCAAGACCCGACAGCCGGGTCGCCCAAGCCGGCTGCGTCGACGACCAGCCGCTTTGGCCGCAGCGGGGCGCTGGCCCACGTCCCCGAAGACGAACGCGACAACCCTCCTGACGGCGAGTATGAAGCATTGTTCAAAGGGGGAACGCTTGCGGCGTGGCACTACGCTGCGACCCGCTGCCAGGCGACGAGCAGCTTGCCCTCGCCGCCCCGACCCACCCAGCTGCTCAGCTTACGAGCGGTTCGCAGCGCCTCGCTGTGCGCTCGGCGTCCAACCGCGTTGTCTCGCTCTTCACCTCCACGAGCGGGATGGCCGACTTTCGCGAACTGCTATCCGGAACCGGCATACGAACGGAGAATACACTCACGCAAATCACGCCTCCCTCACAGAGTGGCTTCTACGCCGCGGCGGAAGGGCGAAATAGCGCAGGGAACGGCGGCAAGGGGTACTCCGGACAAACAGCGCAACAGCGCCCGCCTGTGCCCGGCAGTGCTGCCAAGTCGTCGCAGCTGGGGCCCCCTCCGTTGTCCGCGTCCGCCGTGGCCGCATCGCAGCCGCAGCCGCCCAACTCTTTCGGCTTCACCCCGGAGCAGTTCTCCATGCTGCTCTACGGCACTGGCATGGAGGTGCGCGAAATGTGGCTAGAAGGGGCGACCTGGTACAACCCCGCAACTCTGACGGAAATCGCGCAAAATTGCCCTAACCTCACGATGCTCAACTTGGCCGACTGTGTTCAGCTGACGGATGACGTCCTGGCCAACATCGGCCAACGCTGCCAAGGCTTGGCCTTCCTGGACGTGTCTGGCTGCGACCGCGTCACCGGAAAAGGCATTGGCGCGCTGCTGCGTCAAGGCGGCCGACATTTGCTCTGCCTTGGGTTAAGTTCAATCGGCACCGGCATCGGGCTGGATGCCGCCTTTTCCTTTCTGTTCCACGCGCCGAACCTTCGGGTCCTCGATCTGTCCTACAACGACGAAGTGGACGACGCGGTCCTGCTGCACATCGCACAATACTGCGTAGGCCTGGAAGCATTGAATCTCAATGGATGTTCGAACGTTCACGACCGTGGGATAGCGAGTATTGGTTGCAGCAATGCCGCACTCCGGACACTGCGGATGCAACTGTGTTCTCAAGTCACACCGGCGGGATTCGCATGCCTTGGACGCGCCACGCGAGGACTTCAAGTGCTCGATTTCAGCGGCTGCACGTCCCTGGACAGCCAGACGCTCGACACGATCGTTCAGCGTCTTGGCGGCCTTCGATCGATCTCTGTGGCCGGCTGTTCACTTCTGAACGACGCGGCCATCGTTTCGCTCGCGCGACACTGCAAACGATTGCTCTCGCTGGACCTGTCCTCCTGCATCAACATCGGTCTGGGATCGTGCATGGAGCTGTTACACGAGGTGCCGACCATGACCCAGTTGATCGTGTCCGAATCCGTCATTTCGAACGCGGAGGTGGCGATGTTGGCGTCGCTGCGCGAGAAGACCTGTTGTGTCGTGCGCAATCAGTATCGTCCATCGATCAAGAAACCCCTCATCGCGTTCCGATTGGGTCCTCCCACGCCGGTGGTTGCCGCGGGCGCGAAAGGAAAACCGGACCCGAAGAAGAAAAAGTAGGCGAATGACAGGCACGTTGCCGGTTGCGGGCCCCCGCTCTTGGACTTTTGATCACAAAGGGGGGTGTGTATGACCAACTGTACGTTCTCACATGTATCTTTTGCTGTAATGAGGTGATCCTGGGGCCAAAAGAACGCAACGATCCCACCGACGGAAGCGTTTTCACGTAGCCGCGAATTATCGTTCCTCGACCCTCGAAGGACAGGTTTTCAACCCCACCCCACAGTTTCGTCGATGGCATCGTCCGTACCATTGGTTGACAGCATCGGCCCCTCCACGCTGCGTCTAGTGCGCCGGGCAAAGGCGTCCATCGACCACCTGGTCATGCAACCTCTGGACGTCAATACGCTCACAAGCTCGTTTCGGGCAGCGCACGTTTCGATGCTGTGTTTCTTCGTTCCCGCTGCCGCGCTGCAGGAAAAGTTGCACAAACGATATGAAGTCGAGGTCATCGCGGAGGATCCCAATGGTACGTCGTACGGCGTTGCGACACTCGTCACGTCTCTGATTCATCCGTTGACGCCGCGCCGTTCGCTCTTGGAGAGAATATGGGACCCTCCTCCATTTGGTTCCGTCAGCTTTAACATTATGTCCGTCGACCGGACGCACTGGCAGCGGTCGTCTTGGTGCCAAGCCACGTATATCAACAGCCTGTCGTTCGGGCGGTTGCCACGTTCCCTCTTTGGGCTCAACAACCACTTGCACACTGTCAGCGTGGATGCACAGTTTGACGAAAAAACACAAACATACACGAGGTACAATGTCCAAGTAGAGGGCCAGCGTTTGCGATTCGGGTTGCAAGACACAGGGCTAGGGTTACTCGATCCTCGAACGCCCGTGGTACCCGGATTTCTGGACAATGAGTCGGCGCTGCGCGCCCTCGGTATGCGCTCCGAGGTCGTCATGCGTGGACACGGGGGATTACTCTACCGTCAGCCGATGTGGTCTAGCCTCGTGCACCCCAACCGCGCCGTTTTAGCGGAAGGGCAAGCCTTCGTGAAGGTAGTGTCGGAGTGGGCCAAGTCTTCTGATCCAACTGATGGGGAGGCAGGCGCGGTCCCGCTCAGCAAACCGGCACCGCCGCAAGTGGCGAAGGACGCCGCATCCGACGATGCCGGTGCATTGTCGCGATATGGCCTGATCGGCGAAGTGTTCAACTGTCCTCCGCCCACGGCCCCGTTCGCCGCGTGGCTGGTGGACGAAGTGCCTTGCGTCAATCTACAACAGATTGAAGCCCACATCGAGGACGAGAACGACCCCGCCTCGGGCACGCACAACGCAGGAGAGAAGGGTCTGCAAGACCGCATTCAGCGCCGGGCGATGAACCGATACGTCTCCTTTCGCGATGAGGTCAGGTCGAAAGCCTACAGCGATATTGAGGGTACCGAGCTACCTCGCTGAACGAGGTGCATGAAAAGTCGGTCCGCTCATTCTTGACGTTGCTTAACCGACATCAGAGGATATTTTTTTTGGTGGTGGCCCTTATCTCGCCCACAACGAACCGCACGCTCTCCTCCCGTCCCCCAATTGTTTGAGTTTTTGCATTTGCTCAAACGACAGCGATCGCGCAGGGGAGAGACTCCCACTCCCTTTTTGCAAAAGGGGACGTGATTCCGATGGACGACGCGGCTTGCTTCATTTACACGGCCATCCACGGCACGATGATGATGCTCGGTGCGGTATTTGGCCACCGCCTCGTGCCGCCCTTCCCGGCGCCGCGATCCCAGCGTTCGTTTGCTACGGAAGCGAAAAGCAAGCCCTTGAGTGATCCGGTGGCGAGCGTTGAAGTTGGCGGAGGCGCCACGGTCTTCGTACCCGGGGCGATGTATTCGACGGCCGTGGAGTGGTACATCGCATGGGTCTTGTTGTCGCTGTGGAGCAGCGCCTCCGGTTTGTTGTCCGCGTGCCTCGCCTGGGTTTGGCTCGCGTGGGCAAACAACCGCCACTGGTCAGGTCACCTAGGGGGACTGCTTCCGATCATCGGGTTGATCCTTTTCGGGCTGTTCGCGTTGATGGCATGCGCGAGACAGTCGTTGGCAAACCCACAGGTAGTGGCCGCCCAATAGAGGACACCCCCCAAGGCAGAATTGTCCCTTTGTAGCATTCGTGTATTAGCAGCTTCTCAGTTTCTCTTTATCGTTCACCTCGATGCCATTGACAGTGAGTCGCCTTGGGTTTTTAACCATTGGTTGTTTCCACGCAGTCAGATTTTGACAGAAGGTTCTTCGTTGCTCCCTGATTTTTTTGCGACTACTTTTCAATCCTTCACTTTGGAATGCACAACGGCACTCCGGTATCTCCCGATGTGTCCGTGATTGCACCGAAAACCGAGGGAGAGGAGGATGTGAGCCACTTGAATGTCGTAGCGCCGTCCCCAGCCGGTCCATCAGTAGGACGAAGTTCGCTTGGCTCCCGAAGTCGGTCTCCCACTCGGCGGCGCCAACGACTGATTGACGAAATTTTGCGTTTGCAAAAGTGCCTCCCCACATCCTCCGAGTTGCTCAGAATCGCCAACGCTGCAAGCGAGGAAACCATCCGTGTGCATGAGTTCGGCTTGCGAGTGAAGCTGCGCATCCAGCAACTTGACGCGGAGCGAAAGCAACTTGATGCCGAGGAGACGACGAAACGAGAGGAGGCGAGAATGCGCGCCAAGGAGCATCACGTCCGCAAACATTCTCGACGTGTCGAAGAGTTTATGAAGAAAGTCCTCAGCCATGAAGATCGCCTCGTTGAGATCGAGCGAGAACGACAGCAAGCGAGGGAGCAAAAGGCCATCCTCGAAGAAATTAACCGGCTGGACCTCATCACGGCCAACAAGCTGGCGGAAGAGGAAAAGCAACGAAAACTTGCGGAAAAGAAGCGTGCCTGGTCTCGCGCGGTTTCCGCAGTTGAGCAGCGACGACACGAATTCCAGGTGGAGCAGGAGGAACGGATCCACGGGGGCAGCGTTCACACGGAAGGCCTCTCGTGGTTTGAGCACCAACGTCGGCTGCGTGTGCAGAAAGAGCGCGAACTCGAAGCACTCAACGAGCTCGAGCAACGCCGCGACGCCCATGAAATGCACCACCGCGAAATGGCCAAGCAAGCGCTCGAAGCGAAGCGCGAGCAAGCACGGAAAATTGCTTACGAGCTGCAGCACCCCGATGCACCGGCGAAGAAGCAGGAGGAAATCCGTCGACAACTGGAACAGGCGGAAGAGCGGGCGCGACGTCAGTTGCGGGCGTCACAGCAAGAGAAAGACCGAAAGCTTGCCGAGGCCGCGCAAAAACGCGCCGAGAAGGAAGCCTTCGCCGCGCACGCTCAGGAGCAACTTACCCAGCAGCTGAGAACAAAGCAGCAGGAAATGGAACGGCGCATCGCCGAGAGGATGATGGCGCACGGCCGGCGGGTCGAAGAAAAAGTGCAGCAGTACAAACTCTCCCGCGTCGATACGTTCGAAACACGACTGAAGCAATGCAAATCGACGTTGGAAAAGCGCGAACAGCAAGGTCATAGCAAGTTAGCCGCCAGATTGCTGGAGCGGACTCTCCGCGTCGGCCACCATCTTGGCGTCGATGAGTCCATCCCGTTGCCGCCACCTCCGAAATTAAAGATGATGAGCCCGCCGCCGCCGCCGCTGAGGACGAAACCACTTGCGGCCGACGATGCCAATGCGACAGGGGCCAATGACAGCGAAAAAGGGGCGGACCACAGCGCCCGACGCGGCGTGCCTCGACGAGGCGATCCATCCTCGACCGGAGTCAGCAAGCAACGTGCGCGCGGTTCTGGCAAGCCGTTGACGAACGTGCTGGATGTGGTCGCCAGCTGCATGCTACGGCGACTCTCGTTGAACGGTGGCGCCAGCCGAAGGCGGACTGAGGTTCACACGCCGCCGCCGCCGTCCTCGGCGCTCATGATCATGGCACAGCTGTGCCGAGAGTCCCGTGTCGCAAATAACGACCCTTCCCCCGATGATCTGTGCGCGGACGAGTCGAGCCTCGACATGCTGATCTCGTCCCCCTGCGACGCACCTGGAGCAGCAGCGGACTGTTCGAACCTCAGGCTGCTGCGTTCAATTCTGAAGACTGACAACGCGGCCGCCGCGAGCAGCAGCGAATCAGCGGAAGACGCTGACCGAACGATCAAAGTGGCGTCGCGACCAAAAGTCGTGCCAGCTGACACGAAGATCGCTGCGTCTCCTGGTAGGCATCATGCTGCACCTCCTGTCGGCGATAGCCGCCCGCTGTCTGCCCCAAAAAAGCACAAATCGCATCCCAGCCTGCATCCCAGC
>ERZ1292630.836-Hain-H41-02um-R3-836-length-31273-cov-6_pt1 | contig 31273 bp, 26 predicted proteins | sample MGYA00564408_ERZ1292630 | MGnify/ENA primary metagenome ERZ1292630 (study PRJEB36523, sample SAMEA6512641) | groundwater metagenome | collected 2019-01-08 | study: AquaDiva: Metagenomics assemblies of 32 groundwater samples
GCCGCGCTTTGCGGTATTCGCAGGTAGTCGCGGTATCCAATCCGCAACGACCGCGCGGCATGAAGAACCAGCAAAAGCGCAAACAGTGGGCCGATCCCCAACGGAACATAGACGCCGCGCAGCGTGCCCTGTAGGGCAAAAACGTGCCACCCCAGGACGGCCGGCAGAAGTGCGACCGGTGCAGAATACGCCCACAGGCGAATCAGATGCGCGTTTCGAACCTTGTAGATTCTCATCGACTGCTGAAAGACAAACAGCGCGAAAAGAGTGCCCAGCAACCATGCTCCCGTTGTGAGTAATGTTACTCTATAGCGCGGGGCGACGAGCGCATCGAGCACGTAGCCCGGAAGGTCCCTGAGCCCGGTACGACCGAGACGGATCAACGAAGTATTCCTCACCCACGCCTCAAGCCCGTACAGAACCGTTCCGACCAACGCCGCTGCCACGACTTCGATCAGCACCATGGCCAACAACGGCACAACGCGCGGAGGATCGTGAATGCTTATCGAAGCCCAAAACCTTCGCGGACTCAACGAACGCCGCCACGTGTGAAAAAATGAGCGAATCGGTCGGTTGCGCCAACGGTACTCGAAGAGCGGTTTTTGGCTCCGCCGATATCGCGCGAGCGCATCTTCCCACGTGAACGCCTCTCCGCATTCCGGGCAGCGCGTCTCGGTGAGTCCATATAGGTGATATCCGCAGTGCTCACACTTAAGCTCTTCGATCGGCGCCGCGTCGGACCAATCAAACTCCAGTTCACATGCGGGGCACTTCGGTTCGTCGAGTCCGCGAAGGTCATTCCCGCAGCGCGCGCACGTCACGTCGAAGGGCACATGGTTCCAGTCAATGACCGTTGGCGGCATGGTGATTGCTTCCTGAACCGCTGTTCCTCAAGGACGCTTCGGATCAACACATGTTAACAGGTGGGTGACTCCGAGGTGTTCAGAGAAGCACGACGCTCGACATTTTGTCGCATAAAGTCCCCCAGCGCCATGAACGTAAGGGGCTTTCGGCAAACCACGCCGCGTTTTGTTGTGACGGTGCCGTAACAAGCGAGGGTACACCGTTTGCTCGCCTATTGACGAAGGTTGACCGCGAGTTACCTTGGGAATCCCGTGTAACAACGCATGTACCGGCGGACTCGTGTCCGCCGTGTTTCGTGCATCACCAATACAAGAGGAGATTCATCGATGACTCGCAGTAAGACGTACGTCTGGGTTTTGGGCGGCCTGGCCGCCGTCGCGCTCGTGGCCATTCCGGTCTACGCGCACTGCGGCAAGTGCGCCGCGGATTGCAAGACGATGGTCAAGGCGATGGAGACCGGCAAGGTGACCCTCGCGTCAGCGATCACCGCCGCCGAAGCGAAGTCCAGCGGCAAGGCCGTCGCCGCCGTCAGTGAACTGGAGGACGGAAAACTCGAAATCGCGGTCTATTGCCTCGTCGGCGACAAGATCATGGAGGTCGAGGTCGACGCCACGGGCAAGGCCGTCGGCATGGAAGAGGCCAAGACGCTGCCCGGCGAGGAAGCGGCGCCGGGCGCGAAGCCCGAGAAGCCCAAGCCCAAGCCGGGCGGCTGATGCCACATCGTGGCACTTCCGCGACCGTAAGGGAACGGGCTGTCCCAGGACGACCGACAACCCCGGACGTGTAACGTCGGCCGCCTGAACCATTGAGTACGCAACGAGGGGCGCGCATCGTCGCGCCCCTTTTTTGTGCGCAGGCATCTAAAATCTTCGTGGTTCCGCGAGAAATCCGGATATGCGTTTTAGCCTGTCTCGGAGGGAGACGCCGATCCCACATTGATCGGTTTTCGGCAGTGCGGACAGGTGGTCGACTGCATGCGCGACCAGCGTTGGGCGAGCGCGTTCTCTCGTCGGCTGACCTCCTCAATCCGCCGTTGCAGCTCGATATCCCGCTCGGCGGCCGCTTTCTTCAACGCCGCGACGGCGTCGGCGTCGGCCTGAATCTGCGCCGCCCGCGCCAACAAATCGCCCTCCCGCTGCGCCAATTGCTCGTTGAACCGCGTGATGTCGTGCAGCTGTCCGCGCAACGCGGCATCGCGGGCATCGAACTCGGATTCTCGCGCCGCAAGACTGTCCTGCTGCTCGCCGAGCAGGTTCGTGTCGCGCTGCAGTTGCGTACGCCAATGATTCAGTCGCTGCCACGCCTCCACGATATTGTCTTGGAGCGGATCCAGCCTGAGTGCACCCGCCTCCTGCTCGCTCGCAACGGGCGCCGCCGCGCCGGCCGTGTGGTCCGCGGGAAACGCCTGCAACCGCGCTGCTCCCGACCCCGCCGATTTCGCGGACCCGGGCAACGCCGCGGATCCGGCCCGTTCCGGCTGGTCGCCCGCAGGCCTGGCTTGCGTTGGCGACGGCTTGCGATCGGGATCGCAGACGCCGAGTCCGAACGGGCCGATCGTCAACCGGTCCCCGTCGGCCAGCACGCTGATCTCGCATCGTTGCCCATTCACCCAGACGCCCGAACGGCTGCCCAGATCGAACACCGCCGGACCGCCGCCGAAACGAAACAGAATCGCGTGACGCGTGGAGATTTCCGGGTTGTCGAGTCGAATCGCCGCCTGGTCGTGGCGACCGATCAACACCGCGGCCTCCTCGACCGTCCATTGCTTGTCCGTGTGAATGAGCGAAAGCGTCAAAGGGTTGCGAAACCGCGTCGGCTCCACAAACTCGACGCCGCAGCCCGAATCGTCGGCGTCTCCCGCCGGCATGCGGATCGCCACCTGAATCTTGGTGCCGCCGATCGTAATGACGTCGCCGTCCTTGAGCGCCGCCAGGCAGACGCGGTCCTTGTTGCAGCAGGTTCCGCTGCTCGTGTGCAGGTCGAACAGGAGTACGTCCGCTCCGGTGTTGACAATCGCGCAGTGCGCGACGCTGATGTCACGGTCATGAAGCACAATATGCGCGGGCCGCTTCGAACCCACGAGCGTGACGGGGCGGCGCAAGTTCCACGTCTTCTGTCCGGCCGACCCGTATCCTGCCGTTACCCGGATTTGTGGCGCCGACGCCGGCAGCTCGACGCCGCATTCTTCAACCACATTGACACTCTGACTCATGGACGCTTCCCCCTCTGCGATCTGCAAGGCGAACGCCGGCCGGTCTCGGTGCGCGGCGTCGGACGCGGGTTACGGCGGTCTCGTGTGGGCGAATTCCGATCAGGCAGCCGTGTCATGTTCGAAGATCGCGACCCGCATCGCGGCTGTCGCTCGGTGCGCCGCCCCCGCCTCCGCACCCCGCTTGCCGGCGCCCCCTGCGCATTACATACCTCCGCGACGCCGACGCCGGACCGGCGCGCATCCCTGCGACGGGTCGGCCTGCGTAATCTGGGGTGCCGATTCCGATTAGTAAGGTACAATTGCCTGAACACGATCGGCAAGTTTCGCCGGTAGGAACACGGAAATTGGTTTATTCGTGCATGAAAAACGAACTGAATATCGTCCTGACAAACGATGACGGATATGACGCGCCGGGGCTGACGGCGGCCCATAACGCCCTCCGCGGACTCGGAACCGTACACGTCGTCGCCCCGCGAAGCGAACGCTCCGCGTGCAGCCACACCATCACGCTGCGAAGCCCTATAACCGTCGAACGACGCACCCACGCACATTACGGCGTCAGCTTCGCCGTCGACGGCACGCCCGCCGACTGCATACGGCTCGCCGTCGCCGGATTGGTCGATCGTCCCATCGACCTCGTCATCTCCGGCATCAACCACGGGGCCAACGCCGGCGTGGACATCTTTTATTCCGGTACAGTCGCCGGCGCCCGCGAGGGGGCTATTCTCGGCATCGCCGCGATCGCGCTTTCACAGTCGCTCCGCCAGGACGTTGAGGTTAACTGGTCCACCGCCGCCGACGCCGTGCGCATCGTCGTCGAAGAGTTGATGAAGGAACGGCTCGAAGGCCCGGGCTTTTGGAGCGTCAATCTCCCCGCCCCCATTCCGCCCGACCCGCGAAACCACGTCCACCGCGTTCCCGTCGCCATTCACCCCATGCCCATGCGCTTCGACCGTTCCGAGCGTGAGAACGGCCGGCTGCTTCAATTCGATTATGGCGCGTCCTATTGGCTGCGCGATGTGACCGGCCCCAGCGACTACAGCGTCATCCGCGACGGCGGAATCGCCGTCACCGCCATCCCCCTCTATGGCCGCTTTTAACCGGAACCGCGGAATCGTTGCGTTTCCGAGCCGCAAGCTTCAGCCTGCGCGACCCTTCGCGCGGACCCGCAGCAATCTGACAACTCCTCGAATCGGTAACTCCGCGCGGACTTCCCCGAACCCCGACATTCATGTCGGGCTGTGTCCACCCCGCATGAATGCGGGGGCTCGGAGCCGCGGCTCGCCTTTGCGTTTCTAATCAGCGGGCTTTCGCTCCGCTGCTTCGCGAATCACTTCGTGTCGGCAGCAACGCCGTCGGCGGCGCAGGCGGCGCCGCGATCGCCACAGGCCGACCGCGGCTGTCCTCGCACGCGATTTCCATGTGATCGCTCGTGAAACCCGCGTCGCCGTGAATGACGACGTTCTTGCCCGTCTCGGTTTCGATCTGACTGATAACGCTTCGCTTCTGATTGAGCAGGCGAAACGCCACGTCGTTCGACAGGTTCAGCACGATCCGCTGCGCCTGCTCGTTGTGCGCCGCGAGCTGGATCATGCGCATCGCGTCGAGCATTACCGACTCCGGCTGCTTCACCTGTCCGCTGCCGCGGCAGTGCGGACAGTCGGCATAGAGGTTACGCCGCAGCGACGGACCCTGCCGCTGCCGCGTCATCTCAATCAGTCCGAACGCGCTCATCCGCAGAATCCGCGCCCGCTCCTTGTGCTTCTTGAGCGCGTCGCGAAGGGCCTGCTCGACCCTCCGCTTGTTTCGGTCATGACGCATGTCGATGAAGTCGCAGACGATCAATCCGCCCAAGTCGCGAAGTCGAAGTTGCCGCGCGATCTCCTCCGCCGCCTCCACGTTAATCCGCAGCGCCGTCTCCTCCGCGTCCGCCGGACTGCGGAACCGACCGCTGTTCACGTCGATCGCCACCATCGCCTCCGTCGAGTCGATCACCAGCGACCCGCCCGACGGCAGCGGCACGTGACGCATGTTGATTCGTTCGAGCTCGGCCTCTATGCCGAACCGGTGAAAGATCGGCTCGCGGTCCGCGTACGTCTCCACGCTCGTCTTCGTCCGCGGCATCGCAATGTGCAAAAACTCGCGGACTTTCTTCGCAATCGTCGCGTCATCCACCACAATCCGATCGAAGTCGGCCGTGTAGATGTCGCGGATCGTCCGCGTAACGAGGTCCGACTCGCGGTACAGCTCAGCCGGCCCGGGCAGCCGCTTGATCCGCTCGACCACCGTCTTCCACAGACGCATCAGATAGTTCAGGTCGCGTTGCAGTTCGCGCTTGTTTCGACCCAGACCCGCCGTCCGCAAAATGAAACCCATGTCCGACGGCAACGCCAGTTGACTCAGCAGGTCGCGCATCTGCCGGCGCTGTACATCATCCTCGATCTTCCGCGAGACGCCGTGCCGGCTCATGCCCGGCATCATCACGAGGAATCGCCCCGGAATGGACAGGTACGAAGTCAGCGTCGGTCCCTTCGTCCCCACGCCCTCCTTGGTGATCTGCACGATCACCTCCTGCCCGCGACGAAAGCACTTCTGAATCGGCGGGCGGTGATGACGCGGAATCTTTCGACCCACGTCCTCCGGCTCGCCCGTGTGGTTCGGGAAGTATTGCGGCTGCACGTCGGAAATGTGCAGAAACCCGTTCTTTTCCAGGCCGAAGTCGATGAACGCCGCCTGAATGCTCGGCTCAACGTTGGTGATCCGCCCCTTGTAGATGTTTCCGACGTGCGACTGCGTCGACTCCCGCTCGATGAAGAACTCTTCGAGCCGACCCTCGTGCAGGATCGCGATGCGGCACTCCGTCCCCGCCGAGACGTTGATCATCATCTGCCGCGTGCCGGTCGGACCCGCCGGAGCCTCTTCAATCTCCGCCTCTTCCCCCGGCTCCAACGCATCCAGCTCGACCCCGCCCTCGTCGTCAAAATCGAGCTCCACGACCGTATCTTCGAGCTCGTCGTCGAAGTCACCCCGCTCCTCCGGCGGCTTTGGCGCGGATCGCGCCGCCGCCGATCCCGGCGCGCCGGGACTCGCCGCGGGACGGGTTTCCGCCGCCGGGCCGCGCTTCGCCACAACCGCGTGATCGCCGCCGTTGCCGCCATCGCCTCCCACGCTTCCGCCGTTGCCGGCCCTGCCTCGCCCCCGACGACCGCGCCGGCGACGACGCGGTTCTCGCGCCGGCGCTCCCGGCAACGCCGGAGCAACCGCACGTCCGTCCGTCCGGCCCGCAGACTCCCTCGCCTCCGGCGTCGCCGCCTTCTCTGCCGCCGGCGCTTCGGCGGCCGCCGCGCTCCCGGGCATTTCGCCAGCCGTCAGCGGTCCGCCGGCGGCCGGGCCGCCGTCCACCCGATCTCGCCTTCGCCTCCGCCCGCGCCGTGATCGTCTGCGCTGCCCCGGCTCTCCTAAGACCCCGTCATCGCGCGCGGGCGTCACGGATTCGGACACGGGCCTCTCCGCACCGATAGCCGCTTTCCGATGGAGCGCCGACGCATCCTCCGTGTCCGCGGCTCGAGGCTCGAAATCAGCCCCGCTGACTTCCTCCGGTTGGCGTCCGACGTCCGCCCTTTCGACCCCCGGCGGCGGCGCGGTCACCGTCACATACGGACTGATCTCGCCGCTCAACCGTTCTTCCGCCGTCCCGGCCTTCGACTTGGACGCGGGCGGTCGCCGCGCGGTGGACCGCGTCCGTCGCGTCCGCGCAGTCGTTCCCTTCGGCGTTGCCCGGATCGTCGCGCCGCCGTTCGCCTCCTTGTCGGCCACATCGACCTGCTGGGCCTTTCCCGCCTTCGCGGGCGACCCCGCCGCCTTCGTGCCCGCGACTGAAGAGGCTGCGCCGCCGCTCTTGCGCCGCACGCTCTTCCGCGGCGTCCGTTTGGGTTTCTTTTCCGTTTCGTTGTCCTTCGCCATTCGTGCGTCCGCTGCCACTACGTCCACTACATCTGTCGCCATTGAACCTCCAGGCGCTCGATTCGATGATTTATCGAACCGGCATCGCACCCCAAAAGCGACGCGACCTCCGCGGGCTTGGCCGATCCGCCTCCGATCATGCGAAGGCTGAATTCCACGGCATCGCCGTCAACGCTCAGCTCCGCGATAAAGGATCGAATGTCCACCGGCTTGGTCCGGTCGGTTTTGGGAATTGCACGTTGAACCTGGACGACTTCGGTTTCGAGAATGGTCCGCACGCGCGCCGCCCGATCGGCCGGCGACGGCTCGCCCAAATCGAGGCGATAGCGCACCAGCTCCGGCACGAGCCGCTCGCGCTCCCCCAGACGGCGTACGGAAACCATTCGAATATTCTCCGGGGTATGTTCCTGCAGCCGTTGGAGGGCGTCGTCCGGACCGATGAGTCCTACGGTCTCGATCACGAGCGCTTCCGCTCGTGACGCGATCCCCACCGGACGCGGCAACGGAATCATGATTCGCGGGTGAGGGTTGAACCCCTCGGAAAAGCGGACTGGAAGGTCCGCCCTCGCCAGCGCACGCCGAAACAACCGGAGCGTGTCATGATGCGAGATGAATCGCAGGTCTCCGCCGATCACGAAGACGAACATCCATCGATACCGTTCGCCGGGCGGCGAAACACCGTTTTCCTTTGCACCTTCCATGAAAGTCCCGTGCCCACCGTCCGGTGGGCGGGGACGGCATACCGGTCATACCCCTCGCCGCCGCGCGGACTCCGACGTCGTCCGTTAAATCGGATCCTCCGGCAGCATCTTTCTCGTCTCGTCCCGCAGGTAATTCGTTACCTGCCGGTCGGTATCAAACGTCAACGCCCGACGCGCCACACGCTTCGCTTGCGCCATCGTCACCAGGCGAATCAGCTTCTTCACTTCCGGGATATTCGCGGGCGCCATCGAAAGCGTCGTCAATCCCAGTCCGATCAGGAACAGCGTATACAACGGCTGACCCGCCATTTCCCCGCATAGACTACAGTCAACCTCGGCCTGTGTACACGCCCGCACCACGTCCCGCAGGGCCCGGAGAACCGCCGGGTGCGACGGCGTATAGTACGGCGAAACCCGCTCATTCCCCCGGTCCACCGCCAGAAGGTACTGCACCAGATCGTTCGTCCCGATACTGATAAAGTCCACTTCCCGGCAGAATTCGGTCACCTGAATCGCCGCCGCCGGGGTTTCCAGCATCATCCCCACCCGGATACCCCGCCCGCACGGCAGACCCGCCTCCTCGAGGTCCTCCATCGCGTCGTGGACCGTCATCTTGGCCTGCCGAAACTCCATCAGGCTGTTGATCAGGGGAAACATCAACCGAACGTCCCCCAGCGCCGCAGCCCGGAGGATCGCCCGCAACTGCACCTTGAACATGTCCAGATTCTGCAGACTGTACCGGATCGACCGCAGCCCCAGCATCGGGTTCCGTTCCTGCTCGTAGCTCTTGGACTGCGTGTACTTGTCCGCGCCGAGATCGAACGTGCGGATGATGACCGGCTTGCCGTCCGCCCCGCGAATCGCCTCTGCATACGCCTGGTATTGCTCCTCCTCGGACGGCGCGCCGTCGGCACGCAGGAACAAAAACTCCGTTCGATACAACCCCACGCCGTCCGCCCCCTTGGCGACCCCAATCGCCGCTTCCGGCGGAAACTCGATGTTCGCACAGAGGTTGATGCGGATTCCGTCGCGGGTGACGGCCTGCAGCCTCCGCATCTCGTCGAGCTCGTCCGTCAGGCGGATGTACGCCGCCTCGCGCGAGCGGTATTCGTCGAGCGTCGCTTCGGACGGATTGGCGATGACGAGCTGATTCGATCCGTCGATGATCACGACATCGCCGCCGCCGACGCGCGTGGAGATGTCGTTAAGTCCGATCACGCCGGGCCGACCCCACGAACGCAGCAGGATCGCCGTGTGCGAGGTCGCGGCCCCGACGTCCAGCGCCACCCCGACCACCTTCGTGGTGGCAAGGCTCGCCGTCTGCGTCGGCGTCAGGTCGTGCGCGATCAGAATGACGGGCTGCGTCAGATGCGCAAGGTCCTCGCGATTCTCGCCGAGAATATTCCGCAGGAGCCGCCGCTCGATGTCCTGCACGTCGCGAACTCGCTCGACCAGCAGCGGATCGCGCATCTGCATGAACCGCCGTTGATAGTTGCGCATCACGGTGCTGGCCGCATGGGCCGCCGCCGCGTTCTTCTCCCGAATCTGCGTTTCAATCGCCTCTCGAAGGCGCTCATCTTTTAATACGCCGACATGCCAGTCGAATACGTTGGCGGCATCCTTGCCCAGGTTCGTACTCAGCCACTGCGCCTGCTTTTCAATTTCCGCAATCGACGTGCTGAAGGCCTGGGCGAGCCGCGCCAATTCGCCCGGTATGTCCTTCGCATCCACCGTGCGATACGGAATACGGTAATCCTCGGCGTCGAGGACCACCGCCTCCCCGATCGCCACGCCGGGCGCTACCGAGATTCCGCGAAGAATTTCCATCGCTTCGGTCGAACGCTCTCCGCGCGTCCGCTCGCCTGTCAGCTCGTTGACGTAGAGTGCGTCCCCCCGAACCCCGACATTTATGTCGGGCGGATCACTCCGCCCGGCGTGAACGCCGGGGCTCGGGAGTGGTTGGAGCGTCGCTCGGACAACCGGCCTCCACGAACGCCGCCAACGCATCCACCGCATCCGGCGCATCCGCGCCCTCGGCTTCAATTCGCAGAGTATTCCCTTGCGTCGCCTCCAACAGCATCATCTGCATCGCGCTCTTCCCGTCGAGCTTTTCGCCCCGACGGGAAACGTTCGCCACCGTGATCTTCGATTGGTATTTCGACGCCAGGTCCACAAAGCGCATCACCGGTCGCGCGTGCAGCCCCTGCTCGTTCGCAACCTTGGCCTCGCGGACCGCCTTGCTCTTTGCGCCGGACAATCGCGGCCCGCCTTTCCCGGCCTGTTACGGTCCCGCGGCGGACCCGACAACCGAGGGGAGAATGACATGAAACGCCGCAGAACGACCCTACTCGTTCTGCGCGTCATCCGCCTCCCGGATGAGTTCGATGATCGCTTCCCGGGAATCCGCCTGCCGAAGGAACCGCCGGAAATTCTCACGCTGAAGGTACCGGAAGACCCGCTCCATCGCCGCCAGATGATCCTCCGGAGCGCTCGCGGGACTCAGGAGCATCACCACCGTGTAGACCGGCGCCCGGTCCAGCGCCGCAAAGTCCACGCCGTGACTCGAACGACCGATCGTCGCCGCCATCTTCTTCAGGCATTCGTGCTTGACGTGCGGAACCGCCACGCCCTTGCCGAACCCCGTGCTCCCCTGATTCTCCCGGGCGATCGCCGCCCGCGCGACCGTCTCCAGGTGCTCCGGAGGGATCGCCCCCTGATCCACGAGCGACTGCACCAACTCCCGGATCACGCCGTTGCGGTCCGTGGACTGAAGCTCGGGAATGATCGCCTTCTCATTGATTAAATCGGATAACTTCATACCCGTCACCGTTCTGCAAGAAAAACCGCGCCGCCTCATCGCCGGGCCGCTGTCCGCCCCGTCGCGCGACGCGCGCACGTCAACTTTCCGCCGCGCTTCCGTCCGCCGCAACCCCGCCCTTGTGGTTCCGCCGCTTTTCCTTCAGCTTTTTCAACTGCCGTTCCAACTTGTCCGTGATATTGTCGATCAACTTGAACGTGTCCGGCCCGGTGTCGCTCGCCACGAATGTGTGCTTGTGATCCGCCCGCACGATCATCTCCGCCGTGAACTCCTCCGACTCGTGGTCCAAAATGACCTCGATCTCGTGAATCCGGTCGTAGAATTTCGTCAACTTGCCGGCCTTGTCGCGGATGTACTGGCGGACTTCGTCCGTCACTTCCACGTGGCGACCTGTCACCATGATTTGCACTGGATGCTCTCCCGTAAAATCATCTTGAAGAACCTGGTCCCCCATCCGAACCCGGAGCGCAAGCGACGGGCGGACATTCCGCGAGCGATGGCTACGCATAGGCGACACAACCCCTTGCTCGCGCTTTGGGTTCGGGCGCGAAGTCTCGAATCCATCTGAAGTTGGATCACTCTCCGGTTCGCCGCCCGCCTGTTCGTAATGGCTCCTAGAACGATACCTCCGGCCCGAATCTAGAGACTCCGCCCGCCCGCGTCAACGGTTGTAAAGACCCACCGCAAGACGTACCATGCCGCGATGCCCGTCGAAGTGTATTCAACCGTGAAACCCGCTTCGCCTGCGCGTGCGTGGGCGACGTCGGCATTGCTGCTGATCGTAGCCGGATCGCTCGCCGCCTCGTTAACGAAAAGCGGGTCCGGGCACGGGGTTCTCGGCGACCGAATCGAACCCCAGGGGTGGGATATCACCTTTCACCCGCCCGCGGTTTTCAAGGAGGTGGAGTCGTCCCCCGAACACTTCTCGTCGACCTACCGCTTCCAGCATGTCGGCCGCGAAGGCGGTTCGGTGGAATTGACCTTCTGGCGCCTTCGCGCGGAGAGAGGCGCCACCCCGTTGACCGTCTGCCGCGACGTGCTCGACAGCGCGGAGTCCTGGCTCACCATCCTTTTCGGGCCGCGGCGGACCCGAACCGAAGCGCCGATCGGCGACCGCGACGGCCTCGAAGTGCACAACCCCGCGATTCCGATGGTCGTTCGTGCGATCGTTCTCGAAAATGGTTGGGCCTATGCAGTCTCGATTCGCGTGCGCGGCGCGCCCTTCGACGAACCGCTCTACCGTTTGTTCGACCTGACCTGCCGCGCCGTGCGCTTCAAAACCGACTAGCGCGGTATTCAGACGGGCCGAGCGTAGGGTGGGCACCGCCCACCAAACAGAGCCGCGAGCGCAAGCGAGCGGACCTTGGCATGCAGTGAGTCGAAACATGGCGCGGATTCAACGCCGATTCGCTCTCTCCCCCGCCGAACATGCCCTCCGCCCCCGCGCCGTGTCGATGATGGAAGTCCTCACGGTCATTTCCATTCTTGTGTTCCTGCTCGCCCTGCTCGTGCCCGGCCTGGGCGCCGCCCGCGAACACGCCCGCCGCGTCCTCTGCCAAAACAACCTCCGCCAGTGGGGCGCCGCGACGCAATATTATCGCGACGACAACCACGACTATCTTCCCACCGAGGGCACCTACCTCGACCCCGACAAACCTTACACTTGGTTCGATGTGCTTCCGCCCTACCTCAACGCCCCGCCCTATCGCGAGGTCGAAGGCGTAGGAAAGGCCATCAGGGAGTTCCCCGAACTCCACATGTGGATTTGCCCATCAAAAAATCTGGGCCGCCTCTACAAGAGCGGGTCCGGCAAGAATCAATTTCACTATGGAATGAACGAAGTGTTGGACGGCATGAACAGCTCGAAAACCCCGGGTTTTCCCGATCAGGGTGAAGAGCCGATCCGCGCGACGCCGTTCCGTAAAAAACCCAATACCGTCTTCATGTTCGACATCTATCCCAACGAATCGCGCGGCCATCAGGTCGATGTCGCCACGGTTTTTCATCGCGGAATCGCGAACGTACTCTTCCTGACCGGCGCCGTCGACAGTTTCCGCTCGCGGGACTTTGTGGTCGACGGAGATTTTCGCCGGGGCGTTCCCATTTGGAACGACCCTCGCCTATACTGGGGTTATCTGCCAACATCGACCCCGTGAATGGGGGATGGCGCGGCACGGTTCAACGACGCGGAGTTTGGTTTGCTCGTCGGAGTTCTGTCAGACAGTCACGGCCGGTTTCGCGCGGTGCGAAAAGCGCTGGACTTGTTTGATCGGCTTTCCGTTGCACACGTGATCCACTGCGGCGACGTCGGCGGCGTCGAAGTTTTCGACGAACTCGCCGACCGGTCGCTGACTTTCGTCTGGGGCAACACCGATTTTCCGGACGACGGACTGCTCGCCTATCTGCGCACCGTCGGCATCGCCACTCCCACAGCCGCGCCGACGTGCGTCGAACTGAACGGAAAGCGATTCGCCGTCTTTCACGGTCACGAAAGGGAGTTTGACGACCTATCGAGGATCGAGGCGGATTTCGTGCTGCACGGCCACACGCACGTCGCCCGCGACGAGGTGATCGCCGGCAAGCGGGTCATCAATCCCGGCGCGCTGCATCGCGCCGCGAAGAAAACCGTCGCGACCATCGACACCGTCACCGGCCGCGTCGATTTTCATCAAATCGCCGGCATCTGAACGGGTACCCCACCCCTTGGGGTGGGGGACCGACAATCAGAACCGGGACAGGCGGAAGCGACTGGTCAATCAGAGCCGCGAGCGTGAGCGAGCGGTGTGGCGTCGCCGCCCGGCACAAATACATATGTGCGGATGCCATCCGGCGCCGAGACACAATGCGCGAGTTGGAACTCGCGGATGTTTGCAGACGGCGCGGCGATCCAATGGCTTCGCCATTTGTTGTCCGGGCCGAGGTCTGCCAAGCGGCGATTGAAGGGGATGATCCACAGATTACACAGAGGGACACGGAGCGGTAACGTCCAGGTAAAAAGTCCAAACGTCGAAACGTCCAAAAGTCGAAAAATCCAAAAGCCCCAAAGTCCAAACGGAGGGTCTTTCCTGTGAAAATCGGTGAAATCTGTGGATCGACCGGGTGAGCGGGCGGTTGGGGGCTGCGACGAGAGTTTATCCACAGATTACGCAGATGAGCACAGATCGTAAGAGAACGACGACGATTTGTCGGGTCGATGACCCGACCTGCGAACTCCGCGCGGGCCGAAGCCCGCGGCTCGTTTTGTTAGACGCGCTTGGTCCTCCGTCTTCGTACCTTGGTGTCTTGGTGGTAATCGTCTCTTATCCGCGACATGCCGCGGCGATGTGAAGGAGGCGTTCGAGGAGCGCGCGAAGCTGATCGAGCGGGAAGACGGTGGCCGGGTCGCTCTTGGCGCGGTCGGGGTCGTCGTGGACTTCCATGAAAACGGCGTCGGCTCCGACCGCGACGGCGGCTGCCGCGAGAGTGCCGACGTATTGACGTTGTCCGCCGCTTTGCGTGCCCGCACCGCCCGGTTGCTGGCAACTGTGCGTCGCGTCGAAGACCACGGGTGCGAAGACCTGCATTCGCGGAATCGCGGTCATGTCATTGACGAGGCGGTTGTAGCCGAAAAACGTACCGCGTTCGGTGAAGAGGAAGTTGTCGCAACCGGACTCCGTCAGCTTGGCGGCGACGTTGCTCATTTCCTCGGGTGACAGGAACTGTCCCTTCTTGACGTTGACGCAACGACCTGTGGCCGCCGCCGCGGCGAGCAGGTCGGTCTGCCTGCACAGGAACGCCGGTATCTGCACGCAGTCGAGCACTTCGCCCGCGGGTTTTGCCTGTGCGGTCTCGTGAATGTCCGATAGAACCGGAACGCCGACTCGCCTGCGAACTTCGCCGAGAATGCGCAGCCCTTCGTTCAGCCCCGGCCCGCGAAAACTGTGGATGCTCGAACGGTTGGCCTTGTCGAAGCTGGCCTTGAAGACGAAGGGAATGCGCAGCGCGTCGCACACGCCCCTGATCGCCTCGGCCATGCGCAGGGTGTGCTCGCGTGATTCGATGACGCAAGGCCCGGCGATCAGCGCGAGCGGGGCGCCCGCACCGATGCGAATCGACCCGATCTGTGCCTGTTTCACGTTCATGTGAAAACCTGTGCGAGAGACGGACGTTTTCGATAGCGAGCGAGTCGTTTCGCCCGGAGGGCGCACGCCCGTTGCCAGGGGCTTCAAGTCCCTGGAAACCGCCCTGCCACTCTGCCTTGTTTTCTATTCGCCCGGAGGGCGCGCGAGTCCTACCCATCCGTGCTTGGGCTTCGGATACGCTTTGTCCGTTCATTGGAATGCAGGTTGAGATTGGCGTCAATTCGGCGGCGTGTCGCGGCTTTGACATCCGCCGCCGCCGGATGCATCATGCCGGTTTCCGCACGGCGCGGTGCGGAACGACACAATGACCATCGGGGGTCCAATGATGGCGAAAAAGATTGCCTGCGGTCCGTCGAAAGCCGTAACCGAACGGCTTTCCGAATGTCGCCGACAGCTCAAGGCGGCCAAGGCCGACGCCTTGCTCCTCTCGTTCAACGTGGACTACTTCTACCTCGCCGGATTCACCGGCACGGAGTCGGCGGTCATCGTCACGCCGCGCGACGTGCACATCATCAGTGACGGTCGGTTTCTGGAAGAGATCGCGGTCGAGGTTCCTTGGGCGCGAGCGTGGATTCGCAAGGGCGTGCTCAATGATGAAATCGTCCGCGCATGCACCGAATTGAAGATCAAGAAACTCGCCGTCCAACCGGGACGCTTTACGGTCGGCGATCAGGCGGAGCTCCAGCGCCGCGTGAAGAAAATGCAAATTCAGCTCGCGCCTCCGATCACGGAGAAGATGCGCCGCCTCAAGAGCGCGGAAGAACTCGCCGCGCTGGACAAAGCGATCCGTGTGGCCGAGGACGCGTTTCGCGCGACGCTCCAGACGATCCGCGTCGGTCAGACCGAACTGGAAATGGCCGCTCGCATCGAGTACGAGATGAAGCGTCGCGGGGCGAGCGCTCCGGCGTTCGAGACGATTTGCGCGGAAGGGGCGAACGGGGCGGTTCCGCACGCCGTGCCCGGGATGCGCAAGGCCAAGAAGGGCAGCGCGGTTCTTTTCGACTGGGGCGCGAAGGTCGCGGGATACAACAGTGATTTGACCCGTATGGTTTTCGTCGGTAGCATCCCGCGCAAGATCGGGGAGATCTATCGCATCGTGCTTGACGCACAAGAGGCGGCTGTCGCGGCGGTTCAACCCGGCAGCCGAATGTGCGATGTCGACGTCGTGGCGCGGAAGATCATTACCGATGCCGGATACGGCAAGGAGTTCACCCACGGACTGGGGCACGGGCTGGGGTTGGAAGTACACGAAGCCCCTTCTCTGAGTTGGCGATCGGACGAGAAACTCGTCCCGGGAATGGTTGTCACCGTCGAACCGGGTATCTATATTCCCGGCGTCGGCGGTGTTCGCATCGAGGATGACGTCCTGGTCACTCCGAAGGGCAACCGCGTCCTGACGCATCTGAGCAAGTCGCTCGATGCCGCGGTGATCTAGCGTCGGCATGCCTGAGCCGCGAGTTACATCTCGCGCGGACTCACGAATTTGAGAGAGCGAAACGTTGCTCGAAATTGACAAGATTCGCGAACTCGTCGAGATGATGATCACTAACGATCTCGTCGAACTTTCGCTTCGTGACGGCGAGGAGGAAGTCAGCCTGCGCCGTCCAAACCCCGGAGGTTCGAGCGTCTATGCGACGCCGTCGTCCGCGGCGCCGCCGTTGCACGCGGTTTCCGCGACGCCGACCGTTCCCGATGCTTTCGTCAAGGGCGAGGTCGGCGGCGTGGAGTTTCAGGAAATCCGCTCGCCGATGGTCGGGACGTTCTATGCCGCTCCCGATCCCGATTCGCCGGCGTTTGTGCAAGTCGGCAGCCAGGTCGGACCGTCCACGGTGGTCTGCGTTCTCGAAGCCATGAAGGTCTTCAGTGAAATCAAGGCCGAGACCTCCGGGATCGTCGAGCGGATACTGGTCACGGACGGACAGGCGGTCGAGTACGGTCAGGCACTGTTCCTCGTTCGTCCGGGGTAGAGGTCACGAGTCGATCGATCGACCCGACGCCGTGCGCTCTGCAATCCCGAGACTCGTGTTGAGCATTCGATGGGGCGTGGATCCATCAGAGCCCCGGCATTAATGCCGGGGCTCCGAGCTGCCGGTGCTATGTTCCGACGCATTCTGATCGCCAACCGAGGTGAGATCGCCCTGCGGATCATCCGCGCCTGTCGTGAACTCAACGTCGAGACGGTCTGCGTTTTTTCAGAAGAAGATCGCGGGGGCGAATACCTGGACCTGGCCGACCGCGCGATTTGCATCGGCGCCGCGGCCCCGCGCGAAAGTTACCTCAAGAGCGATCGCATCATCGCCGCCGCCGAAGTCTCCGGCTCTGACGCCGTCCATCCCGGGTACGGATTCCTCGCCGAAAACGCCGCCTTCGCCGAGAAGTGCCGCGCCTGCAACATCGAGTTCATCGGCCCCAGCGCCGAGTCGATGAGACTGCTTGGCGATAAGGCCTCCGCCCGGACCGTCGCCAAGAAAGCCAAGGTCCAGATCGTTCCCGGAAGCGACGGCGTCCTCGAAGACGACAACGAGACGCTCCAGGTCGCGGACCGCGTGGGCTTTCCGATCATGATCAAGGCCTCCGCCGGCGGCGGCGGGCGGGGCATGCGCGTCGTCCATGACAAAACCGATCTGCTGGCCACACTGAAACAGGCCAAACAGGAAGCGAGCGGCGCGTTCAACAACTCGGCGGTCTACCTCGAACGCTACATCGAGCGACCGCGGCATGTCGAGGTTCAGATTATCGCCGACCACCACGGAAATACCGTACACCTCGGCGAGCGCGACTGCACACTACAGCGCCGTCATCAGAAGCTCGTGGAGGAATCGCCGTCACCCGCGATCGCGCCGCGCACGCGGGCCGACCTTTGCGCCGCGGCGGTGAAGCTGGCCAAGGCCGCTAACTACAACAGCGCGGGCACCGTGGAGTTCCTTGTAGACGTCAAAGGCCGGTTCTATTTTATTGAGGTCAACGCGCGCATTCAGGTCGAACACCCGGTGACGGAGATGGTGACGGGGCTGGACCTCATCAAGGCTCAGATTCGCGCCGCCGCGGGCGAACCGCTGGAGTTCTCGCAGAAAACGGTGACGTTTCACGGGCATGCGATCGAGTGCCGCATCAACGCCGAAGACCCTGACGAAAAGTTCCGTCCCTGCGCCGGCTTGATTACAAAGTTCCGCCCGCCGGGCGGTCACGGTGTCCGCGTGGATACCTACGCCCACGATGGTGCGCGTATTTCGCCCAAGTACGATTCCTTGCTCGCCAAGGTGATCGTCCATCAGCCGACGCGTCCCGAAGCCATTCGCTGCATGCAGCGCTGTCTCGCCGAGTTCACCATCGAGCCGCTTAAGACCACGATCCCCTTCCTGCGAAAGGTGATGGAGCACCCTCATTGGCTCTCCGGCGAAATCGACACCGGCTTCGTCGAGCGAACCTTCTGACATCGAGTTGCGGTTCAGGCGTCCGCCAGCACCTTGGGAACGCGGAAGAAGCCGTTCTGATGGTCGGGGGCGTTGGCGAGCGCTGCGTCCGGCGTCCAGGGTTGGTGCGGAGCGTCGTCGCGAAAGACGTTGGCGATGGGAAGCGGGTGCGCCGTGGGCGGTACGTCGGTCGTATCGACTTCGTTGAGCTGGTTGACGTAGTCGAGAATCTTCGAGAGTTGTTCGGCGTAGAGGCCGACCTCGGCATCCGTGACCGCGAGCCGGGCGAGGTGGGCTACGTGTCGAACGGCGGCTTCATCCAGTTTTGTTTTCGTCCCGCTGATCACGGGTCGGCTCCGTCGAATCAACTCGCGCGCTACTTTAGCCTGGGCGAATGCGAGGTCAAGGGTGCAGCGTCGTGGCGCTTCGTATCCTTGAAAAACCGGCGACCGCAAGCAGCAGCCAGCCGGCAAGAAACAGTCCGCCGCCGATCGGAGTCATCGGCCCCAGCCATTTCCATCGCAGGTCGCTCAAGCCTATCGCGTACAGGCTGCCGGAGAAAAGGACAATGCCGAGCTGCATGCAAATGGCCGCGGCGGTCAGCGCTCGGGATGATTCGTATCGCACGAGCAACGCGATCGCGACCAGTGCCAGCGCATGATACATGTGATAGCGGGCGGCGGTCTCAAACACGGCCAGGGCGTCGGTGGTAAGGCGTGCCTTGAGTCCGTGGGCGCCGAATGCGCCCGCGGCGACGGCGGCAAATCCGTTGAGTCCGGCTAGTCCAAGGATGATTCTCTGCACGGCGAAATCCAAAACGAGCAACGCGAACCAAACCCGCCAAGTTCGCTCCAGCCGCCTATGCCGCCGCCTATTCGCTCGTTGTTCAATGAGAACCGGCTGTTTGTGGCGACCCGGAAGCTACTGCCGGGAGGCGGTTTCGTCCATGCCGGTTGACGAATCTGCAAACCGAATGGCCCGCGGGACGCCCGTCGTGGCGCGTCGGTGCGCCTGCAATGTCGAAAAGTGTCAGCGGTGGCGTTCGGTCGCGGACACCGCTCGAAGGCGTTAGAATATCGGCTTGTCCGCGCCGAATTGCATGTGTCACCCGCGGCGGGCGAACGGCGTCACTGTGCGGACTGGCGGCATTTCGCGGCTGATTGAGCGTTTAGGAGAAAGCTGGTGTTGATCAAACGATTGTTCGGTGTGTTGGGTTGTGCGTTTATTTTGGCGGCGGGCTGTAAGAGCAACGAACCCGCAAAGAGTTCCTCGGTCGAGGCGGGCCTGAAGAAGGCCGACGCGAGCGCATTGATCCCGCGCGAGACCATATTCGGCAATCCGGATCGGGCGGGTCCGCAGATCAGTCCGGACGGAAAGCGACTGGCGTTCCTCGCCCCGGTCAACGGCGTGCTCAACGTGTGGGTCGGGCCGGCGGACCATCCCGACCAGGCCAAGGCGGTTACCAACGACACGTCGCGCGGCATCCGCAGGTACTTCTGGGCCTACACCAACCAGCACGTGATCTACATGCAGGATAAGGGCGGCGACGAAAACTGGCGCGTATACAGCGTTGATCTCGACAAAAACGAGGTCAAGGACCTGACACCGTTCGACAAGGTGGCGGCGCGGGTCCAGGAGGTCAGCCACAAGATTCCTGATGAAATCCTCGTCGGCTTGAACAACCGCAATCCGCAGTATCACGATGTTCACCGCGTCAACATCCGCACCGGTGAAACGAAGCTCGTCACCGAGAACAACGAGTTCGCCGGGTTCGTTACCGATGACGACTACAGCGTTCGCTTTGCCATGCAGATGACGCCCGACGGCGGCAGCGAACTCCGCAAATCCGACGGCAAGGGCGGATGGGAATCGTTCATCAAGATCGCCATGGAGGATTCGCTGACCACGCAACCGCAAGGCCTCGACAAGAGCGGCAAGACCCTCTACATGCTCGACAGCCGCGGTCGTGATACAGCCGCATTGGCGGCGCTCAACCTCGATACCGGCAAGAGCAAGATTCTCGGCGAGGATTCCCGCGCGGACGTGGACGACGTAATGATCCACCCGACCGAGAAGAACGTCCAGGCCTACTCCGTAAATTACGAACGCATCCAGTGGAAGATCGTCGACCCATCGATCCAGAAAGACCTCGACTATCTTCGCACCGTCGCGGACGGCGATATCAACGTCACCAGCCGATCGCTGGATGATACGCGATGGATCGTGACCTACGTCATGGACGACGGTCCGGTCCGCTTCTATCGCTACGATCGTCCGCAGAAGAAGGCCGCGTTCCTATTCACGAACAACGAACGGATAGCGAACGTCACCCTCGCCAAGATGACGCCGGTGGTCATCAAGTCGCGCGACGGATTGGAATTGGTCAGCTACCTGACGCTTCCCGCGACGGAGAAGGCGTCCGGCGGCACGCCGCATCCGGGCAAGCCGCTCCCGATGGTCCTCTACGTTCACGGCGGCCCATGGGCCCGCGACCAGTGGGGGTTGAACTCCTATCACCAGTGGCTTGCGAACCGCGGATACGCCGTGCTGAGCGTCAATTACCGCGGTTCCACCGGATTCGGCAAGAGCTTCATCAACGCGTCCAACATGGAATGGGCCGGCAAGATGCACGACGACCTGATCGACGCCGTGAATTGGGCCGTCAAGGAGCAGATCGCCGACCCGAAGCGCGTGGCCGTCATGGGCGGCAGCTACGGCGGCTATGCGACGCTTGTCGGTTTGACATTTACGCCCGACACGTTCGCCTGCGGCGTGGACATTGTCGGTCCGTCGAGTCTTGCGACGCTTCTCAACACGATTCCGCCGTATTGGGCGCCGATGATCGAAACGTTCACCAAGCGCGTGGGCGATCACCGCACCGAAGAAGGCCGGTCCTTCCTCGCGCAGCGCTCGCCGCTGACCTTCGTCGATCGCATCAAAAAGCCGCTCCTGATCGGCCAGGGTGCGAATGATCCGCGCGTCAAGCAGACCGAAGCCGACCAGATCGTCAAAGCCATGCAGGACAAGAAGATTCCCGTAACCTATGTGCTCTATCCTGATGAGGGCCACGGATTCGCTCGACCGGAGAATCGCATGTCGTTCAACGCGGTCGCTGAGGCGTTTCTCGCCCAGCATCTCGGCGGGCGGTTCCAGCCGATCGGCGGGGACTTCAAAGGATCGTCCATCGGCGTCCCGACCGGCGCCGACCAGGTGCCCGGACTGAGCGTGGCCATTCCCAAGGGCAACTGATGTAACAAGGGACACGCGCCTGCGACCGGGCCGGAATGCAGCATCCGGCCCGGTCGTGGACCATGATCGCCCCCATCGTTTTTTGACGTCCTGCCGTTTGGACTTTTTGCCGTTTGGACTTTTCGACGTTTACTCTTTGAGGTGTGCTTCGAGCTTGCGCAGCGCCTCGCCCTCGATCTGCCGCACGCGCTCGCGCGTCAACTTGATCTTGACCCCGATCTCTTTGAGTGTGAGCGGTTCGTCGCCGTCCAGCCCGTAACGCAACCGGAGAATTTTCGACTCCCGCTCGTCGAGGTCGCCCAGCAGGCCGATGATCCGCGCCGCCTGCGATTCCGATAGCATTGCATCTTCGGGCGACGGCGTGCGCTCGTCACGTAGACCTTCGGTCAAAGTCGCCCCGTTGGCGCCTTCAGAGTCGTACGTCGGCGTAGAGACGGCCTTGACCGCGCTGCGGATGTGCTTGACCTTGCCGACCGTCATTTCCAGCCGCTCGGCGAGCTCCTCGATGGTCGGAAGGTGCCCCTCGGTTTCGAGGAACTGCTCCCGCATCTCGCGGAAGCGGGAGATCATTTCGACCATGTAGGCCGGAATGTGGATCGGCTTGTCGCTGTTGATCAGGCTGCGCTTGATCGACTGCTTGATCCACCAGGATGCATACGTGCTGAAGCGCGTATTGAGACCGGGATCGAAGCCCTCGACGGCCCGGATCAGGCCGAGGTTGCCTTCGTTGATCAGGTCGTTGAGCGGCGCACCGCGCTTCGCGTATTTCTTGGCGATGTTGACGACGAGGCGCAGGTTCGACTTGACCATCTGCTCGCGGGCGACGGCGGCATCGCCTTCGATCTGCTCACGGTCATCGAGCGAGACCTCGCCGCGCGCGAACCGCTCGGCGACATGCTGTCCCTCGCGCACGATCGCGGCCAGTCGCTTTTCGTCCTCAGCCGAAAGCAGCGGCGCTTCGTTGATCTGACGCAGGTAAACTTGTAGGCCGGTATCGACAGCGATGGCACCACCCTCCACGCTCGTCTATGGATTCCGGCGTTTCCCCGCGCGCTGATCGTTGAGTCCCGACAGCGCGTAATGGTCGGCCGGCAGCTACTCCGTTTCGTCCGCCCTTGACAAAACACGCGGCGAAGCCGCACGAGCACGCGAAGCGTGCGTGTCAAGGGTCCGCCGATTCTTTCGCGGGCTCTTCCCGCGGCGGAGGCGGCACATGCGGAATGGGCTGGATCACGCCCGACGATTCGGGTCCGGGTCCGTGAAGCCCTCCGCGGCGGACCTTGGGGGCCGACGCCGCGCCGGATTCCGCATCCTGCTCGGCGGACCACTCGGCGCGCTTCTTGGAAAGCCCGATCTTTCGCTCGACGGCGTCCACTCGGAGAATCTTGACCAGAAGCTTGTCCCCGATCTTGACCTCCGCGTGCGGGTCCTCGACCTTATGATCGGCTAATTCGCTCACGTGCAATAGACCTTCGAGGTCTTCCTCCAACTCGACGAAGACGCCGAAGTTGGTGATTTTGGTGACCGTGCCCTCGACGATCTGTCCGGGGATGTAGTTTTCCGGAACCGCGCGGGACCACGGATCTTCGTGAAGCTGCTTGAGGCCCAGGGCGATCCGCTGTTTTTCCTCTTCTACCTTCAGAACGACGCATTCAATCGTATCGCTCTTCTTGAGAAGCTCGGACGGGTGTCCGATCTTCTTGGTCCAGCTCATATCGGACACGTGCAGCAACCCGTCGATGCCGTCCTCGATCTCGACGAAGGCCCCATAATTCGTCAGGTTGCGAACACGCCCCGCGATCCTCGTGTTGGGCGGATATTTCTCGGCCACGTGCGTCCAGGGGTTCTCCTGCGTCTGCTTGATGCCCAGCGAAATCTCCTGTTTGCCCTTGTTGATGTCCAGCACGATGACGTCGATCATGTCGCCGACCGTGAGCATTTCGGACGGGTGATTGATTCGCCGAGTCCAGCTCATTTCGCTGATGTGCACCAGACCTTCGACACCGGCCTCGAGCTTCACGAACGCCCCGTAGTTCATGATATTGACGACCTCGCCCTTATGGCGCGAGCCGACCGGGTAACTCTTCTCCACCTCATCCCAGGGATTGACCTTGAGCTGCTTGAGGCCCAATGCGATCTTTTCCTTGTCGCGGTCAACGCTGAGGATCTTGACCTCGACTTCGTCGTCGATCCTGAGAATCTCCGACGGATGTCCGACGCGATCCCAGCTCATGTCCGTGATGTGCAACAGACCGTCGATGCCGCCCAGATCGACGAACGCGCCGAAGTCGGCGATGTTCTTGACCATGCCCTTGCGCGTCTGCCCGACCTCAAGCGTCGACATCAACGCCTCCTTGGCCGTTGAACGCGCCTCCTCGATCAGCTTGCGCCGCGAAATCACGATGTTGCGGCGCTCGGCGTCGATCTTGAGAATCTTGGCTTCGATCGTCTTGCCGATGAACTCGCCGATGTCGCCGGGGCGGCGGATATCCACTTGCGAGGCCGGCAGGAACACCGGGTACCCGATGTCCACGAGCAGTCCGCCCTTGATTTTGCGCATCACGCGACCTTCGACGTTGTCGCCTTCGTTCTTCGTGCTGACGATGCGCTGCCAGTTGAGGACGCGGTCGGCCTTGCGCTTCGACACGACGATGTGCCCGCTGTCGGATTCGACGGCGTCGAGCCAGACCTGAACGTCATCGCCGATCTCGAGCGACGATGGATCATCCCACTCCTCGGCGGGGATGAGGCCTTCGCTCTTGAGACCGACATCGATCACGATGTCGTCGCCGGCCCGCCCGACCACCACGCCCTTGAGGATGGATCCGGGTTTGAATTCCTCGCTCTGCTGGTCGATCATTTTTCCGACCAGCGCGTCGCTTGTGGTCGCGCCGAGGAGTTGGGCGAGTTCGTCGTCGATTCCGCCCTGAAGGTCGATTTCCGCGATGAGGTTTTGGTCTACCATGTCTCGTAAACTTTGTCCGGCCGACGAAAGGAAAACGCTCAGAGGGAGCGCGGGCGTGTGCCGATGCCGCCGGAGAAATGCAGCGCGCAAACGCCATAATCGCCGTCACGAACGCGGCCCAAGCCGCGTCTGTCGCGTGAACGGAGTGTCGAAACTATAACGCCGACCGCGTGGACTACCAAGCTTGTCGGCGCGCAAAAAACCCCTTGCTCGCTGGATCGTGTGGAAGCCGACCCATGCAGCCGTCCGCCTCGAAAACGCGTGTCTAGCACACGCTGAGCTTCTTGAAACCGTGACGCCGCTTGCGACTCAGGAGCTTGCGACCGTTGTGGGTGCGCATCCGTGCGCGAAAACCCTGCTTCCGCGCCCGCTTCACCTTGCTGATTCGTTTCGGATAGTGCATCGAACCTCACCTCGTAAGCTCCCGCCGCCGCATCGGCCGCCGAAGCGATTGATCTCCCTTCCATACCGAGAACCGCCAGTTTACCCGTTGCCCGCCAACTCGACAACCCGGAAACCTTGTGGCGTCCGGAGGATAAAAAACAGTTGACCGTCAGGCGACACGAAGTTAAGTTGGGCCAGCTTTGTTCCGAAATGGAAGAAGGTGCAAGGTTGGGCAACTGTAAAGTCCGACTGACAGTACGGTTACGCTGGTAACGGTTTTCGCCGATACCGGCCTGTGGCGAAAGGTGCGGGCGGAGTGTTCCGTTCGCGGCTTTCGCCACCGGCCCGTTGGGGACGGTCTCGTGAGCGATTCGGATGTGTCGGCGCAGGCCGAACAGGTATTGGGCTACGCGTTTCGCCGACCCGAACTACTCGTCAAATCGCTGACCCATTCCTCCATCGCCAATTCCAGGGGCGAAAGCAACGAACGCCTCGAGTTCCTGGGCGACGCCGTGCTCGGCATGGTGGTCTGCACCGAACTCTACGAACGGTTCGGCGATTGGCAGGAGGGCGATCTCACCAAGGTCAAGTCGGTGGTCGTGTCGCGGCGGGTCTGCGCGGAGATCGCCGACCGCATCGGGCTGACCGACCTTCTCATCCTCGGCAACGGCGTGGGCGTCCGACACAGTCTGCCGATGTCGCTTCGCGCGGCCGTTTACGAAGCCGTCATCGGAGCGATCTACCTCGACGGCGGGCTGGAACCGGCGCGCGAGTTCATTACCCATACCATGTCGCCGCACCTCGATCAGTTTACGGATTCGCAGAATCACGAAAACTACAAGTCGGCGTTGCAGCAGTACGCTCAACGGCAACTATCAGCCACACCGATCTACGAAGCCCTCGATGAGCAGGGGCCGGACCACAGCAAATGCTTCGAGGTCTGCGTCGTACTCGGCGGCGAGCGCTTCCCCAGCGCCTGGGGTCCCAGCAAGAAGGAGGCGGAGCAAGAGGCCGCCAAGCGGGCGCTCGAGGCGCTGCTCCAACAGGACACGGGTCGCGAGCGATCCGACGGGTAACCAACGGCGCTCTCGCAGTCAATCGTGCTGTTTCCCCGCGAATCATCATCGGGTGCATAACCGTTTGTGCGTCCTCCCCGGCCTGAAAGGCCGGACGAACATAATCCCATGAAAGGCTGTCTCCTTCCTAAATGCGAAAACCACCGGACAGTGTACCGTCCGGCAGGAGACAGCCTTTCATGGGATTACTTCAGATCAGGCCTCCGGCCTGGCCTGACGGCGGATTATGCAATTACGGTCATGCACCCGGTCTTTGGTTTTCAGTTCCTTTTTGGCACGCGGAGTGCTATGATGGTCTGACCGAAAGGTCGATTTATCGGCCTGTGCGATCCGGTACGTCTTTTCGCGGGTTGTATGCCCATTGGAACTCCCCAATCCCGTGGCGTCTTGAACAGTTTCGGAGCACGCCCCATGCAACGAAAACACTTCGGTCTGGCTCTTGTCGATCTGCTCGCCGTAGCGGCCCTTGGTGCGGTGTTGCTCGCGATCGGCGTGCCGACGCTTTCCCGTGCCCGCGAACTGAGCAAACGGATGACGTGCAGCGTGAACCTCGCCGGGATCGGTGCATCGGGGTCGATCTATGCGGCCGCGAACAAAGGAAGCTGGATGATTCCAGCCTTTCAGCGCGCCAAAATCGATCACGAAGGCATCGACTACCTCGCGGGCAGTCAAGTCAGCCCGATCGGCAGCGAGCAACCGGGCGAGGTTGGTTTTGTGCGTTGGCGTGAGAGCAGGTCGGAGACCGCCACGTCTCCAGCGGGGGGCAGCACGGCTGTTTCGGTAACCAGGGCTTACTGGATGTTGGTCCGCTCCGGCGACGTTACGGTCAAGCAGTTTATCTGCCCGAGTTCGGGCGATAACGAGGATCCGACGGAAAACCTCGACCTGTATTACGATTTCACTCAGTACACGAACATCAGCTACGGGTATCTGGTTCCGTTCGGACCAAGGGACACGCAGCCGCGCGAGGGGATGGACAATCGCCAAATTCTCGGGGCCGACAAGGGCCCCTTTTATACCACCCGCTATACTCCGTCGTGGCTTATTTGGAATGGGACGGAAATCACACCCATTACGCTCAACAACTCGCCGAGAGACTGGCAACCGTACAATTCACCCAATCACGGGGGCAGCTGGATTGGAGAGGGTCAAAACGCGCTTTATGCCGATGGCCGTGTCGAGTTTCTGCGCAGACCGACCGGCGGAGTCGACGACGACAACATTTACACGCTAATGAGAAAGGAGTGGGGGCCATTGCCAGACAACAGAATCCACGGCGACACGCCTCATTGTTGTTCCTATTATCTGAATCCCTATCCCGGACAAGGAGCGTTCGGCTCCGGACCGGGTAGGTACTCCTCTACGGATTCACTAATCTATCCATGAAGAAGGGGCTGGTTTTGAAATGTGTCTCGCCGTCCAACGCCTGAAAGCGTCTAACAGAACCCCAAGCGCAAGCGCGGGGCCAATCAGAGCGTGGAGTGGAAGCGACACGACAGCCACTGAGGAGTCGGAATCACATCCGCTCGCTCCCGCTCGCGGCTCTGTTGGCCGGTCGCTTGCGCTCCCGGTTCTGTTAGAGGCTCTCAGACCGCTGATCTGCGGGTTCGTGATCGCGGCAGCGGTCTGTTCTCAGACGCAAACCGCGTCGGCTCAACTCGTTTCCTTGCAATGCTGCACCGTCCAGGCCGATCTTGAAAAAATCGGCAACTGTGTTTCCGGCCCCGGCGGACTGACTCGCCCGGCGGACTGCGAGCCTGGCGCGACCTGCGTACTTGGATTCGGCCCGGACACAAACCTGATGACACCCCTTTGCGATCCCGAGCGCACGACGATCCCGGATTTTTCTCGCGCTTATTGTAGCGGCTGGACCGACCCCAACGCGACAATCACTGCTGAGTGCGTGGCCAAATCCGGCGGCGGCATCACCATCTTCGAGGTCTTCGACGACGAACAGGACGGCGATTTCGACCTGCGCGACGTCAAGTCGTTTCAGGAGCTTTATCAGGTTACCCCGAACCAGATCCAAAGCGACGCCATACTTGTGGCTCTCGAATGCTGCGTCCCCGAAAGTGTCGTGCGTGATATAGGCCGGTGTCTCTCCGGCCCCGTGGTCCACCAATTCGTCGGACGCCCGCCAAGAGTCATCAGCACCCCTCCCCCCTGCAACGAGGACATTCGTTGCACGCTTGGTTTTTCCGCCACCGTCGAACTCGGCGACTACCAATACCGAATGTGCGCCGCCGGCCTGTCGATCGCTCCCGATGCGTCAGTCGGTTATTGCTCTTCCTGGGAGGTCGCCGAAACGCCGGTCGTATTCGAGTGCCCCGCGAACAAGGCCGCGGGAGTTACGTTCTTTGTGGTGTCCGACTCCGACGGCGACGACGACGTGGACCTCTTCGACTTCGCCGCGTTCCAACGCAGTTTCGATCTACCGTAGGTGCGTCCCCGACGAACTCGCGTTGTTGTTTTTCTCTCCAATCTGTGCACATCTGCGCAATCTGTGGATACAGGCCTTACGCAATCTCGTAAGAGGGTCTAACAGAACCGGGAGCGGAAGCGACCGGGCCGTTGTTTTCCGGCTTTGGTAGAATGCCCCCGCGCTCCAGGTTTTGGTTCTGTTATGTATCCAAAGCCCTCTTGGGCCACCCGATCAGTCCGGCGTCCGCTTCGCTTTGCCTCTCCACGAGGACGCGCTGGCTGACCATCGCGTTGAACCCGCCGGAGGCTTCGAGGCGGCCTTTCGCGGGCACGCCCTTGCCCGCAAAGGAAGAGGCAAAGCGTTGACAGGAGTACATGCAGGCCGGGTATTGAGCCGCGAAAGACGCACGCTATCCGCGTTTTGCGGTTCAGCGTGCGCTTTCTTTTTGAGCGGCGGATAGCCTAGCGATCATAACCTCCAGCGTTTCAATCCGGGCTCGCAATTCCTCTATTTCCCCTTCCCTCGACTTCGACGTTCCGGCTATTTGTGTGGTCGCCCCAACGTCTCGTGGATCCCCGCTCCGATCGGCCTCGTTTTCATGGAGGGCGGGCGGCATGCCTTCGACCTTCGGCATTCCCGGCCGCTCGACCTCGTGAACCGCCGGATCGAACTGGACGATCGCGTCGCGAAGCGCGGTCGCGGCGGTCATATCGAGCGGCGCCCGTGCGCCGACGTTGGTTCGCATGACCTTGAACCGTTCCACCGCATTGTATTTCCGGAGTTCAGGGTGCTTCCGATACTGCTCACGATGGCCGGCCATGGACGGAATCCTCGCCTCCCAGGTTTTTTCTTGAACGGTACTCGTTTCTTCAAAACCGATTCGCAGTCCGTGAACGATGTAGTCGAAGGCGACGTTGGACTTGCCGCCGCGAAGCTCACGAACCAGGAGTTCATTGGTGGTGACCGAGGCGACGAACAGGCCCTCGCACTCGCCGCGCGGCGTAAGGTGGGCGGTTAACCCGATGTCCGGATTCGTGACCCATTGGAAGGTCTCGCCGAGCGTTACACGGGCTTCACCGTTGACCAGGCGCGCAGTCCCGCGCGTGTAGGTGGCGACTTCGTCGCCCTCCGGAGCCGCGTAGACGATCACTCTGTCGTTCTCGAATGGATGGTTCTGCACGAAGTTCTTGGATCCATTCCCGGAGACACTTGCTCCGCCAAATGCGAGCCGGACATAAGTTCCTGAACTCGTGTCTGCCATCTCGCCGCCCCCAGCGATGCCGTCAGCCCAAATTCCCCAACCGCCTGTCGCCAGGGTGGCACTGTCACCGAGATCGTCCTCAAAATAGCCGCCCGCGCCTTGCGCCGCAGTGCCCCTTCCCTTCGCCCAGATTCCGTATTGGTGGTTGTTCCCGTCGCTGTAGGCGAGGCTGGCTTCGCCGGTTCCGTCCGTGTCGTAGAACTGCCCGCCGACCTTGGAACCTTGGGCAACGATGCCCTTGTGACGCCCTTGGCCGTCGTCACCGGCGATCCAAGCCTCACCCGTGCCGTTGGCATCTTTGAGATGCGCTGCCCAGTCTTCCGAGGGGCTGGCGAGTGCCAGGCTGGTGACGTTGAGGCGGGCGTTCGCGTGGGTGTCGGTCATTCCCACGCGGCGGTCGTCCAGGGTCAGGATGACGCCGTCGGTTGGGTTTCCGATGAAGAGCCGTTCGGTACCCCCCTTGGTCCAGAGACGCACGTCGCCGGCACCCGCCCCGCCGACGGCGACGCCCAGGGACAAACCCATGCTGCCGTTGCTTACGCAGAAATCGCCCCACCCGTTGCTCGCCGTCCAACTCCAGTTCGAACCCGCCGCGCCGACGTGAAGCGGCGACAACGGGGTGCCGGTGGCCACGCCGACGTTTGCCGCCGGTTGCAGCAGAAGATGCCCAGTGTCGGTGGTGATTCTCCCGTCTGTTCCATTGTGGGCGAGGGAGAGGTACCGGCCCCAGGTTCCCAAGGAGCCTTGGGTGTCTCCGTAGATGTTCACCGCCGCGTCGAAGGCTCGGTGGTCGCCGTACTGCGAATAGAAACCGAAGGCCTCGTCGGAGTCGTCGTCGCCCGCGATGTAGTGCACGCTGTTGTTGGTGAACTGGATTCCCGGACGATCGGGACCGGCATTCGAATCATGAATGATGAGGTTCGGACCGGCGGCGGCGCTGAGCCGGGCGGAACCGTTGACGTCCAGTTTATGCGCCGGCGCGGATGTTCCGATGCCGACGCTGCCGGAGGACTTCAGGGTCATCACGTCCACGGTCGCTCCGGCCGATTGCGTCCGCAATCGCAGATCGATCGACGACGAGCCGGAGTCGTCGCGGGCTTGCAGGTAGGCCGTTCCCGACGACCGGTCGCCCTCGTAGGCGTGAAGCCAAACATGTCCCTTGCCGTAGTAGTCGCCGAGCACATGCAACGCTTGTTTCGGCGAGCTCGTGCCGAGTCCGACCTTGCCGTCGTTGGCGACGAAGACGCCGCGCGTGTTGCGCGAGAAGACGGCGTAGGGGGTCGCGGTGAGGGGCTGCCGTGGCGAGAGCGTCACGAACGCCCCCGTCAACATCGGATAACGAACGGCAACCTGCAAGTACCGCGCGTCGCCGGTAAACACGTCGGCACCGACATCGACCTGGATCGTGACCAATCCGTTCGCAGCGGTCACTCCGTTGACTTGGTACTCCGTGCCGACCTGTTGGCCGTTGAGCACCGCGTTCCAAACGGAAAATCGAAAATCGGCGTAGTCATTCAGAGGCGCGCCGCCCACTTTGATCTGCCCCTGGTAGGTGAAGGCGGTTGTGAGCGGCGTTTGTCCGCTCACCGTGGATACAAGAAGGACCAGAAACACTGCAACAAACGGTGCCCGACTTGCCATGCGAGTCATTTCAACACCTCTTCAAACCGACGCACCGACGGTACGGGTTGACCGACGGATTCCGTCCAAGACCCGATGCCCAAACTACAACTACAGGGAAGGTTCGGAGAGGTGAGACGGTCACCGGCCCCTAGCAGCCCGTGGTGAAAGTCGTTCGATGGCCGTGGCATGACTCGTGCTGGT
>ERZ1292630.280-Hain-H41-02um-R3-280-length-54766-cov-7_pt1 | contig 31218 bp, 34 predicted proteins | sample MGYA00564408_ERZ1292630 | MGnify/ENA primary metagenome ERZ1292630 (study PRJEB36523, sample SAMEA6512641) | groundwater metagenome | collected 2019-01-08 | study: AquaDiva: Metagenomics assemblies of 32 groundwater samples
ATAGCACACCAACGCCAAATCAATTCCAGCGGCTTTTACTAGTTCATTTTGCAATTTGACGCCATCAATAAATCCTGATGACACAACGTGAAATGCGTCACAATCGATCCCCGCAACATCGAACGACACTGCAACAGTCGCATCAAACAACGCCGGATCAGATAAAATCTTTAATTCTAGTTTTTTGCTTTTTGACAAAACATATTTGTCGCATTGCGGCGCTTGTTTTTTCTCGCTCTTTTCCTTTGACATCTTTTCATATATAACAAAAAAATAATGTAAACTAATATTTATTAACCGTCGTCTTGATCATCGTCGTTATACGCGATTTCGACGCTTTGCTCTGATTTTTGGCTATGTCCATTAGGTTCGTCCTTTGTCGACTTTGCATCAGCCTTAGGCAATCGAACAATAGTTAGATCGCAAAATTTAAACATATTCTTAATATAAGTACCATCGGTATATCCACTGTTGTAGATATGTCCCGCAATATCACCAGATTCCAATGAACGACCAGTTGACCATAGTTGCTGCGCGGCAAGAAATCCGATACATTTAATCAAATCATTCACCAATGACTCAATTTGAATCTTTAATTGGGGTTCAAATGTGCCACCTTCAGGCAAGCCAGTTGTAGTACTCAAATAATCAGACAGTGTCTTGCTAATTGGTGCACTTTGCAAAGTTTCAAACAAATGTTTATTGTCATTAAGAAAGTTAACAACGGCATTCGCAAAATTGTCTTCGCCATCCTTATGTTTGGTCTTCAGAAAATTTTGAAATGCATCACGACTCGCGTAATCAGATGCTTTGCTATTATCGTGATTGCAATCAACATAAATTGTTTCCAACAATCGAATAACTGTATATGCGAGTTCGTGTCTTGCACTTTCAACACCAAAACGTGGCATCGATTTTCGCTTATCTTCTGATTTGTCAGATTCGACTTGTGGCTTTTGCACAGGTGCATCTTGTTGTGGTTTTGGTGCCGCAACAGCGTTCTTAAATGCTGGTCCACTATAAGTGACAATACTCTTTGGCGCACTTCCAACTGGTTTGGTGGTTTTTCGTTCACCATGCAAATTGTATTCGCTAGCAGAATATGGCACATAACCAGGTCGCACTTCCATCAAATACAGCAATGATTTGCGGCAATTTGCATCTACAATTGATCCTAACATAGTTGCATGATGCGTAAATCCCTGTGTTCCTCCACGCGTCCAGTCTAATTGAACCAAACCTTCGTTAGAAACTTCGTTATCCCTCGCAGAACGCAAATTCTTAAGTTTTGCCAATTTCTCTTGTGCAACCTTTTTTTCTTCTTCAGTTTGTGGTTTACGCTTTTTTCCATCAGCTTCAACGACTGGTGTAACAGTTGGTGTAACAGTTGGCGCTGGTTCAGCCTTTGGTCTACCACGTCGTGACGTTTCAACTGGTACAACTGGTACAGTTGGCATAGGTGGTAATTGCGTTGGCGCCACAACAACCTGTTGATCAGCCATGAAATTATTTTTTCTTCCTGCACGACTCATTTCAGAACTTATACGAATATTGTTAAATGTCTTTAGACGAATAAACTATATGTGAAAAGCCTCAACAATCTGGGAAATTCTTATATCACAATAGTAATTTTCAATTTTCATTTTCGCCAATTTGATATTAACGGATATAAGTGTATTATGTAACGGCGAGATTCGTGTAAAAAAATTACTGTCGACGCAGATAGATAGTGATTTAGCGATATTTTGTCGTTGCCATATCAAACCGATAAGTACTCTGCATACATCGGCTAACGTGAGATTGGTTGCATTAATGTCACACATTTGTAATTAAGTGTGTGATAGCAATCAATCAGCGATTTTTTCTGCGTACTTTATGGCCAAATCGATAATATCGTTTTTTTCTGAGTTCGACGGAACATAATTACATTTTTTTGCCATGAATGTTTCAAAATCGACGGAGTCGGCCAAATCTGGAACTTCAGCCTTTTTAATGTTTTCAACGAATGTTTTAATTTGCACTTGCCGTGTGAAACTGCTCATTGTAAATTTGTGGCAAATAATGTAGTAAATCGGCTCTGCAGCCCATGGTTCACGCAACACATATACGTCTTCAAATATGCTCTCCATCACGTTCAAGATGTAAAATAACGTCTTTTTGTCGTATTTCGACGGCATAGCAAACAGCGCCGTACTATTTTTTGCCAATACAATTGTAGACAAATACAACACGTACATAAGTTTCCAGCATTCGTCACATGGCACAGTAAAAGATACAAAATCAAACCGTTTGTTCGCAACAACGCGTTCCTCGAGTTTAAGCACGGCGTGTTCGCCAAATAGGTCTTTAATACCCAAATAAGTAAATTTGCCGTTTGTCTTATATGGCAGTTGTTCACGTTTGCTAACATCAAAAATCGTAATGTTCCAGTCATTTATATCGCACAAATTAACAAATGGCAAAGATACTGCATCGTAGATGCACATGGCATTGAGTAAATTATGTTGTGTTTGCCGCACAAAATTGTTATTGATGTACGATGTAAGGAATACGTAATAGCAAACATCGTTGCTAAACACCGAATTATCTACTATGGATGTGTAATTGGGCGATATTTTCGTTGAGCTCTTCAGTTCTATTTGTTTGTCGTTGTTTTTCGTCAATTTCATGCCACACATCGAGCGCAGTGTTCGCTCAGTGGTTTTCACATGAAATAGGAATTCTTGCTTTTGTTCCATTTTGTTATATATTGTTTTTCATATTTTATATACAATGGGTGGTGGAGCGTCATCGTCGGTTACTGTGAGTATTACAACGAAAAATGTCGCAGAGGTACTTTCGCGTTCTATTATGAAATGCAGTGCCGGTGGCACAACCGTGCAAACATTTAAAGTAATCGGCAGTGGCAACGTTGTAAAAGCGCGTCAAGTGCAACTGTTTAAACTTTCCAATACGTGCAATAATTCGGCAGAAAACATAACAAAATTACAACAAGATGTGGCAAACAAGATCGAAGAAACAGCAAAAACGCAAAATGTCGCACTACTTGGTGTGCTTGGTAGCAGCGATTCGGAGGTCAACACAAATATCGTAAATGAGATACAAGCCAAAATTACAAATGAGGCAATTTCCGATATTCTAACAACTGTTTCATCGACGCAAGAGACACTCATCATTGGCGACAATAATATTGTTAATATCACGCAAGAACAAACAACGGAAATTCTCACCGAAGCATGCCAAAATGTAATTAGCAGGTTAGATTCTGTGCAAAAAATAGATAACAAAGTGAAAGCGGATGCCGAGGCCGTTGTCAATAACCCAATTTCACAAATACTTGACAGTATATTTAGCGGACTTGCTGGATTGTCGTTTATTTGGCTTCTTGTGATAATTGTTGTTGCAATCGCTGTGGTTTTAGTTGGGCCAAAATTGCTTGGTGCATTCCTTGGGGTGGATGATGGCGGTGTGACAGAAAAAAACACAATCACAATAACTAATTAATGTTGCTGATAATGCTATTTTTTTAACATCTGGCTATTTTTTAACATCTGGCTATTTTTTTAACCGCTGATAATGCTATTTTTTTAACCGCTGATAATGCTATTTTTTTAACTATATAAATGACACTTGTCGAACTATTCGAATGTTGCGGCAATCTTATAGTGCTACTAATTGTCGCAATTTTTGTATGGTTCACAACTGGTGATGTAGATGCAAAACACGGCGGCAACTACAAAATTCGCATCGAAGACAAACCGGACAAACCAGAAATAATCGAAAAAGGACCAATTGTTGCCAACGCATCGTTCGACGAGTACGAAGATATCGCCACTTATGAGTATAAAATGACCGATGTCGTGTCCAAAATTAAAAATATAGTTGTCGACGGAGCTAATTTTATACACTACATCAAAAAGCCAAACGAAAACTTTAATTCTGCACTCCAACAAATGGTAACAATACTACTGAAACAGTTTAAGAATAAAAAAATTTACATAATCCTGAAAGACGACGGCAACGGTTACGACATCAATCTTGTCAAAAAACTCGCAACAAAATCGATAAATATCATAATTTGTCAAGGCGACGGCAAAGCTCGCGACGATTATATTGCCATTTTACTCGCCGACAAACTTGGCGACGACACGATTTTGTTGTCGCGCGATCGTTACCGCAACATGTCTGATATCGCGAAAAACTCCCCAGACCAATATACAGTATATGGCGACAACAAAGCAGAAGTGAAAAAAAATTTAAAAATTAAAAAGATGCAAAATGCGGATTCTGACGAACGTGTTTTGACAAATCCACAAATCGGAAGATGGTCGATAGACAAAAAACATTTCGGATTTGCATCAAATTCAAAAATAGACGAGGGGTTTTGGTTTCGAATACCACTTTCTGGATCCGATTCAAGTAGATATTCGTTTGTGTTTCACGATGTCAGCGTCTAATCTATAGGGATGTCAACCGTATTAATACCGTTTGCCGTCATGTGCATGCGTGATAATTTTTCTGTAACATCGCTGGTATATGTCTCAATTTTTTCGAAATGATTACTTGATGTGACTTCGCGAATTGGATCAACAGCTAATTTGAACCCGATACCACATGCTTTGATCTCTTCGCGAAACATCATCGCGGCCCAAGTTGACTTGATCTTGAAAATTTCAGCTGCATCACCACAGTTGTTGCACTTGTAAATATTTTCTTTGGTGTTCACGATCGCTGCCGTACCGCATCTGCAGATGTATTCGTCGATTCCATCAGAGTGGTTTCCATATTTTTCTGCCAAAATTGATGCCGAACCATGTGACATAATAACGTCGCGCTCCATTTCACCGATACGCAGACCACCTTTATAGCCTTGTCCATCACGCGGTTGACGCGTAACTGCATCCATTTTTGGATGTGTGACACAATATTGTGTATCCGCAACAAATTTCAACAGTCGTTGATAAAAGTTCGGACCCATGAAAATTGCAGTGCGTATATATTCGCCAGTCATTCCGTCGATTAAATATTCGTAGCCGTGGCGATTGTACCCGAGTTTTTCGAGCATATCTGAAATTGCGTCGATGTCGATTTTTTTGAAAAACGTACCGTCGTAGTTCGCACCCCTAATTGCGCAGACTTTTGCAACTAAAGTTTCGATCAAAGTACCAATTGTCATTCGTGTGGGAATTCCATGTGGGTTGAAAATAATGTCTGGACGAATGCCAGTTGTCGTTGTTGGCATATCGGAATCGTTCAACAAACGCCCCAAGATACCTTTTTGGCCGGCACGCGACGAAAGTTTATCACCGACTTCAAGTTCACATATTTTTACATATTTAATCTTGATACATCGTTCATTCGCATTATCGCAAAATAACACGTCGACAATGATCCCCTGTGCATCTTTGTCGTATCTTATTGACTTGTCAATGAGCGTAGTTTTCTGATTTTTTGTCTTTGACAGATTTTGCATTTTCGTGAACTTCGCAATCACAATATCACCGTTTTCGATGATAACACCAGGTTGCACAATGCCATTTGTCAATTTACTGAAGTTGCCACTCTTTTTCTTATCTGTCAGCTCTTCATTTGGAATGCCAATTGTTTCTTTTGGGTCCAAAATAACGTCGATTGTGTTATATTTTGCACCGCTAAATAATCCACGTTCAACAGCTCCTTTTGCCATAACAATCGAATCTTCCTGATTTTCACCATGTGAACAATTAATCGCAATAATGGTATTATTCCCACTTGGCGGTAAATAATTATCAATGAATGTCGTCACAACTGGGCTTTCAAGCGTGGTCATTACAAACGTGCCCTTTTCGGTATTATATGGCCAATTATCTACTGGCAAACTACATGCTTGCTTCACGTGCGACGTTGCGTATACATTACGCGTCACCTGATTATGCGAGCCATACGGTACTTTAAGTGCCGTAATTCCCAGCAACAATTGCGGAATATCGACGTGCGTGTATGGCCGTTCGGGATTATAGCATTCTTGATTAAGTCGCGCAATATCTGGGCAAATGAAGCAATTTGCGTTTTGTTCTTCAGTTGAAATGTATTCGATTTTCTGCTCGTCAATTAGATTTGCGATTGTTTTTTTGCCACTGTTCAGTTGCTCGATGTCCTTTTTCGTAAGTAATGTATATTGGAAGAAATTCTCAAAATCAGCCGCAGTAGCATAATCTACAGTTGATTTTGCCGATTTTGGTAGTTTTTTCGTGCCATTAAGCGATTTGACCGATGCAACATTGCGGAAACATTCATCGCGTTTGTTGTTATAAACGATAGTAATCAATCGCGTCATGCGACCAATGTCAACAAAGAAATGTACTTCGTTTTCATTTGTATCCCAATAAATCGTCGCTTGAATGTCGATTTGTTTTTGTCGACGTAATTTTCTGTATTTGTCAACGAGATAATACGGATACTGCGTATATCCGACAAGATTGCCATTGACATATACGTACGCATATTCTTTTGTTGAAATATCGGCTGGATACAAAACATTCTCTTCAACAATAACATATTCGTCTTTGCGCAATAGCATACGTATAAATACACTTTGCGATGGTCTGGCGATTTCGGCACCAAGTGCCAGTTGCTTCTTTGTACCAACACCGGCACCTTCTGGCGGAGAATGAATCGGGCAAATATATGCAACACCAGAATTATGCACCTGTCGCATTTGAACTGACCTGTCGGATTGTTTTGAACTAATATTCCCCTGGTTAGAGCTAACTTGGCGCAATGTGCTGATTTGGTGTGTGATGTTTTTTGGCTCGATACGTTGTGCACCAAGACGATTTGTCACTAATTGGTTGCCAAGTCCAGAGTTTTCGAAACGACTCGTTGCAATAATCTGATTCAGAAAGTTTTCAAAACTGCTTAATTTAATGCTATTTTTAATCATTTGCGCGAGTGGCACCATATTAAATGGCAATTCGCGGAATTTAGTTACAATTGCGCGACCAGCACTTGCGGCAACAACACGTCCAAAAATTTGTTTGATAGTTTTGCTAAGATTATCACCAGCTGTATTCATACGTTTGATAGTGTAACTGTCGCGATCTGTTGGTGCCGAAACACCGAGGAAAACCTTCAATATTTTGCGAACAAGCATTGCCAAAAATCGTAACTTTTGATTTCTCACATCTGGAATCGTGCCAATATGTGGCAGAAAATACGTGTCAATTGTATTTATAACTTCCTCGATAATAATGTGACGATTACTTGGGACTTTATCGAGGTTCAGATACGATATTTTTGCTGAAGGAATCGATTCCACCATACTATCTACGCATTCCATTGACTCTACAATATCGACGTACGATCTGTTTTTAACTGTGCCATATGGCGCATTCATGGCCTCTTTCAATATTTTTAATATATTTCCATTTGTTTCGTCGTTGTAATCTTGCACGATGTTGTCGAAAACTGTTTTATCGTCGACCCAACCTAAAATTCGAAACAGCGTAAAGAATGGGAATTGCACGCCAGATAGCTTATTTCGGTTAATTTGTATAGTAATGCGATTATCGTGGTGATATGTAATGATCAACATGTCCGAATTCTCGTTGCTATCTCCGGCTTTTGACAGAAAATCCAATCTAATCACGCCATTGTTGTTTCCAGTTGTAAAATAAACTTTGGGTCTATTAAATGTCGTGGATTCCGTGTTGTCGATGGCATATGGATGTCCGAAAATCAGATAACCACCAGGATCGCAAATTGACTCATTCATTACTTTAAGCTCTTGGTCGGTTTTTCCATATGTGTGGCACAAGATGCTACCTTTAATAATTGGCACATTTGCAATGGCATAATTTGACACACTTTCTTTGCGTGTTGCAATCACAGATCCGTCGGCGGATATTGCATTTGCCTCAACGTCAAAATCGACAGATAAACTACCACCATAAACGCGACCCGTGCGCATTGCGACCATTGGGGTCAACGGCACCTCAACATTTTCTTTGTTGAAAAATGGGCGTTTGATATAAATATCTGTAAAACGCAATGCACAGTCGATTCTCGCGATTTTCTTTTCGTCTTCGGTTGAATTGCGTTGATTTACTATTTTGCGCCCAATGTTAAATGTGCGCGTGATGATATCCTTGAGTCCGCTTGAATACAAATGGTTGGCACTTTGCAAATGATGGTCTGTGAGTGGTTTTCCACGGACTATCGCGTCGGCAAGTCCCATTAATTCCTCATCGTCGAATAGTTCAACTGAATTAACAATTGGCACCTTAACTTCCGCCATTTTAATCTTGTATATATTATATTAACTATTCATTTTTTATAAGCTAAATACATTGCAACTCAGCGCTTGTTAAGTAATTTACTTTTTAGATTTCACGTATTAGTATATAAGATGAGTGCCAACAATAAGTTTCGCGAACTTTGCGACGCGTGCACATATCCAGTAGTACTTGAATGGTTGGCGGAATCATTAAATTTAGATATCGCTACATTAGATAAAGACTATTTGCCATTGGATGCGGATATACTAATTTTGGATGTTGAAAGCAAGAATATGTCGCTATGTGCATTTGTGGACGATAACGATATTACGTGTTTGGATAGAAAATATTTGACATTTGACAGTGTAGCTGATGCATGTGCGGGGTTTTGCACGTCGATAGCTGACATCTACAAAATGCTCGAACCGAAATTGCAGGCAATAGAAGATTTCGACCTGGTTGATGTGCGATTTAATGGTGCCGATTCGTTTTTCTATTTCCAGTTGCGCAATAAGCCATTAGATAAGCGTAATTTTCTGACAAATGAGCTTAAACATATAAGTGATGCTGTTAACGATGAAAACAAAGCCGAATGCGCGCAACTGTACCAATTAATTAACAAACAGCTGGAAACTATCACGGACGATGAAATTAATAAGACAAATGAACGAATTAACAAGTTTGCCGCATCACATCCGCAGTTGTGCAACCGCATGAAGTTCATGTTAGAAGATGCGGCAGACAACGATGAATTTGAAGAAAAACTCCTTGCGCGTTTGCCAAAAATAAGTGATATCGAATACTCTAATGAAACTATAGATGTGAAAGAAAAGCTGACAAATATGTTTAACAAAAAATAAGATAACATATAACAATGGCGCTGGAACAATCGATTCGAAAGTTGGTCGCTGAGTGCGAAAATAATATCAGATTACATGAAAATGAATTGGAAAATGCGCGACGATCGCTGATGCAAGCATTAGAGATTGCCAAGTTGAACAATATTGACATAGTGGAGCAGCTAACAGATAACAGACAAACGGAATTAGATGTATGTGATGCATTCGAAAAAGAAAAAGATATTTACGATATTATCGCCGATCGCAAACGTGAAATGGCGAATGAATTAGAGGCTAAACAGCAAGACATTATTAATGACAGTGAAGTTAAACAGCAAGGTAGTGAAGTTAAACAGCAAGGTAGTGAAGTTAAACAGCAAGACATTATTAATGACAGTGAAGTTAAACAGCAAAGTAGTGAAGTTAAACAGCAAGACATTATTAATGACAGTGAAGTTAAACAGCAAGACATTATTAATGACGAGTTAGAGATTGAAGAAATTGTAACTGATTTGTCAGCAGTTGCCAATCCCATGCTTGAGTTTATTAAGGTTAAAAAGAACATTGAACCCCTACCACAAAAAGTGCCCAAAAAGGTGGAATTTGATTTAGTCGAGGAAAACGAGATGGAAATCGAAGAAGAGAATGAGATTTTGTCGAAAATAGCCGACAAAGCAATGCGTGAAATAGTCGACAAAGTATCAAAGCGTTCCAATAACATTATTCCACAAAAACCAAAACCCAAAGAAATTGATTCAATAACATCACTACATCGTCTATCGCAAACAGAGCAAGAAATACTTTTCCGTAAAATCTACACGAAAGCAAAAATGATCGTCACAGAAACACATCCTAATTTATCTGGCGCCGAACTAGCAGAAAAAATCAACGAACAAGCGGACAAATATTTGAAAACGGCCATGCGTACAACAGGCAAGCCGACATTTTGTTAAAGCCAGCTATTAAGTGTAACAACATTATTTTTTTAGTTAAAAACTGAAAATCCGAATATATAAAATGGAGTTCGCCGAGTTGAAACTGAAATCGCGCGGCGACACATTCAAAGAATTACCAGAAAACTCAAAAAGCTACACGATCAACAAATTGCAAACAGCAAAATCGGAGTTAAATTCAATAAAAAAGAAACTTGATGACATTTTCAAGGACAAACGACAATGGACTTGGCAAAATCTCGACCCCTTCAAACAGGAAAAACGTATAATTTCATATCTCGGTAATACTACCAATGTGTCAAACGCATGGTTGAAATTTTACGAACTTATAAATCACTACAAATTATTTGACGAGACGAAATCTATTTTGCATTTCGACAATGCCGCGTTTCCTGGCGCATTCATTCTCGCTGCGTATCACCATGCGCATACAATCAAACATGGCAATGACTATGTCAAATACGATTGGGTAGCGTCAAGTTTAGTCGAAATCAACAACGACGACAGCGAGCCACTCGAAGACAAATATATGCTTCATAAAAATTACAAGGAAAAATGGCTAATGAATGAAAAAAATAATGGCGATGTACTTTCTGTTGCCAATCAGGTTGATTTTATGACACGTTTGAATCATAAAGTAAACTTATATACGAGCGATCTTGGATTTGATGTGAGCGACGACTACGAAAACCAAGAACTTAAACAAGCCCCGGCAAATATAGGCCAAATTGTAACCGGTTTGCTCACACTTAAAAAAGGTGGCAATTTTGTCACCAAACAGTATACAGTATTTGAAGCAATATCAATATCGATTATTTACGCGGTTGCGTCATTTTTTGAAGAGTTTTACATCTGTAAACCCAAAACAAGTCGCGCCGCGAATAGTGAAATATACCTCGTCGGATTGCGACTTATTAACGAAGTCACTGACGATCACAAATATATCAAATATATGTTCAAATGTATGGAACAACATACAAAAAGTAATAAACAACTGGTCCCGTTATTTCACGTAAAAAACTATCCAATGGACTTTATCGAGCCGCTCATCGAGTTTGAAGTAAAATTGGCAAAGACGCAACAAGATAAAATAGATGCGCATTTGCAGATAATTGAAAATATTACGGCAAAAAAAACGACAATCGACGAATATCGCGACAGCGTTCAACCAGAGATCGAACAATGGTACTACGACAATCCAATAATGAAGATACGACACGATATGCGGCTTAATATGCTGTAGTAGTTTTTTTTCGACAATATAGAGATGAATTACAGATCGACAATTAGCCACAATGCCGAGCTCGATGGGAATTTTACAAAAGTATATAAAAATCGTATGAACGCAAATGTCGCATTAACAGAAAACGTCGACGAAGTAAAAGATAAAATTAATAGCTTTTTAATTATACCAGATGATGTATTTTTGGAAAAGGAAAAAAAAGAATACGGCGACGCGGCGTTACTTGTAAAAGATAAATTTGCATCAATTCTAAAAACCAATGAAGAGGCGATGGGTATTTCTCTTGCGGAGGCTAACAAATTGTTTATTGAAGTGCGTAAATTAACATACCAATTTTGCGAAGGTAAAGAAAACATTTTAATGCTTGACAGGCAAAAATTCTCACATTTGCCATCTATGGCGTATGAGTTGGATATATTTTGCAATAATGCATTTCGTGTTGCAATTAGGCTGACAAATCATATCTACGATGCTATTAAACACCCGTTCGTCTCATGCAAAACAGTAATAGAATATGAAGAATTTAGCATCGACATTAACGGACGTAGCATGATAAAAATTTCTGCTTTGTCGCGGGATGAAAAACGTAGATACGGTGATATACCCGTTCGCATTGTTGAACCATACAGCATTGATTATGATTTGCCTAAAATATTGCATCTACCTCCGGAAATTGAACTTATTCTACTGCTAGAAAATGCGATCTATGGCGACAATCCACTCGCAATTCTTAGATGCGAAGACGATTACATAAAATTTCTGTTTGTAACTGCATTAGACAGATATAAAAAACATATCAACGCGGTCTCGGCAAAAGACGACAAGGCAAATGACAAGGCAGATGACAAGGCAAAAGGTGGCGAGGCAGATGACAAAACGAAAGACGACAAGGCAGACGGCGACGTAATTTCACGAGAAGTAAAGCATGGTGGTGCCATTTTGCGTAACTGTAAAGATGCCAATCGCGATAAATTGAACCAAATTAAGTTGTTAATTGTACGTGATTGGCTTCATGAACAAGTCGACACAGTGATTCTTGGTAGTTGGGCATTCATGATCATAGAAAAATCTCGCGACAAACTATGTTTCAGCAATGATCGAATACAATTTATGTCACATAAAATAAACGCTGACTTATTTGCGTCTATTAAAAAATTCATTGGGCAACATTTTGACTATAAGATTTCTTTGTCATGCGAATCGCCGATTGAAATACCAAACGAACATAGATTGAAAAGATGCTCCATCAAAACAGAAATTGACGGTCATTCTTATGTAATTGCTGATTTATATTCCATGCTGCATTATTCTGCTGTCACGGTACAAAGATGTGGACAGTATTTCGTACTATGCAAAGAATTATTGTTGAAATTTATGTTTATAGATTTGTGGGTATTTCTTAGTGCATATAAATCGCAAAAAATTAGTGATGAACGTTACATCATGTTTGTGGAAAACATTTTGAACAACACAAAAAAATTGTTGACGACAGAATTTAGTGTCGACTTTATTATTGGCTTCTCCACACCGTATGTCGAGTATCATAAATTTTCGATGCTTGAAGCCGAGAAACATCTCCCGTATGTCCCGCACAACAAAAAAATGACAATTTAGTCAAAATATTTACGTATTTTTTGTAGAGTCGAACATATTACGCAGCATGTCCCACACATCTTTTGCCGCGACAGCATTTGCGCTACACCATTGGTAGGTTGCTTTTTGTAAATTACCGCCATTTACCACTGACAATTCTAATTCTTTTTTTATTTCATCGGGTATTAGTTTCATTATTACTTCGGGTGTTTTTGCGTAGACAGCATTAAATTGCGTAGTTTTATTATAACGCGACTTTGGCGCAGTGAATACGGCTGGCTTTGGTGTTGCGCTACGTTGTGTGGGATCTTGAAATACCATTGGTGTTGATGGCGCTTGTATTACACTACTTGGGGAACGGACACCATCAAATCTAAATGCATCAACATTATTGATAGTCGATGGCGTCTGCGTTTTACGTTTTCCAACAGTAGACTGTACGCCATTCATAGATGAAGACATTAGCAGAATCAAAAAATCAACTTTGGCACTAAGTTCATTAAGTTGTTGCTTAACATCTACATCATCAGGCTGAATCTCTTTGTCTATACTAACAACTATTTCTCTAAGATTTGTAAGTTCATCTTTGCTATTTTTTTTCTCTTCTATATTTGACATATTACTATTGTTTTGTTAATGATTTAAACGAAATTCATATTTCGGAGGTGTAATTTTAATGATGTGCATATTTCGGAGGTGTAATTTTAATGATGTGCATATTTCGGAGTTACTTTCCAAGACTCAAATTGACAACCACAGTATTACTAAGCAGCACATATTGATTACTTGCTTTCGACATTATTATCGGCGCGTGCAAACTAACATTTGGTATTTCTTTGGCACTGAAATGCGAATATACTTTCCTATCACCATTCGGCAATCTATTAAATACCTCATGTATCGTTAATTCATTATTGCAGTAAACGCACTTAAAGCCCAGTGAACGCACGAGAAATTCCATTTGTTCGCCGAATTTATTATCCGTAATTTCAAATGATGCGCTGTAAGACAATTTTGGTATTTTTGATTGAAATTTAGATAATCGCGACTGTCGCCGCGTGTCGTCTGTCATTTTTATCGGGCCTTTAACTTCGACATTGTCAAAATCGGCACTGTTATGCTTTTTACTCAAACTCGCAAATTCTTCGAGACCTTTTTTTCGTGGACCGGCGCTTGATGTACGTGTGCGTGAATCAGAATTACTTGGACTTCGCGGCGATGACCGCTGAGATGATTTTGGTGATGGCCTCGGCGATTTTGAATTCGAACGCGCACTTAATGGTTTTGGTGATTTTGAATTCGAACGTGTCCAATTTGTGTACGAGTTATATGCTTCAACAAATCCGTTCAGAAATTGAAAGCGCACATTACGCGAATTGTACAAGTACAATGGTGGTATAGTTTTAGAATTTGATATTTCCGTCAGCTCAACTTGATCATAATCCGACATATTGCATCGTTTTTCCGATCCCGCGACATATGATGAAATACCGTCTAGTTTTGCTTCCAAATAGCGTTTTAGTGTGAATTTAATAAGATCAGCTTTCTCTTTGTATCGGCGTTTAATGTAAAATAACATCCCCACAATATATGGGTCATTCTTTGTTGGTTTGTACGGCATATTAATCGGCATCATGATAAGTTTGAAATGCTCTTTAATTTTCGGCGGTTTGGCCATATAATCTGTAATTTTAACATCAACTATTTGTTGTGATTCTTCATGGAACAATGTCAGATAATTATCAATGCCAATTGTGATCGGATCTGCAATATCTGGTGTAATAACAACTCCGCGTCCGTCATATATTGATTTTGATGAAACTATGACCTTGTCGCCACTGCCAATAATGGCATCATTTTTTTCAAGATCTTTGACATTTTTAACACTACCATTAGCCAATACAAATGATGTGCCACTAAACCCCTGATACATCATCGCAGATGTATATTTATGTCACAATTCTGTTTTTATACATATATAAACACAAACTATAATGCCAAATAAAATAGATGATCTTTTCAATGCAACAACAGCTATTTTAATAGTTCTTGTCATATATATTATATATTTTCGTTACAGACGACAACGGGAACTGGAAAAAATGGATACGAACTCGGACAATATCATATCAGATGATGAGGTTATGCGTTACTTCAAAGATAAAATAACGAAAAAAAATAATGTTGAGAGTGTGATTTGGACCGGTTTTAGCGGTGCCGTTCGTGGATATATTTTGGGATTACTTGTTGCTGGGCAGCAAAATGCACTTTATATGTCAGTTGTTATGGCGATGATTAACGTCATAATGACAGTTTTTGAATCTTAAATGCCGTAATGACAGTTTTTGAATCTTAAATGCCGTAATGACAGTTTTTGAATCTTAAAGTCACTGACTAAAAGAAATCAGTGCCACGTCCACTTCCGCTCTCATAATTATTGTGTTTTTTAATTTCTGAATCGTCTACCGATTTTTTAATCAAACTATTAGTTTTTTTCTTTCCACTATTGTTAATAGTATCGGCAGAATTCGATGGTGCGGATAATGTTGAAATAACAATGGCATATATATTTTTTGTCATTTTGTCCGATATATTTGGCATTAAAATTCATTTTTTTATGCGAATTTCTTGTATACGCAGAATATATCTTTTGATGCGCGGGATAATGCCGTATATGTCGCCTTGAACAGCATTTTTACATCAGTCACACTTGGATTCCTGCAATCGCGCATTACACATGCGTAGATACTATTTAAATTGCATATAACATAATCCCACTCCGATCCTTGTGACTTGTACAGTGTGATACAATATCCGTGCGTCACAAGAGGAAAATCACTGCGAAATGCATGGACAATGTCGCAATAAACTGATTTTGTGAGATTTTTTTTAATTGTCGACATCGCTAATTTTACATCTTTATTGGCAATATGCAACAATTCGTATACATATGAATGTCCGACTTTTACCATTTTCAAATGTTGCGCGTCAAATATTTTCGCAACACCCTTTTGTGCGTTCAATATAGTTTTGACTTGGACATCGCGCGTTGATATAATTTCGAAGATTTCACCATTGTACATTTTTTGTCGTGCGCTACCAAGTTTTGCGAGCGACTTTACATCTACATCAGTAGGTGCAATACGTTCGTGTATAAGTATATCGTAGGACGAACATGGCTGATCTACACAACACCTATCACCCGGATAAAATATGAGATTATCAGGATCTTGATCGATTATTGGCCGTTTCGCATCGTAATCTAACGATTGTTGAATCGAGTTATTTGTTTTTCTAGCGTTTTCGCGTGAGTACGTGATAACAATTGCCGATTTTTTCTCTTGAAGCATCTGTTTGTATGTGTTATCGACATTGCTGGAAAGTATCACTGACTCATTGTCGATCATATTAAAAGGAAATTCGGTGAGAAATTTTCCATAAATTTGAGTGTCTGCTTGTGCGAACGATTGTATTATGCTAAGCATTTTGATATTCAACTCACGCATCTTATCATTGTTACTTCGCATCACGCGCGATAATTTGTAAATCGGCCAATTTATACGTGCAACATCAAAAACAACACTTGATATTTCATTAACAGGCGGTAATTGCCAAAAGTCACCCAAATATATACATTTAAGCTTGTTTTTGGCGTAATTATTTTTTTTGGATATGGCTTCTGTGATAAATTTATAGAGATCAGACGATATAGTTGAGCATTCGTCAAATACGATTATATCGATTGGTTGGTCGCAAAATCTATTAATACCATTCTGTGTGGAACTGTAAGATATGCGATCGTAGTCGACATTATACGGTTGCAAATTAAATAAACTATGAATCGTGCTGAATGTCATGATTGTTTTTTCATTTGAAATTTGTTTAATTTCCGATTGTTCGTTGAATTCTATTTTGTCGTTAACATTCATACGTTGGGCGGCGTCGCGCAACACTGATGCTGCTTTATTTGTAAATGCACAAAATGCTACGCGCGCCTTGATTGCGGCAAACAGTGACACAATAATTGTCGTTTTCCCACTTCCAGCTGGTCCAAGAAGCAAAAAATTTTCATGCGTTTCACTTCGTAGAAAGTCTAATAAATGTTTGTATGCAGTTAATTGACCTTCATTCAGCAAAAACGTCGCATTTGTCGCAACCGACGAGTCCTCTACCTTCGACATTTGTCAATATAATTTTAACTATTCACATTTTACATCGCATACCATAACTTAAAAACCAAAATCGCATTCAAAACGAAATAATCCACAGGAATAACCGCAGCAACAGCAAAATAAGCACCAATAACATATATCAAGAAATACCACACATTCACATGTAAATACAATACACCAGCATTTGCATTATTTAATGGCTCATAATAATAGACAAATAACGCAAACAGCGCTATTTCTGATATATATGCAACTTGACGTTGTGCAGCACATATAAATATCTCTGCGATTATAGTATTCAAGAAAACTAACCCCAATTCATCATTTTTTGGTTGATAATTTGCCGAACGGCGCAATGCTAAAATCCAATAAGAAACTAAAAATAACATATTTATATACGTAAAAAAATAAGCTTTAATCTACCGGTTTTTTGAACCTAGGTGGGGCGAATTTAGATACACGTTGCTTTGTCAGGCGCGATACTTTAGTAGTAGTTTCTTTGATTACGGCAGACTTTGCAACACTAAGTGGTGCTTTAATTTTGTCGAATATGTCAGTTATAGTTTTCTGTGAAAACCCGCGTAAAAGTAACCAATCTGATAATCTTTTAATTCCGGCTTCATTAAATTGAATGGCATCCTCGTTGACTATCTTCACTTCGATGTCTTTCTCATCGAGTTCTGCAAATATTTCAATAGCTTTCTTCTGTTTAGCTGTTAATTGCACGCTATCAAATTTTTGTATGACAGTTTTTGGACCGATACGTTCAGTTTTTTCGCAATTATCCGTACCAAGTACAACTGCAATTTTGCGGAAATTCTCCAATGTGCCTTTACCGGGATTTTGCCTATTAATTTGTGCAAATATATCGCCTTGTGTATATTTTAATGTTTCCGATTTCGATGGCACACTACGTATGAAACATTCAGCACCATAAGCCAGAGTGTCACTATCGCCAGAATACACCGCATCTACAATGTCTTTACGATTAAGATAGGCGGCAATTTGTTCACCTTCATATCCCTTGATTCCCTTTACGTATTTAATACCAAGACAGTCTAGCAACATTATGAGATCGGAAATGTGCGCGTTTGATACTGAAAACGCGCGTTTTTGTAAACTATCAATTGTCGGATTGGTTGGTTTTTTTGATATATTTGCAACTTTAATTTCTATATCCAACGGATCGAATGTCGTGTCATTTTTGAATGATTCAATTGATAAAGACTCGATTTTTTTGTTTGCACGTTCTTTTGCTGCGTGTCTGCGTTTTAATTCTTCTTCTTTTTCTGGGATATGAAAGTCGTTTTCGTAGTCAAAATAATCGAAAACCCATATTTGCCGAATATTTGCACGAAAATACGATACAATGTTGCGCAGTAAAACTAAAATATGGCTAGTTGGCTCACCATTCGCATCAGTCAAACGAGCTATTTTGTCGACACCAAGCGATGCTTGATATAATTTTCCAAATGCGTCAAAAGCTATTCTTAAGCCGGCGATATCATTCAACGTAACTGTGCTAACTGAGTTAAACGCAGAACTGAATGTTTTGATCCCCATATATTGTCTTACTTAATTCAATTTTGATCTGCAGTGGTGAAACTCAACTCCGCGTCCTTATATAAATCGCAGTAAACTATTTCGTTAGAACTCATTACTATTCGTCCATTTACTAAATCAGCCTTAAATTGTAATTCGTCTGGGATGCACAGCTCATCTGACGAATCGTTTGCCACAAATTTAACATCGCCACATATAACATCACTAACTATTACAGATGCCAAATTTACACTTATTTCGACATTAACAGGACTGTTCATAATTACTCCATTGTCGTTTGCTGCGAGTAAATAACCGTCAAACTTGCAAAATCCGGACGAATCACCGATGTACATCAGCCAGAATTTTAGTTTCGCTTCGGCGCAATAGTCTTCTGATGCTACCCAAAACCCTTTTGTTAGTTTGCATTTCGTGGAGAATACAAAATACACGATAATAATAATCAAAATAATAATGACAGCAATAAATTGCCACTCCATTCTGTGTGACATATATATGTATGAAGATATAACTAATTCTATATAAAAATTTGCTGATTTTAAGTATAACATGAACGGACATAAAGAGCGCGGTATCAATGAAACTCTTCCGATTCCTCAGGGGACAAAACAATTGTCCGCTATCACTCAACAGCATACAGATGCAAATCTAACAAAAACATTAAAAAGTATGTTAGACAGTCATGTGACAATGAAAAATATCTTAACGGTTTTACAGACAAAAATGTTAGTTTTCGAGAAAAAATTAACTGAGTTTGAGAAAAAATTAACAGTTGCACAAACTGTGCCTGTAGATAAGCCAATCGACACTAAGCCAATCGACACTAAGCCAATCGACACTAAACCAATTGACACTAAACCAATTGACACTAAACCAGCAACTAAGATTGTTACAGAACCACATTACTATGAACCTAAACCAACTATTGTTACAGAACCTCACTACTATAGCTCCCTAAATTCTGATTCGGATGGTTCCGCAGTTCTTGTATCACCAGTTGACGCAAACAAGACCAAGGAAATTGACAAAAAACCAACGGCACCAGTGACTTTTATTTCACGATCTGATGTTGACTGCAAGATTAAACCGATGCAAGATTCCGAGGAAGATGAAAAAGCACGCAGATTAATCGAAAAGTATGGCGACGTACAATTAGACAACGAAGACACGTCTGAAACGACACCTGAAGTTACCGAAGTCGCCGCACCAGTTGCGCAGGAAGTCGTAATGCCACCAGTCGCAGCGCCTGTAAAATCAACACGCGGACGTAAGAAAAAATCAACGTAAATTTGTGAGTTTGCATTAAAAAAATAACATTCGTAATATATACAACAACCATGCAATCGGTCAAATTTAACACCGAATCCGACCTAACGGAAAATATTCTCAAGCAAACAAATGTGCAACATCAACTATCACTTATTACCACTACAATTGCCGATGCAAACAATGGGCACCTCTGCGTTAAAATTGACATTGGCACAAATTTTGTAGCCGACGAAATTATTGGTTACATCGTGGCAAATCTACATAAGGTAAACACAAATTACGTGCGCAGCTACAACGATGGCGTTCTACGTGAAGAATTTAACGACATCAAGCTCTGCACAGATAAAAGATTAGTATGTTTACCAACAAGTCCGGGTGATTTTCCCGCTGGTATCCAAAACATGATCGACATACATAAAAAAGCCGACAGTGTCGTTATAAACATATATCCAGCCAGAATGAACGGCACTAGGACCATTACCATACAAACCAATAAAGATGAACTTGCAGATCTTTTAAAAAAAATCAACACCAATTAATGTTGCACTTATTTTTTTGCTGTATAAGCATCGCAATGTGCGAGAATTACCTCGATATCGTCTTTTATCGACATCATACTGTCCAGCGACAAATTATCTAATTTAGTTTTGATCATATCTGCTGTTTCTTTAATTTTCTTCTGGAAAATACGTAATTCGTCTACATCTACTGTCTGCGTGGTTGGTTGCTGTGCTAGCGTTAATTGCAGGTCCTTGTATTCGGTTTGCAACGTTTGCAAACTTTCCTTTGTCTGACGCAATTCATCAGATTCTTTAAATTTTAACGCTTTTAACTGTTTTTTAAGATATGTATTTTCATCGGCAAATGCACTAATTTTCATGTGCAGATTTGTATCCATTTGTCTATATTTTTGGTCCAAGTCGCCTAATTCCTTCAATTTATCAGACAATGCTGTCGTATTTTTTTCTTGTGCAACAACAAATTTTTCATCATATTCGACGCGAAGGGCATCAATACGTTTTTCATATTCGTTCTTTATTTTTTCAATCTCGTTTAACGATTGTGTCTTTGTATTCATTACTAAATCATTTGCAAATTTCGACGTTGACGATAGTTTTTCCTCTAGTTCTTTAATGCGCGTCGAATATTTCTCGATTTCAGTTTTGCTACTGATTTTGTCTGCATCGGTTTGCGATCGAATTCGCGCGATTTCCTCATTTAAACGTTGGTCATATCGTTTTTGAAGTTCCATCGTAGCATCGACAATCGCGCCACGTTCAAATTCACGTTGTTGATCCTTAAGATCAGTTTCTTTGCGCTTGATTGTTTCTTGCATTTCTTGGTCTTTACGCGCTAACGCATCCAAACGTTCCTGCTCTTTTTGCGCAATTACTTCATCTTTTTTTGCTAGTGTATCTATGTATTCCTTATTTTTCTGCGTGAATTTCTGCTCCCACGAATGATTTGTGTCTTTCAATATATTTTCGATATATTTCGCATCCACCTGTGCTTCTTTAGTTGCTGTTCCATCATCAATTTGCTTTTGTAATCGTGCCAATTTTTCCTGCATTATCTTAATATTTTTGTCATTCGGATCTTCGTTAGCTGATACATTGTACGTAATTGACCCCGCCATTGCAGCAAATCGCAGAGTTGCGATTGTTTCACCGTGATTGAGCGAACTCGGCGATATGTTCGCAATTAAACACGTGATGGAATTTCCCCCAATAGAGTCTTTCAACACCCATGTTAGCATACTTTCACGATATGGAATGATAGGCGCTGCTTTTTTTACCATTTTCGACTTTGACTGTTCGCATAATTTTGCGATGACAATACCCAAATTCAGCAATGATTTGTTAATAGCTATTGCCTCCGCCGCATGCACACCTGTAACTTGACTTTTCTCAATACGCTCACTTCCAGCTAAATCAACCAAATTTAGTTTACTTGTAATTCGCCGTGGTTGCCCAAGTCCTGGTTCTTTGATAATTTTTGTGAAATATACTGTCAAAATAGCATGTGATCGACTACTACGATCATTCATCGCCGTCGCCGCGGTTGATCTTACAGAATTACCCTTTGCTAGGAGATGCAAAATCTTGTTCGCACTGTCAACTGGCACACGTACTAAATCATCTATTGTCACAGTTTCATTCAGCTGCTTCACTTTTAATGCTCTATGTGCGTATGCGGGCGGGCATAACAAATCGTAGGCATTTTCGGCATAAATTTCAAAGTAAGATATGCTTAAATCGTAGCTTATGGAACAATCCTTACTATCTATACCATCATGCGTTGACTGTCTAGTAAATAATTGCTCTAAAATACGTGGGATAACACCAACAGATCCAGGTACGCCCATCATTGTGTACGTTTTGCCAGAACCAGTTTGTCCATATGCAAAGATACATGTGTTAAAACCCTTAAAAACATTGTGTATTACTTTATCGCCAATATCATTGAATATAGAATCCTGCGTAGAATCAGACCCAAATACGCGATCAAATGAATATTCTGTCTTGGTATTGGCCTTCGGATCAAATATAGCTACTTTATTTTCTGTTGCTGAAATAATATCGCGTCCTTTAGCTTCGTTATCATTTCGCGGCCGCACACGCGTTAAAACGTATATATGTGTATTTTTCATGATAATTTATATATATGTTTTAATATTTTTTTGATTGAATATAATGTCTGGAACATATATTTCACCAACCGGCGTATCAGCGTACAGATTGCCGAGAATTATAAGTGGTGGCGATTTAGTACCACTCAAAGATCTCGCTCGAATTTTTGGTCCGCGTCTTATAAAAACAGATGACGAAGTAAAATTATATGATGCGATATCCGCAAAAGATGCACTAAATGGTGCGCGAATCGAATTTTGGATTGACGGTGCCGCGGCGCATACTATTTTGAGAGATTCGCAACATTACATTAATTGGGTCGGCAATAGATTTGGAGGCGTATTTGATAATGCAAGTCGTGAAACACTTACGTTTCGAGTTGATGTAATCAATGATACACAGTTCAAACTTTACAGCGAAAAACATTCAACAACGATGTTTTGCCATATTGAAGACAACGAATCACTTAAAATAATCCCAAATGTAAAAGTTACAAATGGCACTGATATCTTTACGTTTTGCAGTTCGTCATATGGCAATGATTCAATAAATTTAGCCAATATGAAATTATCGAAGTTTCTACAAATAATTTGGACACTTCGAATGCCAACGGTAAATAGACCTGCGTGCGTTTGGGACAATTGGCGATCATGGAATACACCATGTGCCGGAAATGATACCGCACAACGTGTCAACATCGTTTGGGTCACAGCATCACCATTTATGGATAAATTAGCCAGTTATATGAAGGACGAAAAGTTCAAAGTGCGATGTTGCACCGGAAATATCAACGAAGATGAAAAAGTATTCTGTAATTTACTGGCATTAGCCAATGCAAATGATCAGTGTGACACACAAATGGATTTATTTTGTACAAATCCAGATCATGCTGGCGACCCATATTGCGGATGTTACGATGTTGCACTTGATAAAGAAATCGCAACAATGCCTGCATATATGCAACAACATAGCGACGAACTTAAAAAACAGCCTAAATGTTGGTCAACGGGTTGTAAAGTTGGCTATGAACGTAAAAATACACGTGGTGCTAAATGTGACTACGGTTTGTGCAACAATTCAAACGGCGAAAATACGTATTGCCGTAATGATGTGCCGTTGCAAGAACCAGATCCACTCGTAACTAAACAACCTATCATAACTGAACAGCCGAATACTCAAGAAGATACACCTAAACCTGAATGGATATTAGGATTAATCTTTATATTTATTGTATTGTTGGCTACTATTGCTGGCATTTATTTTAAGGCACACATAACTGAAAATGACGATTCAAACAACAGCATAATTACGCCAGTTTAAATGCTTATAATTTTTTTCGATACAATATAATGGAACGTATCGGCCGCATTAACAGTAATGTGGTTAATATGCCATCATACCGGCAGCCACAATTAATCAGTGGCGACCAAAATTTTGACCTTTATGATCTCAAACGATTATTTGGCAGTCGTCCAAAATTAATGGACAACCTAGAAACATCAATTCGCGATACAATTTCTGCGAAAAAGGCTCTTGATGGTGCCTTGATCGAATTTTGGCGCGACGATGCAACATCCGCGTGGTCAATTGCAAAAACAGATCAACATTATTTAGTATGGGTTCGTGATTTTTTCACCGGTAAAACAGGAAGTCGCTCAGACCCAACTGCATTCCGCGTAGAAGTAATTGATGACACACATGTAAAATTCTTTCGCTCATCTGATGGGTCGCCGATGTTTTGCCATGTTCCAGATAATGAATCACTTAAAGTAATTCCGGGGATCAAAGTTTCGGATAATTCGGATTTGTTTACATTTTGCACGTCGTCATTCGGATCAGATGAAATTAATTTGTCAAAAACGACTTTGTCACAGTTTTTGCAAAAAGTATGGACATTACGAACTGTAGCCGGCCGCCCAACATGCGCATGGGATACGTGGAGATCATGGAATACACCATGTGCTGGAAATAACGTCGCCGCACAAATAAATTTTGTCTGGCGTGCTGCATCGCCATTCATGGAAAACTTATTAAATTATGCAAAAGACGATCAATTTAAAGCGCAATGTTGCATGGGGAAAGTTGTTGGTGAAAATGCAACATACTGTGAAAATTTGGCACTGGCAAACGCTAATGACAGATGCGACGTTTTTATGGATGCATTTTGCTCGACGCATGTTGATGATCCATTTTGCGGGTGCTATGATACTGCAATTGACAAAGAAGCATTACTGTTACCAGCAGATATGCAACCATACATCAGCATTTTGAAAGGCCAACCGCGATGTTGGGCACAAGGATGTAAAGCTGGTTATTTGCGCAAAAACATTCGCGACATGAATTCTTGCGATATCACAATTTGCACATCATCGCAAACTGTCGCGGGAGACAATAATGTAGTTGACTTGCAGGGAAATATGTTCTGTCGTGGCGGCGAACCAATTAAAAAAAAATCAGACGACGCAAACGGCGACGCAAACGGCGACGCAAACGGCGACGCAAACGGCGACGCATTTACGGAATTTATTAGCAAATATGGAACATTAATGCTCATAGTTATGATATTTATTATCATAATCGGCATGTTGGTATTAATTGCCAGAAGTACAAAAAATACAGAAATTACAGATGACTATTCGTTTTGATTGGTATAATTTTCGCCCCATAGCAATTCATCCGCATTAAAAGATTCGTATTGTTCAACAACATGTGTCATTTTCTTTTTCAGCTGTTCGCTTTTTTCCAAACGCTCTTTCACATATGCTTGGTAATCAAATGGATTATCTTTTTTTTCTTCGAGAAGAACCACGCCATCATCGATTTCCGAAAACAAAACATCGTTGTAAGAAAAACCAACTCGCGATTTTCGTTCGCTAGGAATCTCCAAATGCAGATTTTTAGCCGATTGGCGGCAAAGTGGACATTGCACGTATTGTCTGTCTGCGTTTACAACATGCAATTCGCATATGCAATTTACATGAAATTTATGTTTGCAACACGGCCATTCGGCAACATCCGGTGCATCATCCAGACAAATTGCGCATGTGAAATCTTCGGGAGCATTTACTTTTTTGGACATTAAGTATTTTTTTATATCAGCTGGTCGCACTAGCTGATCGGCCTTTCGTCCATAGTAATTTCTAAACATATTTTCGCGGCAATCACCGCACATCAACGATACTTGATTAATTTTGCGCTCATAACTGCACAAACATTTGACACAAATACGCTTCTGCTCCATCTTAATATACATATATAAAAATAACATTTTAACATAATTTTGCAACTTTGTAGCGGCATAGCGGACATGAAACTGCACTATCTTGCGTCGACTCGTGATACTTTATCATGCATTCGGTGTGAAAACTATGCAAACATTCTCCCCACGTGCTTACTGTATCGTCGTTTTCAACCATGCAAATTGCGCAAGAGAATTTATCACGTTTGTAAACGTTTCCGTCGCGTTTAAGTTGTTCAATTGCGTTTGATCCGTCATTCGATTGAATTGCATTTGATCCGTCATTCGATTGAATTGCATTTGATCGGCGTTTATTTTCATAAGCTGAATTAAAATCCAATATAATATCTATCATCGATGTAAACGCCGCCCCAACAGACGACTTAACATCCCACAAATTAGTGCTAGGTTCTTCATCAGAAATGTCGATGCTGTAGTTCCGCGGTGCGAAAAACAAAGTAGCTATTTGATTTTCAATCAAAGACATGTCTCCGCGACATCTGTCACACCGCGGGTAATAATTATTGTCGATATATTCGACCATAGCATTGCATTTTCTGCATTTTACCTGCAAATCCATCTTACAAGTAGTATAATAAACTATTAATTCATTTTTCTAACAAATATATGTATGCGAAAAAATGACATTTTTCGAATTTGTCATCCTGATAATAGTAGTTTTACTATTCGTCTTATTTTTGCGTAAACCACGCCGGAAAGTGTGGATCGACCCCACAAATGCGCAATTTGCAGATGAGTATAAAGCAATTTTATTGTCCGATCGCGCATTGACAGACAGGTTCGACCTTGCTTTTGTCGAAAAAAATAACGCCGACATAAAAATACATTTAATACCGCGACACAAAATGATAGAACTTTCAGGTGCACACGAAAAATACGACGATGGATCGCCAATTTATTTCTCGTGGACATATCAAAAACCGTCGCCAACAATATTCATAGATGAGGAAAATTGGACAAACGGTGTACCCAGAAGTGATTTGTCAGTTGATAATTATCGCAAATATGTCGCAAAACACGAATTTTTACATGCACTTGGATATGATCACCAACCCTGTAATGATAAAGTTTGCCCAATTATGTATCAGGCAACACGTGGGCCACCGACTGGAAAACAATGCGGATTTAATATTACAGATGCAGATTGGATGTCACGCATAGCAGGAAGCTTTTATTAGATATCGACTTATTTTAATCCCATTTGCCAATATCTGCACGTATTGCGCGGATGTATTCGACAGTTTTGTCGCTTAATTTTGGCAACCATTTTTTAATGTACAAACATTCGGGATCAAACTTTTTTTGTTGCAAATATGGGTTGAACGCACGCATTTGGTAATTTACACCAGTTCCCGCGCACCATTGCCAACCTCCGTTATTGTTCGACGGATCATAATCTGTTAAATTCGTAGCAAAAAACTGTTCGCCAATCTCCCAACTAAAATTAAAAGTATACGCAAACACATTTGCAAATATCATTCTGCACCGATTGTGCATATATCCGGTTGAAAAAAGCTCATTGACCGCAGCGTCGATTATCGGAATTCCAGTTGTTCCAGTTAAAAATCTCTGCAAAATTGGGTCTTTGTAGTCACTTATCCACGTATCGGCAATGTTTGGCGATCGAAAATTACGTTTTCTCGTTGGTCCCATAATATGCGGATTATAATACGTGACCATTGAATAAAAGTCTGTCCACAGTAATTCACGTGTGAAGTCTACGTTTTTCATTGCACGATGTGCTTCACGACGTCCAATCACGCCAAACTTCAAAAATGCAGATAATCTTGTTGAACCACCCATTAAGTTTTCGCGATTATCTACGTATTGTTTTGAGCTCGCAACAGCCGATTTCAACAATTGCTCGCCATTCTTGCGGCCACCGTGCTGGCGCTGTGGGGCCACTAATGTGCGAATTGCGCGCATGGCCAATTGGAGGTCAACCTGGCGGCAACATTTTGGTGCAAATTTGGCTATTTTCGTGATGTCGGGCACAAGTGCTGGCGATTTAAGTTTGCTGTCAAACGTTGCCAAAACGTAGTTATAGAAGGGTGTGAATTTCTTGTATGGTTTCATGTCGCTAATTGGAATCAAGCAATTGTCCTCAAAAAACTGATAATCGCAGCTTATTGCCTTTCTGATGTTCTCGTCGCGTTGACGTGCAAATGGCGTATAATCTGACATCATATAGACCTTGTCGATCTTGTATTCGGCTACTATTAATGGAATTACGTCTTCTTGTTTGCCTTCGACAATTGCCAACGGTATTAATGTTGCCAGTTCCTTGAGCGACTCTAGCATAAACATGAAGCCATTTGCAGTAAAATACTTATGCGGCTGCGTTTGCCGCGGGTCTAAAATAAATACACAAAATACTTGTTTAACTTCGTTGCATGCTTGGTATAAAGTCGTATTGTCACTTATACGCAGGTCGCGCCTGAACACAACTAAACCAGTTGTCGCCATTTATATATGGCCAAAAATTGAAATTTAATACAACAATATAATGGCGACCGTGTTTTTAGTTGGAGCAATTGGTTTGGTATGTGGTGCGGCAACTGGCGTGTCATCAGAGATAATGACCCGTGCATTGATCAGTGTACCTAATGAAATTAAAATCGTCGGATGGATGACGGGAAGCGTTTGTTTTGTAGCATCTAATTTCTTTGTGGGATACTTGAACAGAAATCCATGTAAAAATCCCAATAGTTGAAAATTGAAAATAAAATATGTAATATTAGTGAAATGTCGCTTGCAAATTTTATTACGGTCGCTATCTCCGGTGTAACTGTAGGATTAGCCGTTGGACTTGGTGCTGCTAACATGGAAAAAATCGCTAACGAAGACAATATTATTAAAACGATTATCAGCGGTGGTATATGGTTTGTTACAGTCACGTTCACTATGGGGAGGGCTACGAATTATTTTAAAAAAGAATAATTTTATTCCTTAACATTTTATTTTTTTATGAATATATATAAAATGGTGGGTGTCGCCGACGTTATCGGATGGGCAATTATCTTGCTCATCATTGTTGTTTTGTACTTTATGACGTATTTCTACGATGATGTTGTGAAGTATGTGGATAATAAACGTGAAGTTGTGTACTATGGATTTGCCGGTTTTGGTTTGTTGTTGGCACTTGTGCTAAATCAAAGAGTTCCCGCGAAACTGGATCTTACCCCAATTGGAGTGTCAATGGGTGATGTCAAAGCTTGATGTGCTAAGTAAATAAAAAAATGATTTTTTTGTAAGTATAAAAATGAGTTGGCAGGATTTCGTTCCGAAACAATTATTTGAGTGTTTCAGCATCAAGAGCGTTGTCAGCGGATTCGCCATCAAAGTCGAAGTCCGCGATACGAATACACCAGTTGGATATGGTGTATTTGCTCTTGAATCTGCCGAACGCAATTCTCTGATCTGGGAAAAAAAGACTGTTGTTGAACTCAACAAAGCTGGATACGAAGCATTTGCACCAAAACTCGACAACGCTGCGAAATCGTTCTTTTGGTCGCATGTTTACAGCGACGTTCCAACCAGTGACTACTATTTGGACGATCATCACGCAGTGATACTGACGTTCGACGAAGGAATGTTTGTTAACCATTCCGCTGACCCAAATATTCGCGGTGGTGAACAAAAAGAGAACCTCACCGCATGTTACGCAGCCAAAAAAATCAATATTGGCGACCAAATTTGTGACAACTACGGAAAGTATTACAACCCCGAATGGTATGTCAAATATTGCAAAGAGTTTGGCATCATGACTTCGAGACAAGTTTCTGTACGTTTCCCTTGAGTGAAATGCACATTTTTTTTGAATATTTTGTTAAATAACAATAAACTACCGCATCAAGTGTTGTGTAATGGATAAATTGTATGATCGACTTATCAGAAAGAACAAACGCAGAAGTGTCATGCTCGATTTTTCGTCGCTATGATTACAATCACGTAGTGTGCACAAAATGGCATATCCCCAAACGCGGATATCGATGTAGAACCAACATTGTTCGACATATCAACTCCCCAATTTGTCTATCAATAGTATCGCCAAGAAGCACCCACCTAACATTGAACGCAAATGTGACAACTTCCTGCATCGTATTAACACCAGCGGGCCTCGGGAAATTAGTTGCCCGAAAGAATTTTTCGCGAAAAATAATCGACACATTGCAAAAATTGAATTTAATTAATGTAAAATGGGTAATTCAGGGCCGCAAATCGATTGGCGCGCATACTCGGTTGACAACACTACGAAAAACGAGATCGATACACTAAATGGCAAATATGGCGATATCGACGTGGCATTACGCGAAAAACTCATCGGTAACTGTTTGACCGCGATTACAAACAATGTGAAGCCATCGGAGCAGTTTGAGTACAGTGTTGGTTGTTCGTACAAAAACATCGCCACTGATTATTGTAGGCTCGATTCGTACAAGCTAGCGTTATGGAATATTCAAACAAATGCTTATTACAAGAAAAACGATGCTGATCCTTCTAATTGGCGTTATTACAAGTAAAAAAATATACGCGGCGCATAACCCAGGTTTTAATTATTTTTCATACAGCGCAAAGTAGTTCTTAGTCGTCTGGTCGTTGCTTTTTCGCAACAACTTAACATTGTTGAAGTACTTCGACAACTGCGCAAAATTGAAATAGTATGCATGCCAGTCTCTGAATTTTTTTGTCTTGTCGTAGTCGTCAATTTGCAACACATACATAAACAAACCATGCTGCAAATCAATGATGTCAAAATCGTCAGCTTTTGCATCGTGTTCCTGAATGAAAATATATGTTTTTGTGACGCGTTTAAGCTCTGCGATGATTGTATGGCGATCTTTAATATGGTGCAGCACCATAAAGCAACAAATAGCGTCAAAAGATTGATCGGCAAATGGCAGTTTGTCGTGTTCTTTTAGTTCGACATAGCTGATGCCGTTTTCTCGTTTTTTCGGTATGACTGTATCAGCTACGGTCACATCAACATTAAATTTGTCCTTTGTGAACTTTGCTATTTGGCCATTGCCGCCGCCAAAATCAAGTATTTTCATACCTGGTTTAATATAATCCTTAAACGCAAGTATTTTATGCGCATTGTAGTCTACTTGTCGACTTTTATATATGGTCACTAATTTTTCGAAAATAACATCGTCTTCATATTCGCTTTGGTTGCGTGCAAATTGCATTTGCCGTACTTCGGCAAAAAATTTGGGATCATATTTATCTAACAAAGCGCGAAGCCTGCCACTATCACGTTCATTCGCGTTTCGGAATCTGTAACTCATTGTGACTTATATTTATATCTACATTTTCACAATTAGTTAAACTAATTGTGGTTACAAAAGTCGACACGCCATTACAAAGTCGATTTTTCATTAATTCCGCGCCATTACAAAGTCGATTTTTCATTAATTCCGCGCCATTACAAAGTCGATTTTT
>ERZ1292630.839-Hain-H41-02um-R3-839-length-31169-cov-40_pt1 | contig 31169 bp, 23 predicted proteins | sample MGYA00564408_ERZ1292630 | MGnify/ENA primary metagenome ERZ1292630 (study PRJEB36523, sample SAMEA6512641) | groundwater metagenome | collected 2019-01-08 | study: AquaDiva: Metagenomics assemblies of 32 groundwater samples
AAATTATGAACAATATTCTGACTCAAAATGACATTAGGCACGTAGACTATAAAGACGTTGATCTTCTAAAACAATTCGTAAATCCGCACGGTCGCGTTATGGGTAGAAAGAAGACAGGTCTCACTGCAAAACAACAGCGTGCCATAGAGGCGGCAATAAAACGCGCCCGCTTCATGGGTTTGCTTCCTTACACTCAGAAGTAATCGCGATATACTAGTGTGATGGCGATTCGTCATCGGCACTTTCCCCGCAGTTCAATACCACTCTCCGAGACGGTGGAGGCGTGGACATTGATCGCAAGTGTTGTGCTTGCGGTGTATCTCATCCGGAGCGACTTGATCTCGGTGATCGTTGCTCATACCACGCAATTTGGCATTGCAGGTAGCTTCATCGAGGGTTTTTTCTTTACCTCTGTTTTGACGACGATTCCGGCGATCGTCGCCATTATAGAGAGTGCCACGTACGTGCCTGCTTGGGAGCTCGCGCTCATCGGAGGATTTGGTGCCGTATGCGGAGACTTGCTCGTGTTTCGTTTCGTTCAGAGTAGCTTTACTGAACACATGCTGCGGGCAGTGTTCCACCCGAAGTTGATGCGATTGGGAACTCGTATTGCCTCGGGACCGCTGTGGTGGTTTGGACCACTTCTGGGTGTGCTCGTCATTGCCTCGCCCTTGCCCGACGAGATAGGGCTTCTCATGATGGGGCTTTCACACATTCGTCTCATTCAGTTCGTCCCGCTGGCGTTTATCGCAAACGCCGCTGGCATTTATATGATAGCGACTGCCGCACAGAATTTTGGTTAAGGGCTAGTCCGAAAATAACATATCCATCTTTCGCCCACTGCATCTTCATCTGCACTGCGCACTCAATCGGGAAATTCCTTACCGTAGCTCTGCTACGCCTCGGAATTTCCCTCAATCGCGCACAGCGCATCTGAAGCGCATTGAACGAAATCTGACCATGTTATTTTCGTACGAGCCCTAAACTCGCTCTACGTATTCTCCCGTCTCGGTGTTGATACGAACTACATCGCCTTCGTTGACGAACATCGGCACATCTACGGTAGCTCCCGTTTCGAGCGTTACGATTTTAGAACCGCCCTGTGCGGTATTGCCACGCGTATTTGGCGGAGCCTCCGTCACTTTGAGCTCGACTTTAATTGGCGGCTTTACTCGAAATAGTCGACCTTCAAACCACAGTGTGTCTACAACGGTATTTTCTTTAAGAAAATGTCCCGCGTCTCCCACCATCTCATTTGTAACAATAAAGCGTTTTGATTTGTCGGTTGTCTCGTGAAAGAACCACTCGTCTTTGCGTTCATAAATAAACACGGCAGACCTTCTTTCTATTTCCGCCTCTTTCATTTTATCCGACTGTTGGAAGGAGTACTCGATTACGTTTCCTTTTATGAGGTGGCGCAGTTTGGTTTGATTAACCGGACGGCGCATCTGCTTTTGCATTATGTTGTTCCATGTGCAGACATATGGCTCGCCTTCAACCAATACAGCCACCCCAGGCTTGATATCATTGTAATTCAACATACGCGGTATTCTATTCGGAATCGCGCGTTTGTCCAATCAGGCGGTCGAATGGAGTATAATTGCCGGAATGGAACTCATCAGACCGTCGGCCGAATATAAAGACAGTTATATAATTGCAATGCGCGAATTTCAAAATGATCTGGATTTCCCTGCACGCTATAGGGATGTTGATGCAGATATTCTTGCGGTGCGGTTTGATGATTTTATTCTGGAAGAGATCGAAAAATCCGACGGCAAACATCTCTCCATAGGTTTTGTGCCGGAAACGATCTTTTGGTTTGTCGATAAGAATGAATATATAGGCCGAGTCGCTATCAGGCACACGCTGACCGAACATTTGCGACAAACAGGCGGGCAGATTGGATACGAGGTGCGTCCAAGCAAGAGAAGACTGGGTTACGGTACTCAATTATTAAAACTGGCTCTTATAAAGGCGAAAGAGTTTGGCATGGACAAAGTTTTCCTCACTTGCGATGTTACAAATATCGCTTCGAAAAATATTATCATCCACGCAGGAGGCAAATATGAAGGCGAAGGCCCGGGCGAGCGTGATGACGGACCGCGAAAATACCGTTACTGGATTTCCACATAAGCTCGGTCGTTATGCGCTACCCCATTCGATTTTTGAAATCTTCATAAGTGAACGTTCGCAGGACTTGAGGTTTCCCATTTTTCCATAGAACGATTGAGGGATGCTGAATACCATTAAACATCGTGGTTTTTACGAGCGTGTATTGAATAGCGTCCTCGAAAGCGACTTTGTCTCCGATTTTTAGCGGCCTCTTAAATGTATAGATACGATCAATCTTGTCGCCGGCGAGACAGGTGCCGCCGCCGAAAGTATATGCGTACTGATATTCTCCCTCTTTTCCCGCACCGCGAATTGTTAGTTCAAGATCCGGACTCAAAATAAAGTCGGTTAAATGCGCTTCGAATGAGATATCAAGAATCGCAACTTTGTAAGGCACGTCCGCACGAGTGATAATATCCAAGATACTGGCAACAAGTGTGCCTGCGTGCCACACAATTGCCGCCCCCGGCTCACAATGTACTTGCACGCCATACTTTTTTTGGAAATTGTTGATGAGTGTTATAAGCCCTTTCACATCGTAGGCATCGTCAGTGATTTTTTGTCCTCCGCCGAAATTGATCCACTTCATTTGCTGGAAATATGATCCGAATTTTTTTTCTATCTTTATGAGCGCCGCTCTCAAATCGCCGAGATCGCGTTCAAAGAAGATATGGAAATGAAGACCCTCCACGCCATCGAGTGCGTTTGGGTTTTCAGCAAGCTCTTGATTGAATTCATCCATACGAATGCCGAGCCGGGAGTCCGGCGCGCATGGATTCCACGCATCGTGTTTTTCTTTTGTACTGATCTCCGGATTTATGCGAAGTCCGACAGAAATGTGTTCCTTGTATTTTCCAACTTGATTCTTAAATTGTCGCAGCTGACTGAAAGAATTGAAAATGATGTGACTGCAGTTTTTCATCACATCGTCGAATTCTTCCTGTTTATACGCAGGCGCATACATATGTACATTCGGCCCGAACCCCTCGCGTCCCAGCCTTGCTTCGTTGAGGGAACTTACCTCTGCGCCGTTTAAATACTCCTTCACTATAGGGAACAATTGCCATGTCGCCCACGCTTTCAATGCGTGCAAAACCACTGCACCCGTTTTATTGGCAACGTGTCGGAGCACATCGAGGTTGTGTCGGAGCAAATCCTCCTCGATGACGAATGCCGGCGTATCTATCTTCGAGGGATCTAATGTAGATTTCATTTTTTTCTGGGCAAATCCAGTTCTGCGGGGAGCGGTTTGTAATTTACAATTTTGTACGGCAAACCATTCTTGGCGAGCTCTTTCAAAAACGGTACGGGGTCGAGTTCTTCGACATTGAAAACGCCTGCGCCTTTCCAGATGCCTTTCATTATCATCATCGCGGCGATCACAGGCGGTACGCCCGCAGTGTAAGAGATTGCTTGTGAACCAACTTCGCGAAAGCATTTTGCGTGATCGGTTACATTGTAAATGTATTTTGTGCTTTCTTTACCATTCTTAACGCCTGTAACAATGCAACCGATTACTGCCTTGCCGCTATAACCTGTTGCGAGAGATGCGGGATCTGGGAGCAGGGCTTTCAAAAATTGGATAGGTATGATGGGTCGGCCTTCGAACATAACGGGGTCGATGCGCGAAATGCCTATACTCTCCATCACGCGAAGATGCGTAAGGTAATTCTCTCCGAACGTCATCCAAAAACGCAAGCGCTCAAGACCGAGGATATTTTTTGCGAGTGATTCCATTTCTTCGTGAAAAAGAAGGTAACTTTCTTTAGGGCCTGCAACGGGATAGTTGAAGGTAAAGTGGGCGCTTCTGGGGTCCATAATAGGCGGAGTCTTTATCCATTTGCCTTTATTGAAGTGTTTTACTTCCTGCGTAACTTCGCGGATATTTATTTCCGGATTGAAATTGGTGGCAAATGATTTGCCGTGACTTCCGGCATTTGCGTCAAGAATGTCGACGAAACGCACTTTGTCAAAATATTTCTTAAGCAGATAAGCGATATAAGCATTGGTCACGCCCGGGTCGAAGCCGACCCCGAGAACAGCCATAATTCCTTTTTTCTTGAAGCGGCTCCGATATGCCCACTGCCAGCTGTATTCGAAGTGCGCCTCGTCGCGAGGTTCATAATTCGCAGTGTCAATATAATGAACGCCTGTTTTGAGGCATGCGTCCATGATCACAAGGTCTTGGTAGGGAAGTGCGACGTTGATAACAACTTCGGTATTTGTTTTTTTAATAAGCGCCGTAATTTCCTGCACTTTGTCGGCATTGACTGTATGCGTCTGTATATTTACTCCCCATCGCTTCCTGATATCTTTTTTTATTGCATCCGGTTTTGTAATTGTCCGACTCGCCAGATGTATCTTCGTGAACACGTTTGAATTCATCGCGCACTTGTGCGCAGTAACGCTTCCCACCCCTCCCGCTCCTATGATTAGTACCGTTCCCATATATAAAATATACATCGTCGTTCGCGGGACACAAGTCGTTTATCGGGAGTGGTTTATCCGAAGATTGGTTCCTGTTGCGTAATACAATGCATCCCGCCTCCTCCATATATAAGATCGGTGGAGTCTATGCCTATAATCGTACGATTGGGGTATGCAATTCGCAGGATTTCTTTCGCCTGTTCGTCGTTCTTGTCGCCGAATTGGGGAACTAAAACGACTTTGTTGGCGATGTAAAAATTGCAGTAGGATGCCGGCGCTTCTTCGCCCCAATCGTACGAGAAACGGGGCAGTGGTAATGGTATGAGATTGAATGTGCGTCCGTTCGCATCGGTCGCGCTTTTCAGTATCTCGAGATTTTCACGCATGATTTCGTGATTTGCACCTTCTTCCGTCCATGCGTACAAAATTGTGTCGTGCGCGACAAAGCGCGCTATCTCGTCCACGTGTCCGTCCGTGTGATCATTCAGCAGGCCTTTTTTCAACCAAATGATTTTCTTCGTGCCGAGAAGCTGATCAAATTTTCCCCCGATATCTTCGCGAGACATACCCGCGTTTCTATTGATGTTCAGAAGGCACTCTTCGGTAGTGAGAATCGTACCCGCGCCGTTTCCTTCGATCGCGCCGCCTTCCATCACAAAGCCCGCGTCCGTCCGTGCGAATTTTTCGAACGCCGGTATTTGGTCAACTACCGTGTCATCTTTCAATAATTCGGGGAACCTTTCGCCGTATGCGTTGTACGTCCATTTCACGAATGCCGGTTTTTTGTTCTGCGTTACGAACGACGGCCCCCAGTCGCGAGTCCATACGTCGGCATAGTCGGCCTCATAAAATTCGACGTTGAGCATTTCTACTTTGCCTTCGGCGAGCTTTTCGATAATTTCTCTTTTTTGGTGCGGTCTTACAATAAGCTTGACCGTCTCGCTCTCGGCAAGCACTCCGATGATGCGGACGTATTCGCGCTCAACCGCAGGAACACGATCGGGAAAACTGGTCGTGTCGTATGGCCACGCGAGCCACGTGGCAGTATGAGGCGACCATTCTGGAGGAAAATGTATGTTCATGCGCGGATCACTTTTTTTTGAGGAAACGATATGTAGACGGTTGTCTGTTGTGGAAGAATCCCCAGCCTTCGCGAATTACTTTGTTGCGGTTCAAATCTACTTCTCTTATCAGCACCTCCTCGTCGGTGTTGGATGCTTTTCCAAGCATAACTCCGAAGCTATCGGCTATGAACGAAGAGCCCCAAAATTTTAGGCGATCCTCTTCGCCGACACGGTTTACTGTCGCTATATGGACTGCATTCGCTATTCCGTGTCCGCGCATGACGGTCTCCCACGCATCTGCCCAGTCATTATCTTTTTCTCGTCTTGGAATGATGCGTCCTATGGCGGTTGGATAAAAAATTATCTCTGCGCCCAAGAGTGACACAGCGCGAGCCGCTTCTGGAAACCACTGGTCGTAGCATATAAGGACTGCAAATTGAGCGAATTTAGTTTTATATACGCGATACGTTTCTCCGCCTTCAAAATAATTCTTTTCATAGAAAAGAGGATCATGAGGGATATGGATTTTGCGGTATGTCGGCAGGAGACGACCGCGCTCGTCGATAACGACCGCGGAATTATGGTAGTGACCGTTTTTTGTTTTTTCATATATCGGAACGATAATTACAACACCATATTTTTTGGCGAGCGGTGCAAAAGCATCTGTAGAGATTCCCGGAATAGTTTCCGCATATGTATTTTTGTCGGACTTTTGTTGAGGAAAATACAGAGTTCGGTAAAGCTCCGGCAGACAAATTATTTTCGCACCTTTTTTCGCAGCCTTCTCGACAAATGAGATCGCTCTCAATAGATTTTTATTCTGGTCTTCAGACATTCGCATCTGCACAAGACCAATTTTTATTATTTTTTTCTTCATACGAGTAAGTCTACTTGCGACGTAGTGTGAGCGCAATGCGAAAAATTTGTCTGACATGTGCTACAGTTAAATCATGCTAACGGAAGGTCAGTCTCGTAGACTTGTGCATGTTGTGTTTTTTGCTCTTATTTTTCCGATTTTTGTTCAGGCAATGGGGCCGATAGGAGGGGCAACTGACCCGGGCATTCGATCTGTAGATAGGAGCGTACGAACTCGACACGACGAAGTTACGGGATCCCTAGTTCATTCGGTGGACATCAAAGTACCGCCTGGCAGAAATGGCTTAGAGCCCGATTTGAGATTTACGTATGACAGCAACAATAGTGACATCGCAAACTGGTTTGGATTCGGCTGGGCAATAAATATTCCCTACATTGAGCGCATAAATAAACGGGGAACTGACAAGCTCTATAGCACAACGACACCAAATCACTTCTTTTCATCACTTTCAGGAGAGCTCGCCACGACAACATCGTCAACTGCCTTTGCCGCAAAAAATGATGACGGATCGTTTGTTAAGTATACGTTCAGCAATGATATTTGGACTGCCATCGACAAAATGGGAAATGTATACAAATTCGGATACACGACCGCGTCTCGACAAGATAATCCGAACGATTCGTCGCAGATTTATAAGTGGATGCTGACTGAGACGCGAGATGCAAATAACAACTACATCAAGTACGAATACACGAAAGATAGAGGCCAGATCTATCCATCTAGGATTACCTACACGGGCAATGGAACGACTGACGGTCAATTTGAGGTCGAGTTTGCTATCGAATCGAGAGCGGACGTTGCCACTTCATCAGCGACCGCATTTCCTGTGATTACGCGATACAAAGTCAGCGAAATCATGGTCGAAATAAACAACTCATGGGTTCGTAAATATTCACTCGCCTATGCGACATCAAGTAGCGGCGTTAGGAGCGTCTTAAATACCATAACCGAATCAGGACAGGATGAGTTTTCCAACGTAATCACGTTACCAGTAGATGATTTTGATTACGCAACGACAACACCTGGTTGGACCACCAGTGCAAGCTGGTCAATGCCCAATCTCGATTACATCAATGCTGGCACTCACGTTATCGATCTAAATGGAGATGGATTGACTGATGCCATTCAATCTGATGGAACGCTAAATATAGCGTATCTAAACGACGGTGACGGCACGTGGACTGAAGACTCCAATTGGGATGCACCGGTAAATCTTGACTTTATCCAAAATTACGGAGTGGGGCTTGTCGATCTAAACGGCGACGGACTTGTCGATGTCTACAAGAAATGGAATACGACAAATCAAGTATGGCTCAATAATGGCAACGGCTGGACACATTGGACGCAAACAGGCTGGCAGATGCCCGATATCGATTACCAGGAGGAGGGTTCTTACTTGGTAGATGTCAACGGCGACGGCCTTACGGACGTGCTGCATGCAAGAAGTTATGCGTCCGTAAACAAAACCTACATTAACAACGGTGATGGTACTTGGACAGAAGACTCTGGATGGGATTCGCCTATTTATCTTGATTACGATCAAACATATGGCACCGGAATCGCGGAGCTGAATGGTGACGGGTTGCCTGACATATATCGCGATTGGGGTACGATAAACGACGTTTATCTTAACAACGGTCACGGTTGGACGCTTACGCCGGGATGGTCGATGCCTGCGGGCGATGAGCCCTACGGAAATGCCGGGTACGTCTACCTAGATCTAAATGGTGACGGATTGTCAGACTTTGTCGGCGCTAGGGCTATAAGTTCTTCGAGAATCTCGTACATAAACAATGGCAATGGAACATGGACAGAGGTTTCTGCATGGAATTTTCCGAGCGGTGAATGGCTCACGGATTTTGGTACTGGCATCACCGACCTCAATGGGGATGGATTGCCTGACACATTCAAAAAATACGATTCAAATCCTCCTGTGAATTGGGTTAAACTAAACAACACAAAAAAGATAGACCTTCTCACATATGCCAAAAACGATACGGGCGGCTCATCGTCCTATGCGTACACGCCGTCGCCGTAATACCGAAGCGGCGGAGTTGTCGCAAATCCAGATCTTCCTTTCGTACTGTACACGGTGAGTGCCATTGGATCCAATGATGGACTCGGTACCATAGGCACTACAACATACAACTACGGCGGCGGGGGTTATTACTACAACAATGCCTTCGATAGAAAACTTGCGGGGTTTGAGATGATAACGAAGACAGATCCGGAGGGTAATCTAACGAAGAGTTATCCTGACTTCGGACTTGGGACACCCTCATGATTTGTGGATAACTCCGTAAAGCGTCTTTTGTTCGTTGTCCATTGCGAGCTTTGAGGACGAGGCGTTCGATTTCATCAGGATTATTCGATGATCCAATCGCTTTGATCAACGCGTACGTACCTGCGCGCTTTTCGACGATATGGACGCTCGTGGTGCCGCTCTTGTTCTTCTTTTTTCTGACAAACATTATCCACAGTGTACGCGGGACACCCTGTATGCAAAATGCGGGGGCTTAAACAAAGTGTTTTGTGCGATCTTTTAACTCAGATTTGGAGAGAGTCCGAAGTCAGGAAAACTTGCGGGGTTTGAGATGATAACGAAGACAGATCCGGAGGGTAATCTAACGAAGAGTTATTTCCATCAAGGAAATACGAGCACGACCACTTTAGGCGAGTATTCTGATCACGTATCTAAAATCGGCAAGGAGTTCAGAATGGAAAATCAGAATTCAAGTGGTTCGGTGTACAAGACACAAATCATCAAGTGGGAGAATATCATCCTCGCGAATTCTGGCCTCCAAAATGAGCGCAATTTTGTCAACCAGACGAGAAAAACGGTCATAGACAATGACGGCGACGCAGATCAAAAGACAAAAGCGGAAATGTATTCATACAGCACTACGACGGGCAATCTCACACAAAAGGTTGAATGGGGGGAAGTTACAGCAACCAGCACTGACGGGTATTTCAATGACACCGGTACAGACAAGTTAACAACCGATTTCAGCTACGCTTCCAGTGTGTCCTCAAATGTAACAGCTCGAACTTCTACGGAAACGCTGAATGATCAGAGTAATAATAAAGTAGCAGAGACGAAACATTACTTCGACAACCTCGCGCTCGGCAGTATCGGCAAGGGCAACGAAACAAAAACAGAAAAATGGAAATTTGGCAGCGAGTACGCCAGCACAACAAAATCATATGATGGAACCTACGGCCTCGTTGTTTCGGAGACTGATGGTCGCGGCAATCAAACGCAATACACCGTCGATGGTCTCAACCTCTATCCTGCAATGACGACACGGCCGCATTCTCTAGTCACAGAATATCTATACAATTACGCGAGCGGAAAGGTGAAACAAACGACGGACCCGAACGGTCGCGTATTTCAGACAGTCTACGATGGACTTGGCCGCCCCGTAACTATCAAACAACCCGACATCGCGTCGCCATCCACGTTAGTCACAAAAACCGCTTACACGTATACCGACAACACCGTACCAATATCCATTCGACAAACCGATTACCTCAATGCGGCGACGAGCACCGATTTATATAGCTACTTTGATGGATTCAATCGTCTTAAGCAGACTAGAAAGACGGCCGAGACTGATTATGCAGTACAAGACCAGACATATAACACTCGCGGCCTTCTCGCCTCCAAATCCTTTCCGTACTTCTCGAGTGGCTTATCGTACACATCGCCGAGTGGTACGACAGCTCTATTCACCCGCTACACCTATGATCCTATGGCAAGAGTACTTACCGTTGCTAACGCAGTCGGAACAACCACTACCGTCTACGACGATTGGAAAACAACGGTTACCGATCCGAATGGAGAAGTGAAGCACTTGTATGATGACGCATTCGGCAATCTTGCGCGTGTCGATGAGATTGCGACGAGCACGCAGACAACGACCTATGCCTACAACGGCCTCAACAAACTCACTAAAATCACTGACGCGCTCGGCAATGTTCGCAACTTTGGATACGACGGGCTCGGCCGCCGCACGAGTGCCGAAGATTTGCATGCCATCGGGGATGGAACGTTTGGCAAGTGGTTCTACGAGTACGATAATGCGGACAACCTAGCATCGACGACAGATTCTAAGAGCCAGAATGTCCGCTACACATACGACAACATAAACCGTGTACTCACTGAAGACTTGTATGGCGTCGGCAGCACAGAGATTGCCTATGGATACGACACTTGTGCTGAAGGGAAAGAACGTCTTTGCCACGCCACTACGACGGACGCGGTAACAACTTTTGCATACAATGCGCTTGGACTTCCGAATATGGAAACAAAGAAAGTCGGCGGTACAAATTACGCGACATCCTACGCGTATGATCGGCTTGGCAACATCACCGATATTACATATCCCGACAGCTCCATAGTGAAATACGCGTACAATGGCGCGGGTCAGGTTGAAACAGTCACGCGAAAACCAGCTGCCTCCGGCACTTATCTCACGGCGATCAGCGACATCGACTATGCCCCGACGGGCGCGATCACGCACAAGGAATTTGGCAATGGAGTGATTAGTGATTATACATACGATGCCAACGCCCTCTATCGCCTCACTAGGATTCTCACCGTAGCTTCCAGCACATGGTCAGGCGGCGGCCCTCTCGGGCTCCTGGACTACGGCAATCTGCCGTGGCGGACAATGCTGGCTCAGGCGTTTCCTCAGCGTCTTGCAGTTGCAATCTTCGGTACTGATGGGACTTCTTCGCCAGATGTGCTTCTGCCAGAAACTTCGGTGGCCACTTCAACAACAAATAATACTGACTCTAGCACTACGACCACGCCAACGGCGTCAGCGCCGGTAACTCCGACAGAGGAATCCATCTTGCAGATTTCAGTCGCGCCTGAACAAAAACCTGAAGTACTACAAAAAGGTCCGTACAATGAAAAGGCTGATAGGTATGAATTGGTATTGGAAGAGCAGGAGCCCGATGGCGGCAAGGCAAGTGTCGAGGTCTTGAAAGAAGGCCCCGGCATTCGTCTCAAGAAATGGAACGGCGAGGTCGATCTAGGCGTGGCGTATGCTAATGTCCACGCGCCAGCGTCACACGCCACCTCGACCGACCAGATAGAATGGAAAGGCGATAAAGAGGAAGTGCACGCATACCCTCTCAAAGCAAAGAAAGCATCTGGAGACGGTGATTTCGAGCTTGAAGTGTACCTCAAAGAAAAGCTTGCAACAAACGTCTTTGAATTTGCCGTTACTGGTGCAGAAAATCTTGATTTCTTCTATCAGCCACCTCTGAATGAGGAGACACATGGCGAAGAAATTGCTTCATGCACAGAGACGCAATGCCTTGATGTTGGGGGGAATGTTGTCGTCAGCCGCCCCGAAAACATTGTCGGTTCGTACGCTGTCTATCACAAGACGAAGAAAAATCATGCAACTGGCGGCATCAATTATGCGACAGGCAAGGCGTTCCACATTTACCGCCCGAAGGCGATAGACGCGAATGAAAAAGAAGTCTGGGGAGTGTTGTCATACGCAAACGGCCTACTCACTGTTGAAATACCGCAGGAATTCCTCGACAACGCGGCCTACCCAGTCCGTGTCGACCCGACATTCGGATACGCTACATTAGGCGCGAGTTCGGTAAGGATTGCTGACTACTTTAGTGATGATAATTACAGAGTGGGGCACGCTGAAACTACCACCGAGGCAGGTACCTTAAGCTCGATACACGCCGGAATCAAATCAGACTATTTGAACTATACGCAAACCGTGAAAGTTATGGTGAACCGGGAAAATCCGTCCACGGATTCACATGCAGAAGTGGCGAGTGTTGAGTCAGATATTTCAGTAACTACGACGGCAACCTTCTACGCATTCAATGCCGCCTCGAAGTATTTGAGCACGGATGAATACATCCTCAATATCGTTGGCGACGGGACAGATCCACCGTCGGGTAGTGTTACCTATGCACTCTATGACTCCACTGGTTCCAGGAATAATTATAGCGAATCATTTTACGGCACGTACGCGAGTGCCAAAGAGAATCCTTGGACTGAAACTGATTCCTCGGGATCGAGAAGGTACTCCCTTTACGCTACTTACACCGCATCAAGTACTAATCAAGCACCCACTGTTCCGACTTCGATCCTTACCGAAAGCTTGACTAATCCTACTGACATAAGCGACTCCACTCCCGAATTCTCCGCGATCTACAACGACCCCGATGCCGGAGATCAGGCAAATAAATATCGCATTCAAGTTGCAACCACCTCCGCGTTTGCAAACATCTTCTGGGATTCCGCGACGACAACCATGGCTACGACGACGGCTGGTAACAGAAGCCCCGACATCTCGTACGGCGGTTCTGCGCTCGCCTCGTCAACAACATACTACTGGCGAATTGCGTTTACAGACGACGATGGAGCTCACGGCATCTGGAGTACAACTACAGCTACGTTCTCGCTTGCGCCATCTGGAGGTGGCGGTGGAAATCCATTCGCAACGATCCTCCAGAATATCTTCTATACGTACGACAACGTCGGCAACATTGCAAACATCAACGATTATTCGGACACAGGAGCAGGTAAAACCGTGACCTACGGCTATGACGACTTACATCGCCTCACTTCTGCCGTGACAGGTGTTGCGAGTTCGACGGCGTTCGATCACGCCTACGGATACAATGCCCTAGGCAACATCATCGATTTCGATGGCGTCTCCTATTCGTATGCCGGTACAAATTACGCAAATCCGCACGCCGCCACGACCATCAATGGAGTTACACAAACATACGATAATAACGGCAATCTCGCGAATGCAGGCACTAGCGCGTACCTGTGGGACTGGCGCAATCGCCTAACGGCAGGTAGCGGAAGTGCCACTACAACGTTCGGATATGACCATGAGAATCAGCGTGTATGGAAAAAGGTGGGCAGTAATGCAACGACGACATTCGCAAATAAGTTCTACAACATCGCAGGTGCCACCACCACCGTCCATCTCTTCCTCCCCGACGGTTCCCTAATCGCGACGGTGGAGAATGTGACAACTTCGGGAGGCGGATCAGCAACGAGCACGAATCTTAAGGCTCCTTCTGCCACAGGATCTACCTTCAACGAATGGACTACGCCGAGTGATGCATATTCTTCGAACGACACCTATGCCGTTGCAACTGGCCTTGCATCGATGAATGAGCAAGATTATTCTTCGTTCTCATTCAACGTACCGAGCGGTGCCACGATAAATGGAATCGAAGTTAAAGTGAAAGCACAGCGGACACAGATAAATCAAGATCTGACTCTACAACTGTCGTGGAATAACGGCTCCTCATTCACGTCTTCCAAGATCAATGCCATCACCAGTGCCTCTGATGCGACATATACCTATGGCGGTTCGACAGATACGTGGGGTCGCTCATGGACGGATACCGAGTTCGGCAATACCAACTTCCGTTTGTATGCCAAAAACACGACATCAACGAACAGGAATATCAGCATTGACCACGTACAAGTAAATGTGTACTACACGCCTTCCGGTGCGGGAAATTCCGCAACCACCACGAGCTACATCCACGGAGACCACCTTGGGGGTACGAACGTCGTCTCAGGTCCAACCGGGCTCGCGACGGAAGTCACGGACTACTATCCCTTCGGGACACAGCGTATTCACACGGGGACTTTCACAGAACAGCGCAAGTTCACAGGGCATGAATATGACAGCGAGAGTGATCTCACGTATGCGTCGGCCCGTTATCTTGATCAAGATATTGGCCGTTTCCTTTCTCAAGATCCGGTCTTCATCAACCTTGGGGTCGACGAACGAACGCAAGCAGCACTCGCAAACCCCCAGCTCCAGCACTCGGCTCGGACGGCAGGATTGAATTCAATGTCCGGATTCGGATTCGGATTCGGAAATTCCCCCGCAAAAAAGAATTGGACTTCTATTCAGGCTGAATTCCTGCGCGACCCCCAAATGCAAAATTCATACAGTTACGCTCGAAATAACCCTATCAACATGAAAGATCCCAACGGGGAGTTTGGAATCTTTGCGGGTGGTTCCGCAGAAGGAGATTTAGCAATTGGAAATGGAGTCGGAGGGTCGGTCTCTTATATGTCAGGCTTTACATTTGGGCGCTCGGAGGGGCTGTCTTTTGCAGGACTGGTCAACAAAGAGACTTATGTTGGAGGTCCTACTATGGGAAATGTATCTGAATCACAAGTAGCGTTTGGAGCGCATGCTGGAGTCGGTGTTCAATACATGATCACTAATGCAACTAACCCCTCACAGTTAGCAAGCCCTGCATCGTCAGTTTCAATTAATCTCCATATCGGGAGTCTTAGCTTTACTCAAAATATACAGGGAATATGGACATTATCAATAGGAGCTGGACCGGGTGCAGGTGCCTCTATAAACTTTAGTGAAACAAAGACTGAGGTTAATAAATTAGAATAAAATAAATATGTTTAGTGATATTTTTACGTTTTTGTTACCAGTTATTGGTATACCAATCGCACTATTTTTCTTGATGCGATTATTGTTCAGTTACAAACTTACAGAATCAACTATCGAGATATTGCTATTTCACCACATAGCGGTGCTACGAATACCTTACACGGACGTTGTTGATATTCACAGACCATCAGTATTGGAGCTACTCACTCGAATTTTCGCGTGGCATTGTGAGAACAAATTCTATTACAACAGAGTTCTAATTCGACGCAGTCGTGGTATGTTTCCGGACGTGTTTCTCACACCCGATGACCCTGATGCGTTTATCGCAGAAGTGAAAAGGCGCGTGAATGTTCTCAAAGATGGTACTAAATAACCATGGAAGGATTGATTCCTCATACCGGGTGATAAAGTACATGCATGGCAGATCGCGAGGAACGCGGAACCCGAATTGAGCGACAAGAAGCGCTGACACTGCCTCCTCCAGTCGCTGACCCTCAACCTACTCCTCCGCCCTCAGATACACAACCCGCGCCGGCAGAATCTGCACCAGTGGAATAAGGTGGGAATGGAATAAGGTGTCAGCGTGGAATAAGGTGTCAGGAACCTTTTTATGTTAATATGTCCCGATGGGTGGAATAAGGTGTCAGGAATAAGGTGTCAGGAACCTTTTTATGTTAATATGTCCCGATGGGAAGAGCACTACGCACGGATGTCGGTGACTATGTATACCATGTATTGAACCGCGCCAACGCCCGCTCGACGCTATTCAAAACGAAAAACGACTACGAATTGTTCGAGACAGTGCTCGAAGAAGCAAAGGAACGCATTGGCATGCGCATACTTGCGTACACAATCATGCCAAATCATTGGCATTTCGTTCTGTATCCCAATAATGACGGCGATCTCTCGAAATTCGTGAACTGGCTCACGCTGACGCATACTCAACGTTGGCATGCGGTGCATCACACGATCGGCTATGGGCATCTTTACCAAGGACGATACAAATCTTTTCTCTGCGAGGAGGACGCGCACTTCATCCAATTGATTCGGTATGTCGAACGCAATCCCTTACGCGCGAATTTAGTCAGGAGAGCTGAAGATTGGCGATGGGGAAGCGCATGGAGGCGGGCGAACGGCACCCCGAAGCAGAAGAAGCTCCTTGCCGAGTGGCCGGTACCGATGCCGCGCAGGTATGCTACGCTTCTCCATGAGCCGCAGTCGAAGAACGAGGTCGAGGCGATGCGACGGAGCATCATCCGAGGGAATCCCTTCGGGTCCGAGATATGGTCAGAAAAGACAATCAAGAAGTTCAAACTCGAGACGACCGTGCGATCGCGAGGAAGACCGAGAAAAGGTTCCTGACACCTTATTCCCTGACACCTTATTCCCCCGATCGCGAGGAAGACCGAGAAAAGGTTCCTGACACCTTATTCCTGACACCTTATTCCCTGCTGACACCTTATTCCTCTGACACCTTATTCCTCTGACACCTTATTCCTGACACCTTATTCCCTGCTGACACCTTATTCCCCTGACACCTTATTCCCCTAACTGACACCTTATTCCCCTAATAATTTAGAGAAATTATGGACACAAATATAGTACAGGAAGTAATTTATGTTTTGACGGCTGTCTTTAGCTATTTCATGTGGCAAACGTATAAAGATAAAGATTATCTCTGGTTCACGTTGCTCGGGGGGGCAGCCGCAACTATCAACGTGCTTGATTATTTAATTACAAGTATATTCCAGCTAACTCTCCAGATACAATTGATCTCGATCTTAGTCTTTACAATCTTTTGGGTCGGATTCATCGCCATAGTGATAAAGATCTTACTTACAAGCTTGAGAAAATGAGATAACGGGGACAACGAGGAATGGGGTCAAATGGGGAATGGGGTCAGTCACAATTAACTCGTAAATAGCGTGGTATAGTTTTTGCATGGTACGCGCTCTGAAGCGCTGATACAATGATCGTGTGAACCGTATTGTACTCTTTGTCGCCCTCTTCATCACGCCACTTCCACTCCTTGCGCAGATTAGCCTCCCCGACGGCTCCCTCATAGCGGCGGTGGAGAATGTGACAACTTCGGGAGGCGGATCAGCAACGAGCACGGGATGGAAAGCTGATTTACCACCCGAATTGCTTGCCAACATCCTCTGCCGTTTCGCGTTTGCGAACCACCTTTATTTCGCCGTTTTGCGCCGTTAATTTCATCGGCGACGATAAAAGACAGTGGTGCGAAGCAAGTGCATCTTGGTATGCGCCTGTGTCGAGAAATGCTATGTAAAGATCTTCGACGGTACTGAGTCGCGGAAGAAGTATGTATGAACCGCCTGCAGTGTATTTATCATCGCTGTCGCACGAACTGCCACCAATCCATACACGCGCTAGCTTCCTACTATGCAAATTGTTAACCGGTATCACATGCCATCTTTGTTTGATTGCCCACGTATCGAGCAGATCGTTCATAAAAGATCCGTCTATTACATACCAACTGTTTCCGCCTTTGTTGTATGCTGGTTTTTCCGCGGTGATTTTGTAGATCGTCATCTGTGCGGGCGCGACTACGTAACGACCCCACTCTGCGATTAGATTCGGGTGTCGCACTTGAAGACGATCGCATTGTTTCTTTGCGGTTTTTACAATCTGGCTGATAAGATTTCTTCCGATATAGAAACGCTTGCGTTTGTCGTAGGGGACACCCGCTCCGCCTCCAATGTCGAGAGTGTCGAGTTGCGGATTTTTTTCGCGCATTTTCGCATATAGTGCAAGCGCGCGTTTTAGCGGTTGGAGAAAGCCGTCGATTTTTTCTATTTGGCTCGAAATATGGTAGTGCAAGACAGCGAGATTCTTTATTTTTCCAAGTGCCAAAAGCTCTTCTTCGGTAAAACCGAAACGGTTGTATCGTTTGTCCCAGTGGCTATCGACTTTTACATTTAGATCCACACGAATTCCGACCTCGCCCTTGAATTTCTTCATGCGCTCAAGTTCCACCGTATCCTCGATTATGGGTATTACAACCAGGCCTTTGTTCCTTAGCTCCTCTATAAGCTCCATGTAGCGCTCCGTTTTAGGGCCGTTGCAAATGACGCGGATTTTTTCGTTGAATTTGTCTTGCTCAATCATACGTTTTACGAGAAAGAGTTCGTTCGCGCTTCCGACATCGAGATTTGCGCCTTCGGCGATTGCGGGAAGTACAAATTCACGATTCTGATTGACCTTCATCGGATAATGATAGGAAAATTTTCCCCGGTATCCCGTCACTTTTATGAAAGCGTTGAATGTATCGATCAGGTCGCGCACGCGGTTCTCGACGATTGTCGGGAAAAAGATCTCTGTCGAGGTGCCGTATTTTTTGACGATATTGTAGATGTTGTATTGATAGTTGCCTTCGCGCACGAGCAACGTCCCTTCTGGAGAGATGTCGAATGGCGCGGTATTTATCTCCTCGCGACCCAAGAGCCAAAATTTCTTATGACCGTTTTTCTTTTTTTTCTTTTTGCTTTTTACCGATTTGGAATTATCTGCACTCATTTGTGATATGGCACTATGAATAAATTGCACGTATTTTTCTTTTTTCTGCGAATGTTCGTAACCAAGCCAAAATAGTACAACACATATTCCAAGTACGCAAGCCCTATGCGACCGGCTCCGCTTCGCTGTTCGGACTTTTTGCAACCGTGCCTTCCACGAGACTTTTTCGAATATCTTTCAGAAGCTGATTCAATACTAATTTGTTCTCGTGCAGATACGTGCGCGCCGCGTCGTAACCGCGACCTAGTTTGTGCTCGCCGATGGAATAGGATCCGCCGGAAGATTTTGCCACGAAGCCGAATTTTTCTCCGAGCGCGAGGCATTCGCCCTCTTTCGAGATTCCTTCTCCGTAGAGCATGTCGAATTCAGTTTGACGAAAGGGCGCGGCGACTTTGTTCTTCACGATTTTTACGCGATGCCGTCCGCCGACTGTCTCGTCGCCTTTTTTGATCTGCGCGATTCTGCGAATATCTATTCTAATAGATGTGTAAAATTTCAAGGCTTTTCCTCCCGGTGTCGTTTCGGGATTGCCGAACATGACGCCGATTTGCATGCGGATCTGGTTGATGAAAATAACTATTGTCTTTGTTCTCGCGACGATCGCGGTAAGTTTGCGAAGCGCTTGCGACATGAGGCGCGCCTGCTTGCCCACATGCTGTGCGCCCATATCGCCCTCGATCTCGTCTTTGGGCGTGAGCGCTGCCACCGAGTCGATAACGATCACGTCGATCTTACCGCTTCGTACCAGCGACTCAACTATTTCGAGCGCTTGCTCTCCCGTGTCGGGCTGGGAAATAAGAAGTGAATTCGTGTCGACGCCGAGCTTTTTGGCGTATTCAGGATCCACTGCGTGCTCCGCATCTATGAATGCACATACGCCTCCCTTTTTTTGAGCTTCCGCGATTACGTGCAGGCACAGTGTCGTTTTCCCCGAGCTTTCGGGTCCGAATACTTCGATTATACGCCCGCGCGGAAGTCCGCCTATGCCGAGCGCCCAATCCACTCCGATCGAGCCCGTGTGTATCGCATTCACGTCGACTTTCGGTTGTGCGCCGAGCATCATGATTGAATCGTCGCCAAATTTCGTTTTTATTTCAGAGATTGCGCGTTCGATGTCTTTGTCTGTGCCGGTGCCTGTCTGCTTTGGCGCCGTCTTTTCTTTTTTACCGAATTTCATATTTTGATTGCTTGCCTGCCATGCCTGCGCATGCAGGGCAGGTAGGTCTGTCATTATATACCGTCATTCTTCAGGCGCTATGGCAGACGATGTCGAGCTTGCTTGCAGTGAGCTTGCCTGCCCTGAGCTCGTCGAATGGGTCGAATCGGGCGTGTAAATAATCTCAATGACGCGCTCTGTAGACTTGCCGTATCGATCACTCGCATTAAGTGTAATTTTATTGTATCCGGGGGCGAGTAGATACGGCTCGGAAAAAACTCCATCTTCCGTAACCGTTATCATTTGACCGTTCATACGAAGCGAAGCTATTCGATGAGCCGAACCCTCAATGGTAATGAATGGTTGATCGACCGTCATTACTCTGTTTTCTATTGTGATCACGGGGCCAAAAATAATATCTTGTCCTTCAAAGTACGCATACCCAAGGACTAGAACGAAGAAAATTACTAAAATGATCTTGGTAAATTTGCTTTCGCGGTAGGGTAGCATAGCTTTTTAACTAGCGAGGATCTTCGCCCCTATCTTCCATTTGTTCCGCCTCTTCGATTAGCTCATCCGCATTGCCTGCGCCGATGATGCTACGCGGTTTTGCCCCATCGGCGGGTCCTATGATTCCGCGTTTTTCCAAAAGGTCAATGAGACGAGCCGCGCGTGAGTAACCAACACTCAGTCTTCTCTGCAGATATGATGTTGAGGCTTTTCCTGCCTCGATTACCATTTGCCTGGCTTCCATGTAGAGCTTGTCATCTTCGTCATCATCTATGGCGGACGAAAAGATTGCGTCGGGGCCTCCGCCCACTTTCGTGTCGCTGAAATCTATTTCGCTCATCAATTGTCCTTCGCCCTGCCTTGCAATGTGTGCGACGACCTTTTTTACTTCTGTCTCGGAAATCATCGGTGCTTGGATTCGCCGAGGTTTCGACATCTCTCCAGAGAGAAATAGCATGTCTCCTGCTCCGAGCAGTTTTTCTGCACCACCAGTATCCAGAATAGTGCGCGAGTCTATGCCACTCGCCACTTGGAATGCCACGCGCGCCGGGATGTTTGCCTTGATTAATCCGGTGATTACCTTCACGCTCGGCCGCTGTGTAGAGAGTATAAGATGAATACCGACGGCGCGACTCATTTGCGCCAATCGCACAATGCCCGCCTCCAGTTCTCGAGGATACGTGGACATTATGTCTGCGAGTTCGTCTATTATTACTACTATATATGGCATTGCCTCGGGCATTTTGGTTTCGTCAAGATCGGGCTCGCCCGTCAAGGATTTGGCGACGGCCGGAGCAACGACGTTCTCATGGTAGGAAGAAATATCGCGGACTGCCTCAGTTTCGAGAATGTTATATCGTCGATCCATTTCCTTGGCAAGCCACTTTAATGATAATATCGCTTTTTTCGCGTCGGTAATTACCGGCGTAAGAAGATGCGGTATCGAATTGTAAAGCGTAAGTTCGACTCGTTTTGGATCGATCATGATGAAGCGAAGCCGTTCCGGTCCGCAACGATAGAGCAGGGAAACTATGAAGTCATGTATGCATACCGATTTACCCGCGCCCGTGGTTCCGGCGACGAGCAGGTGTGGCATGCGTGCAAGATCGGCGAAGTGCGGGGTTCCCGTTATGGAGCGTCCAAGCGAGAGAAGGAGAGGCTTATCGGAATTTACGAAAGCGTCATCCGATACCAGTGGAGCAAGTCCCAGGGTCGTGCGCGAAATATTCGGCACTTCGATACCGACAAGCGATTTGCCCGGGATAGGTGCCTCTATTCGCACCGGGGCGGCGGCGAGCGCAAGTTCGAGGTTTGATTGCAGGGTTACTATCTTTGACAGTCGTACGCCTTCGGCAGGTTTCATTGCGTAACGTGTGACGGTGGGACCGATCGACGCCTCATCCATTTCGACCAAGATGCCGAAATTTTGTAGCGTCCGCTTGATGATGTTCATGTTTGCTTTCACATCTCCCACCTCTGGTTTTCCTTTATTTTTTGCCAGAATTGATACTGGCGGGGGGGTGTATGTCGACACCGCGGCGGCAATTATTGGAAAGCCTTCGGCGACTTCATTTTTTTGTGAGAAATGCGTAATACGTTCAATTTCATCATCGACACCTGTTCTTACTTTGTTATCAACCGCGTGCGCATCTTTCGCACTAATTTCTTCCGCAACGGGTTCGCTGTCTTCTTCGGGGAGTCCGACGACAAGTACATTCTCCGACATCTTCTCCGGTTCTGCGGAATCTTTCCGTTTTTTAATCCAGTCACGCAAGGTCGAGAACACAATCCCAAGATGAACGTTGAACGCAATAGTAAGTGAAGCGATTATAAATGTGACCAGAAAGATTACGGTAGCCGGCACGTCGACTGCGGAAATAATCGGATCTGCCACTGCCGATCCGAGTACACCCCCTCGGCCGATTGCCACCATGTTCACAAGTCCGAGAGACGCGAGAAGGAAAACGAACATGCTCCCTAATTGGACCATTCCGAAGTGACGTTCGAAAGAGCGAAAGATTGCAATCGACAGAAGTATTAGCGAAAACGGCAATAGCATATATCCAAGACCGAGAAGCCACGAGAGCCAACCGTATATGTATGAGCCTACTACGCCGCCTATGCCGGCACTTGCAAGAATAAGAAATCCGCCAAGAGCAATACAAAAAATTGCCGAGACGCCCCGCAGTACCTCGCTGCTTACGCGTCTCTCAAAACTCTCTTCCCTGCGTTCTTCTTGTTTATTTTTTCCGCGTTTTTTGTCTTTCATCAACAGTATCATAGCACTACGCTTACAAGAGCGTATGTGTCTGCGGGGCGCTCGGCCGCTTGCAAGAAGACGTGTCCTTTATATAATCCAAAACAGCTCATGTATAGGACGCATGAGTATATGAAATGGACAATATCAAGGACATACAAAGGAAGGACGGCACGCCTCTATTCCTTAACGACAAGGTTATACGGACAAATCCTTTTGGGGACAATCTTTTTGGCGTTAGGGTTTATCTGCGGGCGGAAAAAATTGTTGCGGCGGTTTGTCTCGTAACAAGGCACATATCCGAGAGCGAGCCTGCTCGTATACGCATTCGCCAGACTGCTATGGAATTGCTTACATCGATACTCGCCCTGCGCGATGATATGAGAGTTTCGGGATCTCGCTCGGCGATACAATCAAAAGCATTAATTAGGGAATTGATTTCACTGGCACGCATTTTGTCTATTAGCGGTAATTTGTCGACTTTGAATGCCGAGGTGCTTACGGACGCCATGGATGAGCTTGGCGTATTATTAGGCTCGGCCCCAAGGTCGTCGCTCGCTGAATCGGTGCTACTTACTCGGGGTGATTTTGTTGATATAAAAGACAACGGGATGTGGCACGATCGAATTCGCGAACAGTCTAAAGGACGCAGTAAACTATCTATAAAGGACGTGCTAAAACATGAGAACATCGGGAGGTTGTCCGATATGGATTCTAAAGGACGCAAGGGAAATAGGACAGAAAATATACTCGGTGCGCTCGGTTCTTCAAAAGAAAAATTGGGCATAAAGGACATCGTTTCTCATTTTCCGGAGTACAGTGAAAAAATGATACAGCGCGAATTAAAGGATTTGGTTGCAGGCGGTAGGGTAAAGAAAATGGGATTCAAGAGATGGAGCATGTATACGCTTGCATAGTGTCGTATCTTATTTTTACAATCCTATTTAACCACCCCCCAGTGCGCCGTCTTTGCACCACAAGGGCATTTCCATTTTTCTAACATGGCACCTCGCTTAGCGAGTGCATTTGGATTTTCTAAGACGGAGTACCGTCAAGAAAATCTCGGCAGTTACCATGTTGAAAAAATGGTCACGTTCGAAGCGAAACAATCCAGAATATGTGCACAGACTCTGGATTGCTTCGGCCAAAGGCCTCGCAAAGACGGACATATACTAATTGAATGATTAATTGGGGGCACTACAACTATTGACTACCGTAGCCGTGGAGTATATTGTGTCAATACTTGTGATTTGATAAGTAAATGCTTGGTTAGTCAGCTGGACTTTCATGGCAATTTTTAAATCACAAGTTATCCACAAAATATTAGTCGGTGTCGTATGTTTGGTACGACCCGCTGATATATAATGGTACGGATGCGTTTTGCAATTAGTAAGATGCATCTGGAAGCGACTGTTACGATAGTGCGCTTCATTTAGTTCTCTGACATTTGAATAGTGATACAAAAGACAGGCGAATCTTCGCATGTAGATAAAATTAGATTTCAGAAATTTCTGAATATGTTCGGATACGATTGCACGACAGAACGACTGTCCAACTTCCTTACTGCTAATCTCGTTTCACTTTACATTTTAAATAAGTGAGTGCGACGAGCTAGCAATTATGTATCGCGTAAAAGCGATCATTAAGGGTCTGTCGAAAGACACGGCTCGATTATCAGTTGTCTTCAGTTAGTAGTTAGTCTATTAGTTAGGTTATTAGAAGACACACAAACGCACATGACTCCTCGTCGAAAGGGTGTAGTGTGCGCTCCTTCATTGATTTTTATAAAATTAAAGAAGGAGGAAAGTTCAAAATAAACTTATGAGTAAATCATTAGCAACAAAAAACGTTGCGGCGATTGCTCTTGGTCTTGGCTTGATCCTCACGCTCTCGTTTGCATTCGCCACTCCGGCGAAAGCAGACGTGCTCTCGGATCTTCAGGCACAGATTCAGACATTGCTCGCACAAATTGCGTCGCTTCAGGGCGGTTCTACAACCACCACTTCGGGCGACGCATGTCCCACGTTCACGCGAAATCACAAGCAAGGTGATACTGGCGGGGAAGTGATGTGGATTCAGAAATTCCTTAACAGTCACGGAGCAGTTGTCGCGGCAAGCGGTGCCGGTTCTCCGGGTAATGAGTCCAGCTTCTTCGGCGCAAAGACGAAACTAGCGGTTATGGCCTTCCAGGGCGCAAACGACGTTTCGCCAGCAGCCGGATACTGGGGTCCTCTTACACGCGGACAAGCAAATAGCATGTGCGCAATGACGGCTGATCCGAAAGATGATCCGAAAGATGATCCGGTAGACCCGGTAGACCCGGTAGTGCCGGTCGGCGCTGGTCTTCGCGTTTCTCTCGCTTCTGATTCTCCATCAAGCAACAATGTCTTGGTAAAGAGTCAGGGTATCGCAGAGCTCGCGAAGTTCACCTTCACCAACGGCTCCAGCGCACCGGTCTCGGTTACGAACCTTGCGTTTAAGCGCATCGGCGTTTCGACCGACTCCGACTTGAGCAACATCTACCTCTTCGAGGGTGCCAAGCGCATCACCGATCCGGCAGGTATCTCAAGCTCGAACTTCAACTTCAACAGCTCGGCAGGCGTCTTCACAGTTCCTGCGATGGGTTCGGTTACGGTTTCTGTTCGCGCCGACATCGGCTCGACGAACGGCAACCAGGTGGGAGTTCAGCTCGCTGGCGTGACGGCATCGGCTCCGCTTGATGCGTCTGTCGTTCTCCCGGTTTCGGGCTCGACGATGCTCATCTCGAACGCTTCGATCGCGACGGCAACATGGGGAACGGTAACTCCGAGCGGAGGAACATTTGCTCCTTCTGTCGACGTAACGCTCTTCCAGGCGACACTCACGGTGAATACTCGTGAAGTCTGGCTCAAATCTGTCCAGTTCGAAAATCGAGGCACCACTAAAGACTCCGACTTACAGAATCTAAAGCTCTTTATAAAGGGCGTTCAGGTCGGTGGGACAATGTCGTTCTCTGGTGACAAAGCCACCTTCGACATCTCTGGGGCTCCGATTCTCCTCAAGACGGGGGGTAACGAGGTCCGACTCAGTGGTGACGTAGTCGGTACATCCGGAAAGACATTCGATGCACAAGTCAGACGCGGTATCGACATTCAGTTGATAGACTCCCAGCTTAATCAGCCTCTCGCGCCAAGCGCGCCGACGGCTGTAACAGCTAACACAGTCGAGGGCGTAAGCCTCTCGGTTGTGAAGGGGAACACATCTCCTACGGAAACTGTAGCGGTGGCGGCGACGAACGTTCTCTGGTCTCGCTTCGAATTCCGAGCGGCTGGAGATAACCTCAAAGTCGAGCAAATTACAGTTGACGTCGACACCTCGAACGGCAATGGTATGAACGATGTTCGTATCATGCTCGACGGCGTGCAGGTTGGTTCTACTGCAGATGTAGGTGGTGCGGCCTCCGAAACGGGTACGGCCTTCTCTCTCGGCTCATCCATGATTCTTCAGGCGGGCAAGACGCACGTCGTGGAAGTCTACGGTGACGCCAAGGAAGCGGGTGGTACAAACTTCGACAACGCAGACACAGTCGACGTTGGTGTTTCGATTGCAATAGCTGACACAGAAGGAAGCGCCTCCGGTGATCGGCTCACAACTGCAATCAGTGAAGTTGAAGGCAACTCGAGGACGGTTACGTCTTCGTCTCTCACGGGTACGAAGGCTTCCGGATACGGCAATCAGACGATTGTCGCGGGTGCCAACAACGCCAAACTCGGTAGCTTCACGCTCTCGACCGGTTCTACGGAAGCCGTGAACGTAAACACAATTGTTGTCAACCTCTCAACTGCAGAGGCTGCATCAATCACCGATCTCCGCCTTGTCGACAACGCGACGGGTGCGCAGATTGGTACTACGAAATCTTCGGCTTCGACTGCCAACACATTCTCATTGAGTATGGCGATGGCGGCTTCGCAGTCTAAGATCATAGACGTTTACGCGAACGTGAAATCGGGAGCGAATGCTGGTCCATGGATCGCCACTCTTGACACCACGACCGGTGGTTCTGGTGCCGTTACTGGCTCGGCGGTTACAGTTGGTTCGAACGTGAACCTCCAGACCATCACTATCGGTTCTGGCACACTCACTGTTACACGTGATCCTGGTACTCCTGTCAACACCAACGTGATAGCGGGTAGTTCCATGGTGCATGTCGGTAAGTTCGACTTCTCCGCGGCGAACTCCTCATTCACTGTGCAGGAACTCAAGATTAAGGTCTTGAACGATGCGGCAACGTCCGTATCGAACGTGACTCTTAAGTACAAGGACTCGGCTGGAGTCGAGCAGACTGCCTCACAGGCACTCTCAACGGGCGATCAGGCGCATGCCACCTCGACCTTCACTGGCCTTACGATGTACGTACCAATGAACGACTCGGCTGATATCGACGTCTACGTCGACATTCCGACGATCAGTTCGGGTTCGAAGTCTGGGGTTGGCATTACAGCCCTAATCGATGCTGATGAAGGCTTTAAGGCCATAGACTCTGCCGGTTCATCCGACACGTCTGCGGCATCTGCCGACGTCAACTCCGCTTCTTCTTCGGGCTACGGCACGAAGTACGTGAAGAAGTCGGTCCCGACGCTCGCGCGTCTCACGACCGGTTACACACCGAACACTGTTTCTGCCGGCACCGGTCTCTTCCGCTTCACCGTTACGGCTGACGCGGCAAACTCCGTTGAATGGCGCAAGCTCTCGTTCGACGTAGCCACAACGGGCGTCGATATCTCCGGATGGACGCTTTACGACATTACGGGAGGCGGTTCAACTGCAGTCAACTCTGCGGTTGCAAACGCAACTTCGTCTCCGTATGTGATCGCTGTCTGTCCTGATGTGTCCTGCACCGATGGTGAGGCACAGCAGATTGGCGCAGGCTCGGCAAAGACGTACGAGCTTCGTGCAGCAACCGTTACAGGTTGGGGCGCAGCTGCTGACGCAGTTACGATCAACTTCACGGAGGACAACGCTGCGGTTGTGAATGCAGCTGCCGCAAGTGTTACCGGGGACATCATCTGGTCTGACCGCTCGGCAACGAGCCACACGACCGCGACCTCGGACTGGACGAACGGCTACCTCGTGAAAGACACGGACAACGACACGCGCTCCTGCCAATTTGGCACGGCGACAACGTGTACTCCGTAAGTCTCTCGTGAAGCTACAGGCGCTGTCTTAACGACAGACCTCCGGTTGGGAATCGGCCCAACAAAACCAAAACCGCCGCGATATCTCGCGGCGGTTTTGCGTTTGTATTTCGCGTTTGGTATCATGCACATTATGAATAAAAATGTAATTCTAGCGGGTTTAGCCATCGCAGTCTTGGCAGGAAGCGCATGGTGGTTTACCCAAAACTCTTTCACGCACCCGCTTCCACTATCGGAAGGTGACATTGTGAGTTCGTGGGATTTTCAGGGTACTTATAAGGATGGCGGAACACTAGAAAAGAAAGCGAATGATGAGATCGTTCGGCTTGAGGGATTTCTCGGCGGCGACCAGAGCGGCACCGATGACGACCCCACGGACTACATTATTTACGTGAGTATCGCCAATCAATACGAACTTCTAGGCGACGGTCAGCGCGCATACGAATCTTTAGGGCGTGCAGTTGCCATCGATTCTATTTACACGGGGTTAGCTTGGCACAATCTCGGAAACCTTATGGCGCGCTTCGGGGCATATAAGACTGCCCGCATTGCGTATGCGAAGGCGGTTGAAGCACAATCAAGCGTTGAGCAGTACCATATCGCTCGATTGCAATTTCTTTCGGCGCATTTTGCGGAAGATGATTCTGCAATCGAAGCTGCGTTCGGGGAAGCAGAGGATCAATTCGGAAAAGAAGCTTCATTCTTGCTCCAACTAAGAGAACAACCATAAGCAACATGCTTCGTTTCCTTGAGCGACTGTTTCCATATCTTCTCTTCGCGCCCGCTGTCTACGCAATCGTTTTTTTTGACGGTCTTCTCTATCCGTATTTGACGCCAAAGACCCTCATCTTTCGAGCGACAATGATCCTCGCGCTCGCGGTATTTTCAGCTCTCGTGCTCGCGCGAAAATCTTTTTATTTCGACCGTATCAAGGATCCTGCAGTTTGGATACCGGGAATCCTTCTAGCATTTGCGTACCTGTCTTCCTTTTTTGGGGTCGATTTCTACCATAGTTTTTGGTCCATATTCGACAGGGGCGACGGGCTTCTCACTCTCACCGCTCTTGTCGCATCGTTTTATTTTCTGCTCTTGTATGCAGATGCCAATTTTGTCCGCCATCTTTTCGTCCTCGTTGCGTGGGTTGCCTCGTTCGTGGCGCTTATCGGCGTATTGCAGTGGCTCGAATGGGCGCTCGGTATCAAGATTCCGTTCGTTCCGGGCGACGGAGCCGGCCGAGTGGGAAGCACGCTAGGCAACGCTGCCTTCCTTGCTTCGTACCTCGGCATGACTTTTTTTGTAACACTTGCCGTCGCGCAAGATTTTTCGGGGCGGTGGCGGAAGGCCGTATACGCAAGCGCAATTCTCCAGCTCGTCGCAATTCTAGCGGCTGGTACTCGCGGAACTTTTCTCGCACTTATTGCGGCAAGCTTTGTCGTTCTACTCTATCAGGCATGGAAAGTAGATGGTGGATATCGCTCATACGCACGCGGCGGCATTGTCGCTCTTCTTCTCATAGCCGCCCTGTTCGTCGGATTTCGCACCGAGCTCTCCAATGTCCCATTCGGACCAGTGGCGCGTTTGGCTTCCATATCCCTGGAAGACGCGACCACACAAAGCCGTCTTTTTATCTGGGGCAATGTTGCGGGAGGTGCCTTGCAACAGCCGATACTTGGAGTCGGCGCGGAACACGTACAGACTCTGTTTAACAAATTCTATGATCCCACGAAGATAATCGAGGAGTGGTTTGATCGCACGCACAACGCATATCTCGATTATTTTGTCCAATATGGTTTTCCAGGGTTTCTTCTCTATCTTGTTCTCATAGGCGCGTTCGTGCGCGAGGCGTGGATTTGCTTTAAGTCATCTTTGAGATCTAACGATCCACATTCCGCCCATCGCGGTAAGATGATGCTTCTTCTTCTTGTGGTCTATGGCGTGCAAAACTTTTTCGTTTTTGATACTGCGACCACGCTGTGGCTCTTCTTCGCCCTGTATGCGTGCTTGCTTTCTATGCGCCTACAGTCGTCTCCTCGCACTCTGCGACTGCCTTTTTCGCGACTGCCCGAACTCGTTCCGGTCGGCGTAGCAGTTCTGATCGCACTCCTCGTCATTCCGGTGTCGATTCAGCCGTTGCGTGCCAACACGGCTTTAGCGGAAGGATATCTTTATCAACTGTACGACATTCGCCGTTCTGTGGAAGAGATCGGGAAGGGGTATGCGCTCGGTACGTATGCCGACATTGAGTACGGTTACCAGCTGTATGAGTGGTACACGGAGCGACAGGCAATACGGCTTACCGGCGAGGCGCGCATACTCGCATACCGGACGGCGCGCGACATTCTCTCGGAGAATTTCAAGAAATATCCCTACGATGCGCGCACCGCCGTGTACTATGCACATGTTCTCGATCTCACTCCGAAAGGGGAGGGGGCGAACGAGGAGATTGCGCGTGAGGTTCTTGTGCGCGCGATAGAACTCTCGCCCAAACGCATACAACCGCGCTATTTGTTGGCTAATATAGAGATCAAAAAAGGCGATGCACAACCAGTCGGCAGTTCGGCGAAAAAACAGCATTATGAGACGGCAATACAGGGTCTTGCAGAATATTCAGCCCTTGTGCCCGACTTTGCCGAACCCGATTACATCATCGCCACTCTCTACCTGACCCTGAAAAAATTCGATAAGGCAAAAGAGTGGGCGGACAAAGGATTTGCAGTCTACAGGTCGGATTACAACACCGCAAAGCGTGCCGCAAAGTATTACGTTACGGTGAAAGATTGGGAGAACGCCCGGCGCTTTCTCGCGGAGGTCGTGAATTCAAACTCGACTGATTATCCTGTTATGTATGACCTTGCGAAAGCCGAATTTCTCGCTGGAAATGCCGTGCGCGCCAAAGAGATCGTTGCGATCCTAAAGGACAAAGCTCCCGGTCTCGTCGAAACTGATCCTTCATTCGAAATGGCCGTCAGCAAGTGACAAAACTTAGATGAATTATAGATGCCAAAACACACCGCGCTTAGCGCGGTGTGTGTGAGAAACGAAAACAAGAGGTTACATTTACGTCGCTGCGCCCTGATTCTTCTTCATCCACATTGCGTCGAGCGAGTATTTGCCCGCGCCGGTTATAAGGACGGAAACCGCCGTTGCGAAAATAAGCATGATGAACTCGTAGCCGCCGTTTCCAATCGCAAAGCCATTTTTGAGATGCACCGCGAAGAAGGCGACGATTCCAACTATTACAGCAAATTTCGCCGCCCAGTGAGTGAAGAGTCCGACGATGAGGAGTAATCCGCCTATAATTTCACCATAGGCGAGGATGTAGGCCATCAATCCCGGGAGAGGAATACCAATACTCCCGAGAAAACCCGCGACCATCGGCATTCCGGCAGTGAACACCTTATCGTATCCGTGCCAAACAAATATGACACCTAGGGCGACGCGCAGAATAAGTGGTGCCCAATCCGCGCACCAGCCTGCGCAGTTGCAATTCATGATTTTATTACACATATGTATAAATAATCTAGCTTACTAATAATTATCGAATAATGTTTCTCATTATACAGCATTCGTGACCTTCTAGAACCCTTCGCGTATCGTTAGCACTGTCACCTCTGTGACAT
>ERZ1292630.840-Hain-H41-02um-R3-840-length-31158-cov-7_pt1 | contig 31158 bp, 17 predicted proteins | sample MGYA00564408_ERZ1292630 | MGnify/ENA primary metagenome ERZ1292630 (study PRJEB36523, sample SAMEA6512641) | groundwater metagenome | collected 2019-01-08 | study: AquaDiva: Metagenomics assemblies of 32 groundwater samples
CATCGCCCGCGGTCCCGGCATTACTGCGAAAAGAGCGGCAGGTACGGCTTCTCGAGGGGCCAAATGGTCCTCCTTCGGACGGGGTGTGTTGACGATGGGAGGAAAAAAAACAGAGGAGAGTGAACGCACTGCCCAAGCCGCACTGCCCGCCGCTCACGTTGCCCCAACGAGTGCCAAAATCGACGGAAAAGGACACCGTGCAACGAGAGACCTAATTTCGGGGGAAAAAAAATAGGCGGCCAACATGATCAGGGGAATGGGAAAAGGAAGAGAATCACCCAATTGTGCGAAGGCGACGGTGCGAGTTGAGTCTGCGCACGGCGAGCGCCTGGGAGTCGCACGCGTGGGTGGGCGGCGGCGAACCGAGATCGGATGGACCGGCCGGCGGCGAGGAACCGCGGGCCGCAGGCATCGGACGGAGAGGTGGCGCGGAGTAGGGATGGGTGGAGGTTGGATGGGTCGGTCGGTTGCTTGAAAAGTGGCTTCGGTGATGTTCCAGCGAGTTCTTCTCTCGATTGGCGCGACGCCATTGACGCCGCGGCGACCCATATGGCGCGTACGGCACCGCGTTGGGCGATGGGGCCCTCCACGGCGGTGGTGCCTGCTCCGCACGGCGGCGGGCGGCGGCGGGGTCCCCGTCGGCTGCCACCTGGTGACCCCCGAGTTGACCCTGACCGCCGTCGCCATCACCATTCCCTGGAGTGGATGGTGCGCTCCCATCGCTGTGCGGATGCTGTTGCGTCTGGGGGCTCACGGTCACGGCGTAAATGTGGTCCATGTGACGCGACAGTGAAGGCGGAGGGGCGGCGGTCAGCGAGTCGCTGCTCGCCGCTTCGCCGCCGGTGGGGGAGTCGCCTTGGCACGACTGATAGCGCGACGCGGAAGGGCAGCCGTGACCCGAGGCGACATCGTGGGCGGCCGCTCGATCGGGAGCCGCGGCGACGGGTGAAGCATCGTCGCCTGCAATCAACTCTTCCTGTCTGGCAACCGCGTTGGTGCCGCACGCCTGCGCAAGGCTCCAGACGGCCGCAGTGGGCAAGATGACGTCAAAGGCTGGGGTCATGTCGACTCCGAGAGGGGAGAGCTGCTGCTGGATTCCCGTGACGGTCGACAGCTGCGGTCGCAGGTGAGGCGCATTTTCCGCCTCCGAGGCTGCGCGCTGCGACGATGACCTTAGATGTTCCCCCTCCCGCACAGCGACCACGAGGTTGCCGTTGTAGATGCCACGGAGTCCCCGGTAACGACTGTTGAAACGGCTGCCCGATTTCATTGAGCGGATGATGGCGGAGACCTTCGGTGACACCGGCGGAGAATCGTCGTCGGCGTTCCATTGGCAGGTGCCGGGAGGAGGGCAAGCGCCATGCGCGGCAGCGGTCGACAACCCCGAAGCGACGACGGTCAACGGATGTTGGGGGAACGTGGGATCGCCGCTTCCGCCGCCCCCAGCCATGGAAGGAGCGAGCGGCGGTCGGCCTGTGGACGTCTTCGCCGCGGGCGTAGTCGAATAGAACTGACCGTCGCGAACGACCGACATGGCGGTGCGGTGACAAGGCGGAAAAGGTGACGGAGGCGACAATATGGACACGACGCGTTGGCGTTCGCCGGTGGGTTGTGCTTCTGCCGCACTGAACGGTGGTGGCGTCGGCGACTGATGCCGGTGGAACGCTGTCACGTCGTCGTCTCGCCGATTGCGCGGCGACGAGCAACAGGTGCCCATGGGCAGCGAGGGGGCAAATGCGACGATGGGCGTGGATCAATCTGTGACGGGAGGATTCGCCGACGACGAGTGACGAGGAGTGACGCGGGAAGGATGGATGCGAAGAATGACGAATGAAAGCTGATAGTGTGTGGCGTGAACGAGAAAGAGGCGAGAGATAACTTTGGGGGTTTAACGAATGGCCCGAACAGGGAGGCACACGCACCACGACGCGCTATCATAAAATACGCTTGTCCATCGTGACCGGCTGGTGCGCGCTGTCATCACAACTGTCTTGGCGAGTGTACAACAAAGGGGACCGGTGCGGGCATTAGGAGTGTCCGTGAAGCTGCCAGCGCATCGTATCGGTACGCATCGTACCATCCCGCGCGGGTCGTATCCCTTCGCCGCTGCGGGTTTGGTCCAACCCGGCGTCGCCCGACGGCGGCCATCCGTCCGACGAGGGTGGGTCCGCGTTGCGACGCCACCGTACCATGGAATCCGACAGCAGCGTTGTGGGCATGCGGGACGTGACCCCTCGAGGCACCGGATACCGCGGCGGCTCGACGTCCGACGAGGGTGCCGCCCGGGCTGCCTCCCCGTCGCCTCGGTGTATCATGCTGGCGTTCAGTTCGATGTGGTGACGCGCAATCACCCCTCCCGACCCGTCCAACGCCCATCCTGATGGCAGCGGTAAGGGCGCTTCTGTTAAGCTTCGAGGCACCTGACCATGTGAGCCCCGTGGTAGGTATCCTGCGGCAGTCAAAACGGCGCCATGCGCCACTCCGGGAGCCAGCGTTGTTTTCAAGGGGCTGCCGAGATCAAGCAGGTGGGTCGCGGCACCGTTCGCCTGGCGTGGCGTGCCGCCGGCGTCGCGCACCGCCACGTAGTGTGAGGGAACGTGTTGGGCGCGTACTAAAATTGGATCCGGTTCGGGCGTGTTCGAGGTCACGCGGGTGACCGCGTTGGCGATTGCGCTGCGGGGCACGCGCTTCGCAGCGGCACCTATCATTCGCGTGAACGTGTCGTAGCGGAGGACGTCGTCGAGCACCGCGTCGGCGGCCTGCATCAAGTTCGCCTCCTTCATCGCTGCGGGTGTCGACGACGCTTCGCCGCGAACGGCATCGGACTGCAGCGCCGTAGGGCGCCAATAGGTCTCCCCCACACGAATCGACGGTCCCCCATCGCCCCGCCGTGCCCGGTCGGTTGGTGGCGGCGCGACAAGATCGTCGTCGGCGGCGCCACAGCGAATGCATACGTATCGCTGCTGCCGGTCCGCGCACACACGATGGAACAGCCTCCGGTTTAAATCGCGCGCCGCGTCGAGCTGTTGTCGAAGCACCGTCGCAGGGGCGTCCGTGGTCGCGGTAGAGCTTGCCCCCTTGATGCCGCTCTTGTCACCTTGAGAGCTCTCCGACCCGCCGCCTTGCGCAAATAGGGCACAGCGCAGCGCGTTGACTTCGGACTCGTACACCGCGATCACTTTTCGCGCCTCCACGAGTTCGGCAGTCAGCGAGTCGATCTCCTGTCTGAGGACATCTGATGACGACGCGTCCGAGACTTGAGCGTGGTTGGATGCCCCTCCTGCTGCCCGCGGGGCGGTGGAATCGCTGTTCAACAGCAAGTGCATGCGCAAATCGTAGGTCGTCTCTCCAGTGGCGATGTTGCGAAAAATGGGCGCTGACGTTGTGACCGTTCCGGTGGCATTCGACGCAGCACTCGTCGTCGCAATGTTGGTGGTCAGCGGGTCGCGGCCCTCGCGCTGAATTAGTTCAGGCACGTCGATGACCCATTTGCCTGATGAGAGGGCCTCGCGCACTCTTGGATGGTGAAGCGACGGCAGCGTCAGCGACAGGAAGCTGACCGGGGCACTCTCGTCCCCTAGTAGGCCACGACGCATCCGAGATGAGAACAGGAGGAGGTAGATGCGATTGAATCGGGGGCTATACATCGCGGCTCGAATCAAATGAACGCACAAATGGACCCTTTGCGCCGGACGTGACGTGGGTGTACCAAAGGCCAGGGCACTGTGGTGCCTTGTAGACACACACCAGCACTCTGGGACCACTCTGCGGGGTGAGCTTCGACGTGGGGCGGGGTCATCCCGACTAATAATAGTTCGATTCACACATGAAGGCGAGGGGAGGGTCTGTGGCCCTTCCACATAGGGGGGGGGGTCATTCACAACGTGTTTTTTTCTATGTTTGAGGTTTCCTCATTGCGACTAAATGTCCCAGCAGGGGCTATCCCAGTAAGGGCTATCCCAGCACGGGATCCGGTGACGGAACCACGGCGGCGATGTTAGACGGGTGAGCGGCGGCATTTGTGCCCTCGCGTGGGGAGATCGTCGCATCTCCCCCTGCGAGATGATGAGGCGACGCGTTCCCTTTGGCGGCCGCAGACTCGAAGCCTTCGGGTGGCTGCCTGTGCGGGTGCTGGGGCGGGTGCTCGTGATCTCCCGTGTCACTACTACGAGTGACCAGTGGAGTCGCGGCGCCGAGGGATGCAACGTCGGCGTCCGCCGTATGCGCCGCGACGGTGGGAAAGGGCGCGTCGACGATCGCAGCTACTGTTGGAGCGGCAGTAGTGGTCGGCTCATCCGACGGCACCACATCAGGCGGCTCGGCAGCGTCGTTGGGGGGCGCCCCATGTTGCCCGCTCACACCGCCGTGGTGTTCCTCTGCAGTGCCCGGTAATGTGGAAGCCGCGGCATCAGAAGGGTTGGTGGCGGCGGCTGCTTCAGAAGCGCGGCTGCTGGTCTCAGGAGCGAGGCCGCTGGTCTCGACTGACACGTGGTTTTCGACGGCAGGGGCAGCGTCCGCATCATCCTCCGGTGCGGCATCGTCCCGGAGCAGCACGTCCGGCCGCGTGGTGTCCTCCTCCCACACATAGTTCGTTTCGTTCACGGAGGAGTCGAACGATGGGTCGAGGTCCTCAACACTCGACGCGTTGCCACTGCCGAAGGACATGTTGTGGGGAGGCTGGTCGCTCACGACCGCTCCTCCGTCGGATGGGGGCGCCGATGGAGAGGCACCGTTTGCAGTGGACGTCGTCGCCGCCTTCGCCTTTGCGTTGGTTTCCTCCTCTGCCCCTTCTTCGCTCATGCGGCGCTGGCACGTTTCGAAGTCCATAAACTCCTGTGGATGCACCCGAAAGGAGTCCAGCCGGGTGCGATCGAGCTCGTCGCGCGCGCGACCCTCCTCATAGTAGGGAAAGGGATCCATGTCGACGGCGGTGCAAAGAGTGTGCACGAGGGTGCTGAGACGTTGCTCCATGACGCGCCGCGCCACGGCCGTCGATTCGAGATACGCCGCGTCGTCGAAGAGTGACAGTAAGGACCACGGCCCCCGGGACGCGGGAAGGGCCGAGCGATTCCCAATCCAGCGCAGCCGCCCGTTGCCAATCGCAAGCGGGGAAGCTGAAAGGGATGGCGATGACCCTCCGTCGTCACCATCTCGCTCAAGGCCGCGCAGAAGCGTCGAGCTTTGTTGCTCGTCAGTGGATTGGTCGTGCTGAGACAAGGCCGCAAGTGCGGTGATGTGGTGCACCAAGGATGATGGCACTTGCCGGAAAAGCACCTTGTCGAGGAGGTACGCATTCGGCGCAAAGTCGAGTTCGACCCGCCAGCCGTCTTCCTGCATGGCATCGGCTGGATCGTCGACGTCTCGATCGGTTCCTCCTTCGTGGAGTCTCCTGAGCGAGTCGCGGCTGCCGTCGAACCTCGCCGCGAGCGTGGCATCGTGCGGCAGCTCACCGGTGCGCGGCTCGCCAGCCACTTCGTCTAATCCTGCTGCCGGCCGCGACTCGACTTCCTGTTGAAGATGGCTAGCGACCGCTCGCAGGCTGCCAGTGGTTCCTCGAACCGTGAGACAACGCGCCGACGTCAGAAAACTCTGCAGCAAATAGTGATCGTCGACATGGGAGTAAGGGCTGTCGACGTCAGTTGCAGCCGTTGGGGAACCTCCTTCTGCCATCGGCGCTTTTCGCCTCGATAGGGACGCGGGGGAAAGGTACGACGCCGCGTTCGGGTGGCCGTGGAGGACGTGATACCAGAACTGGGGCACCTGCCGCAACCGGACGTTGCGAATCGAAACGGCTCTCGCCGTCATCTCCAGACTATTGGCCCATTCGCGATGCTTCGCGTCGTGGTGCTGTCGCGTCTGGTCGTCGATGCGGTCCTGCAGCGCACGCGCCTGCGCAAGTGCTCGCGGCGAGTTCAGAGTTGTGTTGTTTCGGTTCGTCGTGGCCGTCGATGCGGCCGCTGTTCGAGCTGCCACGAAGGCGCACTCTGCCAGCGCGGCCAACAGAATCACCACCGCCGTTATCATCCGCCAACCGCTGCCAGACGTCCGGGGGGTGGGCATCTTTCTACTACTACCAGTCGTCGTCGTCGTCGAATCGACGCTCCACATTAGCTCTATCGAGAGGCTAGCGTGGAGGAAAGGGGGAAATCGATCTCGGGGGGTCCGCTCGGTGTCGCTGACGCCGCCCTCTATTGCGTGGTGTGCTGGGGAAGCAAACGCAGAGAGGTGGCCAAGATATGATGGGGACAATGACGCCTTCAAGGTATTCCAAAACGCTGCGGCGGTGGGGAGGTAAAGAACTGTGTACACCGGGCGTGTTTCTGAATGAAAGGTATTGGCTGGCAACGCTGGGGAGGGCACGCTCTCAGACCTTGTCGCCCTGGAGGGTAGTCGCGGCCAGGGGAGGGGGGTGCGGAAACACTGGGTGAGCGTTGGGGCGATGCCACGTCTCACCCATTCGCCTTCGGTGGTCGAACTGCGCATACTGGAAAAGAAACGCCGTCTCCGCGGGGGTGAGTTTCAGCTTGCCGGTTAGATACCGTCGTGTTCGGTCCCCGCGGTCAATGCTTTCCAGAAGCTGTGTCTCTCGTGCCGTGAAGGCGGCAGGCGGCGCCGATGTTCGTGCTGTGGAACTGCCTTCGGGGGCATCTTGCTTCCAGCGCCTTGGCGTCTTGTAGGCCGGTGTCGCTGTGTCAGTCCCCGGTGGACGTGGCCATCTTCCAACCTGGGTGGTTGGCATCACCGGGCAACACGGGGGACGTGCGGCGGAGTGTTGCCTTTCCGTTTGTGCGTGAAGGGGGGAAGGAAGCCACAGCCAGGGACTCTGCGTCGTTTTTCAAGTCGGAAATCGTCGTCCCCCTCACCTCGCCGTGCGCATTGGACCGGAATGACAGCACCCCACCCTTTCCACACAACACGCGCAACTTGCCGCGGCTGCGCAGCATACACAGTCCATCCACCGAAAGCGGGGAAAGGGGGGGAAGTAACTTGCGACAGCGACGTCGGTCTGTCGTCTCTGTCCCTCTCTCTCTCTCTCTCTGAGTTACACGTTTCCGGGCCAATCGGGGGACTTCGCCATCCACGGCGCCATGCGGTTGACCGGATAGGAAATGCGGGCTCCAATAGCGGGCAGCCGGGCCGCGACGCGGGGCTGGAGGAACATCTTGGCCTCCACGGGTACTTTCACGGCATCCGGGTGGATCAGCGCCAGTTCAGCAGCACGGGCCTCAATCTGCTGGCAAGCCTTCGCGAGCCACTCCTTGTCTAACTTCTCGCCGTCGTGGTAGTGCTCTCGAATCGCCTGAGAGTGCCGCTTCGCCGCACCTAAGTAGTCGTGCAACTGGTGCTTCATCTCTGACGCTTGCTCTTCGGTGACGAGTGCGACCTTCTTGCCGGGGTTGCCGGCCCACAGCTCGCCCGTCGGCACGCGCACGTCCTTCTCGATGACGGTGCCGGCGGCCACGATGGACCCCGACTCAATGATCGCGCCGACGCACAAGCACGCGCCGTGGCCGACGTAGGCGTTGTCGTGCACCTCGCACATATCGAGGGTCACACCGCAGCCAATAAGGGTGTCGTGTCCAACTTTGATTTGGCCCATGAAGGTCGTGCGGTCCAAGATGACGGTGTTGTCACCCACCGTCGTGGGCACCTGGCTGTGGTAGTTGCGAATGTACGTGTGGTAGAAGATCCCCACACCGTGGCCGAGCTGGACGTTCCCTTGCACGCACGCGTTGGGGGCGATGAAGGCCGCATCCTCGAAGATCGGCAGCCGGTGCCGATACGGACGGATGTTCTGGTGGCGCATGACGGGGTACGGCAACCGGCGCGAGCTCTGCTTATGGGCCATGAGCACCAGGCGGCTACCTACATCCTTGATCATGTAGCCGAAGTGGCTCAGGGTCGGCGTGATGATGCTCATGGATGTTGGGGTCAAAGAGGGCCGCGAACGATGATTTTTACAATGGAGCCCCCCCTAAGTAGTCAGCACGCTTCTGACGGCGACGAAGGGAGAAAGAATGCAAACGGTCCGAGGGCGTGGAAAGGGGGAGGTGTGCATTTCAACATGTCAAGGCACCGATGCGAGCTGAAACCCAGAAAAAAACGTCACAAGGGGGTACAAAGAAGAGTCGATCACCAGGTCACGAGGAGGTCGGTGCGGGGGGCTTCTTGAGTAGGACAAGCTTCTTGGGTGCGCCGGGTAGTGGTGCGGCGACGACCGCACCGTCACTCGGCACCGCGGTGGGCCTTTTCAGTAGCATTAACTTCTTGGGGGCAACCGCGGCCGGCGGGGCGGCTGCAGAGACGTCCCCAGTGCTTTCGGCCTCGGTGGTGCCAGCCGGAGTCATCGCCTCAGCCGGCTGGCTGGTAGACGTTGCTGGTGACGTGGCCGCCGGTTGGGCCGGGAGGAGCGCAGCTGGCCCAACAGCCACCGCCAACACAGGTCGCTTCGCCAGCAGGAGCAACCTCTTCGGTGCGGCGGGTGCCGGAGGCGCCCTGCTGCCGGAAACGGGTGGTTCGTCTGAAGCCATGGAGTGCGGCGGCGGAACAGTAACCGTCCCGTCATTAGCCTCATTCACCGTTGCGTCCGCGGCCGGAAGCTCTGCCTTAACGACGGGGGCCACCAACTTTGGAGCCAGTGCCGAAGACTTCAGCAGCATCAGCTTTTTCGGTGCGGCAGCTGTCGGCGCGGCAGGGAGATTTGATGATGGCTCCTCGAGACTCAATGAGACGGAGGCGGCCACGGCCGTTGGTGGTCTTAGCAGCATTAATTTCCTCGGTGGCGTGGCGGTCGGTAATGGGGCGGCATTCTCATCAGCGCCGGCGTGTGGCGCGGCGCCGGCCTCTCGATTGATGACGGCCGCGTCCTCCGCCGGCTCGGATGCGCCTGCCATGTGCTCGCTGGTCGGTGGGATGCTTGCGGTGTCGTGGCCACCGCTGGACGACGACGCGGCGGCCAATCCCGGCTGCAATGGCTTCTTCAATGGCATCAGCTTCTTGGGCGCAGCACGTGTCGGCGCGGCAACGTGCGCTTCGGCCTCGGGCGCCAGCACGGACAACGGGGCGACCGGCGTCGCCACTGGCGCGTTCGCAGCCGTGTCGTTGGCCGAGGCAGGCAACGACGGCGGAACAGCGGTGCGATTGACGGATAGCGGTTTCGGGGCAATGGGCACGGCGGCCAGCGCGCTGACTTGGGCTTGGAACAACGGCGCTACCTCAGTCGTGGCGGCGTGCCGATCCTGATCGCCCGGCTGCAGCACCGAGCTGGTGGCGGAGCTGTCCGATGAAGGGATCGCGAGGGGCTTCGGAGTCTGCACCAGTGAGGCGAACGGACGCGGAACCGGCGACGAAAGCAGCATCGGGTTGGGTAGCCGCGAGCTCTGAACCACGCCGACGGGGGCCGGGGTAGAGGCAACGAGGGGATACGCGGCGGGGTCTTGTTGTCGCTGCGCGGCCAGCAGGACTGTGTTGGCATCGACCGGGCGGGGCTCCCAAAGTGCTCGTCGGGCGCTGCTGGAGGGGCCGGACGATGGTGGGGGGCTGTAGGCGGTTGGCGTGGGTGGCGGCGTTGGCGGTTGCGGCGCGGCGGCCGGCGCCTGTCGAGAGTCCGTGGCAGCACGGTTCGATTCCTTGCCCTCGAGCGCAAGCCGCCGCCACGTCTCGCTGGCCTCTACTGCCTCGTTCAGCCGGTTGCGCCACTCTGCGGCCGCGTCCAGCTCGACTTGCATCGTCTCCCTGGCGTGTTGCATCGTGTGGCTTTGCAGTCGTTCGACTTGCAGCGACAGGGCGCGGTTCTCCTGCTCCACCACGTTCACTTTGTCGAGAAGCAGCTGAACGGCGTCGTTGAGCAGGACGACGCGGCCGTTGTGCGCAGAATTGGCGATGACGGCAGTCGGATCCTCCTGGCGCAGTCGCCGGTAGTCACCGATGGTGTCGAGTTCGGCGTCATGCAGGGCGATCGCGGCGTTCTGCAGGGCTGCCCGGACGCCCCGGGATACCTCTTCCAGTGTCAGGCCGTCGTGACCTGCCGAGGGGAGGCCTCGGCGGCCGCCAGACAGCGGCTGTCCGGACTGCGGCGTCGCGGCGTCCGCGGCATCGCGCGACAACTGCGACCGGGCAGCTTGCTGGCCGGCAGCGGTCGCTTCCGCCACTCGGGCGTTGAGCTGCTCGATGGCTTCGATCATCGGCATGATCGCCGACACCGCTCCGGGAGGGACGCTCTTCCCGTCGCACGACGACCCTTCCGCCACCGTGGTGTCGTACGATCCAGTCGCGGTGTCGTGGGGGTGATCGCCGAATGTCATCGACGCGGCGCTTTGCAAATCGCGGATCTTCGACAACGCCCTTTGGCTGGCAGCGCGTTCCGAGCGTTGGCGCTCCTCCTCGCGGGAGACCATTTTCTCGAGGGCGCTATTCAAGGCATCGACGTGGCTCATTAGGGACGCCTCGTTCTTCCGGGCTTCGGCGAGTTCCGCCTTGAGCAAATCGCACTCCGCCGTCTTGAGGTCTAATCGGGTCGTCAGCTGCTGGACCTGAGCGATGTGCTCGCGAATCAGCGACACATCGGCCTGGGGCTCGCGGGAATGGCGCTGCAGTTCTTGCTCGAGCTCAGCGATGCGAGCCGTCAACGTGTGCGACATCGCTGAGCACTTTTCGACAAGGTACTGCTGTGTTTCTCGCAGGACAGAATTAGCGGACGCCAGTTTCGAGGACCGCTCCTGCTCGTCGGCCAGCAGCCGTTGCCACTCCCGGTCACTGCGCTGGTAAAGGAACGTGGGCGGCGGCGGCGAGGCCGAACCGACTGTTGCGCCGCGGCCCGGAGAGTGCTGGGGGTGAGACGACATGGCCGCCTGCATTAGGACACCGCGTTCGAGCCTAGAGAGAAAGAATGGGTCGTTTGACGATGGGGGGAGCGCATCCAAAAGTGATGAGCGAGACACCATTTATCACAGGCACGTCCGCCTCATCGATCGTCGAGAAGGCAAAGGTCAGACAGACAAGCGCGACGAGCGGACATCCTTTAGCGCGACGAGGTTACCGAGGCCCCTCACCTACAAAACCCATCCGCGCTGTCCAGGGGTCAATGGAAGAACGTCGGTCTGCTCATCCAACAAGGGAGATGGAATGAGGGGGGAAGCACAAGCTACCCTTCTCGTCAGCCCCCATTACTTCAGGGGCGTCGATTGCGGAGCGCTTTTTCGCCCCTTCGTTTCCCCCTTTCCTGACCGCGAGCTGGGGGAGATGTAACTGTCGAAGAACAGCTTGGCAAAAAGCAAGAAGTAGGAGAAGTAGATGGCGCCGCAGTAGAAAAAGAAGCCCGAGTCGGTGTAGGTCGAGCTGCAGCCGCGGGCATCGTAGTACGTGTAATAGTAGGCAGCCGCCGTGCCGCACATGCCGAAAAACATCTGCAGCAGCTGCAGCGAGGTGATCGGCTGGCGCAGGAAGCCGAGCGACCGGGTGAACATGGACGCGCCAAAGTAGAAGTACATGATGCTGTGCACGGTGTAGTTCATGGTCCCGAAGAAGACCGCCGTCGGCGTGGCCACGCGATAGGCGAACCAGCTGTAGAGGAGCACCGTGATGTGGTGGTACCAGTGCAGGAAGATGACGGGTTTTCGCATCCACACGAGAAACACGGTGTCCAGCAGCTCTGGAAACTTACTGAGCATGAAGAGTGACATCATGAACCCCACGTCGCCGTAGCACGCGGACTGCTGCCGGTCGGCGCCGAGCATCATATCGTCGCTGCAGACCAGGTACCACACGCCGTCGGGGCGCGAGTTGAACACGCGAATTATGTACGGCACACAGGTGACGACGCCGATGGTGCTGAAGGCGGAGAGGCCAAAGTTCCAGGCGGCGAAGGCATTGCGGCTCACCGACCCGGACTTGGCGGGCCGCAAGAGTGGGAGCAGCACGAAGATGAGTAGCACGTAGGCCACGCAGGCGCCGAGGGGCAGCGCGTAGTGGTTATCGATGACGAAGCGGTAGAGGTCGTGGCAGTCGAAGTCGCGCGAGGCGGCGTGGCCGATCAGGACGCTGGTAATCGACTCCATGGCGATGTTGCCGTTAAGGACTCAACAAATGGAAAGGGGTGGATTGGATTCTGGGATGGACGTAGACTACCGGCGCGCGAAACAACAAAGACAAGAAAGCCGGGTTGTACCGTCGCCGACATTTTGGTTGCGATCTGTTTGAGCGACTAGCATTGAGTGTTGGGGGGTCAGCAACAAGCCTAGCAGAGTGCGCCAATCGTCACTCCCTTTTTTGTGGTACGTGTATACTTCGGAGGAAGGCATCTCTCCCCTCACCCTCAGCCTCGCCCACTCACTGCTCGCTGACTCGCCGGAGTTCAGCGCTTCGCGTTCGCCACGCTGGACGTTGTGGTTGCGGCGGGAGTAAAGGCCGCCCCGATTGGGGGTTTCCCTCGCACTCTCCGAATGGCATTGCGCAAGTAAGGGTACGTCGCGAGACACAACGGGATCTGTATCGGCGTGAAGAGCGTCATAATCGCCGACGCCAGGGAGAAGTTCGTGAGGAACCGGGCCGACACTTCGACGCCGTACGCCTTTACACTCTTATCCATCGTCTTATCGAGGTCGACCAGCTTCCCCGCGCCGAGCCATTTGAGCCAATCGATGATGTCGCTCCCTGGGATGTACTGATAGTGGATGAGGTACGTTAAGCAAAGGACAATGATCTCGTTGGTGATCCAGTAGTAGAGGTACATCGGGAAGCCGTGCAGCTTGATGAAGGCCCACATCCCGAGCGGCGGCGCCTTGGACGAGGCGGTGGCGCCATCTCCGGCCGCGCCGGCACCGGAGGACGACGACGACTCCGTCGCTCCTGCGGTTGACGTCGTCTGATTCGATGGTGGCTTTTGGTTCATCGCCGCTTTGACATCCGCGACCGTCGACCGGCCTTGCGACCATGACGAGGAAGGCGGCGCGACGGGGGTTGATGCCCATCGCCTCGGGGCCCACGGTGCACCGCCCAGCAGCACTGGGAGAGGGGGGAGCGCGGCGTTCGCACTCAGCAAAGGCACGCCGCTTGCGAAGGTGCGCGACACCGGCCTTCCGGGCAGCGGTAGGCGGCGGCTTCGTGGCATCATCGATCGCCTGACCGTCGTGAAGGCGAGCTGACGATCCATCTGGTGTGTGAAATGTGTTGGCGTTGGCTGTTGCGTGCAAAATTCAACGGCATCCACGATGCCCGTCAACGCGAGGTGCGTCGACGTCATCGACGAGCACTGCTCGTGTGGTACATCTGGACGGGCGGAAGGGCAGTGGAGGGCGGGGAAGGAACGAAATGGCCGTTGCGTTGTCGACGAAAACGGAAGAGAAAGTACAATAACAGACACCGCCGCACTCGTACTTGTGTCACACAACACGAAACACTGACGCACTCATGTATTCCCCTTTCCTCTCGTCGTGACCTCTGCGCACCCCTTCTTCGCTTCTCTCTCAAACATAACGGTCGTTGCCCGCCGTCCCTCGATAGGGGTCCGTGGATGGCACATTATTCGCGGGGGGGCGACTTCGGGCAACGGCACGGCCTACGACGAACACCGCCGTGCCTACCACGAGCAACGCTCCGAACACGGTCACGCCGATGAAGAGGCCGCATCCGTCGCCGCAGGGTGAGGAGTTGGAACTGGCAGAGGGGGCCGCGCCCGCCGGGCCCCCTGCCGGCGCGGAGGCCGGCGCTGATGTGGCGACCGACTGGTAACTCTCGAACGCGACGGTGTCCGACGCACCGGAGGAGGCGTTAGCGGCGTACAAGCTCCGGAGGTTCGTCCACTGCGACGAAGAGGCGCCGTCGCCCTGCGCACTCGTCTCAAGTTGGGCGGCGCTAGGGGTCGCCGAGTCAGCAATATCGTACTCGAAGAGAAGACTGCCAATAGAAATATTCTTGATGCGCAGGATGGCGGACGCGGGAATGTTCAGAAGCCGCGCCAGGTCCACGATGATTGCCTGGATGAGCGCGGTGAGGAGCGCCTGGGACAGGACGAGCTTCTGAAAGCTATTGCCGCTGAGTTTGATCTTTCCGGTGAGTTTGACCCCGCTGCTACTACTCGAGGCGGATGGGGACTGCGCCGTTGTCGTCGTGCTGCCGGCGCTCGACGTCGGAGACGAGATGGTCGTGGTAATACCGGCCGGCGTGGCGACAGTGGCACCGGGAACACAGCCACGAACCAACGGGTTGCTGACGGTCTTGGGCAGCGCCGGGGGGTCGGTCATCCCGTCCGCCGCGACGACGTTGGTCCCCATTGACACGAGTTCGAAGTCCGTCGAATAGAGCTGCTTCATCGTGTTGAGCTCGTCGTCGTTCCACCGCGCGTCGCTGGCTCCGGTGAAGAAGAAGTCGCCGCCGTTATCTGACACGATCAGGCCATACTCTTTCATCGCTTTCAGGATGACTTGCACGTTCTTCGGGTAGCCGCTGATGTTGACGGACGCCTTCAGGCGGAACCTCGCGCCCATCGGCGCGTAGTTGGTCGCGGTGAGCGAGCTCGCGAAGTGGCGGCCTGGATACACGAAGGCCTTCCGCGTTTTCACTAGCGTGAAGCGGATCGCGTGGTTGATGCTTCCGGACATCACCTCGTCGTAGCGCACGAGGCCGGCGAGAATCGAGAGCCCAGCCGCGTCCGCCGACGTCCAGTAAATAGGGCGTGTCGCCCCGGTGGAGTTAAGGTCGAATATCGCCGCGGAGTCGCAGTTCCATCCGCCACCGCTCGCTGCTTTCGCGGCGTTGAACAGCTCGTAGATGCGCTTGCGGTCGCGATCCAACACCAAAACGTGGCGATCCGACCCTCCCTCCACCGGCGCATCACCGGGAATAGGCATCGGCCCCGGGTCGCTTTCGTCCTTGTACGTCGCCGTGATCGGCACCAGCGGCGTCGAACCGTCAACCACAACGTACGGGATGCCGTAGGTCACGCTTCCGCCGAAGTCGGGGTGCAGTTGCTTCTTGCCAACCGTGCTCAGGATCGTGTCGCTGAGTGGGTCGACGGCCAACGCGTCGATTTTCTGGTGCCACGCGGAATCGGCGTTGAAAATGTCCATGCCGTTCAGGCTGCCTCCGAAGCCTAAGGCGGGGATGCCACACGTACCCGAGTCAACCGCCGGCGTGGCGGTTGACGTCGTCGGTCCCGCCGGTGTCGATGGCGAGGCCACGGCGGCGGTCGTGGTGGTGTTGCAGCGAACCAACGGGTTGCTGACGGTCTTGGGCAGCGCCGGGGGGTCGGTCATCCCGTCCGCCGCGACGACGTTGGTCCCCATTGACACGAGTTCGAAGTCCGTCGAATAGAGCTGCTTCATCGTGTTGAGCTCGTCGTCGTTCCACCGCGCGTCGCTGGCTCCGGTGAAGAAGAAGTCGCCGCCGTTATCTGACACGATCAGGCCATACTCTTTCATCGCTTTCAGGATGACTTGCACGTTCTTCGGGTAGCCGCTGATGTTGACGGACGCCTTCAGGCGGAACCTCGCGCCCATCGGCGCGTAGTTGGTCGCGGTGAGCGAGCTCGCGAAGTGGCGGCCTGGATACACGAAGGCCTTCCGCGTTTTCACTAGCGTGAAGCGGATCGCGTGGTTGATGCTTCCGGACATCACCTCGTCGTAGCGCACGAGGCCGGCGAGAATCGAGAGCCCAGCCGCGTCCGCCGACGTCCAGTAAATAGGGCGTGTCGCCCCGGTGGAGTTAAGGTCGAATATCGCCGCGGAGTCGCAGTTCCATCCGCCACCGCTCGCTGCTTTCGCGGCGTTGAACAGCTCGTAGATGCGCTTGCGGTCGCGATCCAACACCAAAACGTGGCGATCCGACCCTCCCTCCACCGGCGCATCACCGGGAATAGGCATCGGCCCCGGGTCGCTTTCGTCCTTGTACGTCGCCGTGATCGGCACCAGCGGCGTCGAACCGTCAACCACAACGTACGGGATGCCGTAGGTCACGCTTCCGCCGAAGTCGGGGTGCAGTTGCTTCTTGCCAACCGTGCTCAGGATCGTGTCGCTGAGTGGGTCGACGGCCAACGCGTCGATTTTCTGGTGCCACGCGGAATCGGCGTTGAAAATGTCCATGCCGTTCAGGCTGCCTCCGAAGCCTAAGGCGGGGGCGCCCGAGCACTGCGTCTGCGCATCGACCGTCGTCGGCGACATGAACGAAAGGCCAGCGATGACGACGATGGCGGCCGAGCCCAACAGTCGGGATATCGAGCTTGACATTCGCATCGGGCGCAACACGCAATGAGAATGGAAATCTCTTCTGTGGCGCGGTGAACAAGAAAGCAACCGTGAAGGAAAGTAACTCGATGTGCAGAATATACAATGAGGTTTAACAACGCACCAGCACGCACGACTCTGGGGCGTGATGTGTGCGTGTCCGCAGCGCGGGCCCGACCGACGGTGATGTCGGAGTGTCGTCAAGACAACGTGAAAGACCAGTAGCAGCCTATAATGACAGGCGTCCCGGCGGTTTCCATCCAAGGTGCGGTGCATCATCCGATGTGGTCGTTCAAGTCGGATCAGACAACTGCGCCTGTGTCGCTCTTCTCGTGGAGGCAGCCATGTCATCGATCACTCCGATCAACTGAGTTTCGCGCAGCAACAGTCGATCTCGCTCTTTCGTGAGATCCAAGCATCGCCGAATCCATGTTTCCACGTCGGCGTGGGGTGACCCCCCCGCCGTGCCGTGGAGACGACGCTGTTGGTGAGGTGTGTCGTCGTGGTGGCACGACTGGCCGCGCTGCTGCCCGCGTTGAGCAGGAACAGGCGGAGGCGACATGGAAGAGGCGTACAACCTTGTAACCGTTGCTCGTGCGATGTCCGCAAAAGGCGATGGCGTCGTTGTTTGATTGCCTTGCAAGTGGCAGGCGCATGTACAACAGAGGCATTCATGCTGCAGACGGATCTTGTCCTGCGTCAACGTGGTGACCTGCGTTTCTAACTCTGCGATTCGTTCCTCGCAGTCCGCAACTCGCTGGGTCGCGGCATGGAAGGACGCAAAGATGGCACGGGCGCGGCCCTTCGCATCGGCGGTGGCGGTCGCGGCCTCGATTGCGCTGACGTAAACGCCCGCGGCGCGCAACGAGTCGTCCACATCCCGAGACGCGAAGGCGGCCGCCGACTCTCCCCTCCGTGCAGGGTCATCACCGCGCAGGGTCGTCATCGCCGTCGGCCGCGTTGGCACCTGTGGCCCTTCAGCAAAAAGGTCGTCGCGAAGCAACTGTCGTCGGGCGGCTGAAGACATACGGCGATGGCCGGGGAGGAGGCCACACACACTTTTGCGTATCAATCGGTGGTAACAAACATTCGGCATAGCGCAGCATCACACTGCCGGAAAGCATCACTGCCCGAGTGTCTCCTACGCTTTGACGGGTCACGACGCATTTTTTCCGATCATCCTGTGTTTGACGCCGCGGCGTTGGCGACCGGCTGCAGCGGGAAGCCGAGTGCTCCGGTCGAAGTCGGTGTTTCCTGTGATGCCGGAAGTGTTTGTGAGCCCAGTTCTCCGCTACCGCCGCCACCGCCGCTGCCGCGTGAGGTGGATTCCGCGCACCGGCTGGGCGGAACGCCTTCCGCTGCGAGATCAGCAAGTGACTTTCCGAGTTCGGGTTCCTGGTAGAGCACTGCCCGGAGTCCGCGAAGCACGGGACGCAGCACCGCCAGTTTCGGCAGTGTGTCGTCAAAGACTACCGCGACGGTTGGCGCGTCCGAAACAACGACTCCGAGGAAGTGAGCGACGCGGTGCCTGAAGTACCCTTCGTGAATCACCATGGCGTGAACCGCCCCCACGTCGATGAATCGAGTGAACACCTCTTGGTGCTCCAAGGGGTGGTTCTGCAGCATCCTGAAAAGCCCTGTCGGGCGGACCCATCGCTGTGAAAACTGCAGGCCCACGCCCTGGATCGCGGTCACCATTTCAGCCTCCACGGTCCACAACACGTAGCGACGAACGACGCGCCAAATCGACGCCGCGAGTAACGCGAGGGCAACCAACGAAGCTGCCGGGGACGGTCTCGACGACTGCAAACCTTCCACGGAGTCGCGCGCATATCGCGATGCCAGTAGGGTCGTGACGCCCACCGCGAAGAGTAACGTGTCGAGCGCGAGTTCGCCCAAGGGGGCACCGCCGCCGCTCGGCCGCTTGCGCTGCACGATGTATTGCCGCATGAAGGGCGAGAGGCGCCGCTCCTGGAGGGAGACGACGGCACCGCTCGCGCTTTTATGGGCGTCGATGATGGTCACGGCGGCGGCGACATGCGGCGCATCGATCGTAGCGGGCGACGCCGTGGCGCCTGATCCGGAGGCAAGGAGCGGTGGGGCGATGGCGGCTGTCCCACCGCTAAGTGCCATCGTCACGTGCTGCACGGGGTGGGAATTCGAAGCGCGGGTGAAAAAAAACGAGGACGTGCCTAGAAAGAGTGTGTGCACGTGAGGTTGCGGGATTTAACAAACAGACGACTGCCCGCGTGGCTTTGAGAAGTGATGCAGTGAACGGTTGGGGATGCAGACGCGCCGAGTACAGCACGAACGGACGGACGGAAGAGAGATAGGCGGAGAATGTCGAGCGGGCAAGGAATCATCATCGTCAGCCTGCCGCGCGCTAGGCTAGGGAAGAAGAAAGTGGCGCGGCAACTGTGGTGATTGGTCCTTGGAGGCTCGCACGATTCTCGGAGGAGGGGCGGAAGAGTTTGGGTTGCGTATGCATGTGCATGTGCCGTTCAATCGCCAAGCTTGATCAGTTTGGTAGTGAAGTCGTAGCGGTTCGGCTTGTGCGCTCCGGCCGATGCCTGCAAGCGCTGCTCGAGCCACTCTTCGGTCAGCTCTTCCGGCGCGGATATCGCCACGGTGCAGTGTGTCCCCGACAGGATTTGCTCGAAGGTGCTCTTTTGCGGTCCTGCTTGAGCCTTCGCGATGGCTTTGACCCCGGCCCCAACGAACCCGACAAAGACAAACTTAGCGCGGACGGATTGCACTGAGCCGCGATCGTCGATGGCGGCCACGCGAATGCCGCCGAAGATCACGCGGCTAGGGTCCAAGTTGGCCACGAACTCCTTTACGCCGGCCGTGCCCATCTTCCAGACGGTCGGTGGGCTGTACACCATCATGATCCAATTGACCGGCTCCTTGTCGCTTTGGACCATCTTCCACGCTTCGGCGGGCGTTAGCCCAGCGGGAACCGGTGTGGGCGACGCATCGCTGCTGCATTGTGGAACCACGGCGGCAGGTGGCTGCCGCATTGGGGAGGCAGCCGCTGGCGGGCTGGTGGGTGACGCTGGCGCCGCGGCCACCGTGGCGGTGCTTTTCGGCACCGAGGACTGCGTCGCTGGTGGCGCAGCGGTGGCAGGGCCCGCCGCGGCGGGGTCAGTCGCCGCTCTGGACGCGCCCCCACCAGCGTAGTCCGTCGTGACCGCATCCGCCTCCGCCGCGCCGCCGAACTCGTACGCGTTTGGGCGGTGCGCCCCAGCGTTAGACTGCAGCTGGCGCACAATATCGTGCTTGTTAATTTCGTTCGATGCCGCGATGTCGAAAGAGGCGTGCGTGCCTGCGTAGAGTGTGTCGACGAGGGGTTTCAGCTGCGCTGCCTTGGCCTTTTTCATCATGGGCACAGTGGGCGGTATCAAATTGATGCGAATGAACTTGTAGCGGATGGACCGCACGGAGCCGCGATCGTCCACCGCCCGAATGCGGAGTCCCGCGAAGCACATTTGGTTGCTGGATGCGTACTCGTCCAACTTGGCCAGGAGATCTGCCAATCCGGTGGTTCCGCTGCCCGCGAGCAGCAGCTGCTTCACATCGTCGGAGGACCGCGCGATCGTCCAATGAAGATCGCTGTTGTCGTCGCGAACCTGCGACCACGCGGCAGTAAGCTCCGGATCAAGCGACATTTTGGCTAGAGAGAAGAAAATTTTCTTGTAGCAGTGGAATGCCAATTTTGCGCCCATGCAATTTTGCTGGGTGCACGCCAAATCGGCATCAAAAATAGTCCAGTGAGTGTCAGAGTCGGTCGTGGACGTCGAGGGTCACGAGACGTCGACGAAGGCAGCAGCATCGTGAAGAAACCCGAACAGCCGCGAAGCGTTGTGTCTCGCATCATCGTCGTCATCGGCCGGCGCAGCGGTCTCGGCGGCCCACCGCGGGCTCATCGCCAACGCCATGCGGTCCAGCGACATGTGGGTCAGACTCGCCAAGGTCCCCGCCGCGGCCATGAGGCCGGCAATGTTCCGACCGTTCACTCCCGGGAGCAGCGATAGGACGCGCATGGCCTGCACGGACTCGTCCGTGGCTGTTTGTGCCGCGGCGTTCGTGAGGGCCTCATCACTGGCATCGGGATCCGCCGCACACATGCCTCCCGCCGCCTTCCACGTGGCCATCATCTCCGCCGTGTGAACGGGGGATGCGCTCCAGACCATTTGCAGCTGCCGGCTTTGCGCGAGGCACCGGGATAGCGAGGCGGCGACCGAAGAGGCCGCGTTCCTCTGTCGGTTGGCGATGAGCCACGGTGATAGGTCAAAGCGTCCAAGCTCGGCCCCCTGACGGGAGGTGGGGGCATCGACTCGGTCGCCGCCCTCCGCCCCACCCGCTGCCTCACCGCTAAACTCGACGAGCAACAACGGCCGCGCGAAGGCCGTCTCCATGCTGGCCACCTGATCCATGAGACGTCCGGAGTTGACGCTCTGCACCAAATCGGACGGTGACTTTCGTTCCACGGCCACCTCGGGGCTCAAAATGTAGTCGCCTCTGAGCAGCATCAGCGGTTCAATGCGCACCCGAAATCGAGAAAAAAGTTCCATCGGCAACCGGCAGCGAAATTCGCGGTCGTCAACGAGGATGATGTTGCGTGAAAGGCGCAGGTGCGGGCCACCGGGCGCGGCCGATATTGGTGGCTGAGGCGGCTCCCGGTCCCGCTTACTCAGGTTCCTGGAGCTGCTGTCCGCCGTCAGCGCCGACGACACCAACTCGAACAGCGTCGACGAGCGGCGACGTGGTGGTGGTGCATCGCGCGCACTGGCGGGGGCGAACCGGTCGTGGCGAGGAGGCGCGTGCCGTTTCGAGAAGTCGGACGCCACCGCCCGCAGAGCGCCTGCCGACGCGGTGAGCTTGGTAACCATGGTCACCTTGAAGGCGGCAAGCTGTGCGAATGCGCGGCGCTCGGCTGCCACGTCGAGAAGGACGAGTTGGTGGTCGAGACCGCCGCGACGACCCCCGTTCGTCGCGTCGGTGGCTGCGTCGTCCCGCAAAGACCGGGAGACGAAAAGGCTCACGTGCGGAAGCGTGATGGAGGCACCGCTGCCATCACGTCCAGTGGCAGCGTTTCTTGCCGCAAGTTTTCGGCGAACGTTGGCAACGTGGTTGAGCTGAGCACGTTCGATCAACCGGAGCATGACTAGGTTGAAGTCGAGCAGCCATAACTGACATGGGGCCATTGCCGCCTGCGTGGCGACGCCGCAACTGCGTGTAGCGATCCAATCCTCGGTGACATGGCTGAACATGGCCAACGTTAAGCGCAACACAACTTCGCAGAGGCGGCGCCGGGGCTGCTGGAGGGCCCTCGGCCCGCGAGCGCTGGTTGTCCTTCTCGAGGAGGTCGCCTTTCCTGCCTTGTCCACCTCCGCTGCCTCCTGCTCCTCTTCCTCCTCGAGTTCGTAGGTGTACTCCACGACGTACGATGTTTCGGTCGCTTCCACGAAAGTGGCGGTGATCCGCCAATTCACACGGCGTGCAGCGGCCCTGGCGGCGGCAACCGGCGGCCCCACGACTTGCACGTCCCCCTCCGCCACGTCGTCGTCGTCGTCGTCGTCGTCGTCGTCGTCGTCGTCGTGGTCATCCGTGCCTGAGGGCGCGTCATCGACGTCGATCCGCGTCGTGGGTCGATTATTCAACAACGCGGATGGATGGGCTGAGTAGCGGCGAGTGCTGGCGCTCTCGTCGGCGATGCCACCGGCTCGGTTGGAAGGCGCTGGCCGCGGTGTCCTGTTCATGAGCAGCCAATGCGCCACGCTCGGCGGGATGTAGTCTTCCTGCGGCATCGCCGTCGTCGCCAGTGGAGGGCAGAACGACGTGGAGGGGGTAGCTTGTGCGCGTCGCGTGGTCGGTTGCGGGGCCTCGAGTGGTTGGTGTGCTGCTGGTTGCGTGCAGGCCTTGGCCACGGCATCCAGCCGTTCATCGTCGGCTTCGTCCGAATCTGACGATTCTTCGGATGCAGCGGAGGAATCGTTTCTCACCGCTTCGACGGCTGCACCGTCGGCTTCTACATCACTGGCGGCCCGTGTGCTGACGGGCGTGAAACGCGACGTACGCCCTCTCCCACGCGGTCCACCGGCATGGCCGTCGCGGTTCGGCTCCGTTTGCGGGTCCGCGCCATCCTTGGCATCGTTCAAGCGTTGGTACCCAACCGCAAAACTGTCGAAAAACGCTTCGACGATGCGGGCCGCATCCTCCTCCGGGTTCAGCTGCTCCGAGGCATTTCTCGCGGCAGCCGCGCCAGCCTTGGTCGCGTCATCGTCATTTTCCGACCCTCGAAGACCCGTTGTCGCGAACAGGCACTTGAGTGCCGACTCAAACGACGTCCGGTCGGCGGTCAACACGACAATGTGCTCCGGATGCGATCCCGCAGACGGCAATGTGGGCACATTGCTTTGCAACGCAGCACGGCGATGCCAGGCCGCGCAACGTTTCCGGAGTCGTGCGTTGATGAGGCTGCGGAGAATCCACGCCTTGCGCGGAATATTTTCGCGGCTGGCGACAATCGCAGGCTTTCCGTCAGTGGGGTCGACTTCCACCCGATAGACGCGTCGTGTTGCGGCGGCAATAACCGCATTCGCGCCGTCGCACAGCGTCCACAGCGCCGCTGCGTCCGACTCGCCACCACTCGCTCCTGTGCGATGGCAAGTGGACATCGTTTCCAACTCCAGCAAAAACTGACCCGGCGTGGATCGCGGCATGCGTTTGAGTAGACTCCTCACGGAACGCAGCGACTCCGACACCTCATTCAGCTTGACGACGTTGGATTCGTTCCCCGCGACGTGCCTCCGCGTCCACGTGGGCGTGTCGTGCAGGACACCCGCACCTCGAAGACGGTTGGTCGATCCCAGCGGGTGACGATGGCCTGGTGGGGCGGCATGTCGACCGGTGCACAGATAGCTGAGCGCCTTGTCGTAATCCCCAGCGACAACTGCCGCGGCAGTGAGCTTGCCAGCCGCGGAGGAGGCGACCAGCTGCGCCAGCGCTGAAGGTACGACGGCATTCTTGCGGGACTCGTCGGTTCCGGTCGACGACCGCGGAGCCGTTGGCTGCGGAAAGCGCAGCGTCAGTTCGGAGCGGAGTTCGCGCACGAGTTGATCGGCGATTTGCCACAAGCCGCGCTGGATCGCCTCCTCGTTGTCCGAAAGGCTGACGATGATTTCGTTGACCGGAAAGCTATGAGGAGGAGGTTGTGGTATTTCGTGATGAGGCGCGGATGGAGGGGGGCCTTTGCCCGTGATTGGTGACCCCTGCTGGGGGGAGGGCGGCATCCTCTCGTGCAGGAACGCCAGCGCCGAGTCGTAGGCCTCAAGGACCTCCTTGCGAAAGCGCGGGACGATGGTGAGCAGCGAACAATTCAGCAACTCCATGCAAGATTTCGCCACGCCACTTGCAGCGAGACGTCCGCCTGGTCCGAGCACGCGGGCCGCGTCGTCCGACACGCACAGGACGAAGCGAGGCAGCTCGTTATGGGTATCCCCGGCTGCGGCGGCGGGACCTCGGAGTCCTCCTCCTCCTTCTACTCGGTGCGGCGGCCCGCCCCAACTGGTGTCCCCAGTCATCATCACGTCATCGTAGTGACGCAGTAAGTCGATCGCAAAAAGACACTGCGCGGCCTGAAACGACATGGCGTCGCCACCACCGGCGATGCTGCCCCACGACGCGATCTTGTGGCTGTCCCAAAGCACGCACGTGCGCACGACGGCGGAGGACAGGCGTCGATGCAAAATGTCCGCCGTGAAGCAACGCGGCGTCAACACCACGACCGTCACTGTGTGGTCGTTGGGCTCCCCGCTAGCGCTGCCCGTCGTCGTCGTGTAGGCGAGCTGGATGCGGTCGCTTGGTTTGGAGACATCGTCAAAAGAGACGACTCGACATGCCGGCGGGGAGGCCTCCAACCCGAGATGTCGCGCGTAGTAGCTTCGCAGGGAACTCTCCAACAAACGACTGACCATCGACACGCCGTGTGGGTTCACGCAAAGGACGACGTTAACGCCATCCGGGGCGGTGTTCGTCGCCACATGAATCGCCACGAGGTCCTCGACACCGATGCCGCACGCGGCGACCGCCATCACCGCCGTCGTCCACTCCGCTAACGGGGGGCTCGAAGCCATCGAGGGCACGGCCGTCGCCGCCACATCGGGGAGGCGCCTCCTGCGCTCCTGGGACGTGGACCCTGAGCGGTGCGACCGGCGCACGTGGGCGGCGATCTGGCGGGTGTACAGTTCGTCGAGGCATGCGAACATGTCTGAATCTCCCACCTTGTCCCTAGCACGGCAGTGCTTACACGCGTTAACAACAGACCATGAAAGTGCGGGTTGCCTACGAGAGCAAAGAACTCATTAGTGGAAAGTACGTTTCGGGGGGACGAAATTTGTGTGTCTTGTCGAATCGGGGTTCCGAGGTTGGTTATCGACGACGTGCAGACATGTCGGTTTTCTAGGCCACCAGCACAATGACATTTCGCTCGAGCAGCGCGTTCGACACCAGCGCCGGATCCAGTGTGCCAAAGAGCAACGACCCCTGGCCAGGGGTCCGGATCAAGCGTGACGCGACGAAGGCGTCGTAGATCATAGGGGGCCCGCCGCAGCGCTTGATGGCGCAGGCCTCGAGCAGAAGGGCGAGGCGCTCCACCACGTAGCGTCCTCGCATTTCAGCGTCCGCGGACTTCAGATGCGCGATGCATTCGTCGAGGATGGCGGTCAATCGCGCGTCGCGGGCCGTCGCAACCTCCGCGACGAGCGCGGGCAACGCATCAGGCTCCCGTGCCAGCGCCCGGAAGACGTCCAGCACGATGACGTTGCCACTGCCCTCCCATACCGCGTTGAGCGGCGACTGGCGGAACCACCGCGACAGCGGGAAGTCCTCCACGTAGCCGTTGCCTCCAAGGCATTCCAGCGCCTCGTAGGCGAAGGACGGCGCGCGTTTGCAGATGTAGTACTTTCCGATGGCGGTGGCAATGCGCTTGAAACTTTCCTCGGCGGGGCGATCGAAGGACGCCGCAATCCGTAGGCTCAGGGACGTGTGCCCTTCGCACTCAAGGGCAAGGTCGCAGAGGACGTTGCGCATCAGCGGTTTGGCGATGAGGGGGCCGCCGAACGCGGAGCGTTGGGTGGCGTGGTTCTGCGCCCAGACAAGGCCTGCCTGCATGAGGCCCGCGCTGCCCAGCATGCAATCCAGCCGTGTGTGGTTAACCATCTCAATGATGGTCTTGACGCCGCTTCCCACGGGTCCGACCCTCACGGCATAGGCGCCGCTATACTCCACTTCGCTGCTGGCGTTGGATTTGTCCCCTAGCTTGTTCTTGAGGCGCTGAAACCGGAGTCCGACGTTACGCTCGCCGGGGCGAATCCACCGCGGCACGAGGAAACAAGTGAGTCCGCCCTTCATCCCAGCAGCGCCATTTGGCTCGACTTGCGCGAGTGCCAGAAACGCGTCGCACATGGGCGCCGACGTGAACCACTTGTGGCCAACGAGCGTGAACACGTCTTGGCCCAAATCCGGAGCAGGGGTGGCGAGCGTCGTGTTGCTACGCACATCAGAGCCCCCTTGCTTCTCGGTCATCGACATCCCGCAGGTCACGCCCTTTTTGAGCGAAATGTGGACGTCGGCGCTGTCGTACACGCGGCTCGTCAGCTTGTCGATCCACTCATCCCAGCACTTGTCTTGATTGTTGGCGCGCAGGACAGGTACCGCCGCGTAGGTCATCGTCAACGGGCAGCCGGTGCCGCACTCGAGCTGGTAGTGCATGAGACTCATGGCGGCCCTCACGACTTGGCGCGACGGCTCCTTGTGCGGCAGGCTCGGGACACTGTGGTCAATGGCGACCGCCATCAGCCGATGGTACGCGTCGTGGAACGAGACACTATCGATCCGCCGGCCTTGGCGGTCGAAGGGAGTGAACACGGGAATGAACTCGTTGGCGAGCCTTGCCGTCTCGTGCCACTGGGGGTGGCCCACGATCGCACCGTAGTGGTCTAAACGGGAAAAGTCTGCTACGGTCGCGGGAGTACCATTGTCGCGCGTGAGCGTCGTGACGGCGTCCACCAGGCGCTGGTGTGACCGGAAGGCGTTGTACCCAGCGGGCACCGTGACCTGGTTGACGACTTCGTGCGTGACCAGCGGACGGCCCACGTGAGATAGCAACGTGGTCGCGCGATGCATCGATCCTCGATAGGCGAGAGAGAGTGAGAGAGCGGCGGGAGAAAAGAGAGACCGTGGGGTAAAATTCGCTCTCGTTGCTCTGCATGGTGGGACGATGGGTGGAAAAACTCCGTGCAAAGGTCACTTTGTTTGTAGTGCCGATCATGTCGTCGACGCGCCGCGAAGGAGGGGCGTCATCACCACGGAGAAGGCGTACAAAAAAAGGGAAAACAGAGAGACGAATGCAAAACCACCGCCCGGGGTGGACTGGAAATAACGAACGGGGGGGAAGTCAAAAAAGACAGTTGAAAATCCGACGAGTTGCACCAATGGCCATGGAGTTGAAATGGTCAACACCCGCCGGGGGACGACAAGGGAGAGGTGGGGGGGAGGAACCCCTATGAGTGGCATCCGTCGTGAACCGACGATCGATTCACGCCGATCACGTGGCGAAACGCCGATCACGTGGCGAAACGCCGATCACGTGGCGAAACGAGCGTGGGAAAGGGAACCGAAAGGGGGAGGGCGGGAGCCATAACACTCACATGAAAGGGATGCGGCGGAACCAACACTTTCGTGGTGAAGCGCGTTTAGAAGCGAGCCGGAGACGCGCGACGAGTCGGGGTCGATCCAAGGCGGCTCGGGTCGACGAACGCCGCGCGCTGCAGGCTGGGTCGCACCGCCGGGCTGGCGACACCGCGGGCGGGCGAAGGAGAATAACGAGTTGGAGCCGCCGGCGGGGACGTGACGGGGCTGAGTGCCGCCGCAGGCTGTGCCCAACCTTGCGACACCGTCGCCCCGCCGCGGAGCTGCGATGTTTCGACGAATTCCTTCAAGTCGTCGTAGCCCTTCGCGACGCGCTGGAGCTCCCGATTGACCGCGTGGTTTTCGTACATCCACTCGGCCGCCGCGCTTTGATACTCCCGAAGGGCTTCGCTGGCGGCGCGGGCATCTTCGTCCTTACGGTGTAGCTTCGATTCCAGCTCGGACGCTCGCTGCTCAACAACACGGCGCTCCGTCAACACTCGCTGGACATTGCTGCCGTGCTCTGCGACGACGCCCTGCTGAGCCTTGATCGTCGTCAGGAACGACTCGCGGTCCTCCTGCAACGCATTGATCACCGTGGTGCGCGCCTCGGCCTTGGCGTTGATCTCCATGAACATCTGCTTGTACTTGTCCTTCCGCTTCCGCAGATTTTCCAGCTCGTCCTTCATCGATTGCAAGTTGGACTCGAAGTGGGCCTGTGCGCGGGACTTTTCGGTCTTCTCTCGGTCGATCGCAGCGTTGGCGACCAGCACCTCCTCTTGCAGGCGCTGGACACGGCGCTCCAGTTCCGCCTTCGCGCCATCCAGGCCCTGCACCTTGGCGACTAGCTTGTCGTTTTGGTCCCGCAGATAGCCAAGCTCGTCGGACTGGTTGGCGACCTGCCGCTTGAACTGGCCGATGGCCGCGTCCCGTTGGGCCATGTCGGCCGCGAACTTCGTGTTTTGCGCCTCCGTGGTGCGCTGCAAATCGTCCAGGCACGCCCGGGTGGTCTGCAGCTCCGCCGAGAGATACTTGCGTTCCTCTTCCAGCTGCGTGTGGGACTGCTGGAGCGCTTCGAACTCGCGATGCGAAGACTCAATTTTCTTCTTCTCCGCAGAGAGCAAGAATGCGTTGCGGAAGGCCGTCGCGAACCGCTCGCGCTTCTGCTGCATGAAGTTCAAGTTCAGCTCGGCCTTGGCCTCGTCCGCCTGCTTGAGGGCCTCCGTCATGGCGACTTCCTTTTCCTTGGCCTCCGCCAGCGCGGACTCCATTTCGTGCTGGGTCTCCTCCATCTTGCGCACCTCCGCCTCGCGCATCTCAATCTCCTTTTTGATGTCCGAGGACATGCCTTTGCCGCCGCCGTCGCGCAGCTTTTGCTGGAGGGCGAGAATCTCGTCGCGCATGGAGTCCAACATGGCGGCGCTCTTTTCCTCGTTCACGCGAGCGTTGCACACGATGCTCTTCGCGCGGAGGGCATAGCGCAGCGTGCCGAGGGTGTCCTCGATGTTGCACTCATGCGGGGAGATGGTCGAGATCATCATCGTCTTGGAGTTGCCGCCAAGCGAGTCGGACAGCACCCACGTGAGGACGGACTCGCGGAACGGCGGAATCTTGCGGTTCTTCTTCTGCTTGATCGTGCTATTCTCGATGAGCACGTCAATCACCTTGCGGAGCGTCGACAGCGACTGGTTGATGTTCTTGGCTTCCGTGAGGACGTCACCGGCCGCCCCCGACAGTTTGATCTTCTCCGAGCCAGCCAAGTCGACCAAGTTGATGGTGGACACCTTCTGCGTGCCTTTCATCGCATCGTTCTGAATGAGCTGGATCTGGAAGATGGCGTGCGAGCGGCTCGAGTGGGCATTCATCTTCGTCTCCGCCATGGCGCGCTCCTTGGTGCCCTTCTCGATGAGGCGCTTCGTCACGTCAGCCGTTGCGACTTCCTTTCGGATGAGGCCCTCGACGAAGACACCGCGCGTTGGGTGCTGGCGGATCTTCGGGGCGTCGTACTCCCCAACCTTGGACTTCTTGTTAAACAAGTCGCGGCACTTTTCGTTGTAAATCTCGTAGAACATGCACTCAACGGACGACTTCACCATGGGATTGCTGTGGAGCTGCGCGAAGAGATCGTCGACCAGGCGAGGCGAAATGCCGGGATCATTCTCCGTGCCGAGCATCGAGTATGTCTTACCGGAGCCTGTCTGGCCGTACGCAAAGATGCACACGTTGAACCCCTGAAACGCCGCCTGCATGGCGAGCAACCCGGACCGCTCGTACACATACTGCTGTGTCGCGAACGGCATGGCGCTGCCCTGTTGCTCAGCGGGCAGCGACCAGAAGCATTCATCAAAATCGAACGCGTCGCGTTCGCGCTCAATGGGGAACCCCTTGTCGTCCGTCGTGTGCTCCACGATGACGCACGTCTTGTCGCGCATCTTGACGCAGGACCGAATGAGCTCCTTTTTCTTCGCGGAAATGTCGATTTCGCGGGAGTTGAAGAGGCGCACGCGGACCATGACCTTCACGTTGGACTGCTCGCCGTGCGCTTCGACGGGAGACCCAGCGACGGACGCTTCGGGGGACAACTCCGCCATTTGAAACAGAGTACAAAGGGGAAACAACGGAGAAACGATGTGCTGGTGTGCGGCGCGAGGCATGAAGGTAATACTCTCTCGTCGCTGTCGTCCAGCCCACCGCCTTTCACATTGGCGTCACAGTTCCAGCCGGAAGGAACGGACCGTTGAATACAAAAATGCTACAATTTGAATGAACAAAAAAGCTACGACTGGTTTGGCCGAGTCAAGGCGAGAAAGTGGCGCTTTTGGCTGTTCGTCAATTGCGCCCAGTAGCGCTCGAGATACTTCCGAGGCACGCCAGACATGTGGTCCACGCAAAAGCCCCTCATACAGTCATGAAACGCTGCGTAGGCAAACGTTTTGGATGGCGGCAGGCCATCGTGGATGGCGGAGGAGGAGGACGATGGCACTACGGACCTCGGTGTCGATCGACCGACGACTAATGCTTTAACGGCGGGGGATGGGCCCTTCTTGCGTCGCGCCGACGACACCTTCGTCGATTCCAAAGGAACCGACGGACGTCGAGGGCGCGCTCGTAGGACCTTCACCTTCCGTGTCTTCATCGTACCAAAATGCGCTTCGAAAAACGGGCGCAGCGACAATTGCGGCCACCGCATCCACTTTGGGAACTGCTTCGACCACTGCTGCAGTGACGGCCTCGTCACGCCCCTCGAACCCGTCGCCGCCGACGACACCAGCAAGCGGCTGCTGGCGCGCATCATATGCTGCTGGACGCGCGACTTTGCAGTCACTTTGTGGCCCTGCGATCAAAAGAAGGGGAACGTGCAAAGGCCGTGGGGATGCAAGGCCGAGGTTTCTTTTTTTTGTTGCGCCATCACACATCTTTGCACTAAGCGGTGGTGCCCTGGCGTGGTGCTAGAAACCCATCCCCCACATCAACGCGCGGTCACCAAAGCAGTCGCCTGGGATGATGGCCTCCCGCTCCGGAAGCCGGTAGGACGGCGTCGCGAGCGGCTGCAGGTCCGGCATGGGCGCCGCCTTGGCATGAGCGGGACGTGCGGGCGGGCGCGTGACAGGGACCCATTTGGGGTTCGTCGCCAATCCTAGAATGGGGGACAAAGCGTCCGGTCGATGTGCGTAGAAGCGTTGAAACGGAGACGCGATTTCGGAACGCGGGCGATTCGGGCGGTAGAAGAAATAAAATGAAAACGCTTCCGTGGTCGAAAACTCCTTCGCGACCGACCCCGCCGCAGCGACTGCCGCTGGCGGAGCAGACAGCACGTTCATCCGCCCTCTCGCTGACGCGGACAGTCGCCCGAAATGAACGGCCGTGCAGCACAGCCGCAGATCCGGTGAGGAGAACTCGCCGAGGCCCAAGACCGGCGCGTATCGCGTGACTGGGCCATAGTGGGACATGTGCCTCGAGTCTCGCACGATCCGACCCTGCCACCCGGCGTAGGGAGCATACGCCGCCGAATAAGCGGTGTCCTCTGCCTCCCGCGTCGTGGCGTCAAGCACCCACGGCAGGACGGCGTCCCCGCTTCCGTCGCCTTGAGCCGCCAAGTCAGCCGTTTTTTGCTGTGCATCGAGCAGCAGCGTGGTCAGTGGTTGCCGGTCGGGGATGAAGTACATGCTCCCGGGTAGCAGCTGCAGCCACTGGTCGGGCGGGACGCGTGCGTGGGCGTCGAAGATCACGCTCCGGAGGAGGGACGCCC
>ERZ1292630.845-Hain-H41-02um-R3-845-length-31058-cov-15_pt1 | contig 31058 bp, 16 predicted proteins | sample MGYA00564408_ERZ1292630 | MGnify/ENA primary metagenome ERZ1292630 (study PRJEB36523, sample SAMEA6512641) | groundwater metagenome | collected 2019-01-08 | study: AquaDiva: Metagenomics assemblies of 32 groundwater samples
TTAACCGAAGCCCACTATAATCTTGCCTCCTTGTATATGGAACGCAAAGAATATACTATGGCGCTCTCCCACTTTAAAGAAGTTGTTTTGGCCAAACCAGACGATTACGAAACTTACTATTTCATGGGATTATGCCACATCCACCTCGGTTTAAAAAAAGAAGCAGAATCATTCTTCACTGAATCTTTCAGTTTAAAACCAGACTATATCCCCCCTGCCATAAACCTTTGTAAGTTACTTATCAAAAAAGACGATTACACAAAGGCAAAAAATATCCTCTTGCGCGTACTCAAAACCAACCCATCTCTTCCCGAAGTGCATTTTTTACTTGGAATCATCTATAAAATGCAAAAAATGTATCCCCGGGCTATGAAACACCTCAGAGAGACATTACTCATAGACAAAAATAATACCGAGGCGTATAACTTGCTGGGTGAATGTTGCATTGAATTGGGCATGGATAAGCAGGCAGAGGCATTATTTACAATGGCTGCAAAACTTGACATATCCTATATCAGTGCAATCTACAATTTAGGAAAACTTTATTACGACCAAAAAAAATACCACGACGCTATCTGTTTCATGGAAAAATCTCTTGACACCTATGAGGCAATCCACAGTATAAATTCCATATTGTCAGAGACCACGCATACAGACGAAATAGCCCCACTTTATAATCTCTTGGGACATTGTTATAAAATGGCTGGAAATCCAATCAGGGCACGGACTATTTGGAATAAGTCTTTAGCCATAGACTCACAACAACGGGATATCATAGCTGCACTAGAAAGTCTACCGCAACCGTCTCGTGTGCATAAAAGGGTGAGTCTTGTCATTGATTAATTATATAGTATACGCATTATATACGATTACAAGCAACACTATCTTTTTTTTGATGCCATCGTTACGGTCGCTTAAAAACAGCCTTTTTTAGGGATTCGAATGTTTCGAAATAAACATTTGTGGTTTCTTTATACCGCATCGTTCTCCAGAGTATTTCCTGACAGTTTAGTTCTGGATAATACAGATGGAAAAAGAATCATTCGATTTTTAACTCCTTCTTGGACCATGTGAAGTTTTTTTAATGAGACATAGAACCCTTTTACGCCTCTCTTCGATGCCTGAACAAAACGATACGATGGTTCCTTGAGGGGATACCCCCGATTTATGCAGCAACGGTTGAGCGCGTCATACCAGAATCGCCATACCCTGAACTCGTTTTAAATACTCTCCAACAACAATGCCGTCCCAACATGCACAATTAATGCAAGACTCTTTTTTTGGTTTCTCAAGTGCTAATTCAAGCTCACGCTTACATGCAGAGATCCTCCTTGACGGACTGCCTGATCAAGTTCTCCAGAAAATTTGTCATTACTGTCGAGATATCTTGCTCTATAAAGCAATACTTGAGCAAAATGTTTATCGTTGTTAATTTCTACCTAACAACTTATAACCGTTTAAATTTTAAACATTCCACATCATAACTAACCGTAATTATCCTCTGTTTGTTTTTACTTAAATACATAAAACCCGCAATTGGAAGTTTTTCTTTACTTTTCTACTTTTCAAACTCCTTATCACATACTTTGGCTAGATATTTGCGCATTGTTTTCTCGTTTTTAATAAATAATTTAAAAAATATTGATATGTGTTACGTTTAGTCAGTATTTTAATATTTTTAGGTACTAAGAGATCTAATGGGAAGAGGTCAATCCATACAATACCATAAGCCTATCCATGAAGACTATGTAGACGGGAGTCTAACATGTCTTAAACCAGAAATCATTAAGAAGCACATGAACAACCGTTTCCCCTTAGTTTTGAACATTGAACCAACAAATGCCTGCAATTTAAGCTGTACTTATTGTCCAAGAGAGAAAACTGTTCAACAACAGGGAACGAATTATCTTTCGATGAAAACGTTTAAAAAAATAATCGATGAAATAAATGAAGACAATCGCCTTATCATGTTGAATCTACACAAAGATGGTGAGCCCTTATTGAACAAAGAACTGCCAGAGATGGTTGCTTATGCCAAGGAGAAAAACATAGCAAAAGTCATTCATTTAAATACCAATGGAACGTTATTAAACACACCAAGAGGAAAACAGCTATTAGAATCAGGAATTGATGACATAACTATCAGTATTGATGCCGCATTTGCCGAAACATATCAAAAATTGAAGCAGCATCGAGGTTTTAATGCCTTAAACGACAACATTCGATCTTTCATTGAATATAGAGACAAAATTGGCGCCATAACCACGATACGAGTAAAGATAATGGAATTTAATCAAATAAGCGATGACGAAATTGAAGCATTTCACGATACATGGGAAGGCATCGCAGATCAGGTTCAAGTAACTGGAGTTCATGACTGGAATGGAGCTATAAATAATTTGACGGTAACAGATGAAACATCACCATACCGTTACCCATGTGCACTGCTGTGGTATGCACTTGCAGTAAACAGCAATGGAGATGTTTCTACATGCAATGTCGACTGGAATTATTCAGGCGTAGTCGGCAATATTCACAAAAAATGTCTCCATCGTATTTGGCAGGACCTGCCTATTCGCAAAATACGTCAAGCACATTTAAACTCACAATGGAATTATGTGCCTGTATGTAATAAGTGTGTTGTCTGGGTGAGTGTTGGAGACATGAAGGAATATTTAGAAACGAGACTTGAATTTATCTAGAGTATTTTTCTTGTTACTCATAGAGGATAGAAAGAATGGAGCAAAATAGAAATTTTTTATCTCAACACAAGAAGAACAAATCCTGCAATACCTTTATTATTGCAGAAGCCGGTGTACATCATGATTGTGATTTAAGGAAAGCAAAAGAACTTATAAATGCCGCTGCCGAAGCCGGGGCAGATACTATTAAATTTCAAACCTATAAAGTAGATACCCTGGTAACGCATTGGGCACCTACCTACTGGGAACAAAATAACGGCAGAAAATATAAAACACAAGCTGATTGTTTTCAAAAAAGGGATAAATTTAATTTTGAAGATTATCAAGTGTTAAATGAATATGCAAAGAAAAAGGAAATTAACTTTTGTTCAACCCCATTTGATCATCAATCTGTGAGGTGGCTAAACGATCTAGATATCCCTTTCCTGAAGGTTGCATCAGGTGACTTAGACAACTATCCATTACTTGAAGAAATTGCTCGAACGCAAAAACCCATAATCCTTTCAACTGGTGCTTCCTACTTCAAAGAAGTCAGCAATGCCGTTGATTTCCTCAGATCAAAGGGCGTAAAAGAATTGGCTCTAATGCATTGTACCCTTTCATATCCAACCCCTAATGGTGAAGCAAATTTATATAGAATAGCAGAACTAAAAAAGTTGTTTCCCGAAATTACTATTGGTTATTCAGACCATACCGTTCCCGACGAAGACATAATCATTCCTGCAATTGCGGTGGCTTTGGGTGCCGAAATTGTAGAAAAGCATTTTACCTTAGATCGTACTCTTCCTGAAGATGATCATTATCATTCCGCTGACACTACCTTGCTACGCCGGATGATAAAGCATATTAAGTTAGCCGAAGAGGCTACTGCCATAACTGCTGAAATTGTCGATTCAGAAATGCCTGCACGGAAGAATGCTCGTCGGAGTTTAGTGGCAAATGAAGTCATCCCTCAGGGAACTGTTATCACAAAGGATATGCTCATTCCAAAACGTCCGGGGGGAGGTATTTCTCCTTCACTGTTCCACAAAACCTTAGGGCGAAAATTGAGAACGACAATGCAAAGAGATCAGCAGATCCTCTGGGATTATCTGGAATAAACCATGAAAATCAGCGTAATTATTCCGACATTTAATTATGATAAATACATTGCAAGGGCCATCAGAAGCTGCATAGAGCAATCTCTTTCCAAAACAGATTTTGAAATTATCGTTGTCAACGACAGCAGCAAGGATTCCACAAAATATATTTTAGAGTCATACGGTCATTGGATTCGTGTAATAGATCATGCTGATAACAAAGGCTTACCTTATTCCCGTAATCAAGGCATTATGAATGCAAAAGGTGATTACATCGTCAATCTTGATGCGGATGATTATTTGCATCCGGATTTTCTGAAATTTTGCTATCTGTACATGCAATTTAATCATTCTGATGCTGTGGCAACTGACTATTTTCTCGTCGATGACAAGGAAACTATTCTCAATAAAATGAGTGTCCATGAACGGCCCATTGCTTGCGGTATCATGTTTAAAAAAGGTCTGATGATAAATATAGGTTTATATGATACTGAACTTCATATTGGGGAGGATGTTGATTTTCGAATACGTTTCGAAAAACACTATAAAATAGAACGTATAAACTTGCCACTATACAGATACAGACTTCATAAGCAAAATCTTACTATTGATGAAGAAAAAAACAGAGAATATTTATGCGCAGTAGCTCAAAAGAATAATTGTGTGGTAGAACACACTTATTATTCATCAGAATTTACAAAATGATTTTTACTGATATTTTACTATATAAATTTCTGCAAATAGAATTTACCGTAATTTAAATATGAAAATGCATAATACTGTTGCTTTATTGCAGGCCAGAGTACACTCATCACGATTACCAGGAAAGGTCCTTATGTCTTTACAAGGAAAACCTGTCATAGGAATTATGCTGGAAAGGTTAAAACGTTCAAAAGAATTAGACGGTATCGTTGTTGTAACGTCAACAGAACACGCAAACGGCGCCATTGAGTATGTTGCCCAACAATACGATATTCCCTGTTTCAGGGGATCAGAAAAAGATGTTTTAGACCGATACTATCAGGCATCCTTGTCATATGGGGTCAATCACATTGTGAGATTAACGGGAGATTGCCCTTTGGTCGATCCAGATATCATAGATAACGTAATCAAGAGCTACCATCAGTCGAATGTAGATCTCGCTGTTGCCACTGCCTTTCCTGATGGTCTCGATGTATGCGTATTCTCTTTTAACGCTTTAGAATTGGCATGGAAGAATGCAAAACTTGCTTCAGAAAGAGAGCACGTTATTCCTTGGATTTTCAAACGAACCCAATTGCATGGCAAGAACCTTCATAAATTTCTCAATTCCGGAACTGAAAAAATCCTTCCAAATGTATGCATACCAGTAAATGAAACATCAGAATATATGTTTCAAGCTATTGATTATTCATGTCCTGAAAACCTTAGAGATGAACGTTGGACTATCGATGAACCTGACGATTTTATATTCTTACAAGAATTGTCAAAATCCTTGTCCATTTCACTTATAGATGCTTCATGGCGAGACATCCTCCAGACACTTAATAAATATCCTGAAATTAGGGTAATTAACAAACATATCCTTCGCGATGAGGGTTATAAGAAATCTTTAGCAAAGGATATGGTATGCCTCTAACTTTCAGCCAATCCCTGGGTATGTTTGATAATGCAATAAAGTATATACCCTCCGGCACACAGACGTTTAGCAAAGGATGGACCCAATACCCATTCGGTGTATCACCAATATTTTTAGATAAAGCTGATGGCTGCTTTGTATGGGATGTGGATGGAAACAAATTTATAGATTGGCCCATGGCCTTAGGTCCAATTATCCTGGGGCACAATAATCCAAAGGTTAACGAGGCAGTTAAATCTCAGATAGATAAAGGAGTCGCCTTCTCATTACCACATCACAAGGAAATTGAACTGGCTGAGAAATTATGTGAAATCATTCCCTGTGCCGAGATGGTGAGGTTTGGAAAAAATGGATCTGATGCAACATCAGGGGCAGTTCGTACTGCAAGAGCATATACTGGAAGGAATATGATTGCCTGCTGTGGCTATCATGGGTGGCAGGATTGGTATATTGGTACTACCACGCGTAACCTCGGCGTGCCAAAAGCCATTAGAGAATTAACGGTTACCTTTGAATACAATAATCCTGCTTCTCTTGAAAATCTTTTTACTCTCTATCCTGACCAGATTTCCTGTGTTATTCTTGAACCTGTCAGTTTGGTACCACCTGAAGATAATTTTTTAGAAAGAATCAATAAAATAGCCCACAAGAACGGGGCTTTGGTTATTTACGATGAATGCTGGACCGGTTTCCGATGGGCACTCGGTGGAGCACAGGAATTCTTTGGCATCACCCCGGATCTTGCTTGTTTTGGCAAGGCACTGGGTAACGGATTCCCAATTTCAGTTATTGTGGGCCGTAGTAACATTATGAAAACATTTGATGAAATCTTTTATTCTTTCACTTTTGGAGGAGACTTGGTTGGTATTACCGCAGGATTAACGGTAATAAAGGAATTAGCGACAACTAATGCGATATCTCATATATGGAAAATGGGCAATATACTCATAGACGGGGTAAGTATCTTATTAAAAAAATATGATCTTGAACACCGAATACATTTGAAAGGGTATCCTCCTAAGACGTTTATGTTTTTTACGGATAAACACGGTAATGATGACTTACTTCTTAAAAGTATTGTTCAGCAAGAGATGATAAAACGAGGAATCTTATACGCTGGTTACCATATCATAAGTTTTTCCCACACCGAGAATGAAATTAATCAAACACTAAACGCTTACGATCAGATTTTTTCTTTGATAAAGAATAACGATGAATCAAAAGAACTGAAATCACTTCTTAAAGGAAAGATTGTAGAATCTGTTTTCCGGAAACATTGAAAAGAATACTTTTTCGCCGAGGAGAGATTTATTGAAAATCAGTATTGTTGGTTTGGGATATGTAGGAAGCACGAGTTGCGGCTGCTTTTCTCAGGAAGGGCATGAAGTCATCGGTGTTGATATACAAGAATACAAAGTATCCTGTATAAAATCAGGGAACTCCCCTGTAAAAGAGCCAGAATTAGATGATTTAATTCTTGCCGGCGTTACGAAAGGACGGCTAACTGCTACTTTAAATCTGAAAGATGCTCTTGAGCAAACCGAACTGTCAATGATCTGCGTAGGAACACCGAGCCATAAGGATGGTGACATTGACATGACATATATTACCCGAGTTACCCAGGAAATTGCTGATATTTTATCAACACTAGGGAAGGAACACATACTTGTCTACCGGAGTACTATGCCTCCTGGGATAATGGACAAAGTACTCTACCCCCTTCTGTACTATAAAAACAATCTTTCTCCTGATAAAGTCCATATAGCCTATAACCCTGAATTTTTACGAGAGGGCTCTGCAATTTACGATTTTTATCATCCGTCCAAAACAGTAATCGGTGTATATGAAAGAGATGAAGCCCTTGGGCAGACACTTCTTCGCTTGTATGACTGTGTTGATGGTGAAAAAATCGTAACAGACATTTCATCTGCTCAAATGGCCAAATATGCCGATAACATCTTTCATGCCCTAAAAATTACCTTTGCAAATGAAATCGGGCTTGCCTGTAGGAGCCTGGGTATAGACTCGCATGAGGTAATGAATCTCTTTTGTAAAGATGATAAACTTAACCTAAGCAAGGCTTATCTTACGCCAGGAAAACCTTATGGAGGTTCATGTCTACCGAAGGATGTCAAGGCATTTTGTTTTAAAACCAAAGATTTTGATTTTCCCACAACGCTTATAAACGCAATTGAGAATAGCAATTTTAATCAAATTAAATACATCGCTACATGGATAAGATCCTTCGGGAAAAGAAAAATAGGGTTCTTTGGTTTAACATTTAAACCCGACACAGATGACTTGAGAAATAGTCCCGCGGTTGAAATTGCCAAGATGCTTTATGGTGGGAAGTACGGGGTATCAGTTTACGACCCGAATCTTTACCCTGATAAACTCATTGGTGCAAATTTGGAGTTTTTATATGCAGAACTTCCCAATATAGGAGAAATGTTGTTTAGCGACTTACATGATTTTACTGATCGTTGTGAACTGTTTGTAATTTTCAATAAATATCCAGGGCTTGATGAATGGCTGGAACAATTGAGTCCCGGTAAAATTGTTTTAGACTTGGTTCGAATTGGAAATAACCATAAGCACAATTCAAACTATTACGGTTTGTACTGGTAGTTTTTAAAGTCGTTTTTATTTTAAGAAACCTTAATAAACAATATGATATGCTCGATTTAACCGTTGTCGTTTGTAGTTATAACGTAGAAAACACGATAAAGGACTGCCTTGATTCTGTTAAGGAAAATAACCCTGCACGTACTATTTTAGTCGATGGTGGCTCAACTGATAAAACCCGCATAATTGCACGGGATTGTGTTGATGAGATTGTAGACGATCAAGCGAAGGGTTTGGCCAATGCCAGAAACATAGGTATTGAACGGTCTAATACAAAATATATTTGTTTTGTCGGACCTGATAATATTATGCCCAAAGGTTCTTTGGAAGAGATGATTAATTATTTAGAACTACACAACTGTGCCATTGTATCAGCGGTAACAATCCTCCGTGATACTGGGAGCTATTGGGGATGGGCTCAAAATATTTATCGGATCAGAAAATACAACCCCGGTTACAAAAATGTGGTAGGTACTCCAACATTATTTAAAACCGAAGTTTTAAATAAATACAAATACAACCCCTTTATGAAAAACAGTGATGACACGGAACTCTGTAATCGAATGGCTCAAGATGGTTTGCTCTTTGCTATCTCAGACACAAAGTGTTATGAGACCGGATTTGATAACTTCCCCTCAGTCATAGAAAGATGGACGCGTTATGGAAGGGGGGATTATTTATTTTATTGCACACAGAGAAATAATTGGGGGATATTGAGAAAATTGAAATCTTACCTGCATCCTTTTCTCCATGATCTTTATGTCCCATTATTACGGATTAAGTTTACAGAAATAGGTTGCTTGCCATTCCTGCTTATTATCATTTTATTACGTTATTATGGTTGGCTAAGATCACATATCTGCCATGTAGAAAGAAAGGTATCTGTGCATAAGTGCTAAGCATAAAAACAACAATCCCATTTAAAGGAATTATATATTACGCAGGATGTCATATATGAAAGTCGCATTTATTCAACGTGACGCATATGAAAAAATTGGCGTCCAACAACTTTCAGGATGCCTAAAAAAAATCGATGTTGCGTGTGATATCTTCATAAAATACTTAGAACCTCATTTTTATGATCGGATAATTACATTTCAGCCTGACTATATCCTTTACAGCCTTTTTATTGGTGAAGAGTCATTCATGCTTGAATCCTTTTCAAGGCTGAAACAATGCCTGCCGAAATCCAAAACGGTTGTGGGCGGCCCCTTTACACTCATTTTCCCTGAGATCATTAAAAATACTCAGGTGGACTTTGTCCTTCGAGGCGATGGTGAATACTCTCTCCCCCTTTTTTTACAATTATGTAACAAGGGTGAATCGATAAAGTGTGTTCCTGGGATAAGTCTCAAGGAAGGTAATGGTGCTATATTCACGAACAACAATATAAAGCTAACTTCTGATTTACAAAGCCTTCCCGATCCGGACAGGGACTTATATTACAAATACCGCGATTTAGCAGATAATGATACTAAAAGCTTTATTATATCTCGCGGATGTGCTTATAGTTGTACTTTTTGCTATAATACAGAATTAAAGAAATATTATGATGAAATATATTGGCGCATGAGAGCGCCTGAATCAGTCTTTCGTGAAATTGAATATGTGAAAAATACCTATGGACTAAAGTGGGTTCATTTTCAAGACGGCACATTCAATGCCCATAAGAAATGGCTCAAACCCTTTTTAGAGGAATATAAAAACCGCAAACTCCCCCCCTTTTTATGTAATTGCCGTATAGAAAATATTGATGAAGAATTCATCTCGCTCATGAAGGAATCAGGTTGTGACAGAATCACATTTGGCATTCAATCAGGTAATCCATCAATTCGGAAAAATATCGCAGGAAGACAGATGTCAAATGAACAGATTGAAGCAGCTTTTCAGCTTTGCCATAAATACAAAATCCGTGTTGGGGCAGATATCATTTTTGGCTGGCCAGGTGAAACGATAGACCAAGCAATGGATACTATTCGCCTGTGTAGGAAACTGAAGGCAAGCACATACCATTCTAATGTTTTAATCCCCTACCCTGGCCTGTCACTAACAAGAGATTCCGTAAAAAATGGCTATCTTGACCATGAACCAACTTTAAATGAAATAAGTAACTTAAACAAAAATGCATCACTCATTCGACAGGACAACATTAACAGGTTAATTAATGTCGATAAATTTTTTTATTACATGATTAAGTACCCAATTTTTGAAAAACCAATCTTTTATCTTTTAAAGCTCCCCCCAAATAAATTATTTCATCTGTTAAAAAATGTACATTTATTATTGAGAAGTCTCAAATATGATTCAACTAATTCAAAATACCAGATTATTCTGAATTATATAGCAAAGAATTGGAAGGCTGTCACCTAACTAATAAATAATAAATTATCCGTTAATTCGTAACTATGCAGAGTAAAAATTAATGTCACGCTGAAACATCTATAATAACTTTAGAAAGAACTTTAATGAAAATACTACTAATACTTCCATTCAATACCTATGAAGGTAAATATGATAACGAAAAAATATTGAAAAAGGGAGGGGACGCCGAACTTCCATTGGGCTTAGCTTATATTAAATCATATGTTAATAGTAAACTTCCTGAAATAGAAATTGAGATATATGATTCAAATATTGATGCTATTCAATATATTATATTTTGTGATAATAAAGCCAATATGGACATTTTATGGAGGAGGGTAGAAAAGAAAATTGAAGATTTTAACCCTGATATTGTAGGCATTAGTGCTTTCTCTCATGCTGTAGTTGGTCAGGCACATAAAGCAATAGCATTATGTAAGGATGTAAACAAAGATATTATAACCGTAATGGGCGGCTCATATCCAACACTTGATAGTGAATGTGCTATGGAAGATGTAAATTTGGATATAGTTGTGCTGTCAGAAGGTGAAATTGTTTTTTACAATCTTGTAAAAGCATTTATACATAACATACCATTATCCGATGTAAAAGGAATTGTCTATAGAGATAAAGGAAAAACTATTGTCAATCCCATGGAAGAAAAAATACAGAATCTAGACGAATTACCTTTCCCTGATTTAGAAGATCTTCCCGTTCATCTTTACGGAGAACTTGCAAGAAATTCCTACCAAAAAATAATGGATAATCAGAAACCCATTAGTATTGTTTCATCGAGAGGCTGTATATTTCAATGTGGATTTTGTGCTACGAAAAAAGTATGGAGCACAATTAGATACCGTAGTGCCAAAAATGTTTTAGAAGAGATTCGATATCTAAAAAAGAAATATAATATGAATTTCATTAAAATTAATGATGATTTATTTACACATAATTCAGAGCGTGTAATTGATATCTGTGATTATCTAATCAAAGAAAGACTTATTAAATATTGGGGGTCAACCGGTGAAAATGTAAAATCTTTAACGAATAATAATATGGTAAAAAAAATGGTTGAATCAGGCTATAGGCTATTTTCCTTGGCAATTGAATCGGGTTGTGACAATACTCTTAAAAGAATAAAAAAGCCCTTGACCTTGAACATAGTGCAAGACGCAATTGATAATTTAAGACAATATGAAGAAGTATATATTGGGGCCTCGTTTATTGTAGGATTTCCCTTTGAGACAAAAGAAGATATTCAACAAACATATGATTTTGCAAGCTCTCTTGAAGTAAACTGGGTAAGTTTAAATATTTTTTCACCTTTTCCTAAAACAGATTTATATGACTATTGCATAAAAGAAGGGTATATAAATAATAAAAAAATAAATTATAAAGATCTTCAAAGTACAAGTATATTAACTACCCCATCATTTGATAAAGACTGGCTTAGTGATTGTAATTACTACAATAACCTTAAAATTAACTTTATTGAAAATTATGCGTTAAAACAACATAACTACAAACTTGCCATCAAAGATTTCAACAATGTCATCACTATGGTTCCTAATCATGCTTTTGGGTTATTATTTTTAGGATATTCATTTGATAATTTAGGAAATAAAGAACAAGCAACGCATTATTATAATGAGGCAAATAATATTTTTAAAAGTAATTATTTTTGGGGTAACTACTTCAATCTCTTTGAAAGAGATATTAAAGAAAAAATAAACTTCAGCTTATGTTAAGAGTATAACGACTGATAAATGATATGGTTAAGATTCGAAAAATATTATTTCTAAATCCCCCTGATCCATCATTGTTAGAAAATAACACTTCTGCTGGATATGCGTATTATGAGCCTCCGTTGGGATTGCTCTATGTTTATTCATTCATGAAAAACAGGGGTGATTTAGAAGTTAAATTCGTTGATTTGAATATAGAAATGAAGTTCATATCAAAAATGAATATTGTTGATACTCTTAAAACTCATATCAATGACTTTCGACCAGATCTCATTGCAATATCAACACTGTACTACTCAAGTATCCATGTATTTCATTTACTTGCAGAACAGATTAAAAATATTAACTCAAATATTCTTGTTGTCTTCGGTGGCCACTACCCTACTCATTTAACCGACAAATGCCTTTCCGACAATAATATTGATTATGCAATACTTTCTGAGGGAGAACTGGGTTTTTCAGATCTCATAGACGCCTTAAATGGTCAAAAAATACTTAAGGATGTCGAAGGGGTGGCATTTAAAAATGGTAAAGACATTATAAAGAACCCCAGACACACTTTTTGGGAAGAATTTGCCAATGTCAAACGCCTCCCATGGGAGGATACACATTTTCACTATTATTTTCGTGAGGGCAGAAACGTTTTATACCGCATTAAAAAGAAGGAGGAAATAAAACTCGCGACCGTAACTGCAACCAGAGGTTGCCCCAATACATGCACTTTTTGCTCATCTTCCAGTTTTTGGAAAAGACGCTGGCGAAAACGCAATATATCAAATGTGATTGATGAGATCCGTTACCTGAAAGACACATATCATATAAATACTGTCGTATTCAATGACGAGAATATTAGCATTAATAAAAGCTGGCTCATTGAATTTCTTACCGAGCTTAAAAAACTGAATATTACGTGGATCTCCGGTGGCGGTCTCTCGATTCGCACGATAAATAATGATAACGTTATTCAGATGATGTATGAAAGTGGCATTGGCTTGTTCAATTTAGCGATTGAATCCGGTTCGAATGATACTCTCAAGAGAGTAAAGAAACCTCTCACGATTGAGGAAACGGATAACACCATCAAGCTTATCAGGAAATATGGTGATGCGGTGGCTATTGGTTTCTTTATTGTCGGATTTCCCTTTGAAGACCTGGCAAGTGTGAAACAAACCATTGACTATGCAGATTCATTGGATCTTGATTGGAAATGTTTTTATTGCTTTCAACCTTTTCCAGGTTCTGATCTGTATACTTACAGCAAGGAGAGAAGGTTAATCGAAGACTTTGATATACATTATGGCGAGAACTATTTTTCGCCTGACATGAAGCACATTGATTACACATCAGTAGAGCTGAACAGGTTAAATTATAAGGCAAATATAAAATCTAACTTTATCGATAACCGTAATTTGAAAATAGGCACAAACCATTCACTTCAGCAGGCTGAACGTGATTTTCGATATGTACTCGATATGGCCCCAAACCACGTTTTTGCCTTATTAGGCCTTTCTGAAGTAATGCGATTACAAAAAAGAAAAGACCAGAGGATTGAGTACCTCAAATTAGCAAAAGATGCCATGAGAGAAAATAACGGAACAGATTGGACATATTATTTAAAACAGTTTGAGTATGATATTGATGTAATGTTGAGTGGGTCATATGCACAGTAATAAATATGGAAATATACAGCATTATTTAGAAAGTCGCGAACCCTTTCGGATTTCCCGTAATAAACCATATTTTCCTGGTGAATCAGAGCGATGCGTGGAAATTCCCTTTGTATTTTCATCAATCGGAAAAGAAAGAAAAATTGTTGATATAGGAACCTCCCTTGCTGATCCGTCGTATTTCTATGGTTTACTATCACTTATTGAGCAAAAGAGAGAACTCTATGCTTGTGATATTGTTCCTTTTAACCGTGTACATAATCGTTTTGTAAAATTTGATCAAAGCTTAATAAACTCGATCCGCTTTTCTTGCCAGGATATCAGGTTTTGTTCTTACAAAACCGACACCTTTGACCTTGTATTATGTGTATCTGTATTAGAACATTTAGGTTTTGATAAGTATTGTGAATCACCTCATACGGTATTTGATCGTCCTGCACATGATTATAGTTCTTTCCCAGCACTTTATGATTGTAAAGAAGATGAAAAGGCCATACGAGAAATGATGCGTATTCTTCGTCCTGGGGGGAAACTTATCCTTACTGTCCCTTTTGGAAACGGTGGTGTTTTTTCGACAAAAGATTCCAAGGGCTATTATGCGATGCATTTAGAATACAATGAAAACAAATGGAATCAAATTAAATCAAGTATGCCTGCAGGTACCACAGTATACGAACATTATTACAAGCATGATAGTTCTTTGGGGTGGCAAGAGGAAACGAAACCTGTCAATTTTTCAAAGTATATACCAGGTGATGAATATAAGGAAAATGGAGTTCTTTGTGTGGTAATAGTGAAAAAATAGTACCGTAATCTTTTTCACATAATTAACTTAATCCCTATAGGTTGAATGCAAAATAAAAGGAACCAATAATGAAATACTGTAAGAATTGTGTTTTACCTGATACAAGGGCGGGAATTAATTTTGATGAAAAGGGTGTTTGCAATTTTTGCAGATATTATAAGTCGCTTGATAAGGTTGATTGGGATGAGAGGAAAAAACAACTTCTGAAAATAGCTGAGGATGCCAGGAGAAAAAACGCCCAATATGATTGTGTAGTCGGTGTTAGTGGCGGAAAGGATAGTACCTATATGGCGCTTTTTGCCAGAGACGAATTAGGATTGAGGGTTTTACTGGCGAATATGGCACCTGATAAGATAACAGAAATAGGAAAGCATAATTTAAATAATTTACAGGAAATGGGTTTTGATTGTTTTATGTTCAGACCGAATCCAAAGGTATGCAGAAAACTGGCAAAAATGGCATTTTATAAATGGGGAAATCCTGTAAAGCCTTCAGAATATGCCCTCTATGCGACACCCGTGAGAGCCGCTCTTTTGTATAAAGTACCGTTAGTCATTTTTGATATTGAAACTACTACCTTAGACGATGACAGTAAGGATAAAAACTCCGGAGATGCATCTAACATCAATAAACAGAACACCCTGGGCTGGTCAGGAAGCGCATCGCATCTCCTTTGTGAAGACTTAATGCTAAATGACTTGCTGCCTTATCAATATCCACCACAAGAAGAAATAGAAGAGGCCGGTATTAAGATGGTCTACCTTGGTTACTATAAAAGATGGTCGCCTCATGCCCACGCCATGTTTTCGATTGCACGCGGCTTGAAAGTAAGAAATGAAGAACCACACGAATTGGGACGTTATACGAATTATCATGCCCTTGACGATGATACCGGTATTGTAAACCAAATGTTAAAACATATAAAGCTCGGTTATGGTTTTACAACCGATGAAGCCTGTGCTGATATTTGGGCAGGGAGAATAACAAGGGAAGAGGGGGTAAGGCTTGTAAGACAGTACGATGGCAAGTGCGGAATCAAGTTTATTCAAAAGTTCTGTGATTATATCAATATTACACTGGATGAATTCTGGAATGTTGCAGAAAAATATAGAGGCCCCATGTGGAAAAGGAATACTATTGGGGAATGGGAGCTAGAAAATCTAATTGAATAGCCAATCATGTATTCCTATCTCACTTTTTACTCTTTTATTTACTCCTCGGGAGGTTTTACATGAAGGAAACTGAGATTAGGGCAGACGACTTACGTTCTGAAGGGAAAAAGCTTTACAAAATAGACCAGGAAAATATTTTATCAAACAAAAAACACTTTGTGGAGGTCTCCTGCCCTGCCTGCGACAAAGACAAAAATGAATTCTTTTACAAAAGAGATGGTTTTTCTTTTGTAAAGTGTACTGCATGTGAAACCGTTTTCGTAAATCCAAGGCCAACACAGGAAATGATATTTGAGCATTATAAAACATCTTTGGCTGAAAATTTTTGGAACGAAAATGTCTATCCACGGTCAGAGGAGGCAAGAGTAAAATATTTAATATCACCAAGAATAAAGAAAATTACTGAACTATGCGAAAAATATAAGATTCATACTGAATCATTTATGGATATCGGTGCAGGGTGCGGAACTTTTTGTGATCAGGTAAAAAAAACAGGAATATTTAAAGAGGTTGTTGCTGTTGAACCTAATCCAAGTCCTGCTCAGTCTTGCCGTGAAAGAGGTTTACCTGTTATTGAGGATTTTATTGAAAACATACGCACAAGGAAAGTAGATGTCATAACAAGCATTGAATCAATTGAACATGTGTTTGATCCAAAGGAATATATGAAAGGTATCTATGATACATTAAATTATGGAGGCCTCTTATTTATTGCAACTCCAAATATCAAGGGGTTCGATTTGTTGGTATTGAAAGACAAGTCTGATAATACCACAGCGCCTGATCATTTGAACTATTTCCATCCAAAATCAATTTCTCTCTTATTGGAAAGGTTTGGTTTTGAAATTTTGGAGATTGAAACTCCTGGAAAATTAGATGCTGAATTGGTGAGGAACAAAGTAAAAGAAGGTGTTGTGTCACTTGACAACCAACCATTCTTAAAACGTATATTGATCGATGAAGGAGATACCTATATGGATTCTTTCCAAAAATGGTTATCGGATAATGGATTATCTTCACATATGTGGATTTCTGCACGGAAAAACGGAAACAAATAGTGATTTCCTTTTTGTGAAGTAAAGGAAAATTAAAATTGGATAAAATTTATTATTAAAATATAACCAGGGAAAATAGATATGAGAGTTTTATTTGTACTGAATAAACCCGAGCGTGAACTTGAAATAATGAATAACATTATAAAATGGATGGTACAGGATGAACCAGAAACAACCACCACAATACTAGATTTCCACGAGAATCAATTTATATCAAAGATTTTAGAATTCTCTCCAAATATCATTTTTACCTTCCCATTTAGCGCATATCCTGTTTCAACTCCGTTTTATATCATCAAATATTTACTAAATTGCCATATCGTCTGTTTCAGGACTGAAGGGATTTTAAATTTTAATTCAGAGAAACATCTTAAAGGGCTTATAGGGTTGGATCGATATGGAAGCAATATCGTTGATTATGAATTAGTATGGGGAAATAAGGCCGCAGATTTACTCGCTAAAGGCCTGGTAAGACATAGCATAATTTCTTCGAAAGAACGGGTAAAAGCATTTGGTTATCCAAATTACGAATGTTATTTTGAAAACAACCATTTAAATATGCTGGATATCCCTCAAAAATTGAGAAACAAAATACAACATTACGCCAGAGAACATATTTTATTTTTTGTAACAGGTTTCGCACTGGCTGATTATACACGGGAAGATTTAATCAGGGCGGGAGACTTGTTTGATGTTAATAATAAGAATGAATTTGAGTATGAACTGGCACAAAAAATACTCTTATCTGAACAAACTGCGCAATTGAGGGATTTATGGATAAATACTATTGTTGAAACTGCAAAAACAAACTCAGATATTTTATTTATTATTAAAAGCCACCCGACGGAAAATATTGTTAACGCTCGAAAAGGGACTGATCGCTATAGAGAATTTGAAAATTATCCCAACATTGTCTATTTATCAGAACCGGTAAGCATTGCCAGTGTTATGCAGAAATGCGGCATCTTTTTTCACTATGGTTCCACAACGGCAGCAGAGGCCTTTTTATTAAAAGTACCAACAGTTTTAGTAACATCAGGTGGCATCATGCTAGATGATTTGCGGTGGCCTACCAACAGGACAATCGACATAAGGGATTTACCAGGTTTAGTAAATGAACAATTGACCTCTCCCCTACAATTTGAAATGGTCCCTGACATTGAGGAGATATTGTCCGGTGCATTTAATATTCAAAAAGAACATCTATCGAGAAGAACACCATATTTACCATCAAAAGATATCGCTGAATTCTTATTAAGCTTAAAGGACGATACACCTCAACAAATATCTGCATCTGACCCATATCTTACAGAAGCGGTAAAGTTACAGGGCAAAGAGGCTATTCACTATTTGCTCAATACAGGATCAATGTTTTATCAAACACAAAAATTTTCGCCCGCCTTGGATGCCTTTAACAATGCATTATCATTATCTCATAGTATCGGATTAAGAATTGCAGGTCTTCATTATGCTTGTGCACTCTGTTTTCTAAAAAATGGGAATTATGATTTAACAGAAAAGGCTCTTTTAAATGAACTTGCCATAAACCCTACCCATAAGGAGTCCATCGATACGCTGAAGGCAATAAATACTAGACAAGGCTTGACAAATAAACAGTCACTTTAAAGTGTATATCGGATCATATGATAAATAAACAATCAATAACCATGGAAGAATTTAACAAAATGCTGCCAGAGACCTTTAGTATTGAAACTGCGCTTGCATGTGATCTGAAATGCCCGGAGTGTGCTCTTGGCGGAGACTCGGTACTACGCAAAAAAGGGTTTATGAGCTTTGAGCACTTCAAAATTATTGCGGATAGAATCCGTTCTCATGCCAAATATCTTTATTTACATTTATGGGGTGAGCCCATGCTGAATAAAGATATTATTTCTATGACACAGTATGCTTCAGAATTTAGCAAAACGAATATCAGCACCAATGGCATCTCCCTTACCCCGGAAAAGGCTGAGGAATTAATAACGTCAGGCGTTGCAGATATTATTGTTTCAATAGATGGAGTTACCCAGGAAGTTTACGAGAAATATCGGAAAGGCGGTAATGTTAAAAAGGCCATGTCGTCTTTAGAAATCCTACAACATTTTAACATGAAACACGGCAACACGGTTCATATAAACCCTCAGTTCGTTGTATTCAAACACAATCAGCATGAAATGGAGGCATTCCGGAAATATTGTAAATCATTGGGCCTGGCTGCAACCTTTAAAGCGCCATATATTCGCACAACCGAAGCACAATTTTCCTATTCTGATCATCCTGAATTACAACGTAAATATTACCCTGACATAGGATCGCTCAGATTAGCCATACGTGAATGCCCAAATCCTCAAAACGTTTTTACCATTTTACTTGATGGTTCAGTGATAATATGCTGCCATGATTACAACAAAGCCACCTGTTTCGGAAATATTTTCGAGACGAATGTTCTCGATATTTGGAATAATCCTGAATATAGAAAGTTCCGATGGAATATTTTATCTGGTAATGCTCCCGATTTTTGTCTGAACAATTGTTTGTCATACTTTCTCGAACAAAGACATCCCCATAGCAGGCAACAACGCATTCCGGCAAAAGATATCAAGACAAAAACAGAAAAAACTGAGGCAAAAATAAATTTATGCTGCGGCCCCATTAAATTGGATGGATTTATTAACATAGATATTTCCCCCAATGCGGATATGGTATTGGATCTCGAAAAAGAGCTGTTGCCATTCCCTGATGAAAGCGTGGTTGCTGTCGTTTGCATGTCAGCAATTAATTATTTTTCGAGACAGCGTGCGATTGAAATTATTAAAGATGTTTCTCGGGTATTAAAGCAAGGAGGTGTCGCTCGTTTTGGTACGCAGGACTTACGCATTCTTGCAGAAAAATATCTGACTAATGACTGCGAATTTTATTTCCAGAAACTAAAAGATGGGCGTGAGCGTTTTCCGGGCAAGACAATCGCAGACAAATTCAACGAATTCTTTTATGGTTTCCAAGCTGGTGGAAAACACTGCAAATACGTTTATGACTTTGAAAGCCTCAAAGTTCTTTTTGAGGAGGCTGGTTTTTCTCTTATAGAGCAAAAGAAATATGGTGAAAGCAGAATGCCTGAAATTGACAAAATTGATAACAGACCTGAGCAGATGTTCTTCTTGGAAGCGATTAAAAATGGAAATCTTGTGCATGATTTCAATAATGATGTCAATAACATATTGCAAAAAATAAAATCTTCTATCCAGCAAAATCCTACAGGAAGACCACGGAATGATATTGATATTTTTCGGAATCTTGGATTCAACTTTTGGGAAGCAGGAAAAATTGAAAAGGCCTGGCAATATTTATTAAAAGTGCTCGAGTTAAAGCCAGATGATCGTATAACCGTTGTTAAATGCGGAGAAATATTACATTCATTAGATCGTTATGAGGATTTGACAAGCCTTTATACTACATATTTGAACAGTATTCCTGACGATTTAGAAATCAAAAAACTATTGACTGAAACTCACAATAAGTCAAAAAACATGAAACGTGACACAAACGAAATGTCGAGGACAAGGCATGAGCTGGACAGATATAACACAAGAAAAAACTCTATTTTACCTGACAGGGATCATCTTGATGCATGTATCCAATGGTTAAGAGTTGCACAGGATGTTAACTGTGGTGGGGGAGTATCCGCAATGTACCATTTAGATTCAAGAAAGTGGGATGTTGATTATCCGGAAACTACCGGTTATATAATCCCTACTTTTTTATGTTACTACGGGCTCACAGGAATTGAATTATATCTTAACTGGGCGATTGAGATGGGTGATTGGGAAGTAGAGATTCAATCACCGGAAGGTGGTGCAGGTGAACCGGTTGGGGTTTATGGACAAAGGCCTAGAGTTTTTAATACCAGCCAGGTTATTATTGGCTGGATAGCGCTTTACAAAGAAACGGGAAAAGGGAAATATCTTGAGGCTGCAAATCGTGCTGCCGATTGGATTGCCGATATCCAAGACGCTAATGGAATGTGGACAAGAAACACTTACAACGGGCCTAAAGCCTATAAAATCAGAGTTGCCTGGGCTTTACTCGAATTATATACAATAAACGACAATGAAAAATACCGCGAGATTGCAGAACGCGCAATTGATTGGACACTGTCACAAGCAAACACGAATGGATGGTTTTCAAACAACAGCTTATCAGATACTAACAAACCGTGGACTCATCTTATTGGTTATGTATTGGTGGGCCTTGTGGAAATTTACCTACTTGACAATGCTCATTTTGATCGTCGGAAAGTATTAACCCTTTTACAAAATGCAGCCAAAGGCATCGCTGATTTCTATATGAAGGCAAAAGCGATGGACAAAGGTAGCAATTATGTAACTCTTCCAGGCACTTTTGACTGTAATTGGCATAGTAATGACCATTGGTCGTGCATAACTGGAAATGCACAGATTGAGTTTTTTCTGCGAAAAATAGCGAAATATACCAATGACCATCAGCTTATACATGTTGCAGACTTTCTTTTAGATGATATAAAACAATTACATCTACTAGATGATGTTTCTGATAAAAACGTTTATGGAGGATTGCCTGGGTCTTACCCGATTGGTGGTGGTTATTGCGCCTATAAAATACCTGACTGGGGCGTCAAATTCTTTGCAGACTCCTTGTTACAACGCATATTTACCAATGACAAACTGAGGTATCTGGGCTAATGGAAGAAAGAAATATTTCATATGAATACTGTTAAATACGGCAAACGTGTAAAGTTCAAAATAGATTTGTGTGACTTACAACAGGATGTAAATATTGCCAGAGAAAAATTCCAAAGTGGTAATTTTCTTGAGGCTATTGATATTTACGAACAACTGTTTATCACCTATCCTGCCCAAGCAATTGATGTATTAGCGGAGCTATATGATTGTTATCAACTTTTGCCACATAAAGATCGTTATAATCTTTATCAGGCACGCCATTACAACTTTGGCATAATACCCACAGATAAGGTGCTGGACATTGGCAGTGGACATCTTCCATTTCCTCTTGCTACTCACTTATCAGATGTTACTTTTAACAACAACACATATGGAAGGGCCGGAAAGCCTTTTAAGCACATCCATGGCAAGCCGGTTTATGAATGCAATGTGGAAGATATGCCTTTTCAGGATAAGGAGTTTGATTTTGTTTATTGTTCTCATGTACTAGAACACGTTCATAATCCCGAAATAGCTTGCAGTGAACTTATGAGGATTGCCAAGAGAGGATACCTTGAGACACCTGCAAAGGTGAAAGACATATTTCTGAACAGTGCAAAGTCGTCTAACCATAGGTGGTGGGTGGAAGCAATTAACAACCGCCTGATTTTTACGGAATACTCACCGGATGAATTTGAGGCACTACAATGTAATGTCCTTATGGACATGCATTGCAATCCTGAGACAAAGCGCGAGAAGGCATTCTCCGCTTTGATTTATTTGAAGGCTCCTTTGGTAAATACCATGTTCCTCTGGACTGAAAAGTTTGAATATGAAGTGAGAAGGCTTTCTGCAGGTCATAACAAAAAGTCATTAATAAAGCCGGGTGTTTCAGAAGAAACATCCTCTATAGCAGAAGGTAATGGTAAAAAAGCCGATTTGCTTTCTGAAATTTATGCCTTAGTAAACCAACCACATAAAGATATGGATACTCTTTTACCTTTTGCAGAAAAACTTATAAAGGCAAATTATCATGATGAGGCTGAACAGTTATGCAACCTTTTGATTACCCAATATGGAAAGAGTTCTGATGTATCTAACTTGCTCGGCGTTATAAATTACCGATGTGGTAAGCTATTGGAGGCAAAAAAGCAGTTTGAAACAGCATATGCACTCGATGATAACGATAAATGTGCTGGGATAAACCTTGCTAAGATATTAGCAAAACTTGGTAGCACAAGCGAAGCAAATAAAGTGTGCGATACACTCACAGTACATTTTCCAAAGGACGAGGAACTATCTAAAGTGATTTCTGAAATTAAAGAAGACACCCCTATCAACAAACAAAACCATATATTTCCTACTTTAAAAAGTAAAACATTATCAGCCAATTTTTTCAGAAAGACAGAGACTGCGTCATTAAAGTTTTTACAGGTACATACCTTCTACCAAAATTATCTGGTAAATCTATACAATATACATCCTGGCCTTGCATACACTTCATTTAAAGAGCAAATTAATTATTTGCTCTATGACGGCTTCAGTGCAATTCATATGCTTGCTCCTTATATGGGTGAATTTGGCTATGATTCTCAACTGGTTATTGCCAATAATCAACATGCTCAGGAGCAGTGGTTGCGTGAAAATAATATGCCAATCAATATGACCCATGATTGGACACGAGAAATAACACGAAACCAGATCAACACGTTAAAACCGGACATTTTGTACCTTACCGATCCCATAACGTTTGATAGCCATTTTATAGGTTCGTTATCCTGGAAACCAAGGCTGGTCTTAGGATGGCGTGCTGCAAACATACCAGAAGGCACTGATTGGTCAGAATTTGACGTGATATTATCCAATCTTTCTGCTTTACGAAGTATGGCACTTAAACTCGGTGCAAGGTCAACAGAACACTTTTTCCCCGGATTTCCAACATGGATAAACGAAATCATTAACGAGGTAACACCTCAATATGATGTTGTATTCTCCGGCCAATGGACATTAACACAGCATCCCCGTCGTAACAAATACCTGCAAACAATTGCCAGGGCCGCTTCCCAGCCTGGAAAGGAATTTTCCTGTGCTTTTTATCTGAGTGGTCAAACAGATCGTATCCCTCCGGAAGTGACGCAATACCATCGTGAAGGACAATTTGGTATTGCAATGCATCGTGCCCTTCGCACCGGTAAAATAGCACTGGATGCAAGAGGTATCTTGCAAATACAGAATTCTGCACTTCAGACAACGACAGATCTGGCCAACAAAGAAACCGCCAATATGCGTATCTTTGAAGTTACCGGCAGCGGCACGTTCCTTTTGACAGAGTATCATGAAAACCTGAAACAATTTTTTGAACCCGGAATAGAAATAGAAACTTTCAAAGATGAAAAAGAACTTATTGATAAGATTTTATATTACCTTGCTCATCCGGAAAAACGTGAAGAAATTGCACGGAAAGGACAGGTACGTTGTTTAAAAGAATATTCTATCCAAAACAGGGCAAAAGAATTGGATAAAATTATACGCAAATATATTTCTTCAAATTCAGTCAGTAATCAGCATCATACAATGAAAGATACCGTAAATAGTTCAGAAATCACTGCCTGCATTCAAAAAGCTGTAAAAGAAATAAAAGAAGGACATTTTGAAACTGCATTTGAATTTCTTAATCAAGCAAAATCATTCAAATTACCAACCCAAGGAATTGATTACCTTAGGGCAGCGTGCTTCGTAAAACTGGGTCAACATCAATCTGCAAGAGAGGCATTACAGGAAGAACTTCGTTATTTTCCCAACAGTTCAGAGGCAAATAATCTTTTGACTCAAATTATTCATCAATATTTTCAATCAACCACTATGCCGAGTATTGATGATGAATTCAATACCTTACTTCAGGTTATTCGCCCTTATACGATGTTAAGTGAGGAACGATTGTTCTCGCTCTTTTCTCTGACAAAGAGGGTGTGTGAACAAAATATACCCGGAAATTTCGTCGAATGTGGTGTAGCAGCAGGAGGTTCCGCAGCATTACTTGCGTATGTCATAAAAAAATACAGCAAACAACCTCGCTGGTTATATGCCTTCGATTGTTTCGATGGTATGCCAGTCCCTACTGAGTACGATCAGCATAATGGACAAGCAGCTAATGCAACTGGGTGGGGGACAGGAACCTGTGCTGCACCAGAAAATAGTGTAAAAGACATTTGTACAACATTGGGAGTTTCAGATATTTTAAAAACGGTCAAGGGTGATTTTCGCGATACATTGCCCAAAATGCGTGATACTGCCGGTATGATTGCGTTCTTGCATATGGACGGTGATTGGTATGAATCAACAAAAGTAATTTTACACAATTTATACGATCGTGTTGTTAATTATGGCCTGATACAAATAGATGATTATGGATACTGGGAAGGCTGCAAAAAAGCTATTCATGAATATGAAACAATTCGGAATGTAAAGTTCGATCTCAGTAAAATAGATGGAACTGGTGTCTGGTTTCAAAAACCTGACCAATTTCCTGTTAACACGGTATTGGCATCAAAGACTATTGATGAATTTCATAATGATGATCCTGCCCCGAAGGGATTATTAAGCCAGATGTCTATTAATGAACGTTTTCAATTATATTATGCTATAAGAAATTATTTACCCCACAAATCATCTCCTTTGCGTTTTGTTGAGGTGGGTTCCTATGCAGGAGCTTCACTCTTTCTGATTTATCTGGCACTAAAAAAAATAACACCGTTATTACAAGGATTTGCAATTGAGCCAGGCGGACAGGCCCAACTGAATGATGTTTTGAAAGTGATTGGTGGAGAAGTAATTCATTTATCTGCAGCATCACAACAAGCGGCTCCATATTTACAGCAATTATTTAAAAAAAATGGTAATTATGCCAACATGATCTTTATCGACGGTGATCATACCTATGAGGGAGTAAAACAGGATATACTTTGTTATTTTCCACTCCTGGCCCCTGGCGGGATGATGATTTTTCACGATTATCTTCCCCCCCTTGATGATAAAAATAGAGAAGCAATCCTTTTTCACCACGGGGGAAAAGAACCTGGTATACGTCAAGCATGCCAGGAGTTGATGGAAAATACCTATCATTGTGAGGTAATACAGATTCCATTGCTTTATCCTACAGACCCGACGCAAACGCAAGCTCATTTGCCAATTATTCCTGGTGTTTTTTCAACAATAAGGGTTTACCGGCAACCCATAAGGACTGAAGCAGGATAACTTATGAGACTGCAAATACAGACTCTAAGGAGAATACGTACATGTCAAATATTTTACATATAATACAAGGCCTTAGCCTTGGTGGTGCTGCTCGATCAATGATTGCCACATCAAAATACTCATCACGATTTGGCAATTTCAGACATAGTGTCATCTCTTTGCTTCCAGCACAGCCAGATGCTATTGAACTGGCAAAAGAAGCTGGAATGTCTATACTCAGTGCTCCTGACAAGCATACACTTTTTAATGAAATAGAAAAGGCAGACATCGTACACTTTAACTGGTGGAATAATCCGGAAATTTATGAACTGTTGCGTTCTGAATTACCTCCAATGCGTCTCATGATATGGTATCATGTCGCAGGTAATGGCCCTCCACAAATTATAACCCCCCAACTCGTTAACTTTGCAGACATGAATATTCCCTGCAATCCGTTTACCTATAATGAATTACCCATTTTCAGGGATATCCCTCATGAGAAAAAACAACACTGTGTGGAGATGGTTTATGACGCTGCCGATTTTGAACGTCTAAAAGGAATAAAATTACGTCCGCACAACCACTTTAATGTTGGATACATCGGTACCGTAGATTTCGTTAAAATGCACAAAAATTACATCCGGATGAGTGCTTCAGTCAATGTTCCTGATGTGAAGTTCATCGTTTGTGGTGGTGGTATCCAAGATCAATTAAGAAATCATGCTATGAATCTTGGCGTAGAAGAGCGATTTGATTTTCGAGGATATGTAAATGATATAAAACCGGTTATAGAAATATTAGACATTTACGGTTATCCCTTATGTGAAGGTACTTATGCTGCCGCGGAGCTGACTTTGCAGGAAGTTATGTATGCAGGTATACCACCGGTAGTGTTTCCCTATGGAGGAATAAAGCAACTTGTTAAACACGAAGAAACAGGTTTGGTAATTCACAGTGAATCGGAATATAAGGAGGCAATAGAATATTTGTTTCATCATCCTGAAGAACGCACACGGTTAGGACGAAATGCCCTGGAATATGCAAAACAAATCTTCGGCGCTGAAAATGCTGCAAAAAAACTTAATTGCGTTTATGAAAAGATGATGCGTCTCCCTAAGAAGAAAAGAAACTGGAATAGTAAGGGAGATTTAATGTTACAGAATCAAGTTATTCATATAAATAACATAAACGAAAATCAAAAGTCTATTTCCGGAGCAGATAAATTTATCGAAGCACTCGGCAATTATGCACAGGATTATATCACAAGCATGCACTCACAAAATATTCACGAACTATTCAAAGCCGAAAAGAGCATTGCCTCATCACATCCTTTACTCAGTGGTGAAGGGGCAGGAGGAATTCTTAATTATAAAAATGTTTACCAGAATGATGGCTTTCTCAGACTATGGTCAGGCTTGATCTTACAGCAGAAAGGAAATCATGCGGAAGCAGTCACTGAACTTGCATCGGCAACAAAATTCGGATGTAATCATTGGCGTGTATTCTGGTATCTTGCTCAATCGGCAGAAAAGTTAGGTAATTACGACCTGACAAAAAAGGCATTACAAATAGTCACTCAGGCCGCACCTGAATTCATTGATGCAGGAGAAATGCTTCACCGTCTCACTCATCATGACAACACAATCAATACTTTACATCATACTCAAAATACTCAAGAAGGTAAGAGAAGTGAGGCAAGAGAGATTCTTAATAATCTCTTAAATAAATGGCCAGCCAACACGGATGCACTGAATAATCTTGCAGAGATTGAAATATTTGAAAAGAACTGGGAAAAGGCAGCAGAACTATTACAAAGAGTGTTAGAACACGATACTGCTAATGATACTGCACTCAAAAACATTCAGTTATTAGAAAAAAAACTTATTTTATACAAATCCGTTATAGGGGCAGAAAAAATAATTGAACAAAAGCAGTACTCGGAAGCACGTGAAATATTAAAGAAGATTCTTGAAATTGATAATAAACATGTTGACGCGTTAAATAACCTTGCCGTTATCGAAATTATAGAAAAGAATTTTATTCCAGCCAGAAGCCTTTTGGAAAAGGTATTAAATATAGATAGCACTAATGAAACTGCACTGAAAAATATTGCATGCATAAATCGTAATCAAACCTCATACTCTCCTGCCATAGAAAATGAATCTTCTGTTAAAATTGACGTTAGTATTGTCGTTGCAACAAAAAATCGTGCTAAACTTCTTGATGAAATGCTTACAAGTCTAAAAAGCTCCGCACAAGGTATAATCTATGAAGTAATTGTTGTTGAGGGTGGATCTTTTGATAACACTTTGGAAGTCCTGCGTAATCATGGAATAAACCATATTTATAACGAACTTGAATATTTTGGTGAAGGGAAACATTCATGGCCTCAATTATACAATTTTGGTTTTTCCAAGGCCCAGGGCAAATGGGCCATGTATGCAAGTGATGATATTATTCTTAATGTGGGATGTATTTCTAAAGCTGTTGAATTATTGGATAAACAAAACCCAGAGGTCGCAGGTGGAGTTTTCTTTTATAAAAATGTGATTGCTGAACCAGGTTGGGATAGATTTGGTATCGATTTTACCTACGGACAAAAACTCCTGATGAATTATGGTCTGGTAAGACTTGATTACTTTAGGAAGGTAAACGGTTTCGATGAAAACTATAATTTTTACTGCGCAGACGGTGATCTGTGTTTGAAATTCTCTGAGAAGGGGAAACAACTGATTCCATTACCTGGGTGTTTTGTTGTTCATAACAACGTTATGGATAATCAGAAGAAATCTAATCTCAACAACAGTACACAAGACATTGAGTTATACATACAGACATGGAAACATTTTGTCACAACAAAAACGCCTGAACCGAGACGTTTACTTTGGAACGAAAGTGGTCCGGATAACTTGAATTTAAAAGAAAGAAACAATGTAGCATCAGCAAAGGATGTTCGTACACTTATACCCGATTCAAATGCACTTGATCAATTACGCAAAGCCGGTGTTTGGAATGATGGGCAACCACTTCGCCTTCATCTTGGCTGCGGTGAACGGTATCTTAATGGCTATGTAAATATTGATTACCCACCAGCTAAACATACTGTACAAAAGAAAACAGTAGCAGATTTATTTGCGGACATTATTACTTTAAATCTTCCCGACAATAGCGTCGATGAGATACGCCTTCACCATGTATTTGAACACTTCGACCGTCCTACTGCTATCGCCTTGCTTTGCCGCTGGCATCTGTGGTTAAAAATTGGAGGGGTCATCCTTATAGAAACACCTGATTTTGAAGCATGCATGACCTTGATGTCATCCTCACAACATTCGTATACTCAAAAACAGTCAGTTATGCGTCATCTATTTGGTTCGTATGAAGCAGATTGGGCGATTCACAAGGATGGATGGTATAGAGAAAAGTATGAGCATGTCTTAGGTAAATTAGGTTTTGATGAAATTCATTTTGAATTTTCTCAGTGGCAGATGACCTATAATATAATCGTTAAAGCAAAAAAACATAAAATGGTTGCTTTGGCAAAATTACGGCAAATATCGAAGGTCGTATTGCGTGAATGCATGGTTGATGAATCATCCACTGAAGAGGCACTGTGGGCGCTATGGTGTCAGAACTTCGATAGATCCCTGACCCACAACTACACAGTATCCCCAACTGTTTCAATTTTTATGCCTGTCTATAATAGCGAAAAGTATTTAGCTGAAACCCTTGAATCTCTCCTTTTGCAGACTTATTGTGGTTTTGAGATAATTATTGCTGACGATGGTTCTACTGATAAATCTCTTCAAATTGCCAGGGACTATGAAAACAGAGACAAAAGAATTAAAGTATTTTCCTTGCCACACAATGGCGAAGTTAAAACCAGGAACGAGGCAATTCAACACACAAATCCTAACTCAAAATACTTGCTAAATCACGATAGCGACGATATATCTTTACCAAACAAGCTGGAGAAATTGGTTGGATATCTGGAAGAGCATCCCGAAATTGCTATCGTTGGATGTTATGCTGAGTATTTTGATGATGAACACAATTACGGAGGGAAACCTCCGATTGAATGGCAGCCGGAACGCATTCGTGAAACCTTTGGCGAAGTCAATTCTATGATTAACAGTGCCTCCTTAATCAGAAAGGAAGTATTTGACAAAATTGGATATTATCGCGAAGAATATCGCAGTGTCGATGATTACGACTTTTTTGCCCGCGCATTAACGGCAGGATTTGATTTGGCAAATATTCCTGAATTATTGCACAGGATCCGGCTACACCCGGCAAGCGTTGGAAGTACGCGGGCAAAAACACAACAAATACTTGCTGAAAAAATCCGCAAGAACTATAAACAACAGAACTTTAAAGAACACGATACAGGACAACCCGATAAACCAGGTTATGATAATTTAAATGATAAAACGAAATTTCAACAGTTAAATAAGTCTCTTTCCATTCTTCATACCGTTGAATTCTATTCCCCCCATACAGGTGGAGCGGAAATCGTAGTTCAGCAAATATCGGAGAGACTTGCAAAACGCGGACACCGCGTCACAGTAGCCACTACAAAACTCGATAATCGCATGTTTCACGAACTTAATGGTGTTCAGATTGAAGAATTTTCCGTTAAAGGTTCACTTGGAAATGGAATTCTTGGCCAGGATATTGAGCATTACAAGGATTTCTTGCGTTATCACCCAGCGGATGTGATGATGAACTATGCTGCTCAGCAATGGGCAACTGATTTAGCATTTGAGGCTTTGCCAATGCGAAAAAACAAAGTCAATATCATTGCACCGTGTGGCTACTCCGCACTCTCAAACAGCCGTACAATCCGTTGGCCACAATTTACAGATTACTTCAATCGCATAATTCCAACGATTGTTCCACTGTACGATGCGGCAATTTATCACTCTGCATTGTATCAAGATTATGAATATGCCAAAAATCATGGATTTACAAACAGCATGGTAATTCCCAATGGTGTTGATGAAGAAGAATTTTCACGGCTACCTCAGACAAACTTTAGGGAAAAATACAATATCAGAACACCTTTTTGGGGATTGTGTGTAGCAAATTTTTATGACGGTAAGGGACAGGAAAGAGTTGTTGAGTGTGTAAAACAGATGAATAGGCCTGATTTTACCATGGTTTTTATTGGAAAAGAAGGTGCTCAATTATCAAATTTGAAAGCACAGGCCGCTGGTATGAACGTACAGTTTTTTATGAATATTTCGCGTGAAGACACCCTTGCTGCTTATCATGAGGCAGATATATTTTTGTTTGGTTC
>ERZ1292630.846-Hain-H41-02um-R3-846-length-31051-cov-8_pt1 | contig 31051 bp, 16 predicted proteins | sample MGYA00564408_ERZ1292630 | MGnify/ENA primary metagenome ERZ1292630 (study PRJEB36523, sample SAMEA6512641) | groundwater metagenome | collected 2019-01-08 | study: AquaDiva: Metagenomics assemblies of 32 groundwater samples
TTCCCGACACGCAAGGACGGGCGTTCACTTGCCCGCAATACGTCGGCGTCAACAGCTTCACGCAAGGGTTCATCTTCCAGCCTATTATCGCGGGAAAGTCGTTCTACGACCTTGCACTGACGAAGAACTCGTCCGTGGGCCTGTACATGAACACGAAGGCCGTCGATGTAGCTTACAATGAGGCCACCGACGCGTCTCCCTCGATCGCCGTGTCCACGGTGGACGCGACCATCCCGGGTCAAAATGCGCCTCGCACGACCAAGGAGTACGACTACGTGTTGTGCACGGTCCCGATCTGGAACGCACAGACGGACATGCAGTGGACGAACTGGCCGCAGTCGCTGCTGCCCACGCAACTGTACACTGGGATCGCGACGTCGCATTGGATTCGCACTGCGAAGGTGTTCATCGCGCTCAAGTCTGCCTACTGGACGGACAAGACGGTCAAGACGATTCCGCAGGTTCTGTCCACGAACTCCGTGTTGCAGGACGTCTATGGCTACGCGACACCGCAGCCGGGTGGCACGCTGAACGGGGCGGGGGTGATGCTGCTGAGCTACACGTGGGAGGACGATGCGCAGAAGTTCGAAGCCTATCAGGAGCAAGACCTGGCCATCATGCTGACGAACCGGCTGCGCACGATCCTCAAAGACTCCGGCTACGCACCCATCGACAAGTACATGCTAGACACGACTTTATCGGCCCCGGGGAGCTACTTCGTTTGGATCTGGGAGAAACAGCCCTTCTACCACGGCTGCGCGAAGGCGTACCAGCCGGGCATCGAGAACCTGAACATGACGATGATGTTGTTCAACAAGCGCGGCGCACCAGCGACAGACGGGGCGAAGGACGCCGACAGTGGTGTGTTCTTCTCGGGCGACTCCTACAGCCTTGAGAGCGGCTGGCTGGAGCCGGCGATGCGCTCCGGCCTCGACGCGACGCTGTGGATGCTCTACAAGGACAGCAACACCGAGGTGAATTCGTTTGGCGGCAGTTTCCAATTCCCGAGTCAATATCAAAGCGCGAAGTTCATGACGTGGAACGAAACGCAGGTCACCCGCCAACTCGGCCCGCCGAAGTCCTCCTCCTCCTCGTCGTCGGGGGCCGCAGCACTGAATGGAAAGGGGAGGGCGAAGAAAGCGGCCGCCGCGGCAACGACGCCCGTGAAACGCGCCGCTGGCAAACGTGACCGGATTTTTTCCCAATTGGCTAGTTAAGGAATGCCACTCAAAATTAGGCAACATTTTAAGGATGGTACAACACGTAAGGAAAACACAAACATGCCGTGATGGAATCGGATGTTAATTCACCAGTGCGGAGTAATCCGCTGATTCGTTGGGAGGTGTCGACTGCCTGCGCGAGGTCAGTGCGCCACGTCACACGGTAACGTACAAATACACACAAGTGCCCCGATCCGTCATCCGTGTAGCATATGTTCCCCCCCACGCGCGGGGGTGAAGTCCGGAGACCTGTCGTTCCCGTCGCGAGGGTCTAGGGAAGGGACATGGTTTACATGCATGCCATGCTATCAAGTGTGTCCATTCTGTGTCAGCAAAGAACGAACCGATGTTCGATGATTACGATCTTCACGCAGCCGTGCAACTGCTCCTCATGGCGGCCGGGACGATCGTCGCCGGGCGCGCGATATCATGGGCCGGTGTGAACGCGGCGGTACCCGAGGACGACGACGACGACGCCTTGAAGGTCGCGAGGCTGCCGCTTCCGATCGCCCTGGTGAGGGGAGTGGTCGTGAAATTGCTGCGTTCGACACCGTTCGTCAAGCAGGGCGCGCCGACGGGCCAGCCGATGCACAAATCTGCAAGCGTGTCACAGCAAGTCGCATCGCCGGCGGTGAAGCCAGACTTGACGGCGGCTGATGAGGATGTCGCTGATGTGCGCTTGCCGGTGGCGACTGCCGCATTGGCGAAGTCACCTACCACATCCACAGCCGCCGTGGCAAAGCCGGCCCCTCCTGCGGCGTCGTCAGCTAAAAATTCAGAACGATCACTGCCGGTGATTGCGAAGCCCAAGACTGAGTCCGTCGCACCCGCGGCGGCTGTCAGCGATGTCGACGACCTGTTGAACGCGGCCTTCGAACAGCTATCCTCTGCGACGGATTTGCTCGATGAGTGCATTGAAGCCATGGACCAACCGCCGAACGCTGATGCCAAGGCAGCGCACCCTGCAGCGAAGGGTAAGTCGAAGCAATAACAGAGTGTGGCAGCCGGCCGCAGCATTAGTCACGGTCTCCTTCCTCTGCCTGTGAAGTCACACACGGGTGAATTTGACACTGCATACGCTAGCCTAATTAACAACTCGACGCGCATGACCGCCGTCCTGTTGCTAACTACGTAGCGCAAATGGATCTTCTCCTGGCTCCTTGTGTAGCGCGAATGGATCTTTGAATGCCACGCCGTCAAGCTCTCCCGCTCGTCGTAGTCTTCGTTCACCGGGTCGTTGTGTAAACTGTGTCGACACTGCCTCATCGTTATCAGGTTGCGTCATCATGGCCACAGGCGTCCCGGCGTCGCGGATGCGTCGGGCGATGGTCGCGGCGTTTCTCGTGGTGGGATTGACCACGCTGGTTGCGTTGCCGGGACAAGTCGAGCGTGCCGATGACCAGGTGCCCGCCGCGGCCACCGCCCACGCCGCGCGGTTTGGTGAGAACGCGGCGACGTGCGCGCCACCCTCTGACTCGGGGCCACCACGGCGGCTGGATCCGTCGTTGTGGCTTTGGCCAACCAGCGACACACCTGAGGCAGCTGGGGCCGAAGCTTCAGCGCTTGAGCTGTCGATGTCCTATCCCGCCGATCGCCGTGCTGCTGCCGCTCGCCGGCAGGAGGACGGCGACGAGGAACGGTTGGACCCGCACGCTACCGCCACCTCGTCCACGGCGGCCACCTTCCAGCGATGGAACGAACGCTACCATCGTCGAATCGGTGCCACGATGCGCGGTTCGTCGTCGCTCGATACCTGGCATCGAAACCGCCATCGACGTTCAACGCGGAAAGGCCATGCCCTTGAAGACTGTGACGCTGGCGCGACGGCCAGGTCTAATGCCCCGCCGCCTCCGCGCCGGAACCCCCATTTGCACATGTACTTCACCGTGGACTGCACCTATCACTCCCTATGGCAGGCATTGGCGTTGGAGCGAAGCTGGGAAACAGTGGGCCAAGGCGGCTACCTGACGCGCATTGTGTCCGGCTGCGAAAAAAATCCGAAGAAGCAACAGTATCTGGCGGCGTCCGTCATCCGCAGCCCTCATTTCGGCGTTTTCTTCGCGCCTGACTATTCCACGCTCCCCGGCGCACAGAGGGAGTATTATGCTCCCTACAATCGACCTTCCGCGATCGCCCACTGGCTTTGGCACACCGTGCTGACCGTGGACAGCAGCGGCACGAATCACCATGACCGCCCTAGAGAGAAGAGTCGTCAGGCACCTCTGGGGAACGATTCCTCTTTATCGGCTCCACGAATATACGTCAACCTCGACCCCGACATGATCTTCATTGCGCCACTGGACATTGCTGACGCTTTCGCGAACGCCCAAGATGATGCCGCCCCGCGCGGTGTGCTCGTCCGCGAAGGGCAGCCAGCCGCCCAACGGTACTCGTACATGGCGTTCGATCTTGACAACGTGCGCTGCGGCGAGCGGGGATGTCCGCGCTTCAAGCAAGAGCAAGGAGGAGGGGCGGTGACGCAAGCTGGCAACCAGTCGCCGCCTGCGCGTCATGTGCGAGGCATGCCCGATGAGAGGGTGCCCCCCGATGGCGAATCGTTCGCGGTGGGCCCTCCGTGGGCGTGGCACATCGACGACCTCGTGTGGGTCGTCCCGTGGTGGCAGCGGCTGACGCCGGCTGTCAAGCGCTTTCTCGATCGCGAAGACCGTCAGCGCGTTCAGCGGGGGCAGCCGACGGCAGGCTGGATTGCGGAGATGGTCGCCTACAGCGTGGCAATGAAGTTCCTAGGGCTGCGGCACCGCGTCGTTCGCGACTGGATGGTCGATCACGTAGACCAGGACGAGAGCGCCTGGCGCGAATTTGGGGCGCACGCGCCGAATCGCACCGCCGTCGACGATGCCGAGGACGATCGGTTGGCGTCGCTCGGATTGTGGCGCACCACTAGCGGCAGACAGCGAGACGCACACGCGGCAAACCTGACTGACATTGCCTGGGCTGTGGCCCGCCACGTGTGGCTAGGAGACGCTGCTGCTCCCGCCACTGACCGCCGCAGCGGACTACCACAACCGCTGCCAGCGTCCCTCATGTCGGTCATTTGGCCGTTGGAAACCGCTGCCACGGCAGGAAGTGCGCCAACGCCCGGACACCGATTGGTCTCCGCAACGCCGTTCAGCGTAGCGTTGCTGCGCGACGAGCCCGACGCACTGGCCCGTACGCTGCGGCGGCTGCTGACGGTGCCACTCCTCCCATCGAGAGCCAAGATTATCCACTACTGCTTCACGTGGGAAGTGGGTGTCGCATCCATGACAGATGACGAGAAGTACGAGAGGGGGCAGTTGGCAAACGGCGCGGCCTCCAAGTCCAACCTGGAGCAAGAGGACGCCGACTCGCTTTTGCGTCACGAGGAGCAGCAGCGCGCCCCAGCGTTGCACTACTTTCACTTCAGCAAGTACCGCGTGCCTACCGATTGGCCTGGCGGGAAAACGCCTCACTCGCAGAATTTTGTTTCATGCGGGTGCCCGTTACTGCAGGAGCTTCCGTTGTTAGTCGATCCCGGTGGCGTGTACAGTCCGACGACCACGGAGCACTTCGTCGCGAACTACCTCTACCGGGCATTGGTTCGCTGGCGGCGAAAGACTGTCGCACGACCGCTCGTCGGCGTCGATGCTGCTCAACTGCACTCATCATTGCAGACGCAACTCAGATTGTTGCCATCGCGCCTCCGCGAGTGGGGCCGCTGGGTGTGGATGGCGCAGCAGGCTGTGCCCCGGATTAACGATGCCATGCGGCAGTGGCGGGCACGGATATGCTCAAGCCGCCAAGAACCGCCAGGCGCTCCTCGCGCGTCAGTGACCCGCACCGACCTTCAGCTTCGTCTTCGGACCACCCATCCCGCCTTTTACATTTCACGCTTTGTCATTGATGACATACCCGGTAACGAGTCGGCTGCAATCCAGCATACCTAAACTAGGACCTGACGTGTTTCGCAACCTTCACCTGCGGCACAGAGGGCTGCCGCGTAACGTTAAGCATTCGCTTTCTTATGTTGTTCACCACCGACAAATCTTTCCGTTCCCCATTTACTCTTTTACACGATGCGCATTCGGCAGTTCTTCGCTCTGGCATGCGGCTGCGTGGTGACGGCAACGTTTTTCACGTCTGCGGTGTATGCCGATGACCACGACTTTTCGGACAGCTTCGGGCCGTCGTATTGGGCGCAATTGACGCCTAGCTGTGCTTCGCCAACTGATGCCGCGGTGGCAGTCGATGCCAAAACCCAACGGTTTCTGGCGGCGGCCGCCGGCCGCGTAGGCGTCGTCGCCGCGCAGCAGTCGCCCCTTCTGCTCAAATCCTCACTGGCGCGACTGACGCCCGTGCCGAACCTGGCAGCTGGAAACCAACCGGCGTGGCCTTCCGTGCAGTTTGGCCACCGAGGTGACTACCGCGTGCTCGCGTTGCGCCGGACGGGACACGCTGCCAACGAATTCCTGGTCGTGACTGACGGTCAACGCACTAGCATGACTGCGCCGCTCGCCGCCCTGTCTTTGCCCATTTGGCTCACGGGAACCGCACTAGTGGACGCCAAAGGGTCGTCGCTTGATGCGGTGTCCGTGTCGTCAGGCATCGAACAAGGCACCACTCCAATATTGCAGAAAGTGGTGTGGAAGGAAGTGCCCGAACACTGGTTCGCTGAGGACGCCGACGGCGCAAAGCTACTCACCAACGCCGCCGGCACTTTGCTAACCCGCGTCAGCTGCGATGCCTTGAATCTCCTCGGTGGCGTCACGGCAAGGCAGCAATTCGTGGAGGTTCAGCTGCATTTCACGAACCGCAGTACGGAGGCGTCGGTGATTCAAGCGGCCCAGGCGGCAGCGAGCAGCAACGGTTCGTCGACAGCGATTCCGGGTTCCCTTCCGCTGCTGACGGTGGTGTCGTTTCTGTTTCCCCGTTCCACCATCGACGCGAGTGAGCTGGCGGACGTTGCCCGCACACAGGCAACGACGTCCGCGGCGGGGTGCCTGTCGTCGCCGGCGCCAGGCCAAAGTAGCGCGTACCTCCCGCGCCCGGTGCACGTCCTTTCGCGACCTTTCTCCAACTTGCTTGACGTCCCAACGGCGGCGGAGGTCGCCTCAGTGCCCCACAACGCAAAGGAAACCGACAGCGAGCAAGCGCTCCGTGCTTCCGACGCCTTGGTCGAGTTGGACCTGTCATTCATCGAATCCTTCCGGCCGATCACAAGATTGACGGAGGGCGCACTGCCCACGACCACGCTCCGTACCGTGGTAGCCAGTGGTGACGGGGGTAGTCCCGCCGCCGCAACGGGCGGAGGGAACAGTGTCGCGTGGCACTACGTCGGATCCGCTACGTCGCCGCCCTGTCAGGCGGCGTCGTGGTTCATTCTCTACGACCCCGCGTTGTCCCCGATCGCCCATGGCGTTCAAAGCCGTGACCTCATGTTGCGTCAACTTCACAACGCGGGCGTCAACGTGTCGGCGTTAGGCGCGTCGTTATCCGATGTAGCGGAGACCAGCTTGACCAAGTCCACGTCCATTTTGGCAACGCTGGACGCCGCAAAAGTGGCGTGCGCAGGCGGTGTGGGGTCGTCCCAAATGGATAGTGTCGCCACCTTCTTGCGCCCTCGCACCGCAGCGCAGGAGATCGCGATGAGCCGCTTTTCGCGGCCCCCTGTCGATGTCGGTGCGCCCAGTGGCTCGGTCGTGATGATGCCCGCGCTCGTCAATCCCAATGGCAGCCCTGTCGGCTTCGGGTCGTTCGGTGGGGACGCTGCGACGGGCGTTCCCGCCGGCGCGCTACGGCTGCTCAACCCAGCCGCGCCGTTCGTGTTCGGCAACCGTTCGCAGCAGGCCGCCATCGACTTAGACTTTCACTTCCGTGACGGAGCCCTCGCCGCCCTTCAGGGGGTGGCCATTTCGTTTCTTTGTGTGTTTGCTCTCGTCGGTGTGCTGCTGCCGGTCTATCCTCGTGTATTTTCGACGTCGAATCGGAGTCTGTGGTGCCCCGCGGATAAGAAGCGAGGAGGCTCATCCGAAGATGATGAGGCTGACGTGCGGGAGTCGTCGGCACACGACGACAGCGAAGAGAGCGGCCGTCCTCGGCGGGACAAAAACCGGCGCCGGGGAGAACCAGAGTTTCCATTCGTGTTCGGCAGTTGCGTTTCGGACGATGACGGTGACGACTCCTCCGCCGACGACGAAGGAGACGACGACGAAGAAGCGACGGAGTCGTCAGAAGGTGGGGGAGCGACGCCCGACGGGACCGGGGGAGGGAGCGACGGAGAAGGATCAATCAAGTCGGAGTAAACGGTGTCATCCGGTCCGCCGCTGCCAACGATCAGTCGTCTCATATCGTGTAGATGGGCCCAAACACAACACCTTTCCCGTTCTGTCTTAGCCGCTCTTCACGCTTCCTGTTGCGACGTTTGCGCGTATTCGTTCGCTTGTGTTGTGTGTTGTCCCTCAAAGTCGTCAGGTGCAAGTGCCACCAGGAGTTGTATCGCGTTGCGAGTACTCCATGGATCGCAAGTTGAATCCTATGAAGCTGCTGGACGCGGGGGCAGGGCTGTTCACGAGCGCCGTCAAATCGACCGCCAACCTCATCAAACAGGGGCCATCGGTCGCCGACCGCATCACCAGCATGGTTCGCGGAGACGCTAGCCCCCGAGGCGATGCAGATCGCGATGCTATTGGCGACGCGTCTCACATGCTTAAACTTGAGAATCTCCGGGTCACCGTGCAATGTGACCAATACACCAACGTTGACACAACCATCTTTCACATTGCTCTCGTGGATCGAAAAACGAACGAAACCATGCGGCAATGCGACCGCCGCTGGTCGGATTGCGAACCTGTCGTGTCGTTCATCCGCGGTCTATACCCCAAGATGGAGCTAGGCCCCTCGCCGAAGGCCCCCACCGGCCGCAGTGCCGCCATCGTCGTCGAGGAGCGACGGAAATTTTTGCAGTCGTTTCTGACCACGTGCTCCAATCACGCCGGAGCGGCCAAAGTGAAGGAAGTTCAAGACCTTTGTGGCCTCAAGGACGGCGCGTCGAGCAGCTTCACGCATGCTACGCCGGCCCGCAAAGGGGATGACACACACAGCGTTACCTCAGCGGTGATATCGACACCGACGCCGAAACCACCGCTGAATCACCGACCACCTCCCACCGAGCCGCCGGTGACGTCGACGTCGTTCGCGGGCGGTGACAGTCTGCAAATGTCACCGTCGGACACGTTTTCGGTTTCCGCGCAAAACACGCGCGAGTTTTCTCCGACTCCGTCGCCAAGCACCGCTTCCTTCCGGCTTGGCGGAACCGCCTCGTCGATTGCAAGTGGCGCGGTCGGTGCGGCCGAAACGGAGGCTGACACCCGCGCCAACATCGACGCCTGTTTCAAAGTGCTCGACGCCGACGACGCCGGCTACGTGATGATCGAGGACGTCCGCCATTTCTTTTCCATCGTCACGGCGACGGATGCCACCCCACTGGCCTCCGCCGCCGGGGGAAACCCCGCGCCGCTGCCTCGGTTCGCGGCCCAGACCCTGGATGAGCTTGATAAGAGCGGCGGCGGCCTCATCGATGCCAAAGTGTTCCGTCAAGGCGTCATGAAACTCGCCCAGGCCGCGCGCCAGCCCTTCTCGGCGATGTACCAGCGTTTCAAGCGGCAGCGGGTGCTCTGCCTTTATCACTTGCTAGCCGCATGGAGCGAGTCCGGCGGCAAGGACATCCCCGCCCAATCGTCGCTGTATCCGGCGAGCATGGCCACCTTCGACCCCGTGGAATGCCACGCGTTTTTGTTCGTTGTGCAAAGCAGTGGCATTCGAGCGATTGCCGTTGCTGATGTTGAGCGCATGGACAAGCGGCTCACTTTTCTCAGGGACGAGTTCGAGGACGTTGCGGCGACGCTGCTCGACGTGATCCCGATGGACGAGCTCTTCCGCGCCATGCAGGTGGGGCATTCGCGCGAGAAGCACCGAGTGGTATCGCTCATGACGAAGTACGCGTCGAAAGCGAACCCCGACGTCGCCCGTAGTCTCAAGAACAAAATCGCGCAGTACGGGGGTATGAGCTGCGCCAACTGCACCGCCACGCAGCAGCAGCTGAGCAAACTGCAACGCGAGATGAAGGAGCTGCTCGCCGACAAGCAGAAGTTGGCACTGGCAGTGGACAAGCTTTCGAGGCAAGTCGCCGAGGCGGAGGACAAACGCGGCCGCATGGCTGCGTTGGTTGAGGAGAAGGATGGCAGCATCGCCGAACTGCGCTCGTCGGTATCGCAGCTGACGATGCAGGTCGATCACCTGAAGGAATCGGAGGACCGCATGCAGACCAAGTTGTGCGACGTCGAGGCAGACCTCGACATCGAACGCGACAAGCGCGCGGCCCTGCTGCAAACCGTTGCTGTTACCGGCGCGGGGGGCGGCGGGGCGTCTGGGGGGAGCAGTCGCGGGTTGGTGGAGTTCATGGACGACGACGACGACGAGGACGACGACGATGCTCCGCGGGCCGGCGGCAAGAAGCCGTCAGCCGCATGGGGGAGTACTTGTCAAGTTACGATGTTGACTCCGAACGGCCCTGCCGCTAGACCACAGTCGAGCCGCATTTTGCTTGGGGCCTCTGCGCCTCCTCCCGTGATCGACCAGCCCGGAGCTCTCGTCTTTGACATCGATCAGTTGCAGCTGGACGCACACAGCGCGGCGGGTGGCGCAGCGGGTGCCATTACCAACAGCCATCGTAGGAACCGTCGCGTGGCGCGTGAGCGCGGGTTGCAAGACGGCAGCATGATCGCGGACACTAGCGCCTGCGGGGAGCAGATCACCCCCAACGACGGCGGTGAGAACCCTGAAGCGACAGAGCAAACTCGAGTGGCGAGGTCCTTGCTGACGTTTGGGCGTCCCATGGACGACCTTCTCAGACCGAGGTTTGATTCCTCTTTGGCCGTTGCCGACGTCACGTCCACGTCAGGGGCCCAGCGAACACTTCAAGCTGCGGCAACGTTCGAAGATGATTGCGGCTTTCGTGTCGACGGGCACCACCCGATGGGCTTCACGTTGGATATCTTCGTCTCTGATACCAACGTCACCGAATACGTTGCGTGCCGTGACCGGCAGGGCCGCCGCAGCTTTGCTTGGACCTGCGATCAAGGGTACCTCGTGTTCCCGTGGGTGCCGAAGAAGCTCGTCCTCCCCGTGGACCGCTGGCTGCGACTGAGCATCAAATTGCGGTGGGAGGATTCCACCTACGATGTGGTCTCGGACGGCGAGCTGTGGCGAGGCCGCGTGCCGTTCGTCGACGGTGCCGAGGTCGATGGCGTCAGCGTGTTGGACATGTTTCCCCGAGATGCCGTCGCGTGCTGTTACGCGAACGTGCACTTTTTTTCCTGACCCTCGTGTTTCAGCCTTCACCCCCCTCTACAGTACGCCTTGTTTCTCCCCGTCCCCGAACGATCGCGACGTTTTTCCTAGTTACGATGATGCATCAACGTCTCCGATGTGGCGCGATGCTTGGTATGCCCTCCTTCATTCCCCTCCGACACACGTCGCATAAACAGTGTTGGGACATGGACGCAGCCAAATTTCTCCACGAGGGGGGGTACATGAGTCCAAAGGAACACCTGAAATTCGACGCGTGGCGCGACACGGAGCATGACGCCGTTTCCCAACGGGGGGCCGTACCGAACGATTTCCAGGCCGAGCAGCGCTACGTGCAAGGCATGAGCAGCAACGTGCTCCGGGCCTACATCTGCCACAAGGAAGTGGACGTCTACACTCAGTGTCTCTTGGACAAAAAAATCGTGCGCGAGGAAGACTTAAACAAGGCGGACGTGAACCTGAAAATGGCGAAGGAAAAGTGCGCGAAGCCGGTCGCCGCATACCTCAGCTGCGTCGAGAACACCAGGAACTACGAGACCGTGGTGCAATGCGCCACGGAGCATCCACGGTGCGGTACACCTCGGCGGGAGACGTTCCAGTGCATGGAGCGGTACGCCGACGACAAGGAGCAGCAGGGGCTGCTATGCCGACACGTGCATTTATCGCTCGTGCGATGCGGTATGAATCACCTGTGGGACGAGTACTGGCGAGCCATCACCGGATTTGGGGTTGAGGAGGAGCTCCATCTGTATGACATGCAGAAACAGAAGGCGAAGCACGCGGCGGCCGTCACGATGGGACAATCGTACACGATGTCCAAGCGTGGACCTACATAGCATACGACTACGCGAGCGCGTCGATCAGCCATCGTGATCTGGCCCCGAACGCAACAATGCTCCTTGCGCCGAATCAGAGTGTTGTGTCACCATCTCCCGTTAGCAGGTCCCTCTTTTAAACCGGTGCAGGGTTCCATGGTCGCCTTCCAGTCGCTGGCGTGTCGCAACGGCCGGACCGTTGCGCTGCTGACTGCGCTGATCGTGTGCACCGCTGCATGGCCATTTATCGGGCCGTCTAAGAGGCACAACACGGAGCCGCGGAGACACCACGTCCCCCCTGCTGCGCTTAAGTGGCCCGGCGACGGCCCATTCGCGCCGCGAATGGCCGCGTCAACGTCGGCTATCGCAAGCAGGAAGCGGCTGACACGCGAGGGTCCCGCCGCCACGTCCTTCCTCTTCGCGCTGGCCGATGCTTTCAATCCCAAGCGCATTCGGTGGGTGGAATGGAACCGCGCGCTGAAGGCCGCTGAGGAGGGCGGCGGCGAGAAGCCGATCATGATGATGATCCACAAGAGTTGGTGTGCGGCGTGCAAGAGCTTGCGTCCCAAGTTCAACGCGCCCGAGATTGAATTGCTAAGCGAGTACTTCATTATGGCAAACGTCGAAGACGACGAAGAGCCAACCGACGACAAGTACGCACCGCAGGGTGCCTATAGTCCCCGCATCATGTTCCTCGACGGCACGAGCGGCAAGGTGCTCGACGTGGCCAACCACATGGATCCCTCCCATTTGCACTTCTACGGCTCCGTGTCCGAAATCGTGCGGGGCATGACGGAGGCGCTGCGGGTGTCGTACTCGGGGCGTGGTGGGCAATTGATCGTTAGTGATTTGTGACCGCCGCCGCAGATCACGAGCAGCGGAAAGGGGAGCAGCGGAAACGTACAAGACAGCATGCACGGCGCTTCGATTTCAGTTTTCGTTTGAACTGACATGCCACACTGGAAACAGTCTTTTTTTCTCCATTGCTTTTCCAAGGACCCCCCTCCTCCTTTCGCATGTCACATCGCCGGCGTTGGCGCTTTGAGACCGAGGAAACGTTTTCGGATTGCGTCGACTTTCCATGTGCCACCACCACGTCCGCGGCTAAGTGGCCAACTGTGCTCGCGGCGTGGCCCGTCGCTGATCCGGAGACGGGCACGACCAGCGTGACGGTGGCGATGGCGCCCCTCGAGAGCGGAAGTGGTCCGGCCGTCCTCGTATCCATCAATTTAGTTAGCTGGATGGCCCCGATTCGTGAACGCGGGAAGTCGTGCGGCGCGACTCTGCCTCTGGCGGCGGCGTTGTCAGGACTGTTACACGACGATGTCGATGCAGCTGTCCAGGACTTACCCTCCACCATGATCGCCACGGTGGAGACTCCGCAAGCCGTTGCGGCGACGCGGGTTGTCGCCAGCGGCCGGCTTCCACGACTTGCGGTGATCAACTCGACGGCAGGCCTTCTTGTCGCCGGCGAAGACGACGCTGCTCCCTTGGAAAGCATGGGTGAGGGAGCGCCCCCGAAATCGGATGGCACATCGCCGATGGCGCTTACGGTTGTGGCGGACCTGGGCGTTCCGACGGCAGCGGCGTTGTGGTGTGCGGGGGGTTCCACACACGATACGACGACCTCACTCAATGTGATGATTGGGACTTCCACTGGGGCAGTGGTAGTCGCCGCAGCAAGCGGCGAGACGTGCCGCTTCTATGTCGCAATTCCACCTACTCGTCCGCATTGCCGTCTTTTTTGCAGCGTGCAAGCGGCCGAGCGGTGTGTCCATGCGTTGCTAGCGAATGTGAATATCCTTCATGGCTTGACGGGGGGTTTGGATTGGCGCGCGGCCGCGTCGAGGGATGGGGCTGTGCGCAAGTTGGTTCCATCGTCGGGCGTTCCGGGCTTACGCGGCGACGCGCTCGCGTCGGCCATTCTCTCCGTCACTGGCAAAGCAAGCGGCGCCGCGCCGTCCTCCGAGTCGTCCGTTTACGATTCCGCGATCGTCGAGAGTCATGGGGGCTGCCCCGTGCCTGTAGCGGATCACGACGCGTCTGATGTTGTGTTATTCACTGCTGCATTTCTTTCCGAGGCGGCTCGATTTCTTGTTGCCTCCTCCTCGCGGGACGATGCGACCACAAGGCAAGCAGAACTTGCCGATAACACCATCACGTCGCTGCCTGTTCGCGCCTTGAAGTTAGTGAATGAGCTCAGCCTCGGTGACGGCGGTGTGGCGGACGCAGCGTTCTTGCGAGTGCCGTCGGTGGCGGGGGGCAGTATCGGAATGCCGCACAACAACGGTCATCAGTTTCACGCGGCGGCGGCATCGGTTGCAAATGCCCGGAGCAGTTCTGGCTTCACCCTCGCCGAGGGCGGTGGTCTGCCCGTGGCCGTGTCGGCCAGCGGCGCGGCAAGCATGGCCACCATCCGCCGATCGCTGTTGCGCCAGCAGCAAGTCGCCAAGCGCTGCTCCGATGCGGCGGCGGCAGCCCGGCAAACACCGGTGTTGGGACTTTGTGCCGCGACCGTGAGCACCTCGTTGTTCATGCCACCGGAGGAGGGGGATGATTTGTCGTCTCCCCACGAGGAGGTGGGTGGTTCGTTTGCGGCCGACTATCACGGTCCTGAAGCGACCGCCAGCCGCGGTGGATTGGTGCCGCCGGGGTCGCGACGGGAACGCTTTGGCCATGCCGCGGTGCGCCTACTGGGCCGTTCGCCGGCTGCCGAGCCCGCTGCTCACCGAGCCGTTGCGGGTCATGCATCGGGCAGCGGGGGGGATGGGCTGACTCTCGTGGTCGCGACCCGGCGGCGGACGGATGCCACGAGCGGTGGGCTCGAATTATTTTCCTTGGTGAAGTCAATGTCACTTCCAAAGCGTTCGGATGTCGTGAAGGAGGTCGCCGGCGCTGTGGCAGGTGCCGCAGTCGACCTCGTTAAACGGTGGTGGGGCGCTTGGGCACCAACCGCGATCGGCGGGAAGGCGCCATCGTCCTCACCAGGAGCCGACGGCTTCACGCAGCCGGGACCGCATGCCGTCGCAGTCGTGCCCAATTTCCACCTCGGCAGTCGGTTCAGTTGCGCGTTCCGGAGTCGTTCTCTTTGCGGCCTGTCGATCGACGCTGTGTGCTTCTTCACCGGAGCAGGGCCCGGCGCCGCCGCCCCGCGAACCATGACCTACCCGGACGCGGCGTTCGATGAACTCGTCGTCGCATCGCTGTCGGAACCCATGCCGGATCGTTCGCTTCGCGCGCGGGGCGGAACGACGGTGCACTGCCGCCCACCGCATTGTTCCGTTCAGCTAACGCCCCGCCAGAGCTACCTCGCGGCTTACGACGCCGCCGCCCAACAGGTGTTCCTGATCGACTTGCATGCAAACGCCGTGCTATTTAGTGTCAAGGGCGTCCGTGGAGGGCAAATCGCGTTCACTCGAGGCATTGAGCGTGAGCTGTGGATGCAGGCGCGCGACGACCAGCGATCTCCATCCGCACCGCAACGGTTCCTCAAGCATTGCCACGCCGACACGCCGGTCCTGTGGGTCCTTCGGCGCTTCGGCGGCGGCAAAGATTTGCTGGAGGCGTACGCCCCCGACGGCGTCTATCAGGTGTCGCGTCATGGGAACGACAACAACCGGCGGCAGGGTGCCGCCCAGCTGCAGTACCGCGTCTGCGGGCGCATCGTCCCTTCCGGGTGCCGCATCGTGTCGCCGGTGAACGTGGACGCATCCCGTGCGTGTGACACCACGTTGCGGCATCTGTTCGGGGCCGAAGACCCAGCGCCGCGCCAGAGACAGCGCCGGGTAGGGGGGGCCGTTCCGGCCATCGTCGCTCCGAGACTGCCATTCTCGGCCGTCGTGTTGTCTCCGCCGGTCCATAGTGGCGCGAGCGGCTTTGCGGATGTCTATTTTATCGTTCCCAAGATCGTTCAGGTTGTGACGGTCGTCCGTGCGGAAACAGACGCTGACGGCCCTAAGATCGCGTCATTTTCGAACTGGGGTAGCGCCTGCCGGAGGTTTGTCGATGATCACGAGGACGATGGCTCGCGCGCAGACAGCGGCAGCAGCAGCAGTTCGGAACTATCAGACAGTGCCACCGACGAGGATCCCGCGTCGGACGTCGCCGCCCAAGAGGAGCGAATCACATGCCCCACGACCGCAAGGGTGGTGTCCCTCGGCGTTCCCATTGGCGGCATCGATTCGTTCATCGAGACAGGCGGATGCGGCACGGCGCGCCGGGCCACAACCGCCATCCGTCCGCTGCGACTTGCGCGTCTTGTGTTTCACGACTACGTCATTGCCGAAATAGCGCACCAGCTTGCGTTGGGACGACATGGGGCGGATACCGTTCCGACGTGGTTGCGGTGGCTTCGCGACGAGCTGCTGCGCCGATGGTTGGAGGTGGCGTCGCCTGGGCTCGACGATGCGCAACTCGCCAGTGAAGCCGCCGCCGTCACGAAAGCCGCATTTCGCTGGCGACGAGGAGGGCGCGTGGCCGTGTGGTTGCATCGACACGCCGCTGAGGTTCCCGCTTCGGTCACCGCAGCACAGCTAACGGCCGCGGCGCTGTTCGAAACTATCGAAGTCGAAACCCTCACCGCCTTGAGGAAAGTGGCCACGCTACGTGCTGTGTTTGCAAGATTGGCAGCCGGTCGCCGTTCCATCGACACCGCTCGCGAGAAGCCTTCCTCGTCGTGCCTCGCTGTCGCGGCGCAAGCGGCGAGCATGGAAGCGACGGCCGTCGACAGAGTTATCAAGCAGCTCTGCAGCGTCCCGGTTGTGGGTCGTTCCCCGGCCGTGGAGGTCGAAGACGACGACGACGACATTGATGGTCAACCGGACCATCCCTTTTCGTCGCTGCCTTGGCGCTTTCTTTGCTGGTATCGTTCTGCGCTCATCGACAACACCGCCGCCGAGGAGAAGGAATCTTGCGACGCTACGAGGGACCTCGCGCTGTCGTCGGCGGAGGGCACTGGCGAGATCATGTATGTTCCACTGTCCTCTCAGCAAAAGTGGTTGCGGTGCTCCGACGATTCGCGTGATGACGATGAGGGGCGAATAGCCGCACCAGAAACCGAGGACATGCTCACCATGCTTTCCAGACTGTTGGCAGGCTCTGAATTGTTTGATGCCGTGGCAGGGCCCCATCGCACGAAGCCCCAATTCGTTGCCCCCTGGTCAGCGCCCACGGCCGTCGCAGAGGAAAATATACGCGTTGCGGCACCGATCCGAAGAAAGCGCATGCTACTCCTGCGCATGGGGTATCTACTCTTCCATCACTCCCTCACGTCCACCGAGCAGACAACCCATGCGCCACCAGCGAGACTCAACACGAGGATCAACAGCGTCGCGGACGATGTGTCGCTTCTGGCTGCCATCGGCATGGCGTCCCCAGATGTGCGCCAGCTGTACGTCTGGTGGGCCAGCTCGACGTTTCCAACCCTGCGTGCGTGGCTGGCGTTTGAAGCCGAGGGGGTGTGCCGCGTATCTGTCGGTGATGTGAGCGCCGCGGTGAACCCCGAACGCCGCCCTGCGATGATCCTCGAACGCACGCTTCATCTGGTGGCGCACGCGCGAGTGTGGTCGCGGGAGGCGGGGTCTTGTCTCCGCTGCCTGGCGCACGGGAGTTCACTCGCGCATGATGTGGCGATCCTGAATGTCGCGGCGGCGTCGTGTCTACCTCCCGATGGCACGGCGTTGAACGCGGACTGCCAACGCTTCCGCGACGACGTGGTCGCCCACCTCGATCGTTTCGCGATTGCGAGAGCCATTTTCCCAACGAGCCTTACGAGCGAAGCAAACCATGATGAAGCGTTGAGCCTTACTCAAGTACCTTTGCTCGCCGCCGGCGACTGGCATCCGGCCGGTTGGATTGAACAGCGGCTGTTGGCCGCCAACACCGAGGTTCCCTTTACGATGAAAGGCAGGGGAGAACGTTTGATTGATTCCCTTGCCTGCTTCCGTCACGCAGCAACTGTTCTCGACGATCCGAGCCGCAGGCGAGCCGTTGGCCTGTTCACCGGTTCAAAAGGACTCGACGATGCGCCGGACGGGGACGTGGTGACCGCGCTCGGGCGAATGATCGTGGCAGCCAAGAAGGCGACGGCACACCCACCGCCCTCCGCGCCAACCGTGGCGGTTTCGTTTGAGCTGTTCTGTCACTTCACCATCCCTGCTGTATGTCGCGTCGCACTCAGTGTTGTCGAACGCCCCACGGCATCACAGTTGACCATCACTTCGGCACTGCTTACGGTCATCGACCAGTGTCTCGGATGGCCGCAACCCCCAAACACAGGCATGGCTTCCATCGAACCGGAGGGTTGCCCCATCCGCGTGCGATTGACACGGCACGCGAACTTCGGAAACGTACTCGTCGCCGTGATCGCTGCACTGCGGTCTGAGTGTTGCCGTCGTCTCGATGACGCAGACGACGCTCAGTACCTCATCTGCTGTTTGACACTGATCACAAGGGCCGTCTCGTTGCTTGTTCGGTCTGCGGTGTTTCACGAGAAGCTCAGGAAGGCAACTGTCCAGCTACCCCCGGAAGGCGCGTCGACGCATCACGCGTCAACGTCGTGCCCCTTTTGCGGCATTTCCGAGGCATGCACCAGCCGTGACGTCACTCGGTTGTGCGAAGTCCTAGCGGCCTGCGATGTGGTGCTGTCCGCACCAACAGCGTTTAGTCGGGCATGCGCCGGTGTCGCCAGGATGTTTATCTCCCAGTCAGCATCAATCGAGAGTGACGGCCTATCGCCGCTGCTGCTGTTGCTCCACTGGTTCGTCGTTGAGGCGTCCCAGCACGTTGCCTTTCACAGACGATCGACGCAAAGGCCACGGCACGCTCTACTCGGCGTAACAGCTGGTGGTGGTGGCGACGCGCCTCGAGCCAGAGCGCGAAATGTGTTCGTCGACACTGCCCCGTTGGCAATTGAGCCCACCCGCAGCACCTCCGACCAAATTCGGCATGGCCTGCTGCTCGGGCGTGTGATAACCCATCGCATGACGGCTGCCGTCGCAGAGGCCACCGCGATGCAAAGGATGAATCACGCCGATGACACGACACGTCAAGCAGAGTGCTATCAGTTAACCGCTGCGCTGCTCGGCGAATGCGCCACTCGGATTGAAGAGTTGCTGTCGGTGACACCGTCATCATACCCCGCGACGGGGGAAGTGGATGCGGCCATGCACCTCCGGTGGCGCCTCGCGTCGTGCTCCACCCCGCTTGTCGTCGCGCTTTTCGCCTCCGTCATGTCAACGCGATCGGGCGAGTGCAACGACAACCGCTGGGCTCTGTGCAGAGCTTGGGACTCCTCCGCGCCAACATTGCGACTTGCCTTCGCGGCTCGCTTGCAGCAGATTCTGGCGCCTGGAGGCGAGAGCTCCTCATCATCTGCGGCCGATGGGCGCGTCGCCGTGCTCCAGTGTTGGTCGGCCGCAGCGGACGCTGCCGAGCAATGGACGGCTCGATTGCTGGAAGGCGTTGGCCAGGACGATCCGCAAGACCTTGCGCGGTGCCTTGGAGAGCTGGCCAATGCGGTGGCGCCGTCCGATACCATCGACCGGTGGTGCCAACCGTTCGATGACTTCGTCATGCCTGCGCGCGATCAAACACCACGAACGCGAGTACCGGCGGAGCTCTGGTCTGAACTGCTAGCCAAGATGCTACTGCAGCACGTTCGGCTGTGCCGAAAAGCGGAAGCATTGGGAACTAGCACGTCGTTCGCGGCACGGCTGCAGGATGGCATCGCCCGGCATCGTGACCGCGATTTGCTGCGTTGGCTGAGCGGTATGACGACGTCGACCGTTCTGCCCGACACAATTTCTGAAGAGTTGTTGCGCTTCAGCGCGCAATCGTGCCACGTCGTTGCCGCCACCATAGACACACTTCGGGGCGCGTTGCCGCTGACCGCTGCAGAGAAGTGGACCCGTTGCGAACAGCTGGTGGCGCTGTCAGCCCTCGTCCTGGTCGTTCCCAGGTGAGAAGTGTGCCATCTGCCCCCCTTCACAACTGGTCTGACCCGAACACATGTGCAACGCGAATGTGATCCGTGTGTCCCATGTGGGGCCAGAAAGAGAAGGGAAGAGAAAAACATGTTCACGCGTGGTCCTTCACTCCGTTGAATGATCATGCTCGTTGACCGGACCATCAGCCGGCAACATGAGGCAGCGATGCTCGGCTTCTTGCGGCCATTTTCTGTCCAGCGTCGCTTGATCGGTACGATCCACTTGGGCACCCGACGATGAATCTCAGGAGGGCACCGCCACGTCTTGTTTTCAGCACGGCTTCGACTGCTGGCGTTTCTGCACCGAGTTCGTAGGATAACCACGAGTGGTTAGGGCACGTGTTGGCGGAGATAGGAACGAGTGAGAGATGCAAAAATATTTCCCACCCACCCACCCTGTGAAAGGTTTGATAGCCCCACAAACCAACCTGATCTCACGTCTTTGTGTGCCCCGTGTGCGTAATTTGGCGAGGGGGCCAATTTTTTCACAAACACGTAACACTTGGGGCGTCATGACTGCACCCTCGTCCTGTCGCACGCCGAACCTCCTGGCGCGTGGCTTCTTGTGTTCACTCACGCACACGCGTCTCCGCACCTAGCGCCTTTCTGTGTTGTTTGCCCATTGACAGAAGCAAGAGTAGGACACGCGCCGGGTGCGGGCATTCGCATGTTCGTTGACCGGTCCACCAGCCGGCAACATCAGGCAGCGATGCTCGGTATCTGCGACCGTTTTATGGCGTCACTCGATCGGTACGATCCCACCTGGGCACCGGAAATTGCCGAGGAGGGCACCGCTCTTGTTTCCAGTACGGCTTCGACGGCTGGGTCGGGCATGAAGCGTCTACGTGACGCCGTTTCACCAATGTGCGTCTCACACGCGACGAATTGCGGCGGTCCGCGCGTCCGGTTCTCACAGAACGTCCCCGGAGCGTACGCCTTTGAGGGTAGGTCGGGCAACGATCTGCTCGCATTTCGCCGATGGTGGAGGCAGCGCCCGAACCCTACGGCGGCCCATTTCGGCAGTCAGGAGTGGCGCTCAATCGACCACCGAGGCGCTTTGGATTATCTGGGCCGCCAATCCATCCGCAGCAATCCCTCGCCACAGTTGGCATCGGCCATGAAGCAACGCCGCGTGGCATTCGCTGAGCAGCCGCAGCTTGTCTGGATCCCAAGTCGCGATGAGGCGGCTGTCTGACACAGTGTGACCTCGGTGAAGTTCACGTCACCGGCCACTTTATGTGCGGCCGCATCATCGCCGTTGCTGCATTTCCCCACCACTCACATAGGGGGCCGCTGGTGCCCCTTCTTCATCCTCCGAATGCCTACCGCCGTCCCGGAATTGACGCTGTTTGAGATCGGCTCGGTCCTGTGGTCATGCACGATCGTTTTCGGATTACTATTTGGCCTCTGGTGGTTGCTTGCTCGGCGTTGGCATCCACGCTTCGCCGCCGCAGATAACGCGCCAGCCAATTCCGTCCAAAGGGCGGCCTCATCGGAACTGCGTGACGAGAGCACGTCGGGCAGCGACCCGGGTAGCCTGCCGCGTGCCTTCGATCTTGCAACGCGCGCCGACTTCTGCAGCCGTTGCAACAGCACCATTCACTGCGCCATCGTTGTGGTCGGCCTTGCCATCGCGATGCCGCTCGTCGAGTACTCCTACGACTTCGCGCCGCTGTCCGGTGATCTGCGTGCCCTGCAAGGATTGATGGCCTTCTCCATGGCGTACTTCGCGTGCGACCTCCTTGTTGTGGTCGGCTTCTGCGTCCCGCTGTGGCCTGTCTTCGCGATTCACCACGTCGCCGCCATGGTCGCCATCGGCAGCAACTTGTTTCAGGAAAACTGCCGCCGCGGGTCGACCTTAGCGATCGGGCTGTTCTTGATGGTGGAGATCGCGACGATACCACTCAACGTTTACACGTACGCTGGCCAACTGGGCTTTGACGACCTCGGCCTCTTTCAGTCAGTGAGTTTTTACTTGTCCGTCGTCTGTTGGTTTTTCACCCGGCTGGTGCTTCCCATTTTCGTTGACGTCGTTTTGTTCACGAGAGTCGTGATGCCGCTGGCTGCCGCGGAACGCTACTGCTACATCCCTGGCCTGACAGCCGCACTGTATCTGACCCTATTTTGCTGGGTCGTGTTCATCGGCGTGTTCGTCCCTCAAATCGTCGGTCGTTGCCGGTCGGCTCCGTCTTCCGCCGCTGGTGGCGTTCACACCGCCACCGAACCGACGGCGGCGGATGACCGACCGGCGTTCGAGCTCTCAGCTTCAACACTTTGAGCGATTTTCCAGAGCACAATCTCAATTGAACCCAAACGGCAACGGGACGGTGTGACGCCCCTTTGTTGAATCCCCTTTTCCTTCAATTTGGTATTCAAGTTCGTTGGCCCAGCGAATCGTTGGGCTCATGGCCGCGTGCGTCGCGGGCTGTGATGTGTTGCAGCTGTCGATGGTGGACATTGGTCACATTGTGTGGACCAACACGCTGATGTTTTCGTGCCTCTTCGTGGTATGGTGGCGGTTGGCGCTGAGGTTCCACCCGAGGTTTCGAGTTGTGGCCACCGTCGTACAAGATCCTGCGACAATGGAGGTCGGCCATCCCCATCACGCACCGGATGCCACGAAGGCCACTGACGTGTGGTCTCTACCCGCTTTCGACCGCGCCACGCGCGCCGATTTTGCGAGTCGATGCAACAGCACGCTGCACTGCATCATTGTGGTCATCGGATTGGCCATCGCGTTGACACAAGCGACGTTCGATTACAGCATGTCCCCCATCGCCGGCGACCTCCGTCCCACGCAGGGGCTCGCGGCCTTCTCCTTCGCGTACTTCGCATGCGACCTCCTTGTCGTGGTCGGCTTCTGCGTCCCGCTGTGGCCTGTCTTCGCGATTCACCACGTCGCCGCCATGGTCGCCATCGGCAGCAACTTGTTTCAGGAAAACTGCCGCCGCGGGTCGACCTTAGCGATCGGGCTGTTCTTGATGGTGGAGATCGCGACGATACCACTCAACGTTTACACGTACGCTGAACAGTTTGGGTTTCCGGAGTACGGCTGGTTCCAGACCTTGGCGTACAACAGCACCGTATTTAGCTGGGTGCTGTCACGCCTCGCGCTGCCGCTCGGTGTGTGCATCGTCCTTTTCACGCGGGTTGTCATGCCGTTGGAGCAAAGCCAGCGTTATTGCTACATTCCAGGGTTGGCCTCGGCCGTTTACCTCACGTTCTTTTGCTACGGTGTCTTCTTCGGCGTCTTCCTGCCGAGGTTTATAGCCCGCTGCCGTCATCGGGCCCATCGCGTGGCGCTGGGGGAGCCGCCGGCGCAATTGAGTGCCAACCTGTCAACGTCGACGGATTCAGAAGAAGGCGCCGAAGAAGAAGGCGATTCGGAAGCCATACTGCCCGCCGCCGTGAACTAGCGCATTGTGATCGTTTCCTCCCGCCTTTCGGCTGACCGAACGCTATTGGCCAACTGTAACGATGCATGTTTGTTGATTTGGCCGCTTGATTTCACGATTGCAGCTGGCTTTCCCCTTATCCCACCGTCTGTCGGAACGACAATGGCACTTTACTTTAGCACGCCCGTGCCCCCTGAAGGCAAGCCGCTGCCCGACGTCATTGCCGTGCACACCCAGCTGCCGCAAGTTGCCGTCGGATGGACGTCCTGCAAGGTGATGGTGCTCGGCGAGGACGGCGATCGACTTGCCACGGCTTCGCGAAGTGCGCCGCCCACGGCGGTTGCTTGGCACGGCGAGCTGCCGTGGCTCGCGATCGGCTGGAAGGACGGCCAAATCACGGTGCTGACGACCGAAGCCCAGGCCCTCATTGACGCGCCGACGGGCAGCAATGCGGCGAACCATCAGTTTCACCAGACCACGGAGGCGGCCAACGCCGTCGACACCCACGAAGGCGTCGGCGTGCTGTGCGTGACGTGGTCGTCGAAGGAGAACATCATCATCGCCAGCAGCCGCGGCGGCGTCATAAGCGTCTGGCAGTGCAATGATGAGCGGAAGATCGGCAAGCTGTGGTCCACGCGGTCCGACTCGCCTATGGTGCGAGTGCTGGAGGTCAGTCGCGTGGTGGTCGCTCCCCAAGAAGGCCAATCCCCTGCGGCGGCATCGGCGGCGAACGCTGGCATGCAGGACGATCCGAGCGTACGGTGTGCGCTGTGGCCGAACGAGGGGCCCGGGATGATTGCCATCGACGACAGCCAGCAGATCATTCCTCTGTTGAGCGTCGACCAGGCCATTGCGGCAGCCGTGTGGGATGCGCCGAACAATCGCATCGTCGCCGTCACCGTCAGTCACACCCTTTGGGTCTTTCAGGTGGATCTCGATCTGCGCGCCCACCAGCTGATGAAGCGGAAGGTGAGCGTCGGGCCCGACGCCGACGCGGGGTTACTGAGGCTGGCCGTCGCGGCGCCCGGTTTGGTGGCGTTCTCGTCCGGCGAATCGATGGTTCGATTTTTCAATGTGACGCAGGAAGCGATGTACGCCCTCGCATTTCCGGATCGCACGAGCGAAGGCAAGTCGGCGACCTCTCCGTCCGTTTCTCACATTGCAGTCAACGCCGCCAAGAAGCAACTGGTGGCTGCCACGCGCGACGGCAGTTTGGCTATGTGGACGCTGGTCGGCAACCACCTTGACAGCGATGACAGTGCCGATTGGCAGCTCTCGATGACCAGCGATGTCAACCAGGCCGTGGAAAACCTCCGCGTCGCGGTCGGCGGCACGGTCATCACGCAGTGCGCCGACACGACCCATTTGCTGCAGGAAACCATTAGACGCCGACGGTTTGCGGGTCAAGCCGGCTGGGTGCAAGTCGCGCCCGACTCAGCGTTTGTCGAGACCATTACCGCCGGAAATCTCGGCACCAAGTTCACCCTGAAAACGAACCACCGCATCAAGCATGGTGACGTGTGTTTGCCGCAAGCCCTCATCTTCACAGGCCGCACCGTCGAGGTCTACGCGCTGAATGAGAGCTCAGGATCTGTGACCCTGCTGCACCAGTTCGACCACGTGTCACCCGCCATTGCACTGCACAGCGACGGAATCATCGCCGGCCGTGGCGACAAGGTGGCGTTGCTCAACTTTCAGCTGCACACCACGCAGCAAATTTCCTTCTCCGAAACCGAGGGCCTCCCCATCAGCATCGACGTCGCGGCCGACTTTGTCGTCATCGTGACATCCAAAAACATGATGAAGGTGTGCAGGGTCGGCGCGCGCGACCTCAAGGCAATCGGCCCGACGCGGCAGCTGTCCGTCGTTTCCGGGCCCAATGGAAGCGAACGAAAAACGACTGGCTTTTCCGTGCGCGACTGCCGTATCAATCACCGCGGCAAACGCGTCGCGTACCTCGTGAAACTCAACGATGCGTCGCAGTCGGATGCGCGCGTCTACGTGTACGACGTCGATACGGACCAGAGTGCGTCATTCGACTTTGCCACGACCCATCAGTTGCCGATATCGCTTGTGTGGAACAACGCGATCAGCAACAGTGCCGCTCAATTAGCATCGAATTCGGTGGAGACGGAGTCAGTGCTGCTGGCGGTCGAAACACGCGTCAGCGAGTCGGCCGGCTTCATCGCTGGAAAAAAGAAAGGTCCGGCCGCGAAGGGCTCCGCCGCGTCTGGGCAGTTCGAGGAACCCCTCACCCTGGCCACGTCGGGCCAAGACGACGAGAAGGACGCGGACGACCCCTCTGCGCACGCCACCAGTTTCGTGGTGACGCTGTTCGCGACGCAGCAACACGGCCTGCGCATGCACCACACGATGCCCTTGGCCGCCAACGATCTGTGCCTCGTCGGCCTAAGCGTGCCCAACGTCATCATGTGCACATCCGGCGTCTGTCCCTCCGGCGCCGCGGCCCCTGCCGCCGGAGCGGCTGCAGTGTCCCCTGCGGACACGCACTTAGCGGTGAAGCGCCTTCATGACTTTGAAGGCATGCAATCCGACCAAGACGCGAAAATCCGCGAGGCGCTGATGCAATTCGCGTACTACAGTGCGATTGGCAACATGGACGAGGCTTTCAAGGCAGTAAAAATGGTGAAAGACGGATCGGTGTGGACCAACTTAGCGCGGCTGTGTGTGAAAACCAAGCGACTCGATGTTGCTGAAGTGTGCCTCGCGAACATGCAGGACGCCATCAGTGCTCGCGCGCTTCGCGAGTCCCGTGACGAACCGGAACCCGAAGCGCGATTTGCGATCCTGGCGATGTCCCTTGGCATGATTGAGGAGGCCGAGAAGCTGTTGAAAAGGTGCAAACGCCACGACTTGCTCTCCGACCTCTACGTCGCGTGCGGCAAGTGGGAGGTCGCGGCGAAGTATTCGGAGACGAACGACCGCATCCGAGTCATTCCGGTGCTCTATCGGTGCGCCCGCCATTATGAAATGTCTGGCAACTCGGAGCAAGCGTTGACCTTTTTCAACGAGGCGAAATGCTACGGCCAAGAGGCACCGCGGATTTTGTTCCAAATGGGCCGCATCGACGAGCTCCGCGCCTTAGTCATGACGACGCGGGATAAAGACATGTTGCTGTGGTGGGCGCAGTACCTAGAAAGCCAGGGCGACCCGCAAGGTGCCTTGGATTGCTACACCGCGGCGAACGACGCGTTCCACGTCGTCAGAATTTTAGTCGGTGCCACGCCGCCCGATATCGACCGGGCCATGGAGGTGGTCACAGATCCTCGAAACAGCAACGGCAAGGGCGCGGCCTTTTTCATTGCTCGGCATTTTGAGGAGCAACGCAATGTCCAAAAGGCCGTTCACTTCTACGAACTTGCTGGTGCCGTGAAGAGTGCGATCCGCATATGCCGCGAGAATGAGATGCATCACGACATCGTCTCGCTTTGCCTGAAGTGCGGCGATCCGCATATCCTGTTGGAAACGGCAGCCTACTTTGAAGACCGCGGCATCTTCGACAAGGCGGCTCACCTCTATCGGAAGGGGGGCGACAATCAGCGCGCCATCGACGTGTGCATCAAGGGCGGCCTCTACGACGAGCTGCACCACATTTCGGAGAGCTTAGACTCCGCGGCGGACCCCGAGACTTTCATTTCCATGGCGGAACATTTCATCAACGCGGGTCAGTTCGACAAGGCCGTTCAAATGTTAGTCTTCGCGAAGGCGTTTAACGAGGCGCTGCAGCTGTGCATGGACCGAGGTGTCAAGCTGACGGAGGACATGGCGGAAGCCATGACGCTACCCAAGACCGAGGCGAATGAAGACGAGGAGTACCGCCTCGGCCTCTTGAAGAAGGTAGCCAAGGTCGCCAAGATGCAGGAGTCGTGGCACCTTGCCTGTAAAAAGTATACCCAGGCCGGTGAGCGCGTGAAGGCCATGAAGACGCTGCTCCGGAGCGGTGACACCGAAAAGATCATTTTCTTCGCCAATCACTCGCGGAACGACGAAATTTACGTCCTGGCGGCCAACTATTTGCAGTCGCAACCATGGCAGTCCACCCCGGCCATCTACAAGAACATCGTTGCCTTCTACACGCGAGCGAAGGCGTTTGATTCTCTGGCCGGGTTCTACGACGCCGCGGCGCAGGTCCAAATCGACGAGTTCCGCAACTATGACAAGGCTCTCATGACGTTGCGAGAAGCACAGAAAACCCTGGACAAGGGCGACATGAGTGCCCAAAAGAAGGACTTGTTGCGCCGACGCGTCGAACTGGTCGAGTCGTTTTCGAACGCACGGGGAATGGTCAAGCCGGGAGAGCCCTGCCCCGAAATGGTGGAGCGATGCCAAGACCTGCTGCAGCGGAGCAAGCCCGACCACCCGGACCGCGCCCTGCTGGAGTCGTGCATCCGAGTCGGGGACGTCTACGCGCTGCTGATCGAGTACTACGAGAACATGGCGCAGTACGAAAACGCGTACGGCCTCGTTGAGAAGATGGCAATTCAGCACATCGACATTTCTTGTTTCCTCGAGGCTACCCTCGTGGACCGCGTCTGCAAGCAAATGAAAAAGGATGCCAGCGCCCTCAGAGCGATGTCCAAGGCCGGAGTCACCGCTGCGCCCGCAAATTACGCTGCTGCCCGCCGACAGGATGTCGACGGTGAGACGGGTTACGTGGTGGACGAGGACGTGGAGTGACCAGTCCTTGCCTCCGCCAACTTTGGTGGTTGGTATCAGCACAGGCTGACTGAATGCCCTTATAGAAGTTCTTCATGTTTGTGCGGGGTGTGGTGATGGGGAGAGATTATGTGTGTGCCCATTTTTCGCATGTAGAAACGCCTTCGAGCCTTTGGTAGACACCCGACCGTCTGTTACCTCAGGTCAGATCAGCGATCCCTAAGGACTGGACCATCCTATCAGTGGTGCAGGCGGTGAAGGACGGGCAGGTGCTCCCCCCTCTTATTATCACAATGCTGAGGAACGTGTGCGGGCCAGCAAACGTCGCGGCACGGAAGGCCACGTCGCTACTCTCGTCGAATCCGGCCGTCAACAAGGCAGTCTCAGTGGCGCGGCTGCCCATGCCGAGCCCCGTGCTGAACTCCGCTTTGGAGGCGACGCGGCACTTTGGCGCTGGAATGGAAATGCGCCATCAGAACACGGATGTGAACCACACCCGCCTTCCGTGGGACTTTACGTTAGAAAGCTATGAGAAGATCGAGAAGATCATGTCCGCGTTTCCTCGCAGCCGACGACGTAGCGGCGTGATCCCGCTGCTTCACTTGGCGCAAGTGCAGCATGGTGGCTGGATCCCAGTTACCGCCATGTACAAGATCGCGCGTATATGTGAGGTCCCGCCGATGACTGTTTTCGAAGTCGTGACGTTCTACGCAATGTTCAACCGCAAGCCCGTCGGCAAGTACCATCTGCAGTTTTGCGTCACCACCCCGTGCATGTTGCGCGGCTGCGATGATCTCATTCATCAAACAGAACGATACCTGGGCGTCAAACTATTCGGCACGACCCCCGACGGGCTCTTCACCGTCGGTGAGATGGAGTGCATGGGATGCTGTGTGAACGCGCCGATGGTCGTCGTCAGCGACTACTCGAACCCCCCGAACTTTAGGTACGATTTTTACGAGGACTTGGATTGGAATTCGATGAAAACGTTGTTGGAGGATCTGCGGGCGGGACGTCCGACGAGAGTAGGCACGCAACTGAAGGACCGCAAATGGAGCGAGCCGCAGGGCGGCCGGACCACGCTGTTCATGAAGACACCACCCGGGCCGTTCTGCCGAGACCTCACGCCGCCCCCTCCCCCACCACCACAGGCAACGCCGGCAGCGGCAGCGAAGCCAGAACCGCCAAAAACACCAGAAGGGCCGAAGGTGGCCGCAGCCCCCGCCAAGCCAATGGACGACGCCAAGACCCCAGACACGAAGATCGCAGAACCAGCAGCGAAACCCCCAGTGCAACCTGCTGCGCCCGCTGAACCACCGAAGAAGTGAGAGAATGTGGCGTGGTGGAGGGGAGGTACGTTTCCGTGACCACTTGTGTGTGCGCCATTGAGGAATCCTCTGGTGAAACGGCACCATGCAACTTTCCCGCGCACCCATCTGGTTCACATGGCCGTCTCACCGTCGTAGTTGAACCTGCTACAGTCTAGTCGACCGCTCCCTCTCACCCTTCCCACACAATGCGCCGCGGTGTCGTGCGCGGTTTCCAGTCCAACGTAAGAGGGGTGACGTTGCAAGCACAACGGTGGACTTCGCTGTGTAGCACGCCAATCCTCAAAGCACAACGCCGTGACAGTTCGGAGCAAACGAGCGAGGCGGAGGCCGCGGCGTGCACCCCGCACAGCTTTGCAGCTGCGGCGTTTGCTGCACGCGTTGACCGCTGCGAGACGCATCCGTGCCCGGCGCCCATCCGATTCGACGAGGACAGTCTGGACACGCTAAAACAGCTCATCGCAAGTACCCTGGACCGCGCTGCAGCCGGCGCCGGTCGGACTGCCCCGTTAGCCTTGAGTCCGGAGGAGCACATCAATTTGTTGTCGTGTGGAATCCCCGAGGTGCTGGGTGGACTGGGCCTTGAAAGCTACGCGCAGGCCACCTTATTTCACGCGCTGGGAGCGAACTGCACGCTAGCGCCAATGATCGCCTCTTGGGTCATTGATGCGATTCGCGTCGTCGCGTTAATCAACGACAACGGCACGCCGCAGCAGAAGGCGCGGTGGTTCCCAATGATGACGGACGGAAAGCTGCTGGTGGCCTTCGGCGACGCCGGCACGACGGGTGGCACCGATTTGCAAGAAGTTACCGCCACTGCTACGGTGGAGACCGAAGCACCGGCTGGAAGAATCGCCGACGACGCTGCCGACGCCGCCCCTACGACCCCCGCGGCGCCCGAGCCCCATCGCTACCGCATCAACGCCTCGAAGTGCTGGACCTCATTGAGCGGCGGCGCTGGCCTTGCCAAGAGTGCGACCCACATGCTCGTGTTGGCGGCGACCGCGACGCAAGTCCAAACTCTGTCGGCAGGGGACAACAGTCGCCCAACGCTCGAAGAGCGGCTCACATGGTTTATGGTCGATCTGGTCAAGCAACGACCCGGCGTCGTAACTCGCACCGTCGAGCGTGATTCCATCACTGTCACGCTCCGGGACGCTCACGTCACGATCGAGGACATGGTGGGCACGTGCGGAGAGGGCGCGCCCATCCACGCCGCCACGGTTTTCCGCTCGGCCCCTGCGATCCTCAGCGCCGTCGTTGCAGCCGCTCAGTCCCTAGTCGAACTGTTCCGCCGTGGCCCTCCAAGCGCCGTGGCCACCGTGATCAATCCGTCGCTTCGTTTCACCGCGGACGTCTTCGCGACGCAGGTCACTGGCCTCGAGTCGCTCGTCGCTGTTGTCGCTGCGAACTTCCACCGGCGTGTGCCAGACGCACTCGCGGACTCGCTCGCCTGCATTATCGCGGCTCACGACGTTGCGGACGAAGCGCAGCGACTGGTCAGCCAGCTGGTCAAGTCCACCCGAGACAGTCATCTGGATGCGGTTCCGCGGGGCTCGGAGGAGTGGCGCGCTGCGGTTTTCACGCACCTCGACACCATACGCAGCATCGCTTCAGCATGTGGATCGGCGGACACGTGTCAACTCATCTTGGGTTGCCTCGGTGCTGAAGACTACGCCCTGTCGTTCATCAAGCAGTCATCCTTCGCCTTGATGGGCATTCGCACGCAGCGCGAGGTGGAGAAGAAGCGTGCGGATGTGTTGACGAAAGCCACGATCCATCTGTGCGAAGCGACGGAAAAGTTAGTCGTTCGCTACGGTGCTCAATCCACCGATCGTCAAATGACCCTCGCGCGCGTGGCAGACGCGTGCAGCCAGCTCACGGCCGCCAACGCGATCTCAGCTAGGAAGGCGGCTGCGGGAAAGGCTGCTTCTAGTGGTGAGGCGTTCACGGGAACGCGCCTGCAATCGGACGTTGCTGAGTCGGTGTTCATTTCACTGGCGAATGAGACCAGCTTCGACGTCACCCGCTCAGGTCGCCACGCTGATGAATCGCGGGCCGTGTTGGCGCTCGAAACGGTCCACCAACTGATGTAAGGCGGGAGGAGGGTCTCGAGGTTTAATCGGGGAAGGCCGTCGTTTCTGCATTCTGACAGATCGTTTGTAGACTGCAGGTGCGGGTGGATCACAGAGACGGTTGTTGAAGTCACCGTCCACACTTCCTTTCCTCCTCGAAAGTGGGGGGGGGGGGGGGGGGGGGGGGGGGGGGGGGGGGGGGGGGGGGGGGG